>Ga0335083_10007083_pt1 | contig 13873 bp, 11 predicted proteins | sample Lox_Sample_42_FD_206716 | JGI IMG/M metagenome (GOLD analysis project Ga0335083, IMG submission 206716) | Soil microbial communities from Loxahatchee National Wildlife Refuge, Florida, United States - Lox_Sample_4.2 | ecosystem: Environmental > Terrestrial > Soil > Wetlands | place: USA...
GACGGCTCGAACTGCTCCGACAACCTCAACATGTTCGAGGCCATGCGTATTGCCTCGCTCGCCTCGCATGTGCGCGGGCCCGACTATGAGCAGTGGCTTGCTACAGCAGAGGTTTTGGAAATGGCGACGGAGGGTAGCGCCAAGGCGCTCGGCTTCGCGGGCGCACTCGGCCGGATCGAGCCGGGCTTTCTCGCGGACATCGTCTTCCTCGACGCCGGCAACATCAACTATCTCCCCCTCAACAACCTCGTCAATCAGCTCGTCCACACCGAGGATGGGAGCGGGGTCGACAAGGTGATGGTGGGCGGGCGGCTCGTCGTCGACGAAGGAGAGTGCCTAACCGTCAATCGTGCGCAGCTTCGGCGCGATGTCGAGGCGGCGGCCGAGCGTCTCGCGCGGAGCACGGTTGCCCAGCGGCGCCTCGCCGAGCGCCTCGAGCCCGCGGTCGGCGCCTTCTGCCGGGCGCTCGCGGCGACCGATCACCCCATCAACCGCTATGCGAGCGCCCAAGGCTCCGATCTTTGAGCCGGGCTGATGCGTCGCCGTTCATGCCATTGATCTGCTGTGTAACCCGTGATTAGATCGAAAAACCGAAGGTGCATCGTGCTCGGCGACGAGAAGTCGACTGCGCGAGAAAAATGCAAGGTGAGCATTTCCTAGCCAAGCGCGGTGCATGCGGCGAATGCTGTGGGGGCCTAAAAATCTGATGAAGCGCTGCGCGCGCGCGGCTCGACGTCGGAACTGCGATCAACGCCATAAACCGAGACAACGCGAAGCGGTTGTCGCGCCATAGAGGAGGCGAAAGCCATGCAAGCCTACAAGTTTGTTCAACGGAGTTTGCTTGCGCTCGGGGTCGCCCTGGGCTCGATCGCGGTTGCGCAAGCCGCGGAGACCAAGGGACCCGTGACGGATGACATCGGTGTCTTCGTCATTCCCAAGGGAGCACCGATCCAGATCGGCGGCTACTGGGTGCTGTCCGGCGCGGATACCGCGCTCGGCCTCGACCAGAAGCGCGCCGTCGAGATCGCGATCAAGGAGCATGGCGGAAAGCTCCTCGGTCATCCCGTCAAGTTCAACGTCGAGGACTCGCTCTGTAACGCCGAGGGCGGCCAGACCGCGGCGACGAAACTCGCGGCCAACCCGAACACCGTGATCGTGATCGGCCCGTCTTGTTCGAGCGAGGCGACGCCGGGCGCCCCGATCCTTTGGAAAGCGGGCATTACCAGCATCGGGACCTCGCCGACGGCTCCGCCGCTTACGGCCGCCGACCGCAAGCCCGAATACGCGGGCTTCGTGCGCACGGTCTATAGCGATGCCTATCAGGGCGACGCCGACGCCAAGTGGATGTGGAACGTTCTCAAGGTGAAGACGATCGTCACCGTCCATGACGGCAGCCCCTATGCGAAGGGCCTCGCCATGGCGACGGCGGAGAACTTCAAGAAGCTCGGCGGCAAAGTCATCTCCGAAGAGGCCGTGCAGCCGACCGACGTCGACATGCACGCAATGCTGACTCGCGTGGCGACGGAGAAGCCGGACCTCCTCTACTTCCCGATCTTCGTCGCCGCCGGCGCGCAGATCCTGCGGCAAGCGAAAGAGGTTCCGGGCCTAGAGAAGGTGCAGCTCATCGGCAGCTCCGGCATGCTCGCGGCCGACCTGATCAAGGCGGCGGGCGCTGCCGTCGTCGGGTTCCGCATCACCTATCCGGACATCTCTCCGGAGGCGATGGGCAAGGGCTATCCGAAGTTCGTGGAGGAGTACAAGAAGGCCTATGGCGAGGCGCCTATCGAGGGCTATCACGCCAATGCCTATGACGCCGCCACGCTCGCGTTCAAGGCGATCGAGAAAGTCGCCAAGACCGACGCCGCGGGCAACCTCTACATCGGCAAGAAGGCGCTCCGCGACGCGGTCTTCGCGACCAAGTTCGAAGGCATCAGCGGCCCGATCGCGTGCGATGCCTACGGCGAGTGCGCGAAGTTCAAGCCGGCGGTCTATCAGTTCACGAACTCCGATCCTTCGACCTTCAAGCCCGGCGTCAACCCCAAGAAAATCTATCCGTAAGCTAGACGAACGGCCATGACGGCCGGCGGCCGGCGAATGCGATCCCGCTCCAAGCGGACGACATTCCCGGCGGCCGGCCGGCAGGCTTCAGCAGACGTTTCGAGGTAGTCTACCAATGGCCGATACGGCTGCGGATCGCACTCTGATCCCCCGTCTGAGCACGCTCGCACGTTTTACCTTCGTCGACGTCATCCTCTGGTGTCTGCGGATCGGTGTCACCATCGTCGTCGTCGGTGGGACCATCGGCACGCTGATCAAGGGCCGCTACGAGTTCGCGCAGTGGTTCGACCTCGTGATGTTCGGCCTGACGCTCGGCAGCGTCTATGCGCTCATTGCCCTCGGCTACACCATGGTCTATGGCGTGCTCCGCCTCATCAATTTCGCCCACGGCGACATCATGATGACCGGGGCGTTCTCGGGTTATTTCATCGCTGAGTACTTCGATCGCTCCGGCTTTCTCGAGAGCTACCCCATTCCCGCGATGCTCGGCATTCTTGCGGTCGCCGTCACGACCTCGACCGTGATCGCAGTGCTGACGGAGCGCCTCGCTTATCGGCCATTCCGCCACGTGCGCGGCTTCGCGCCCCTGATCTGCGCGATCGGCGTCTCTTTCTTTCTGGAGCAGACCTTCCGCGGGATTTTCGGCTCGAGCATCCGCTCCTATCCCGATCCGCAATGGCTCACCGGTGCCTATACCATCGGCAGCAGCGTGCGGATTCCCAGCGTCGACATTCTCGTGATCGGCTCCGCGATCGTCGCGATGATCATCCTCTACCTGATCGTCCAGCGGACGAAGATGGGGACGGCGATGCGCGCGGTCTCCGAGGATACGGACGCTGCCGCCTTGATGGGGATCGACGTCAACAAGGTCGTCGTCTTCACCTTCGCGCTCGGCGGCGCGATGGCGGGCATCGCGGGCGTCTTCTACGCCTTCGTCTTCAAGCAGGTCTATTTCTACATGGGCTTCACGCCGGGCATCAAAGCCTTCGGCGCCGCCGTCCTAGGCGGCATCGGCAGCATCCCCGGTGCCATGCTCGGCGGCTTTTTCCTCGGCCTCGTCGAGTCCGTGGGACCAGCGCTGTTTCTCGACGGCATCGGCATCACCGCGCCCTATCAGCTCCGCGACCTCATCGCTTTCACGCTCCTCATCATGGTCCTGATCTTCCGTCCCCACGGGATCCTCGGTGAACGCATGGCGAAGAAGCGGGCGTGAACTCATGACGACGGAAGCGATGCCGCGTCGTATCCGCCGGAAGCGGGCGCAACCGCTCCCGATGCGAAACGCGCTGCTGACCGGCTTCACCTTCGGCACCATCGCCGTCTATCTCGCCGCGGTGGGAATACTTGTGATGGTCCACGGCCGTGCGATCATCGTGGGCGTGCTCACGGTGGGGCAGGCCGCGCTGGTGTTAATCGCCCTCGGAGCGGGCGCCGTCGTCGCACGCCGCGAGCACGCCCTCGGCACGGGGCGGGCGCTCGTTCATAGCGCCGTCGCCGGCGCGATCACCGGGGCGATGCTCGGGGTGCTCGTGCTGCTGATGACCGCCTTCGATCTCCGAGACATCTTCATCTCGCTCTCCCCGCAGCTCCTGGACATGCTGACGCTGGGCCTCGATGTCGAGATCGCTGTGCCGATCCTGATCGGTTCGGCGGCGGTGCTCGGGGCTCTCGGCGCGCTCCTCACGACCGCACCGCCTTCGGTGCGCCGGCCGCTGCTGGTGGGCTGCCTTGCGGTGATCGTCTGCGGCGTCTTCCAGGAGCTCATCCAGATCATGCTGCAGTTCACGACCCAGGAGCAGGAGAATCCGGGGCTGCTGACGCAGATCATGTCCTTCCTGGGCGAGCTCATCGACGGCCTGCGCGAGACCATCTACGACTGGGAGGGCCTCACCGTCCAAGGGGCGATCATCATCTTCGTCATCGCCGCCGGTGCGAGCGCGCTCCGCGCGCGGTCGAAGCGAGTGCAGGCCGCGACCTCCGCCGAAGTCTGGCAGAGCCGCAACGGCCAGATCGCCAAGGTCCTGATCGCCGCGCTGCTGGTGGTGCTATTCCCAGTCCTCGCGGGCTCCTATATCGGCCAGGTGCTGATGCTGGTCGGCCTCTACACGCTCATGGGCATGGGGCTCAATCTCGAGGTCGGACTGGCGGGCCTCCTCGATCTCGGTTTTGTCGCCTTCTTCGCGGTGGGTGCCTATACGACGGCGCTCTTGACGGCCGATAGCCCGCATGCGCTTGCGGCCTACACTTCGATACCCAGCATGTCCTTCTGGGTGGCGATGCCCATCTCCGTCATGGTCTCGGTCGTCGTGGGCGTGCTCTTCGGCATTCCCGTGCTTGGCGTGCGCGGCGACTACCTCGCGGTTGCGACCATGGGGCTCGGCGAGATCGTGCGCGTCATCGTGCAATCGGACGCGGCGGCGCCCCTCCTGGCCGGCGCCAACGGCATTCTCCAGATCCCCAAGCCGAAGATCGGAAGTCTGGAGCTCGCCGATCCCGTGGCGCTTTTTTTCCTGACGCTCGTCGCGGCGGGGATCGCGGCCTACTGCGCCTGGCGGCTCGAGCGGTCGCGGCTGGGACGCGCCTGGATGGCCGTGCGCGACGACGAGGACGTGGCGCAGGCGCTCGGCATCAACCTCGTCAAGGTGAAGTTGCTCGCCTACGGCCTCGGCGCCGCCTTCGCGGGGCTCTCTGGCTCGATCTTCGCGGTGATGCTGACCTCGATCTATCCCAGCAGCTTCCAGCTCCTGGTCTCGATCAACGTGCTCGCTCTCATCATCGTCGGCGGCATGGGGAGCCTTCCCGGGGTCGTCGTCGGCGCGCTTGCCCTCGTGGGACTGCCGGAGCTGCTGCGGGAGTTCGGCGAGTATCGCTATCTCGTCTATGGCGCGGCGCTCATCGTGATGATGCGCATCCGGCCCGAGGGGCTCTGGCCCTCGGCGACGCGCCGGCGTGAGCTCCACGACGCCGCGGGCGACCTCGAGACCGTCGAGGCCACGGCGGCACCCGAAACCTCACGGCCGGCGCAATAGGAGGCGATCCTGGGCGCCGAAGCCATCCTCGCGACGAAGCGGCTTACGATGCGGTTCGGCGGTCTCACGGCCGTGGGCGAGCTCGATCTCGAGGTGGGCGAGCGCGCGATCCACAGCGTCATCGGTCCCAACGGCGCCGGAAAGACCACGGTCTTCAACTGCATCATGCAGAATTTCCGGCCCTCGAGCGGCCAGATCTGGTTCCGCGGCGAGCGCCTCGACGGGCTCACGCCCGACCGCGTCGCGAGCGCGGGGATCAGCCGGACCTATCAGAACATCAGGCTCTTCCGGAACATCACCGCGATCGAGAACCTGCTGGTGGGGATGCACCTCCACCTGAAATCGCACTGGTGGGGCGCGGTCTTCAACACCGGGCACACCAAGCGCGACGAGGACAGCGCGCATAAGGAGGCGTTGCGGCTCCTCCAGTTCATCGGGCTCCGCGGTCGCGGCGACGTGCTCGCGCGCAACCTCGCCTATGGCGAGCAGCGCCGGCTCGAGATCGGCCGCGCGCTCGCGACCCAGCCGAGGCTTCTGATGCTCGATGAGCCGACCGCGGGCATGAACCCGCGCGAGACATCGGACATGATGGATTTCATACGCCGCGTGCGCGACGAGCTCGGCATCACCATCCTCTTGATCGAGCATCAGATGCGCGTCGTCATGAGCATGTCCGACCGCGTGACCGTGCTCGACCACGGCGCCAAGATCGCGGAAGGAACACCTTCGGAGGTGCAGCACGATCCCAAGGTGATCGAGGCCTATCTCGGCACGCCCTCCGCGACCCCCGCCGAGGCGCGCCGGCACACGGTCGAGCGCCTCGCCGGCGGCAACGGCAAGGCCTGAGCGACAATGGCGCTCCTCGAGATCGACGACATCCACGTCTTTTACGACAACATCGAGGCGCTGAAAGGCGTCTCGATCGCGGTCGAGGAGGGCCAGATCGTGACCCTCATCGGCGCGAACGGCGCCGGAAAGACGACGACGCTCCGCGCGATCAGCGGACTCCTGCACCCGCGCTCCGGCGAGATCACGTTCGATGGCGAGAGCCTCGGCGCGATCCCGCCGCACGAGATCTCGCAGATGGGCGTGGTGCAGGTCCCGGAGGGCCGCCGCATCTTTGCGCGCCTCACCATCGACGAAAACCTGGAGATGGGGGCCTTCGCCCGCAGAGATCGCAATGCGATCCTCGAGGACAAGGAGCGCATGATGTCGCTCTTCCCACGCCTCAAGGAGCGCATCAAGCAGGTCGCGGGCACGCTCTCGGGCGGCGAGCAGCAGATGGTCGCGACCGCCCGCGCACTGATGGCGCGCCCGCGCGTCCTCCTCATGGACGAACCCAGCATGGGCCTCTCGCCGCTCCTGGTGGAGCAGGTGTTCCAAACCATTCGCGAGATCAACAAGCAGGGTGTCACCATCCTGCTGGTGGAGCAGAATGCGCTCATGGCGCTAAACATCGCCGACTACGCCTACGTGCTCGAGAGCGGCAAAGTGGTGCTCGTCGGCAAAGGTGCGGACCTCGTCGACGATGAAAAAGTCCAGCGCGCCTATCTCGGCTGAGCCGAGGAGCCTGCCCGCGGCCGCGTTCACTTCGGCCGCGTTCTTTGACGCCGAGCTCGAGCGCATCCACCGCCGCAACTGGTTCTTCGTAGGCCGCGCGGACGAGTTGCCCGCGGGCGGCGATTTCCGCGCCATCCATACGGTGGCAGGCCCGGTCCTTCTCGTGCGCGATCACGCGGGCGAGATCCGGGCTTTCGCCAATTGCTGCCGCCATCGCGGTTCGCTCCTGCTTTCCGGAAGCGGCAACCGCCGCGCCATCGTCTGCCCCTATCACGGCTGGGGCTACCGGCTCGACGGCAGCCTCGCGGGCGCGCCGGAAATGGAGGGCGCCACCGGGTTTCGCCCGGAGGAGCACGGCCTCGTCCGAATCCGCCTCGAGGCCTGGCAGGGCTTCATCTTCCTCACGCTCGACCCCGAGTCGCTGCCGCTCTTGCAGCATCTCGGCAATCTGCCGGAGGTTTTCGCTTCGCATCGGCTAGACGAGATGGTCTGCACCTGGCGGATCGAGTTCGACGCCGCCTGCAATTGGAAGCTCCTGGTCGAGAATTCGATGGAGGCCTATCACACCGGCTACATCCATCGGGATTCCGTAGGCGCGCAGAAAGCCGCGCGGATCGCGACCACCGGCGAGTGGCAGTGCATCCAGGTGCTCGATGAGCGGAGTGTGGCGGTGCTCGCCGCGGAGACGCCACCCTTCCCACCGATTGCGGACCTCTCGGAGGAGGCGCGGCGCGGCACCTATTTCTCGATGATCTTGCCGACCACCCAATTCGCGGTCGCGCAGGACAGTATGTGGTGGCTGCAGATGCGTCCGGTCGCGGCCGACCGCACGATCCTCTCGATTGGCGGATGCTTTCCGCGCGCCATCACCACCCGCGATGACTTCGAGGAGAAGGCGCGCCCTTACTACGAGCGCTGGCAGCGGGTCGGCGAGGAGGACGTGCGAATGCTCGAGATCCAGCAGCTGGGCCTTGTCTCGCCGCTCTATCGCCCGGGTCCGCTGGCGCCGCGCGAGGACACAATGCACCGCATCGATCGCTGGGTGCTTGATCGGCTCCCGCCTACTGCGCCGTGAGCCCGGTCGTATCGATGGCGGGCTTGCGCCCTGCCATCATATCCGCGAGCACCCGCGCCGAGCCGTGCGACATGGTCCAGCCCATGTGCCCCTGGCCGGCATTGAGATAGAGGTTCTTGTACTTCGTCGGGCCGATGCGGGGCGTGCCTTCCGGAGTCATGGGCCGGAGCCCCGCCCAGTATTGGGCACGCGAGAAGTCCCCCGCGCCAGGGAAGAGATTTTCCGCGACTTCCATTGCCGTGCGGAAGTCCGCGGGCTTGTGGCTGGTGTCGTAGCCCGTGAACTCCGCGGTCGCGGTCATGCGGATGCGGTCGCCCATGGGCGTGTAGGCCACGAGGAAATTCTCGTCGATCCCTGGAACGCGCGGGGCGGCACCGGCATTCTTGATCGGCATGGTGACGGCATAGCCCTTCACCGGATAGACCGGAAGATCGATGCCGAGTTTCCGCGTGAAGAAAGGTGCAAAGCTCCCCAGCGCCATCACGACGGCATCCCCCGTGAGATCGCCCTTGTCGGTGCGCACCTTGCCGATCCGGTCCCCCTCGGCCTCGACCGCGGAGATCGTCGTCCCAAAGCGGAAATCCACGCCGAGCTTGCGGCTCGCATCGGCGAGCGCGTTCGTGAACTTGTGGCAGTCGCCGGACTCGTCGGTCGGCCCGTGCAGCCCGCCATGGATCTTGCCGCGTGCCGCCGCGAGCGCGGGGTCGACCTGGATCACGCCCGCGAAATCGAGGACATGGAACTTCTGCCCGCCGTCCTCGAGGATCTTCATGTGCTTGACGCCGGCATCGAAGGATTGCGCGTCCCGATAAAGGAAGAGGATCCCGCGCGTGTTGCGGTCGTACTCGATCGCGGTCTCCGCCAGCGTCTCCTGCAGGACCTTCTGCGAGTATTGGCAAAGCCGGAGCTTGTTGAGGGTGTTGGTCTTGGCCCGCTCGGCCGAGCAGTTCTTCAGAAACCGGAAGCACCAGGCCCACATGTGCGGATCCGCCCTGAGCGTTAGCCTGAGCGCTTGGTCGCGCTGGAAGAGCGAGCGGAATAGAATCCCTGGCGCCTTCGGCGAGGCCCAGGTGTAGGAATGGCCGGGCGCGATCATGCCGGCATTGCCGAAGCTCGTCTCGTTCGCCGCAAGCGGTTGGCGGTCGACCACCGTCACCCGGTGGCCATCCTTCGCGAGCTGATAGGCGGTGGTGACGCCGACTACCCCGGCGCCGAGGACGATGACGTGCATGGGCGAGCCCCCGTTGCTCAGACACGGCTTGGAGAGACTTCATCACGTCTCTCGGCCTGGCAGCAAGCGGTAAGCCGCGCGGCCTGCCTCAGTCCTCGGCGTCCCTCCGGACGATGAAAAACTCGGACTGGCGGCCGAGCCGACGCTCGATCCAGACGAAGACAAGCGTCACGTAGAGCGGCAGAATGAGCAGCAGTATGGCGATCGAGTAAAACATCGCCTGGCTGCGGATGCGGTCGATGGGCGCGGTGATTTCGTCGACCGGCGCCACCATCCCGAGATAGGAAGTCTCGCCGAACTGGCGCAGCACCGGTATCGCCTCGACGAGGTATTCGCGTCCGCCCGCCTTGAGCGAGAGCATGCTCTGCTGGCGCCCGCTGTGGACGGCCTCGTAGAGCGCCGTGAGCTCGGGTCTACCGAGGCTCGCGATAGTCGTGGGGGCGACGGTCGATTCCGCCTGGTTCGTGACGGTACGGTTGATCTTGCTGTCGTCGGGATAGGCGATCACCTCGCCGCGGTCGTTGAAGAGGAAGGCGATGCTGGAGTCCGTGACTTTGTTCTCGCTGAGGAAGCGCGAGACGTCCTGCACTGCGAGATCGGCGCCGAAGACGCCGCCGCTCCCGCCCTCGAGCGCGCGGGAGAGCGTGATCCCGATCTCCTGGCTCGAAGCGAAGATATAGGGGTCGGAACGATGAACCATCTCGTCGGTCTTTGCGAGGTGGAACCATTGGCGCTGCCGCGGGTCGTAGCCGGTCTCGCTGTCCGGGCGCTGGCCGACGGTCGCTCCGTGCTCGTCGAGGAAAGTCCAGCTCGCGGTCCGCTTGCCCGCGGCGTCGACGCGGATGACCTCGTGCGCGAAAACCGCGTTCTCGGGCGCGCCTAATGCTTTTCGGGCGCTGCTTCGCTCGGCGCCGCCGATCCGCGTCACCATATCGAAGCTGCCGTCGTCGAAGCCGACGTAGAGCGAGAAGAGCTGCGGGTAGCGGCGAAGGCCCGTCATCACCATGTCGAGCCGCTCGCTCGCATTGCCCGGATTCATGCCGGTGATCTCCGGTACGCGCGAGCCGAGCGCCACGATCGCGATCACGGGCTCGTAGAAGACTGCAATCCGCTGTTCGGCAGCATCGGCGCTTTTTTGCAGCAGGCGCTGGGCGGTATCGACGGCGAGGGTCGAGGATTTCTGGAAGTTGTACCATATGATGCCGCCGACGAGCCCGACCACGAGCGCAATCAGGACCCCCGCCACCAGGGCGACGCCCAGTTTCGGTGTCGCAGCGACTATACGCTCCTGCGCCATGACCCGCCGCTCCCTCGGTACTCAGCGTCCGGCTCTTCCCCGATTATGGTCTGCCGCCGCGGACCGATCTAGCTGGAAACCGTCGCGAGCGAATGCTAGCCCCGGCGCATGACGGAACGTCGAGTCCGGGGCCAGGGTGTTTGGGGCTAGCGCCGGTAGGGCACGCCCGGGAGCACGCAGAGCATCTCGAAAAGCAGGCCCGCCCCCAGGAGTGCGGTATTCCCCGAGGTGTCGTAAGGTGGCGCCACCTCCACGAGATCGCAGCCGACGATGTCGAGACCGCGGCAGCCGCGGATGATCTCGATGCCCTGCGAGCCGGTGAGGCCGGCGGGCTCCGGTGTGCCGGTGCCGGGCGCGACCGAGGGGTCGAGCCCGTCGATGTCGAAGGTGAGATAGACCGGGCCCCTGCCAAGCTGCTCACGCACCTCCGCCATCAACGGCGCGAGCGAGCGGTACCAGCATTCCTCCGCTTGTACTACGCGAAAGCCTTGCTGGCGCGGCCAATCGAAATCCTCCGCCGCGTAGCCGGTGCCACGCAGTCCGATCTGCACCACGCGCCGGCAGTCGAGCAGGCCCTCCTCGACCGCGCGGCGAAAGGGCGTGCCATGCGCGACAGGCTCCCCGAACATGTGCTCGTTGATGTCGGCATGCGCATCGACGTGCACCATGCCCACGGGCCCGTATTTCGCCGCGATCGCGCGCAATATCGGCAGCGCAATCGTGTGGTCGCCGCCGAGCGTCAGCGGCCTGCAGCCGGTCGCGACTACCTTCTGGTAGAACTCGGTGATGATGCGGATACTGTCCGAGAGGTTATAGGGATTGATCGGGACGTCGCCGATGTCTGCGACCGCGAGCGCGTCGAAGGGTGCCGCACGCGTTCCCATGTTGTAGGGCCGGAGGTGGGCGGATTCTGCCCGGATCTGCCGGGGCCCGAAGCGCGCGCCGGCGCGGTTCGAGGTGCCGATGTCGAAGGGTACGCCGATGAAACAGGCGTCGAGCCCGTCGGCGCTCGTGTGCGCAGGAAGGCGCATCATCGTCGCGGGTCCGCCGAAACGCGGCATCACGTTGCCGCCGAGGGGTTGCGCGAGGTCCTTTGCCATTGAGTCGCTCCCTGGGCCTGCGGCCTAGAGCGGCCGCGGAACTTGTGCGATCCTAGCGCGCCCGCTCCGAGATTGCCTCAGGGGAATCCCGGTTGCGGGCGAGGGGAGACGATGCATGGAGAGAGCCTCGTTTGAGGGTTTGCTGGGTCTGGAGGCGGCCGAGCGCCTGCGCCGGCCGATCGAGACCGCGCGCCCCCTCCCGGGCGCGGCCTATGCGAGCGAGGCCTATTTCCGCCTCGAGCTCGAGCGCGTCCTGCGCCGGCGCTGGACCGGCATCGCCTTCGCTCATCAGGTTCCGAGCCCCGGCGACGCGATCCCTGTCATCGCCGCCGGTCTTCCCGCCATCGTGCTGCGTGACCGCGAGGGCGAAATCCGGGTCTTCCATAATGTCTGTCGCCATCGCGGCTCGGTCGTCCTCACGGAGCCCGCGCGCGGACGGCCGACCCTGCGCTGCCCCTATCACGGCTGGGCTTATGGGCTCGACGGCGGGTTGGTGGCGGCACCCCTCTTCGAGGGGAAGCGCAAGGGCTTCCCGGCGAGCCTCGAGCGCGCCGGCTGCGGCCTCGCGCCGATCCGCTCGGGCATCGCCCTCGACACCGTGTTCGTGAACGTCTCCGGCGATGCTCCCCCGCTGGAGAGCGCGATTGCGCCCTTCACCGAGCTCACTGCGCCCTATGCCATGGAGCGCTTCCAGCTCGCGCATCACGAGGGCGGCGAGATATCTGCGAATTGGAAACTCGCGGTCGAGGCGGCGGTCGAGAACTACCACGAGGAGTTCGTGCACCAGAACCTGCCCGCGCGGATCGACGCGAGCGGTGCCCGCACCTTCTCGGACTGTTTCGAGGGCGAGGTCTTCGGCTTCACCTTCGCGGGCGAGACGGCCCTACGCTCTCCGACGCCGTTGGTGCCTTTTCGCACGAACGCGACGGAGGGCGCGCGCACCGACCACCTCTGTTTCCTGTTCCCGAACACGCAGCTCAGCCTTTTCGGCAGCCTCGCCGTGCGGACGCTCTGGACGCCCATCGCCGTGGACCGCACGCATTGGCAGACCTCCTGGTATCTCGTCGATAGCTCCGCGACCGACGATGCGCATGCCGAGGCCCGCACCGAGATGATCCGCTACTGGCGGCAGCTCCGCGAGGAGGACAAGCGCGTTCTGACATTGATGCAGCAGGGCCGGCAGTCGCCTGTTGCCGACGATCTCCGCCTCTCTCCGTTCTGGGAAGGCTCGATCCTGCATTTTCATCGCAAGCTCGTGGACGCCATGACGGCGGATGCGGGCTGACGGGCGATGCGGATCACCGTCACCGGAGGCCGCGGCCGGCTCGGCAAATATGTCGTGCGGGAACTCAAAGGCGCCCACCAGGTGCTTGTGCTCGACCGCAGTCCGCCCGGATTCGACGAGGAAGGGGCGGCGGTCGACGTGCTCGACGGCGAGGCTCTCGCGACGGCGCTCGCGGGCGAGGAGGTCGTGGTCCATCTCGCCGCGATCGACCGCTCGGTCGCGCGCTCGCCGGAAGAGGTTATCGAGACCAACGTGCGTGGCACCTGGAATGTCTTTCACGCCGCGCAGAGCAAGGGTGTGCGCCGTGTGATCCTCTGCTCCAGTAGCTCCGCGCTCGGCCTCGATGACACCAATCCCGGGATGCCGCCGCTCTACCTGCCGATCGACGAGGGCCATCCAACGCGCCCCACTGCGACCTATGGCCTGAGCAAGCTCATCGGAGAGCAGATCGCGGCCTCCTTCGCCCGCGCCGGTGAGATCGAAGTGCTGATTCTGCGCCCCGTCTACGTGGCGTTTCCCGAGATGCTCCCATTCCTGTTGGGGAAGCCGGGCGGCGATCCCGAACGCGAGGCGGAGCCTCGGCCTTGGCTTCGCGCCTATGTCGCGCCCGAAGATGCGGCGCGGGCATTCCGGCTCGCGGCCGAGCGCGGTTACGCCGGCATCGAGACCTTCCACATCGCCGCTGCCGACACCTTCATCGAGGAGCCGACGCTCGACTATATCCGCGGGCTCTATGGCGCGCTCCCGCCGGTGCACAAGCCCGAGCTCTACGGGGCGGAGCCGAGAGCGAGCGCATGGGACATCGAGCACGCCCGTCGTGCGCTCGGCTGGCGGCCGAGCACGAGCTGGGAGGAGCTGCGCAAAGGTACCGCCTGAGCAGCCCGATCGCTTGCTTGGGCGCGCCGGTATGATATCCCTCTCTGAGAACGATAACGCGGGGACAGCGATGGCGGCGCAGGAGAGCGTCGGCGAGCGCGAGGATCGCTCGGCGGCGGGCGTGGGCGCGAGAGTTCGGCGCAAGGAGGACGACCGCTACCTCCGCGGCAAGGGCGAGTTCATCGGCGACATCCGCTTTCCCCGGATGCAGGAGCTCTGCTTTCTGCGCAGCCCCGTCGCGCATGCGCGCATCCGCTCGATCGTGAAACCCAAGGGTGCCGAAGCCGTCGTCTTCACCGCGGCCGATCTCATGGGCGTCAAGCCGATCGTCGCGAATTCGCGCCTGCCGGGATTCAAGTCTT
>Ga0335083_10007085_pt1 | contig 13872 bp, 16 predicted proteins | sample Lox_Sample_42_FD_206716 | JGI IMG/M metagenome (GOLD analysis project Ga0335083, IMG submission 206716) | Soil microbial communities from Loxahatchee National Wildlife Refuge, Florida, United States - Lox_Sample_4.2 | ecosystem: Environmental > Terrestrial > Soil > Wetlands | place: USA...
CGGCACCACGTCGCCGACGATCCAGGACTCGTACCGTCCGTGCCGCCTGGCCCGCTCCTCGAGCGGGATGCCCTGATTGGACCAGGACGCCGCGTCGTAGCTGTCGACGCAGTACAGCTTGACCCGGCCCGCGTCGATCAGGTCCGCCACCGCGCCGGTCATGCCGTTGTTCTCGAAGTCCCAGGCCCGGCCGCGCTCGGCGGGGAAGACCAGCACCGGGCGGCCCCAGTGGCCGTACCGGATGACGGTGCCCGCGGCGCCCAGCGCCGCCGACCACAGCTCGGTCGCCTCCCGGTTCACCCGCGCCTCCGCCGGACGTCGGTGATCGCGCTGGTCACTCGCACATGGTGCCTGGTCCGGGCCGGGATGACAATAGTTGATCACGCGCGCTGGCGCGCCCGCTGGTCGCGGGACGCGGCGCGGCGATCCCGGTCCCGCGCGCCGCCGTGGCTGACCCGGCCGACCCGCAGCGCCATCATCGTGACGTCGTCGACCAGGTTGCCCCCGCTGAAGCTGTTCATCGCCCGCCGCATCGACGCCACCAGCTCGTCCGGCGGCTGGCCGGCCAGGTCGGCTAGTTCCTCGGCCAGCCGGTCCTGGAAGTAGCTGTTGCCCGGGCCGCGGGCCTGGGCCACCCCGTCGGTGTAGAGGAACAAGATGTCGTCCTTCTCCAGGAGCAGTTCCTGGGTGGCCGGCTGGGCGTCGGGGAACAGGCCGAGCGGGAGGCCGCCGCCGGCGGCCATCAGGACCCGGCCATCGGATCGCAGCATCGCCGCGGCCGGGTGGCCGGCGCTGCCGAGCACCACCCGCAGCTTGTCGTCCTGCCAGGTCAGGTGCGCGACATTGGCCGTGACGAAGCCGCCGTCGAGGGCCAGCTCGTCGGCCAGCACGATCTCGTTGGCGCCGGCCAGCACCTCACCGGGATCGGCGCAGCGGCGGGCCAGGACGCGGATCGCGTGCCGGGCCGCGGCGGTGACCGCGGCCGCCTCCTCCCCGACGCCGCAGACGTCCCCGACGGCTATCCCCCAGCCGTCCGGGATCCGGTAGACGTCGTGGAAGTCGCCGCCGATGTCCTGGTCCTCGGTAGCCTCCAGGTACGTCGCCGCGACCTGCACGCCGGGGATGTCCGGCCATCGCCGGGGCACCAGGCTGGCGTGCAGAGCGTCGACGGTGTCCGAGCGGCGCCTGAACATCCGGTTGACCCTGATGGCCAGCGCCATCTGGTCGCCGAGGTCCTGCACCAGGGCCAGGTCGGCCACCTTGAAGTGCCCGTCGGCGGCCTGCCGGGCCAGGGTGAGCACGCCGTACTTGACCTCGCCGTCGACCAGCGGCACGGACAGCACCGAGGTCGCGTCGAGCAGCGGCAGCAGCGGCGTCCCGTCCGCGCTCACGCCGAGCGCGGCGGGGTCGTCGGCATGCGCGATCAGGGCCGAGTGCCCCGACTCGTGCACGGCGGAGGGCACCGAGCCGGGCGGGGGGTCGACGGCGGCCACCATGTTGGCCAGCTCAGACAGCCGGCGGTCGTCCGGGCCGGTGGCGAACAGCCGCCGCACCCGGTGCCGGCGCTCCATGTCCACGATGACCCAGGCGGTCAGCTCACGGGCGATCAGGCGCGCGCACCGCTGCAAGGTCCTGGTCTCGCTGAAGCCCTCGTTCTCGAGCAGCAGCCGGGCCACCGTCGTCACCAGGTCGAGCCGGCGGGTGATGGCCTGGATCGCGCCGAGCTTGGGCATGCCATCGGTCACTTCGGCGCCGGGCCGGTCTTTCTGAGATCGGGACGGCGCGTCGCGGACGGTGATGACCAGCGGCCCGGCGTCGTCGCTCGTCCCGCGGATGCCGACGCGGCCGATGACCAGCTCGCACGGGATCTCGCCGTCCTCGGCGATCAGGCTGCACGCCAGGCGGCGCGGCTTGCCGGTCCGGCCGACGGCAGTGAGCTGGGAGTTCAGCGCCGCACGGGACGCCATGGCGACGAATGCGCTGAACGGACGGCCGGTCGCGTAACCGGGCTTGGCGCCGATCAGTTCCCCCGCGGCCCGGTTGACCCGCTGCACGGTGCCATCCTGGGTCACGAGGAACAGCGGCGCCGGTGCGTCCTGGAACACCGCGCGCAGCAGGCTGCGTTCGGCGTTGTCGGCGGGCGCACCGGAATCCCTGGCGTCCCTGGGCGCGGACTCCGCCCCGCGGAGCAGGTCGATGGCCTCTTCGAGTTCGGTGAACGCGGCCTCGAGCACGCCGCCGCGGTCGGCGCCCGTGGACCCGGCGGCCTGGCGCAGCGCGGCATACCGCGCGCTGAGGCCGGCGACCTGATCGGAAGCCTCGGTCATAGCGCGTCACTCCCGGGCACCGGGCCCTGAGGTCGCCGGCTCGGGGAAAGCCTGCGCAGCGTGATCATGGCGACGTCGTCCTCCCGGGGGCCGAAGGCGGACATCAGGTGGTTGCTGAAGGCCTCCACGTCGGCGCCCGCTACCTCCTGGGCGGCCGCGCGCAGCTTCTCCAGGTTGTCGTCGATGAGGACATGGCGGTCCTCGACCAGGCCATCGGTCATCAGCAGCAGGGTGCCTCCCGGCGGCAGCGACGCCCTCTCCACGTGCGGCTCGTGCATCGGCAGGCCGAGCAGCAGGCCTCCCCCGCCAACATAGTCGGCGTCAGGACCGGCGACGAGCAGCGCGGGCAGGTGCCCGCAGTTCACGATGACCAGGTCGCCGGAGGCCGGGTCGAGCAGGATCACGCACAAGGTGGCGATGATGCCCGGGTGGTAGGCGGTCAGCACCTCGTTGACCAGGCCGGTGATGGCCAGCGGGGCGTGACCCTCGACAGCGAAGGCGCGCAGCGCGTGCCTGAGCTCGCCCATCACCGTGGCCGCGCCCAGCGAGTGGCCCTGCACGTCGCCGATCGCGACCAGGACCTGGTCCCCGAGCCTGAGTGCCTCGTAGAAGTCGCCGCCGACCTCGGCCTGGTCGCTAGCCGGGATGTAGCGGAAGGCCATGGCCAGGCCAGGCACATCGGGCGGGGCCGAAGGGAGCAGGCTGCGCTGCAGCGTCATGGCGATCGTGTGCTCCTCGGCGTAGGAGCGCAGGGCCTCTACTGCCAGGGCGACCAGCTGCACCAGCTGGCGCAGGATCTGCAGTTCCTCATCGCCGGGCACGCCTGCCGCGTCGACGGCCATTGCCACCGGCGGGCGGTCCGCCTTCGGCCGCATCGCGGCCACGCACACGTCGCACCGCAGCGTGCTGTCCGGGACGAGTTCCAGCCAGTCCTCGCCCGGCAGCGAGACGGCCGCGCTGGCCATGGGCCCGGAACTGCCGTCGAGGACCCGCGCGATGACCCGGTCGGCCAGGTCGCGGGGAGCGCCGCGCTGCCGCGTCCCCGGCCGACCGGGCGCGGCCGAGGTGCGGCGGATCTGCCCGTCGGGCATCTGCACGACGAGCACGACCTCGGCGGCGAAGATCCGCGCCGCGCCGGCCGCCGCCGCCCGGGCCAGCCCGTCGAACGTGCTGGCCGCGCTGATGTCGAGGGCCACCTCCGTCAGGACGGACAGCAGCGACGCGGTCCGCTCGGCGCGCTGCCTGGCCCGGGAGTAGCGCAGCGCGGCCAGCACCACCGCGAGCAGCTCGTCAGGCTCGTTCGGGTCGGTCAGGTAGGCGTCGGCGCCCTGGGTCAGGCCCAGCGCGCGGTCCGAGACCTGAACCGCGGTGGCGGAGATCTGGACCACCGGGGTCGCCGCGGTGGCCGGGTCGCCCTTGATCAGCTTGCAGACCTCGTAGCCGGACATGTCGGGCAGGTTCACGTCGAGCAGGACGAGCTCGACGGAGCCGACCAGGTCCAGCGCCTCGCGGCCGGTGCCGGCCTCGATCACCGTGTGACCAGCCCGACGCAGCCAGGTACCCGTGAGGTAGCGTTTGGCCTCGTCGTCGTCGACCAGCAGGATGCGTGCCTGCACCTCGCTCACGACGGCTCCCTGACGACCCCGCGGATGGTGAACTCCAGCCGTTCCCGGCTGAGCTCGTCCTTACGCAGCAGCGCCGCCGCTCGGGGCGGGGGATGCAGGTCCGCGCTGGTGATGACGATCGCGGGGACCGCGGCCGGCAGCCGGGCCAGCAGCGCCCCGCCGTCCAGGCCTGGCATCCGCATGTCGGCCAGGACCAGGTCGACGGGATTGTCCTTGATCAGGGCCAGCGCCCGGGCGCCGTCGGCGGCCTCGAGGACGTGGCCGGCCAGCCCGTCAAGCAGGCCGCGCAGGACCGCGCGGAACCGGTCGTCGTCGTCCGCCACCAGGACGGTGCCGAGCCTGGGGGTCTGCAGCGGCAGGCCGAGCACGACCGTGGTCCCCGTACCGGGCTCGCTGGTCAGCGTGAGGTCGCCGCCCAGGATCCGGGCCAGCCGCCGCGCGTACGGCAGGCCGAGCCCGGTGCCGCCCCGGCGGACGCCTGGCACCTGGTAGAACTCCTCGAAGACATGCCCGGTCAAGCCGGCCGGTATGCCTATGCCGGTGTCGGCTACGATGATCTCCAGCCTCGGGCCGTTTACCTGTACGCTCAGCCGGACCTCGCCGCGATCGGTGTACTTGATTCCGTTAGACAGCAGGTTACGCAGGATGCCGGTGAGGGCAACCTCGTCGGTCAGGATCGTCGCCGGGGCACCATCAGCGTTGACGGTCACCGTCACCGGCTTGCCGTCGGCCATCGGCCTGGCCAGCCCGCGCAGCCGGCCGAGCAGGGCCGCCAGGTCGACCTGGGCCGGGTCGGTGTGCAGCTGGCCCGATTCGGCCTTGGCCACGTCGAGCAGGTCGTTGACCAGGGTGAGCAGGGTGCTGCCCGAATTCCTGATCAGCTCTACCTGGTATAGCCGCTCCGGGTCGAGGTCGCCGCCGTCCGGGGCAGGCTCGGCCAGCAGCCGGGTCAGCCCGATGATCGAGTTCAGCGGGGTGCGCAGCTCGTGGCTGACGTTGGCCCAGAACCTGTCCTTGGATTCCGAGGCGGCGCGGAGCCGTTCCGACGTCTCGTCCAGCTCGGCGTACAGGGCTACCACGCCGCGGTTGGTCTGCTCGAGCTCGCTCGACAGCTCGTTGTACATGGCCATGACGCCCTGGTTGGTTTCCTGCAGCTCGGCGTTGAGCAGGACCAGCTGGTCCTTCTGCTGCCTGAGGTCGTCTAGCGCGGAGATCATTTCCTGGTTCTGGCGGCGCAGCTCGTCCAGGGCGGTCTGAGACTGGGCCGCGGCCAGCTGCTGGCTGATCCGCCGCCGGTCCGGCCGGACGCCTGGCGGCCGGCGCTTGGTCATCCGCACGACGCTGCCCTCGACCGTGACCCGGTCCATGAGCCGTCCGACCGGGCCGACGGCGTCGGTCGGCGGGGCACCGTTCACCGTGACGGTCAGCACCAGGTCGGCGTCGTCGATGCCGAACGTGATCACGCCGCGCAATCCGGCCGTGACCACGCTACGGCTAATCTCGCTGAGCGCGGTGGCCACCCGGACCTGGTCCTGGCGGTCCAGCTCCAGCAGGCCGGCCAGGCCGCGGCCGAGCTGGCGGGCCGCGAACACGCCGTCCGGATCCCGGACGTCCAGGCGGGCGAGCTGGCTGGTCATGGCTTCAGCACGAGGATACCGGCGTCGTCACGGTGCACGCCCGCCTCGGCGAGCAGCACGGCCGCGATGACCAGCGGATCCCTGGTCTCGAGGGCGGGCAGGGCGGCCGCCTCCCAGCGGGCGCTGACGCCGTCGGAGTGCAGGACGACGGCGGCACCCGGCGGCAGCTCGTAGTCGAACTGGCGGATGGTCCGCGCCTGGTGCCCGGCGATGCCGGGGATGGAGATCATGCTCTTGCGGCGCCCCTCGGCGAGGATCGAAGCCGCGATGTTGCCCAGCCCGGAGAAGCGCGCGATGCCATCCCCGAGCTGAACGACGCCGACAGCCCCGCCGCGGGTACCGGCCATCCGGCGATGTACCCGCCCGAGCAGCGCGGCCGGGTCGCCGGACGGGTCGTCAAGGAACGCGGCCACGCCCGCGGCGGCCGCCGCGGCGGCCAGCGGGCCGTGGCCGAGGCCGTCACACATCACGGCGGTGATCGTGTCTCCGGCGAAAGCCGCGGCGTAGGCGTCGCCGCATTCGGTCTCGCCGTCGATGGGCCGGATCAGGCCTGCCCAGTGCGTTGCGGCCGGAAACGTGGCGCCCCGGGGACGAAATCTGGCGGCCAGCGCGGTGCCACGGCCAGGCCGGGAGTACAGGTCACAGGAGTCGGCCAGCCGCTGGATCGCGCCCAGGCCGATGCCCAGGGTTCCCGCCGTGGGATGGCCGTCGCGCTGGGCCGCGGGCACGTCGGGCAGCCCGGGCGCGGCGTCGATGGTGTCGAGGTCGATCGCGGGCGGATCGCCATCTCGGTTCACGCCCAGCCACAAGAATCCCGCGGTGGCGTGCTTGTGCAGGTTGGAAGCCGCTTCGGTGACCGCGAGGGCAAGCTGGTCCGTGCGGGTGGCGGGGAACCGCAGCCGTTCCGCCAGGTTCAGCGCGGCATTCCGGCAGGCGGCGACCGCGCTGACGTCCTCCACCCGGAGCCACCGCCGATCCTGCGGCGACGGGGCCTGCAGCGGCCAGTTCACCCCGGACCCGTTCAGCGGGACCACTTGGTGACGACCACGCTGGTGCCGCGGCCCGGCTTGGAGGTGAGCTCGAACTCGTCGACCAGACGCCGGGCGCCGGACAGGCCCAGGCCCAGGCCGTCACCCGTCGTCCAGCCGTCGGTCAGGGCCAGGTCCACGTCGGGGATCCCGGGCCCGTCGTCGGTGAAGTCGACCCGCACGCCGGGCTTGCCCGCACCCGAGGTGACCACCTCGACGCGGGCCGTGCCGCCGCCTCCGTGCACCAGGGCGTTACGAGCCAGCTCGCTGGCCGCGGTCACCAGCTTGGTCTGGTCGACCAGGGACAGGCCGCTCCGGGCGGCCACCACCCGCACCTGCTGCCGGACCCGGACCACGTCGTCCCCCGTCCTGATCGGCAGTTCCTCCATCAGGCGGTGCCGTTCAGCAGGGCCAGGCCCTTCTCCGCGTTCAGCGCGGTGCGCACGCCGCGCAGCGAGAGACCGAGCTCGGTCAGCGTGATGGCCACCGCCGGGCGCATGCCGACCAGGACCGTCTCGGCGTCGAACAGCCGCGAGATGGACCCGATGGTGGCCAGCATCCGGCCGATGAAGGAGTCGACGATCTCCACTGCGGTGATGTCGATGATCACGCCGCGGGCGCTGGTGGCGGCCAGTTCCTCGGCCAGGTCCTCCTGGAGCTGCAGGACGCTCTCGTCTTGCAGGTCGATCTGGATGGAGACGAAGAGCGTCGTCCCGATCCTGAGGATCGGCACCCGTTCCATCAGGTCGCGCCGATGTTGCGCCCGGAACGCTTCAGCGCGTGTATTAGCGCGTCAGCCAGCGTCGCCTTGGTCGCGATGTCGCCGAACTCGATGCCGAGCGCCACGATCGTCTGCGCGACCTGCGGCCTGATGCCGCTGATGATGCACTCGGCGCCGAGCAGGCGGACCGCACTCACCGTCTTGAGCAGGTGCTGGGCCACCTCGGTATCCACCGTCGGCACCCCGGTGATGTCCAGCACCGCGTGCTCCGCGCCGGTCGCGACCAGGGTGTCGAGCAGCCGCTCCATGACCAGCTGGGTCCGGGCCGAGTCCAGCGTGCCGACCAGCGGCACCGCGATGATGCCCTCCCACAGCCGGATCACCGGCGTGGACAGCTCGAGCATGGCCGTGGCCTGGTCGGCGATGATCTGCTCGCGGGCCGCCGCGTAGGTCTCGAAGGTTTGCAGGCCCAGGTCATCGATCATCCGGGAGAAGCCGAGGTACTCGGGCACCAGGTCGGCGGTGTCGGCCACGAGCTCGTAGACCGCGTCCTTCAGCGCGAACACCCCGAGGGCCGTCTCGCTCGGCGTGAAGCCGTTCCGCGCCCGGGACCTGGACAGCTCGGCCAGCGTGGCCCTGAGCTCGCCGGCCGCCTGCTCGCCGCCGCCAGACATGGCCCTGACCACGAGCGAGCACAGGTCCTCGAGCTCACGCCTGACCTCGGCGGCCGAGCTCCGGCCACGCAGGCCTGTCACCACCATCTCGGTCCAGCGGTCGACGATCTTGTCCTGGTGGTCGCGCAGGTACGCGGCCATCCGCCCCTGGCTGCTGTCAACGTCCATCGGTGCGCAATTCCCCTGCATCAGGCTGCCGGTTACGTATGTACCGCCCAACAGTACATCTGGGTAACAGCTCATCCGGGGCTATGGCAGCGAGACGAGGTGTCCGGGAATACGATTCTGGGTGACCTCCGCCGGTCCTAGCCAGCTTGTCCGAGCCAACCCAAGGGGAGCGCGCAGTGCCCGAGCTCCAGATGTCGCTGGAACCTCGCGGCGATAGCGTCGTCGTGAGCATCCAGGGCGAGCTCGACGTCGTGTCGAAGCAGCGGTTCGAGGACTGCCTGTCCGAAGCCGCCGAGCAGAGCGACCGGGTAGTCCTCGACCTGTCCCAGGTGGATTTCATGGATACCACCGCCCTGGCCGTCATCGTCGGGCACTGGCGGCGGCTGGTGGCGGACGGCGGCACGTTCCGGATCGCGGGTGCGCGCTACCGCTACGTCAAGGCGCTGTGGATCACCGGCCTCGCCGACCGGCTGCCGATGTACGACACCGTGGACGAGGCCCTAGCCGACGACGGTCCCGGGGCCGGAGGCCCCGGGACCAGTCAGCCGGGCGAGCCTGAAGCCACCGCTGGCTAGCGGCGGCGGCCCTGTAACCAGCGGTACCAGCGACCGCGCGATCCGCCTTCGCCCACGCGCACGACGAACCCGATCAGCCAGATGACCAGGACAATCAGGGCGATCCACCACAGGATGTGAATCGCGAAGCCGAGCCCGCCGAGGATGAGGGCGAGCAGGAGAACGAGCAGGATGATACCCATAGCTGATTCCTTCTTTCTTATTGACCGCCGCCGGGACGCCGATCCGATTACCCGGTAATCGGATCGGCGTCCCACACCAGTTACGGCTTCAGGCTCTTGCCGACGTCCTTGACCTTCTCGCCCGCCTGCTTGGCGTTACCGGCGGCCTGGTCGGCCACGCCCTCGGCCTCGAGCCGCTCGTTGCCGACGGCCTTGCCCGCCGCTTCCTTGGCCTTGCCCTTGACTTCCTGGGCCTTGTTCTTGGCCTTGTCGGTGGCACTCATCGACCGGCTCCTTCCCCTTGTGGTCTTTCGTTCGGCACCCCCACTGCCCAGGGGATGCGGTTCTAATCCGGTTTGGCAGGTTCGGTAATCCGTTTGGCGGGCGTCACCTGGGTAGTTCTCAGGCCCAGGGGGCGGCAATCAGGAGGCGGCGGTGCCAGGTACTGCGCACGAGGATGAGAGGCCGGGACGGCTGGCCGCCGAGGACGACCGCCGGATCGTGGCCGAGCTTCAGGAGGCCCTGCTGCCCACCGCGCTGCCGGTACTCCCCCAGGCCAGGATCGCGGCCCGCTACCTGGTCGCCGGGCACGAGCAGGCGGCCGGCGGGGACTGGTTCGACGCGATCCCGCTGGCCGACGGCAGCGTCGCGCTGATCGTCGGGGACGTGGTGGGAAACGGGGTGGCCGCCTCGGCGGCGATGGGACAGCTGCGCGCAGTGCTGGCCGAGCTGCTCGCCGCCGAGAAGGAGCTGGCCCACGCGCTCGAGCGCGCCGACGCGTTCGCGGCCCGGATGCCGGCGCTGCGCGCGGCCACGCTCGTCCTGGTGGTGCTCGATCCAGCCGGAGGGTCGCTGCGCTATACCACCTGCGGGCATCCCCCGCCGCTGGTCATCGGCACCGACGGGACGGCCAGGTACCTGGCGGGCACCGGGACGGGACCGCTGGGCACCGGCTCGGCGCCGGTTCTCGCGGCCGACCGCCTCACCTCCGGCGAGCTGGTCTTGCTCTACTCCGACGGCCTCATCGAACGGCCAGGTCAGACCATGGCCGAGGGCATGGCCGAGCTGGCCGCGGTCGCCGCCGACGCGGCCCGGGCGCCCGGAGCTCAGGGGGTCCACGGGGCTGACCGCGCCGCGGCCGAGCGCGTCTGCCAGCTGACGGTGGAACGGCTCACCCAGGTCGGCCACGCCGACGACATCACCGCGCTAGCCGCCCAGTGGCTAGCCGATCCGGTCCCGGCGCTGCACCTGGAGCTGCCGAGCAGGCGGCCCAGCCTGACCAAGGCCCGGGACGCCTTCGCCGGCTGGCTGAGCAGGCTCGACGCCGCCGCCGAGGACTGGGAGGCGCTGCACCTGGCCATGGTGGAGGTGTTCACCAACGCCATCGAGCACGCCTACCCGAGCGAGGCGCCGGGGAACGTCGAGCTCGACGCCGAGCTGGGTGACGACGGGTACGTGGAGTGCCGGGTGACCGACCAGGGCACCTGGCGGCCGCCCGACCCGGCCGACGCCGACCGCGGCCACGGGCTGATGGTGGCCGGGCAGGTCGTGGACCGGCTGCTGGTCAGCCACCCGCCGCAGGTGCCGGCCGGCCCGGCGGCGGAAACCGGGGGTGTGGCCGGCCTGAAGGCGGCGGCCCGGACGGCCGTGGGCACCACGGTGGCCCTGCGGCGCCGGCTGCGCCGGCCCGCCAGCCTGGCCTCGGGCCACCGCCGCGAACACACCGCCCACCCGGCCGAGCCGCCCTTCGCCGTGGACACCTCGGTCGCGGCCGGCGCCACCGCCCGGGCGCTGGTCAGCGGCCCGGTCGACATCACTACCGCGGACAAGCTCACCCGGCGGCTGCTGTCGGTCAGCCGCGGCGGCACCGTCCCGCTCGTCGCCGACCTGTCCGGCGTCACCCAGCTGGCCAGCGCCGGGGTCCGGGCCCTGTACGCGGTCAGCGAGCAGCTGGCCGCGCACGGGCACGGCCTGACCCTGATCACCACGCCGGGCAGCGGCGCGGGTGTGGTGCTCGACCTGGTCCGGCTGGCCCACGTCCCCGGGGAGAGAACCGCCGGGACGGAGGCCTAGATCGCCCGCATCCGGTTGTTACGCGGACCGTGGCTGACCTCGGCCAGGCCGAGTTCCTCGAGCAGCGGCGGCAGGTACATCCCGAACCGGCCGCGATAACCGCTGCGCAGGCCGTACCAGCCGCCGACCGGGTTGTCCGCGGCGCGCCCCCAGGCTTCCACCGTTCCCTCGGCGGCGGGTTTCTTCTCGTCGGCCGCGCCGAGCAGGACCCAGTCCCCCTGGGCGGACAGCCAGGCGTGCAGGTCCTCGATCGCCTGCAGCCGGTACTTGAGCGTCGTGGAGCCGACCTGGCAGACCAGCGCGGGCGGATCCGCCTGCTCGTCCCGGTACATGGTGTAACTCGAGGTACCTGGCGGGGTCTTGAGCTCCCACGGGTCCTCCTTGGTGCCTGCGGCCATTAGTCCTCCCCTTTGCTGATTGCGCTGATGAAGTGCGGCAGCAGTGATTCCCAGCCGCCCTGGTTCCGTTCCCGCCATGGCCCGGCGGCCGGCCCGAGCCGGTCCCAGCCGCGGTGCTCGATCTCGACCCGGGTGGCCCCGGCCCCCTGGGCCAGGAACCGGATCTCCACCTCAGTGGCGTCGGCGCGGCTCCGGCCGAGGTACCACCGGTATCCCAGCCGCGCCGGGGGCTGCCACACGGTTACCTCGCCCCACTCGTGCTCGGCGCCGTCGGCGGTCCGCTCGTAGATCCGGCCGCCCACGCCGGCCTGCAGGACCACGGCCGCCGGACGTCCGGTGACGGTGTGGTCGGACGGCCACCAGGCGGCGATGCCGACGGTCCAGACGCGGAAGGCGTGATCGGCGGAGCAGGCCACGTCGAAGGACATCCGCAGCGGGGCGGTCATTCCGCCGGTCCCGTGGTACCGGCAGGTCCGGTGTTACCGGCCGGCCCCGTGTTACCGGCCGGCCCGGTGTTACCGGCCGGCCCCGTGTTACCGGCCGGCAGGGTGTTCTCGGCGAACAGCCGGAACCGCTGGGCGGCATCGCCCCAGACCTGCTCGAGGTAGGCCTGCACGGCGTGCAGGCCCTCGTCCCGCAGGTGGTAGATCCGGCTGGTGCCGCGAGCCTGCTCGGCGACCAGGCCGGCCTCCTTCAGCAGCCGCAGGTGCCGGGAGACCGCGGGACGGCTGATGGGCAGCGCCGCGGCGATATCCCTGACCGGCTTGTCGCCGGCGCTGAGCAGGCGCAGGATGTCCCGGCGGTGCGGGTCGCCGAGCGCCTCGAACGGGTCGCCGGGGACGGGCGCCTCGTTGGTAACCACTGAGCTACCGTAACATGAAGGTTACCGAGCTAGGCGCGGGGCCCCGGGTTCCTGACCCGGGAGCCCCGCGCCCTCGTTACCTCAGCGGGTGCAGCACATGACGCCGGTACCGCCGGTGATCGCGGTCCCCTTGTTGACGAACAGGAAGCCGTCCTTGAAGACGGTGAAGCTGTCCGCGCCCGGGTTGACGCTCATGATCGTGTAGGTGTCGCCGTCGTAGCTGAATTCCTGGGTCGGGGCCAGGATCGGGCCCGAGACCTCGGTGAGCGTGCTGCTCCCGGCGGCCATGTCGAACCTCACCACCTCAGGACGGCAGCGCGAGACCGGCCTGACCGGGACCGGCTTGGCCGGGATGAACGGGCAGGCGACGCGGACCCGCACGAGCTTGCCGTGCCGCCGGCGCTGCTGGTAAATCCAGAAACGGCCCTTGTGGTGCACCAGGGGGCACGCCACCTGGATGGGCCCCGGCCTGCCGTAGCCGGGCCCCTGCCCGCCGGCGCCCGAGCCTCCGCCGCCAGGGCCGCCAGTGCTGGCCATGGCCGCCGTCGCCGGGACGGCGAGCATGGTGATCACGAGGGCGGCCATCGCCGCGATGCGCTTCATGCTGTTTCCCTCCGTGTGTGTGGGATGGCCGCAACTGGCCACGTCGGGCAACGTAGGCAGCGGGACTCCGGGCACCGCGCGGATTGCGTGTGGGTTTCGTGTCACACGAAACCCACACGCAACTCCGGCACGTTATTCGCGGTGGGGATGGTCGGATGGGCGCGGCGAAGGAGGTATGCGGTGGAGGTGCCTGAGAACGCGGGCAGCCTGCTCGTCGTGGACGACGAGCCGTTCCTGCGCGACGCGGTGGCCGCCTCGCTCCGGTTCCTCGGCTTCGAGGTGACCGCGGCCGAGACCGGGGCCGACGCGCTGCGACTGGCCCGCGGCCGCCCGTTCGACCTAGTCGTGCTCGACGTGATGCTGCCGGACACCGACGGCTTCGAGGTGGTCCGCCGGCTGCGCCAGGACGGCTGCGGTGTCCCGGTGATCTTCCTGACCGCCAGGGACACCGAGGCGGACAAGGTCGCGGGGCTGACCATCGGCGGCGATGACTATATGACGAAGCCGTTCGGCCTGGAGGAACTGGCGGCCCGGGTGCGGACGGTGCTGCGGCGCACCCGCGGCCCGGGCGCGGCCGGGGCCGCGCAGACCGTGCTCGTCTTCGAGGACCTCGAGCTCGACCAGGACAGCTACGAGGTCCGCCGGGACGGCCACCTGATCGAGCTGTCGCCCACCGAGTTCCGGCTGCTGCGCTACCTGATGCTTCACCCGGGGCGGGTGCTGACCCGGGCGCAGTTGCTCGACCACGTATGGGACTACGGCGGCCACGGTTCCACCACCGTGGTCGCCACCTACGTCGCCTACCTGCGCCGTAAGCTGGCCAGATACGGGCCGGACCTGATCCACACCCAGCGTGCCGTGGGGTACAGCCTGCGGCCGCCGCGCGCCGGGGGAGCCGGTCACGGCTGAGGTGCCGCCCGGGTCCGCCGCCCGGTCCTGACCGATCCGGGCGGAAATCTTAACCACACCTGAACTTCTTCTGGTGGGGGTCCTTAGTAAGTCATCGGGCATGATTTTTAT
>Ga0335083_10007086_pt1 | contig 13872 bp, 12 predicted proteins | sample Lox_Sample_42_FD_206716 | JGI IMG/M metagenome (GOLD analysis project Ga0335083, IMG submission 206716) | Soil microbial communities from Loxahatchee National Wildlife Refuge, Florida, United States - Lox_Sample_4.2 | ecosystem: Environmental > Terrestrial > Soil > Wetlands | place: USA...
CGGGACGAGGGCGCCCGTTGCGGGGCGGGTGTCGATGGATCTGATCACGCTGGATGTGACCGACGTGCCGAAGGAGCACTGCGCCGTGGGGGTGCCGGTCGAATTCTTCGGCGACACGATTTCGCTGGAAGAGATCGCGGCAGCCTCCGGCACCGCGTCCTATGAAATTCTGACGTCGCTGTCGCGTCGCCTGCCGCGGCACTACGAGGATTGAGATGAACATCTTTGCCGCTGTCGGGCGGGTCTTTCTGTTGTTCCTGGGCGAAACCGGCCGCGTCGGACTGTTCACCGGCGACTCGGTCACCGCCTGCTTCCGGCCGCCGATCTATTGGCGGCTGATCGTGCAGCAGATTCTTCGCATCGGCTATTTTTCTTTGCCGGTCGTGGGACTCACGGCCTTCTTCACCGGAGGCGTGCTGGCGCTGCAGATCTATATCGGCAGCGACCGTTATGGCGCCGAAGCCTTCGTTCCGCAGATCGTCGTCATCGGCATCACGCGCGAGCTTGGACCGGTCATCGCCGGACTGATGGTCGCGGGCCGCGTCGCCGCCGCCATCGCGGCCGAGATCGGCACCATGCGCGTCACCGAACAGATCGACGCGCTGACCACGCTCGCCACCAACCCGATCAAGTATCTCGTCGTGCCGCGGCTGCTCGCGGCCGTAATTTCGATGCCCGTGCTGGTGGCGATTGCCGACTCCATCGGTATTTTCGGCGGCTATGTCGTGGCGACGGAGACCTTGAACTTCGTCGGCTCGATCTATCTCAAGAACACGATCGATTTCGTCACCAACCAGGACATCTATTCCGGCCTGATCAAGGCAGCGGTGTTCGGCTTCATCATCGCGACGATGGGCTGTTACAACGGCTTTCGTTCGCGCGGCGGCGCTCAGGGCGTGGGCTCTGCGACGACCAACGCCGTGGTCTCGGCCTCGATCCTGATCCTCGCGGCCAACTACGTCCTCACGTCCTTGCTGTTCTCGAAGTGACGGCCATGGCAGGGGCAGTTCCCAAGGTCGAACTCAAAGGCGTGAAGAAGCGCTTCGGCGACAAGGTCGTGCTCGACGGCATCGATCTCAAGATCGCACGCGGCGAATCTCTCGTCGTCATCGGCGGCTCCGGAACCGGCAAGTCGGTGATGATCAAATGCGTCCTCGGGATTCTCAAGCCGGACGAGGGACAGATCTTCGTCGACGGCAAAGAGGTCACCCGCCTGCGCGGCCGTGCGCGCGACGCCATGCTGCGCAAGTTCGGCATGCTGTTCCAGGGGGCTGCCCTGTTCGACAGTCTTCCGGTCTGGGAGAATGTCGCCTTCGGACTGATCCAGGGCCGAGGCGTCGGCCGGCAGCGGGCGCGCGAGATCGCCATCGAAAAGCTGGCCAAGGTCGGCCTTGGCCCGGAAATCGCGGAGCTTTCGCCGGCGGAGCTCTCAGGGGGCATGCAGAAGCGCGTCGGCCTGGCGCGCGCCATCGCGGCCGATCCTGAGATCATCTTCTTCGATGAGCCCACCACGGGCCTCGATCCCATCATGGCCGACGTGATCAACGATCTCATCATCACGACGGTGAAGGATGTCGGCGCCACGACGCTTTCCATCACCCATGACATGGTGAGCGCCAGAAAGATCGCCAGCCGCATCGCCATGCTCTATCGCGGCAAGATCGTCTGGGAAGGCCCCACGGCCCAGATCGACACCAGCGGCAACCCCTATGTCGACCAGTTCATCCACGGCCGCGCCGAAGGTCCGATCAAGATGGAAGTCAGACGGTAGGCGATCCTATCTTTCCTCGGTCAAAAAGTAGCTCGTACTTCTGCCCCCGGCTTCGTCTCTTTTTAAGATGCCGCGCTGCTCCAGGTCATCGATATCGCGCCCTGCGGTTGCTTGTGAGGTCTTCGCGATCTTTGCCCACTTCGACGAAGTCAGTTTTCCCTCGAACCCGTCAAGCATCATGTTGACGATCTTGCGCTGACGGTCATTGAGCGCCGCCGAATCGTGCCGCTCCCAAAAGCTTGCTTTCCCCAGCACATCGGACAGGGCTGTTTCTGCATTGCCCATGGCGCGATCGAGGCAGCCAAGGAACCAGAGGAGGTGCTCGGTTATGTCGAGGTCGCCTTTCTGCGTCTCTTCAAGGCAGTCATAATACTTGTTTCTCTCGCGCCTGATCTGCGAAGAGACGCTGTAGAACCGCTGCGAAGTCTGTTCGGACCGCGCCAGCATCATGTCGGCGAGCGCGCGGCCGATACGGCCGTTGCCGTCTTCGAAGGGATGGATGGTGACAAACCAAAAGTGCGCGATTGCGGCCTTGAGCACGAGATCGATATTTGTGTCCGGATCGTCGAACCACGCCAGGAAGATTTTCATTTCCTGCGGCACCCGGGCGGCCGGGGGGCCTTCGAAGTGAACCCGCTGTTCGCCTTCGGGACCCGAGACGACTTCAACCGGATCGCGGCGCCATTGTCCGGCGGCAATGCGTTTCATCCCGCTCCACCCGGTAGGGAAAAGAGCCGCGTGCCAACCCAAGAGTCGCTCCTCGGTGAGAGCCTGGGAGTAGTTGCGCGTGGCATCGAGAACGACTTCGACGATACCGTCGACGTGGCGATCCACGACTTCGGTGAGGGCGGCTTTCTCAATTCCCAGTTTGCGCGCCAAGGACGAGCGGACCTGTTCCTCATTCAGGCGCTCGCCTTCGATCTCTGAAGTCTTGACGGCCTCCTCGGTGAGCGTGCGCAGCGTCGCCTCTTGGCGAAGCTGAAAGCCAAGCGCCTGCATTCGATGGAGCAAGCGATGCTGATGACGAATTGCAGCCGCGAGAGGCCCAATGAGGCCCGCATCATTCCATCGGAAGTGGGGCCAGTCGTCGAGCTGATGGACGTAGCGCGCCATAATCTCCTCACGTCATGATGAGATTATGGACCCTTTGTTCCCAGTGGCAAGTGTTTTCTCCTCATGAGATGATTAGAATAATTCTCTATTCTCCTCATCCACATTTTGATCCAGATCAATTGTAAAACATGACGCCTGTGTCACTTTCCTCTCTGCCAGTACCAGGGAGAGGACGGATGACCGCACAAATCCAGGGCAATGTGGTTCGCAAGGGCGCATGGCAAGTGACCATGACGCCGGACGACCTCTATCGCAGCCCGATGGAGATTGCCTGGAGCTTCCGCTACGCGCTGGGCGAGGGAAAGGTCGAGGACCTCTATCGCCGCGCCAAGCGCAACCAATGGGATTCCGACGAGCTGCTGCCTTGGGACACCAAAGTCGATCCCTCGAACCCGCTGATCGCCGACCGCTCGTCGCTCTACTATCAGATGCCGTTCTTCAAGAAGCTGTCGCGCTCGCAGCAGGAGACGTTTACCGCGCATTCGACGGCACAGCTGCTGTCGCAGTTCCTGCATGGCGAGCAAGGCGCGCTGATGACGGCCGCCTGCGTCACCCATTCGGTGCCCGACGCGCAGGCCAAGCTTTACGCAGCAACGCAGACCATGGACGAGGCGCGCCACGTCGAGGTCTATGCGCGCTACTGCGACAAGATTGCGATGGTCTATCCGATGTCGCCCTGGCTGAAGAGGCTCATCGACGCGACGCTGCAGTCCGACCGGTACGAGAAGGTCATGATCGGCATGAACATGATCGTCGAAGGTCTCGCGCTGGGCGCATTCAGCAACATGTACCATTCGACGACGTGTCCGCTGCTGAGAGCCATCACCTTCAACGTGATGCGCGACGAGTCGCGGCATGTCGCCTTCGGTAATGTCTATCTCGGACCGGTGATCAGGAAATTGGCCGAGGCCGAGCGCGAAGAACTCGCCGACTTCGCCTTCAACGCCATCAACATCATCGCGCAGGCCACTTTGACCGAGGGAGCCGGCCTAGCCAGCCGGATCGATCCCGGCTTTCTCGAGGTGCTCGCCAATTGCGGCATCGAACCGAAGGATTTCTTCGCCGGCCTGGAGGAGGCTGCCGAGGAAGGCGTCCTTCAGGAATTGCCGCCGGGCCAAGTGCACTCGCTCAAGGACCTGATGCTGCCTGCCCTGGCTCGCGTCGGGCTCATCACGCGGCGCGTGCGCAAGAAATATGAGGAGGCCGGCATTCCGATTTCGGAGGATCCGCGCGTGCTTCAGGCCATGGAAGGCGGCGAACCGCAGCTGATGGCGGCGGAGTAGGGCGTCGGGTGCGGTTGACACCCGTGCTATGATCGAATCATGGCTCGGGCGTCCTTTGCGTGTCAGTCCTGCGGCGCGGTCCATTCCAAATGGTCCGGCCGATGCGAGGCTTGCGGCGGCTGGAACACCATCGTCGAAGAGGGCGCGCCGCCGCCGGCTGGTGGACAGGCCAAACGCCGCGCTCGTGGCCGGCCCTTCGCGCTCGAGGATTTGAAGACCGCGGACCGGGATCCGCCGCGCCGCGAGCTTGGCATCGGCGAGTTCGACCGGGTCTGCGGCGGCGGGATGGTGCCGGGATCGGCGATCCTGATCGGCGGCGATCCCGGCGTCGGCAAGTCGACGCTCGTCCTGCAGGCGCTTGCCTCTTATGCGAAAAGCGGCGGCCGCGCGGTCTACATCTCCGGCGAAGAAGCGATGGCGCAGGTGCGTCTGCGCGCGGCGCGCATGGAGCTTGGCGATTCGCCGGTCGCGCTCGGAGCCGCGACTTGCGTCGAAGATATCCTGACGACGCTCGAGGACAGTCCGCCGCCGGGCATCGTCGCCATCGATTCCATCCAGACCATCTGGACGTCGGCGCTCGAAGCCGCACCCGGCACCATCGCCCAGGTGCGAACCGCCTCGCTCGATCTCGTGCGCTATGCCAAGTCGACGGGTGCCGCGGTGATCCTCGTCGGCCACGTCACCAAAGACGGCCAGATCGCAGGTCCCAAGGCGGTCGAGCATCTGGTGGATGCGGTGCTCTACTTCGAAGGCGAGCGCGGGCATCACTTTCGCCTGTTGCGGGCGGTGAAGAACCGCTTCGGCGCCACCGACGAAATCGGCGTCTTCGAGATGACGGGCATGGGGCTCGCGCAAGTGCCCAACCCTTCGGCGCTGTTCCTGGGTGACCGTTCGTCATTGTCGCCCGGCACCGCCGTGTTCGCGGGCATCGAGGGAACGCGTCCGCTACTGATGGAGATGCAGGCGCTGGTGGCGGCGTCGGGCTACGGCACGCCGCGCCGTGCGGTCGTCGGTTGGGATGCGGGTCGGCTTGCCATGATCCTGGCGGTGCTGGACGCGCGCGGCGGTGTCGGGATGAGCGGTCACGACGTCTATTTGAACGTCGCGGGGGGGCTGCGCATCGGCGAACCGGCAGCGGACCTTGCGGCCGCGGCGGCGCTGCTTTCCTCCTTTCATGGACATGCGCTACCGAAGGACACGGTATTTTTCGGCGAAATCAGCCTTTCCGGCGACATCCGCCCCGCGAGCCAGAGCGAGTTGCGCCTGAAAGAGGCCGCGAAGCTGGGCTTTGCGCGCGCCGTCGTTCCCGCCGGCACGAAGTCGCAAGGAACAGCGATGGCGCTGGATACGGTTCGTGATATCGGCGATCTCCTCGCGTTGGTGGCCGAAGAACGGCCATCGCGTGCGGTGATGGGAGTTGCGAGGTAAGCCATGAGTATGCTGGGCATCACCTATGTCGATCCGATCGTGGTGATCGTCGTCATCGTCTCGGCGATCTATGCGACCTATCGCGGCTTCGTCTCCGAGACGCTGTCGATCTTTGCCTGGGCGGCGGCGGCGTTCGCGACGCTGTTCCTGGGGCCGAAGCTCGCGCCGGTGACGCGCGGATTGTTCTCTTCGCCATTTCTCGGCGTGTTCGTCGGCTATGCGGCGATCTTCCTCGCCGTCCTGATTCCGCTCCATTTCATGAGCTTCAGGTTCGCCGAGACGGTGAAGCATTCGCCGGTCAGCACGCTCGACCGTTCCCTGGGTACGGTTTTCGGTATCGTGCGTGGGCTCGTTATAGTGGGACTCGCCTACATCGCCTTTACGGCTGTGGTTCCGGTGAGCAGGCAGCCGGATTGGATCGCCAATGCCAAGACGCTGCCGCTGATCCGCATCTCGGCGCAGGCAATTCTTTCGCTGGTGCCCGATCAGCACCTCGACGCGCAAACGATGGATCGTTCTGCCGCGCCGAGAAGGCCCTATTCCCAATCCGCGCCGACACCCTCGGCCAAGCCTGCGACGCCGCAAAAACACCGTAAAAAAGGCTATGGCGCGCGCGAACGCAGCGAGCTAGACAGGCTCATCGACAACACCAGCGGAAACGGCCAGCCATGACCGCTTTGCCTGAAGATCCCGCCGCCGACGCTTTCCGCGAGGAATGCGCGGTTTTCGGCGTCTTCGGCGATGACGAGGCCGCAAAGCTGACCGTGCTGGGCCTGCACGCCCTTCAGCATCGCGGTCAGGAAGCCTCCGGCATCGCGACCTATCACGAAGGCCAGTTCGTCTGCGAACGCCATATCGGTCTTGTCGGCGACATCTTTGGCGGCAAGAACGCCGCGCGGGTTGAGAACTTGAAGGGTGTCTGCGCCATCGGACATAACCGCTATTCGACCACCGGCGGCTCGGGCGCGCGAAATATCCAGCCCATGTATGCCGACCTCGCGGGCGGCGGAATTGCCATCGCGCACAACGGCAATCTGACCAACGCATTGTCGCTGCGCGACGAACTGGTGCATCAGGGAGCGATCTTCCAGTCGACCTCCGACACCGAAGTGATCATCCATCTCACCGCGCGCAGCTCCTATCCGCGCCTCGTCGACAAGCTGGTCGACGCGCTGAAGCAGGTCGAGGGCGCCTATTCGCTGGTGGCGCTGACACCCAAGAAACTGATCGGCGTGCGCGATCCCTGGGGAGTCAGGCCGCTGGTTCTGGGACGGCTCGGCTCGTCGTGGATTCTGGCCTCGGAGACCTGCGCCTTCGACATTATCGGCGCGCGCTTCGAGCGCGACATCGAACCCGGCGAAGTCCTGGTGATCGACAAGGACGGCGTGCATTCCTATTTCCCGTTCAACAAGCGACCCGAGCGCTTCTGCATCTTCGAATACGTCTATTTCTCGCGGCCGGATTCCAACGTCGAAGGCCGCAACATTTACGAAGTGCGCAAGCGCATCGGCGAGGAGTTGGCGCGGGAAGCACCGGCCAACGCCGATCTCGTGGTGCCGGTACCGGACTCCGGCGTTCCTGCAGCACTCGGTTACGCCGGCGCGTCGGGCTTGCCGTTCGATTTCGGCATCATCCGCAATCACTATGTCGGCCGCACATTCATCGAGCCGAGCGACGGCATCCGCCACTTCGGCGTCAAGAAGAAGCACAATCCCAACCGCGCGATCCTCGAGGGCAGGCGCGTGGTGCTGATCGACGACTCCATCGTGCGCGGCACGACATCCAAGAAAATCGTGCAGATGGTGCGTGACGCCGGCGCGGTGGAAGTGCATTTCCGGGTCGCCAGCCCGCCGACAACGCACAGCTGCTTCTACGGGGTCGATACGCCGTACACGGAGGAACTTCTCGCTCATAACATGGACGTGGAAGAGATGCGCCGCTTCATCGGCGCCGACAGCCTGCGCTTTGTCTCCATGGAGGGCCTCTATCGCGCCACCGGCGAACGTGGCCGCAACCGCGAGCCGCAATTCTGCGACGCTTGCTTCTCCGGCGAATATCCCATCCGCCTCACCGACCAGCATGGCGGCCGCAAGGACAGCCAGCTCTCGCTTTTGGCCGATGTGGCTTGAAGACGCGATTGGCGAATAGCGGATGGCGTATGGCGGCGTCGAGCGGCCCCGAGCCGCGTTCTTTATTCGCTACTCGCTATTCGCTATTCGCTATTCGCCCAGCTCGGTATCCGAGATGAACGCGGACCGACGAATCGCTCTCGTCACCGGCGCGTCGCGCGGCATCGGCCGCGAGGCGGCGAAAGCGCTGGCCGCGGCCGGCGCGCATGTGATCTGCGTCGCCCGCACCGTGGGAGCGCTCGAAGAGCTCGACGACGAGATTCGCGCGGCGGGTGGGAGCGCCACGCTTGTGCCGCTGGACTTGCGCGACTTTCCCGCGCTCGACCGGCTCGGCGCCACCATCTTCGAGCGCTGGGGCCGACTCGACGCTTTCCTGGGCAATGCAGGTTCTCTGGGCGTGATCACGCCGCTCTCCCATCTCGATCCCAAATCGTTCCAGGAACTGATCGAGGTGAACGTCACCGCGAACTGGCGCCTGGTGCGCTCGCTCGACCCGTTGTTGCGCACCTCCGATGCCGGCCGCGTGCTGTTCGTCTCTTCCGGCGCCGCGCGCAAGCACATCCCGTTCTGGGGCGGCTATGCGATGGCGAAGGCGGCGCTCGAATCCCTGGCGCTGACCTACGCCGCCGAATGCGCCTCGACCGCGGTGAAGGTGAACATCCTCAGTCCCGGCCCGTTGCGCACCAGGATGCGCGCCAAGGCGTTTCCCGGCGAGGACCCCGACACGCTCGCGCCGCCCGAAGCGGTGGCGCCGTTGATCGTCGAGCTGCTTTCGCCGGCGTGCACGAAGAACGGCGAACTGGTATCTTTCCAGAAGTAGGCGTCACGCGGAGCCGCGGAGGTTCATCAAAATCCGTAAGTAGGAAGTAGTTTCTCCGCGGCTCCGCGTGAAATCATTGCTCAGTATACGGATTCTTACCGCTCCTGAGCCGCAGGCGGATCGGCGTGCCCTTCAAACCGAAGGTCTCGCGCAATCCATTCGTCAGATAGCGCAGATAGGCATCCGGCAGCGCGCTCAGCTGATTGCCGAACAGTGCAAAGGTCGGCGGCCGCACCTTGGGCTGCGTTATGTAACGGATGCGCACGCGACGGCCCTTGACCGCGGGCGGCGCATGCCGCGACAGCGCCTCCTCCAGAAAGCGATTCAGTGCCGAAGTGGGCACGTGCTTGTTCCAGGCGCGATCGGCTTCGAGCACCGCAGGCAACAACCGCTCAATGCCTTCACCGGTCTTCGCCGATACCGCGACCAGAGGCGCGCCCGCAAGCTGCGGCACGAGTTCGTCGGCACGTTCCCGAAGTTTCGAGATTGCGCCTGCGCGGTCCTCGACCAGGTCCCATTTGCTGATCGCGAACACAGCCGCGCGCCCCTCGCGGTCCACCAGGTCGGCGATGGCAAGATCCTGTTTCTCGAAAGGGTGCGTCGCGTCGATCATGATGATGACACAATCGGCGAAGCGGATGGCATTCAGCGTGCTTCCGACCGACATCTCCTCCAGCGTTTCGCCGGCCACGCGCGCGCGCTTGCGCAGACCCGCCGTGTCATGCAGGAGGATCGAGCGGCCGTCGGCGTGCCACGGTGCGGCGACGGCGTCGCGGGTCAGCCCAGGCTCCGGACCGGTCAGCGCGCGCTCTTCGCCCAGAATACGATTGAACAGGCTCGACTTGCCGACATTCGGCCGTCCAACGATGGCCAGTCGCAGCGGCCGGTCTTCGTCCTCGTTTTCTCCGGCAGAGATTTCTTCTTCTGGCGCGAACGTCGCAAGCGCTTCGGCCAACTCATCGATGCCGAGGTCATGCTCCGCCGACACTGCGATCGCCTCGCCGAAACCCAGACGGTAGGCTTCTGCGACAGCGGCTTGCGCTACGCGGCCCTCGCTCTTGTTTGCGACCAGGACGACGGGCTTGCCGCTGCGACGCAGCGACTCCGCCACGATTTCATCCCCTGCCGTGACGCCGTCGCGTGCGTCGATCGCAAAGAGGCAGACATCGGCGTCGGCGATGGCCGACACGGTCTGGGCCGTCATGCGTTGGCTCAGGCTGCCTTGCGCGCCATGCTCGAATCCGGCCGTGTCGATCAGCTTCAGCGTCAGCGTGCCCAGTTGCGCTTCCGCCTCCCGGCGGTCGCGCGTCACGCCGGGCACGTCATGCACCAAAGCCAGCCGCTTGCCGGTCAATCGGTTGAACAGCGTCGATTTGCCGACATTGGGCCGGCCAACGATCGCGACGGTGAGAGGTTTGGGCATGGCCAACACGGGCGAGTAGCGAATAGCGAATAGCGAATAGCGAATAGTGGCATGAAAGGCGAATCCCCTATTCGCCACTTACCATCGGCCATTCATCACTTATCGCAGCGCCACGAGCTGCGCGTCGTTGGTCCACAGATAGAGCGTGTCGTCCGCGACCACGGGCGCGATATAGGCCGCCGCCGGAATTTCCACGCGTCCCATCAGCTTGCCGGTATAGGGTGAGATCGACTCCGCATATCCAACCGACGACACGACGATCAACCGGTCGGATACCAGCACGGGACCGGCCCAGACGATCGGGTTTTCCTTTTTCTCCAGATCCTGCCAGCGCGGGAGCTGGTGCATCCACTTCACCCGGCCCTCGGCGCGGGTCATGCACAAGATCTGCTGATCCGAGTCGAGTACGTAAATGAAATCGCCCGCCGCCCAAGGCGTCTGAATCCCGCCGACATCGCGCGTCCACACCCGGTCGCCGGTCGACATGCTGATCGCGGCCATGATGCCGGAATGGCTGATGGCGTAGACCAAATCGCGGTCGACGACAGGCCGTCCGGCGATGTCGTCGAGTTCCGAAAGCGCGGTCACCGATCCCGAACTCGTCAGCATGTCGTTCCAGGCCGGCCGTCCGTTCTGAATCCGCAGCGCATAGATTTCACCCGACGTGTACGGCGCGATCACATATTCGCCGGCGACCGCCGCGCTGGTGCTTTCGAGGATGCCGGCGGACGTGCTGATCCCGGTGTGGTCCCAAAGCTTGCGTCCGTCGTTTTGGGCCAGCGCGAAGAAATGATTGTCCTGGGTCGAGACGAAGACGCGGCCCGCGCTTGCGACGGGCGCGTTGACGATAGGCACGCCGAGATTGACCTTCCACAGACGCTTGCCGTTCGCCGCGTCGAGTTCATAGACATCGCCGAATCCGGTGGCGACGAAAAGCTTACCGTTGTCGAAGGCGATGCCGCCGCCGAAACCCTTCGTCGGATCGATCGACTTGTTGCTGCCGATCATGCCGAGACTCATGTCGTAGACGAGGCTCGAACCGCCTTTGGGCGCAAGTTCGTCATGCCAGCGCGGCGTGCCGTTCTTGGCGTCGAAAGCGAACACGCGTGCTTCGGCGTCCAGCACGAACACCTCGCCGCCGGCGACGATCGGCGGCGCGGTCAGGCGCGAATCGTCGTCGGAACCCTTGCCCGCTTCCTGCATCCAGACTTGTTGCAACGGTCCTGACGCTTCCAGATGATAGAGCGCGTTCGAGGGATAGCCGCCCGGCTGAGCCCAGCTGTCGTTGCGGAAGGGTGGGGGCAGGACCACCGGCTTGTCCTTGAGGCTCGCATCCGGTTGCAGCGACTGGTCCATCTCCATGACTGAGATGCGTTCGCCCTTGAGCTGCGACCTGCGCGTGGTGGTGTCGAACAGATCGCCGACCTGGTCCAGCATCTCGCAGCCGCACAGGAGCAGGTTGAGCGCCACAAGGACGCAGACGCGCGAAATCGTGATCTTCATGGCTGCGTCGCGGGTGCGAGCGGTGTCGGCAGGACGGGCCTCGGCACTGTGCCGAAATTCCGTTCGCCGCCCGTCTTGATGAATGTCGCCATGGCGTTGGCGCGCTCGCGTACCCCCTGCGGCGCGGAGCTTTCCTTGGCGAGCGCTTGATACTCCCGTCCGGCCTGGACGATCGCACCGCTGCGATAGTCGGCATAGGCCAGCACTTCGCGGGCCATGAAGCGCCAGGCGCTGGTCTGCACGTTGAGCGGCGCGACCAGTTTCTCGATCTCGCTGCGCGGCGCGAAATCGGCGACGGCCCAGGCAGCGCGCATGCGCGCGACATCGCCGATCGGGCCGCGAGCGTTCTCGGCGATCGACTTGTAGAGCGCAATGCCGTCGCTTCGGTGATTGGTCATCATCAGCGTGTTGGCTTCGGCGAGCTTCGCAAGCGTGGCATAGCCGCTCGGCCCCGATTGCGCGATCTTGCCGAACATGGCGCTCGCCGCCGCGCCATTCCCGGAATCGGCCGCCTGCTGGGCGGCCATATAGGTCTTGGAGGCGGTCTCGCGCTGCTGGGTTTCGTATCGGCTCCACAGCTTGTAGCCCGCAACGCCTATGGCGATGGCGGCGACACCTGCAAAAACATAGTCGCCGTACTGCTTCCACAGTTTTTCGAGGCGTTCGCGGCGAACGTCCTCCTCGACTTCGCGGAAGATGTCGGTCACTTCGAATGTCCTTGAGTTTTCGCAACGCGGCGCGGCAGGCCCGCGCAAACCTTTGACAGGCCGCGATAATTAGCCGGACCGGAACCAAATCGCAACTTGCTTATCGGTAAGGGGTGGCGAGCCGCGCTACCCTGCCTTCTTCATGGCGTAAACGTTCTCCTTGCCCGGGAAGGTGCGGGCACGGACGTCCTTGGCATAAGCCTTGACCGCCTGTTCGATCTCGGCGCCAAGGCTCGCATATTGACGCACGAATTTGGGTGGGCTGGGGTTGAGGCCCAGCATGTCCTCCATCACCAGGATCTGCCCGTCGCACTCCGCCGAGGCGCCAATGCCGATGGTGGGGATTTGGATCGCGCGCGTGATCTTGGCGGCGAGCGGCTCGGCCATGCCTTCCAGCACGACGGCGAAGGCGCCGGCCTTGGCGATGGCCTGCGCGTCGGCTTCGATCGCAGGCCATTCGGCCTCGGTGCGGCCCTGGGTCTTGAAACCGCCCATGATCTGGATCATCTGCGGCGTCAGCCCGATATGGCCCATCACCGGGATGCCGCGCTCGCTGAGATAGCGGACTGTCTCGGCAATGCGCGCGCCGCCTTCCATCTTGACCGCGGTGCAGCCGGTTTCCTGAATCACCCGCGCGGCATTGCGGAACGCGATCTGCGGCGATTCCTCATAGGTGCCGAACGGCATGTCGACGACGACGAGGGCGTGTTTGGAGCCGCGCATAACCGCCTTGCCATGCGCGATCATCATCTCGAGCGTGACGCCCAGCGTGTTCTCCATGCCGTGCATCACCATGCCCAGGCTGTCGCCCACCAGCATCAGATCGACATGCTCGTCCAGCAGCCGCGCGGTGTGCGCGTGGTAGCAGGTGAGACAAACGATGGGCTTGGCGCTCTTGTGCGCCCGGATTTCGGGCACGGTGACGCGCTTCACGTTCACGACGGCGGACATGGAGCCTCCCGCTCTCTAGATGGGATATTATAGGCTATGTTGCAGGTGCGAAGAAGCGCCATCGCGGCGGGGATCGAAAGTCCGCCTCGGGTCTGCTCGCAACTGTGGGGATTTAATGGAAATGGGATTTCGACCGGGCAGGTTCAAGGGGGGTCCGGAAAATAATTTTCGAGCTGCCGATTCGGGGTTTAACCGCCTGATTCATAAGAACTATCAAAAATGACGCTCTGCATGATTGTGCACTGCAGCAAGCGGCGAGATTTATTTTTTGAAGTGGGTTTGGTGTCTGCCACGAAGAGTGGGGCGTTCGCTCCGCCAACGAAAAAGCCGCGCCCCAGAAAAAAGAGACGCGGCTCTTGCATAGCGAATTCGATGGCTCGGGCGCGGCTTACTGCGAAGCGGTCCCGTCTTCGCCTTCTTCTTTCGGACCTGCGCCCTCCTCGAAGACTTCGGCGGCGGCGGCTTGGGCTTCTTGCGCTTCCGTCTGCTCGGCGAGCACGTTCTCGCCGCGCGCCTGGCGCTCGGCTTCGTCCTCGGTGCGCGCGACGTTGATCGTGACCTTCACGCGCACTTCCGGATGCAGCACGACGTTGACCGGCACGAGACCGATCTCCTTGATCGGCTTGTCCAGCGGGACCTGGGTGCGCGCGATGCTGAAGCCGCCGGCCGTGATGACATCGGCGTTGTCGCGCGGGCTGACCGAGCCGTAGAGCTGGCCGCGATCGCCGGCCTGACGCAGGAGCA
>Ga0335083_10007088_pt1 | contig 13870 bp, 10 predicted proteins | sample Lox_Sample_42_FD_206716 | JGI IMG/M metagenome (GOLD analysis project Ga0335083, IMG submission 206716) | Soil microbial communities from Loxahatchee National Wildlife Refuge, Florida, United States - Lox_Sample_4.2 | ecosystem: Environmental > Terrestrial > Soil > Wetlands | place: USA...
CGGTGAACTTGGCCGCCATGAGCAGCGCGAGCCCGTAGGGCGGCGTGATGAGACCGAAGGCGAGCGTGACGATGATCACCACGCCCATGTGCACCGCTTTGATGTCGGTGTTGTGCACGAGGTCGGTGATGATCGGCATGAAGATGATGATCGCCGGGATGGCGTCGATGAAATCGCCGACGATGATGAACAGCGCGACCAGCAGCAGCATGATGAGATGAGGGTCGTTGCCCGCGATGCCCTGCATCCAGGCAGACACGGCGGCAGGCCCGCGCAGGTAGGCGAGCATCCAGCCGAAGGCGGAGGACGCCGCAATCGTGATCAGCGGGATCGAATAGAGCAGCCCGGTGTGCGCCAGGTCGCGTGGCAGATCGCGAAAGTAGCCGCGGTTCAGCAACGGAATGACGACGGCGAGGATATAGAGCACCGCGACCACGCCGGCTTCGGTCGGCGTGAAGAAGCCGCTGAGAATTCCGCCCATGATGATGACCGGAATCACCATCGGCAGCGCGGCGCCGTGCGCGGCCCGCGCGAATTCCGGGAACGTGGCGCGCCGATGCTGCACGCCCGCCGGGCCGAAGAAATGGCTGTAGACCATGAGGCCGAGGCCGACCATGACGCCCGGCACCACGCCCGCGAGGAACAGGCCGCCGATCGAGACGTTGCCGGTCGCGCCATAGACGATGGCCATGATGCTGGGCGGGATCAGGTTCGCCATGGTCGATGCCGAAGCGATGAGCGCGGCGATGAAGCCGGCGCGGTAGCCTTCGCGCTTCATCTCCGGTCCCAGCGTGCGCGAAAGGACGGCGACATCCGCCGCGGAGGAGCCCGAGATCCCCGCGAAGAACATGCTGAACAGCGTCACCACCTGCGCCAGCCCGCCGCGCAGATGGCCGATCATGGCTTGTGCGAGCACGATCATGCGGCCGGTCACGTTTGCAGCCGTCATGAGCTCGCCGACCATCAGGAAGAACGGCACGGCGAGCAGGGCCTCGACGTCGATGCCGTTGAAGAGCTGGCCCATGATGGAGGGCAGGCCGACCGGGGTGAACGCGGCGGCCACCAGCACGCCGGCGATCAGCGCGAAGGCCACCGGCACGCCGAGGTAGCCGAGGAAGAGGAACAGGAATGCCATGAGAAAGATCAGGGCGCCGTTCGTCATCTAGTCACGCTCTGCCCTCCCGGTCCGCAAAGCCGTTCTGCCAGCCGTTGACCAGCTGCTCGATGGTGAAGAGCGCGACGAGCAGGCCGCCAAGCGGGATCGCCGCGTAGAAGCTCGCCAGCGGTGTCATCGAAGGCATGCGCAGGCTGTGGAAACCACTGAGAAAGTTGAGGAAGCCGAACCAGACCATGCATGCGGCCACCGCCAGCACCACGAGGCGATTGAAGGTCTCGAAGGCGAGGCGCTTGCGGCCGCTCATGGATTCGGCCAGCACCGCGAGGTACAGGTGATCGTTACGGCGCGTCGCCGCCGCCGCGCCGGCGAACACGCCGTAGACGAAGAATGTCATCGTCACTTCCTGCAGCCACAGCCACGGATGGCCGAGCATGCGGGTGGCGATGTCGCAGACCACGGTGACGGTGAATCCCGCGGTCGCGACCCCGCACAGCACCATCAGGATGCGTTCGAGCGGATCGAACGCGCGCCACTTCAGATGGCGCTGCGACTCCAATACGAGGGCGATGGCGCCCCCGCTATTTCACGCCGCGGACCAGTCCCAGCACCTTGACGGCGTTCGGCCCGAGATCCTTCGCGATCTTGTCCTGCATCGGCGCAGCGATCTTCTCGAAGCCGGACTTGTCGACCTCGACAAGCTTCACGCCCATTTTCTCCAGCTTGGCGCGCGATTCGCGCTCCAGCTCGAAGGCCTTGGCGGGCTCGGCGGCGTTCATGGCATCGGCGGCGCCCTGCACCCACTTCTTCTGCTCCGCAGACAGGCTCGACCAGAGCTTGTCGCTGACGAACAGCACCGAGTGATTCGCCTCGTGCTCCGAGACCGACATGACCGGTGCGACCTCGTAGTGCTTGTTCAGCAGGTACACCGTGTAGCCGTTCTCCGCGCAGTCGACGACGCCGGTCTGCAGCGAGGTGTAGACGTCGCCGAAGGGCATATGCACGACCTGCGCGCCGTAGGCCGGGAACAGCGCGTCCTCGGTCGGCGTCGCCTGCACCCGCACCTTGAGGCCCTTGAGCTCGCCGACGTTCTTCACTTCCTTCTTGCAATACAGGTTGCGCAGGCCCTGGCTGCCGAGCGTCAGCATGTGCGCGCCCTTGACTTTCGACGCGTAGAGCTCGCGCATCGCGGCAAGCACCCCCGGGTTGGTCAGCGCCTTGATCGCGTGCTCGGGACCGCGGAAGATGAAATGCACGGAAAACACGCCCGCTTCGGGCTGGATGGTGGCCGAGTTCGCGATGGCCACCAGCGTGAAATCGACGTCGCCGGTCTGCACCTTCTGCAGCACTGCAGGCTCCTGGCCGAGCTGTGCGCCGGGGTACTGGTTGATCTTCATCGCGCCCTTGCTCAGCTCTTCAAGCTTCTTGGCGAACACGTCGGCGCCATAGCCGTACGCGGTCGCGTGCGGCTGGTCGTAGGCGAACGAGTATTCCTTGTTCTGGGCCGCCGCCAGGGACGGAACCAGTGCTAGGCCGGCGCAAAAGACGGCGGCCACGAGCGACCTGCGATGAAAGCGGTGCATGCGGGAACCCTCCTCAGGGTGCGGCAGCCGGGAAATTCGGCGCGTAAGTAGGCATCACCCGTTCACGCCTTGTCAACTTTTCGGCTGGCGGAATCTGCTGCACTGCGGTTTGACGGCGCGCTCCGGTACACTCGCCACGCCATGCGACTGAAAACGCTGCTGGGCGACTACCCCGTTACCCGCGCGCTGAAGGCCGGCGAGGTGAAAAGCAGCTTCGTGCAGTTCGACTTTGCCGACATCACGCCACCGCACGCCGGCTTCAAGCGCGTGGTGCGCGACCTGGAATTCGACGTCGCTGAAATCGCCATCGTCACCTTCCTGATGGCGAAGGCCCACGGCAAGCCGTACCGGCTGCTTCCGGCGGTCATGTTCGGGCGCTTTCAGCACCCCTACCTGGTAAGTATTTCTGAAATAAAACCAAAAGAACTTGAAGGCAAGCGTGTCGGCATCCGATCCAGTTCGGTGACCACGGTCGCCTGGCTGCGCGGCATCCTGGCGGACGATCACGGCGTGGACCTTTCACGCGTGCACTGGATCACCTTCGAGGAGGCGCACGTTGCCGAATTCCGTGATCCGCCCGGTACGGAGCGCGCACCGGCCGGCAAGACGCCGCTCGGCATGTTGCTCGACGGAGAAGTGGACGCCGCGGTGCTGGCCGACCCGGTGCCGAAGGACGAACGCCTGCGCAGCGTGATCCCCGATCCCGCCGCCGCCGCTGAAGACTGGCGCCGGCGCAAGGGCGCGATCCAGATCAATCACATGGTCTGCGTGAGAAATTCGCTGCCGCAGCACGTCGTGGACGAGGTCTACCGCATGCTCGCGGAAAGCAGGAAGCTCGGCGCGCCGGATTCGCCGACCTGTCCGTTCGGCCTGGAAAACAACCGCCGCAACCTGGAAGTGGCCATCGACTACGTCTACCGCCAGGGCCTGGTGCCGAAGCGCTATTCTGTGGACGAATTGTTCGAACCCTGACATGACCGCACCGCACTTCCGCAACGCGCTGCCGATGCAGTCGATGCTGCACGAATACCGCATCGAGCAGGTGCTGGGCGCGGGCGGCTTCGGCATCACCTACCGGGCGCGCGACACCAACCTGGACAAGGATGTCGCGATCAAGGAGTACCTGCCGGGCGATCTCGCCATGCGCGCGCCCGACGGCAAGGTGGTGGCGCAGGCCACGCAGCACCAGGACGGTTACCAGTGGGGGCTGGACCGCTTCCTGCTCGAGACGCGCACGCTGGCAAAGTTCAGCCATCCGCACATCGTGCGGGTGCTGCGCTACTTCGAAGCCAACGCCACCGCCTACATGGTGATGGATTACGAGAAGGGCGACCCGCTCAAGGTCATCCTGCAGCATTCGCCGCAGCCGCCCGAGGCGATCCTGAAAGGGCTCGTCGCGCCGCTGCTCGAAGGGCTTGCGGCGGTGCACGCGGCCGGCTTCCTGCATCGCGACATCAAGCCCGACAACATCTTCGTGCGCGCCGACGGCCGGCCGGTGCTGATCGACTTCGGCGCCGCGCGGCAGGCCATCGGCGGCGCGACCAAGAGCCTCACCTCGATCCTGACGCCGGGCTATGCGCCGCTGGAACAGTATTCCGGCGAAGGCAAGCAGGGCCCCTGGACCGACCTGTACGCCATGGCCGGCGTGCTGTATCGCGCGGTCACGGACAAGAACCCGCCCGACGCGGTATCGCGAATTCGCGGCGATTCGCTCGGGGCGGGCCTCGCCGCGGCGCGCGGCAGATACAGTGAAGGCTTCCTGCGCGCGATCGAATGGGCGCTGGCGCTGGACGAGAAGAAGCGCCCGCAGAGCGTGGCGCAGTGGAAAGAAGCGCTGCTGGGCGAGCAGACGGTCATCCTCACCAGGCCGGATCCACCGAAGGCGCCGTCCAAACCGAAAAAAAACGGAAGCAAGAAACGACGCTGGCCCTATGTCGCCGCCGCCATGGTCCTGGCACTGCTCGCCGCCGGCGCCTGGCACAAGAATCGCGCCAGCAAGCTGGAAGCGGAAAAGCAGCAGCAGGCCGCGGGCGCCCTGACGAACGAGCAGGAGCAGAAACTGCGGCGCGAAACGGAAATCGAATTCAAGACCGCCGACGCGAACGGCGACGGCATCCTGTCGCCCGATGAAGTGCGCGGGCGGTTCCCGGCGATCGCGCGCGAATTCCAGCTGGTCGATGCCGATCGCGACGGCAAGCTTTCGCTGCAGGAATTCCGGAACTTCCGGCGCTTCCAACTCGAGCGGCGCCTGCAGCGCCGGGAATAGCTCAGGCCGCCGCCAGCGAGGTGTAGCTCTGCACCGGCTCCTGGAAGCCCTTGAGCTTCAGGGCCTCGCCCGGGCGCAAGTGGTGGCGCTGCGCCTCCTCGCCCAGCAGCTCAATGCTGCGTGCGTCGATCAGGATTTCGCCGTGCGCAGCTTCCGAACACAGGCGCGAGGCCAGATTCACCGCCGGCCCGACCGCGGTGTATTCCAGGCGCGAGGCGGCGCCGATTACGCCGACAGTGACGAAGCCGCTCGCCATGCCGACGCCGACGCCCAGCCTCAGGTCATGGTCCGACCAGCGCGCGGTGATCTCCATGCCCCGGTCGCGGATCCGGCGCGCGAGCTTCAGCGCGCGCTGCGCATGGTCCGGGTACCCGATCGGCGCTCCCACCAGGATCAGCACGCCGTCGCCCGCCTGGTCCTTGATCGTGCCGCCGCATTCGGTGGCCGCCTCACCGACCGCGTCGTAATACTCGCGCAGGATGACGATCACCTTGCTCGAGGAAGTCGCCGCGGTGAAGGCGGTGAAGCCGCGCAGGTCGCAGCACACCACCGAGAGTTCCAGCGTCTGTTCGTCTGTGGCGCTCTTCAGCCCGCGCCGGCCGACCATCTCGGCCACCTGAGGAGAGAGGAACTTGGACATGAACTGCGCGCGCCGCCCCTGCACCACGTGGTACTGCACGCCGCCCACCAGGAAAATCAGCAGGCCGATCGCGGTCGACACCGGCGCCATGTTGTTGGGCAGCACCACGCCCGAGGCCATGAACGGCGCAGCGATCGCGAACGCGATCAGGCGCGTCACCTCGGCACGGTCCGGCCGCCGGTTCAGCATCATCAGCGCCGAGAACAGGCCCAGCACGAGCGAAAGGCTGAGCGGCAGCGCGAACAGCCAGAACTCGGGCGAGCCGCGCTCGAACACCTCGGCGAAGCCGGCATTCAGGAATTTCTCGACGCGCAGGCGCGGGAAGACGAGCGCCATCAGCGCATAGAACGCGACCAGCCCCTGCGCGACGCGCAGCAGGCTGTCCGGACCGCTCGTCTTCAGGCCGGCCGCGGGCACCGTACGGCGCACGCGCAGGATCCACTCGTAGGCGAAAAAGAACGCCAGCGCCTCCGGGATCGCGAACACGCCGTCCCACCAGGCGATGATGTCGTAGTAGTGGCGGGGGTACGCGACCTGCGAGCCGACGCCGATCGACACGCCGACCGACACCAGGAACAGCGCCAGCGCCCGGCTGGTCGGCGAACTGCGGTCGGCGACGATGAAGGCGAGCGCCATTCCCATCGCCAGCAGCGAAGTGATGATGTGCGGGGTGGTGTCTATCACCGCTCGACCGAACCGAAGCCTTCCTTCATCTTGCGGTCGAAATCCTCGGCGACCCTGGCGTCGTTGTCGAGCATTTCCTGGGCGTCCGCGTTCGCATACTGGATCCCGCCAAGGTCGGCATAGGCGCTCTGCACCCGCTCGCTCCACAGGCCGATGTCGCGCACGGTCGGCACGATGCGGCTGAACAGGCGTTTCTTGAAGCGGGTGTGGCCCTCGGCCTGGTCGAGGACCGGGCCGACGTCCTTCCAATCCATGCCGAGGTGTTCCCACATTTCCGGGGAGTTGAAGCGGTCGCGCAGGTGGTACGAGCCTTCGATGACGAAGTCCTCGCGCTCGCGCCGCTCTGCGTCGCTCAGCTGCGGGTAGTAGTCGCGCAGCGCGATGCGGCCGAAGGCGACGTGGCGCGCCTCGTCCTGCATCACGTAGGCATTGACCGCCTGGCAGAGCGGGTTCTTCGAATAGTCGCGGATGCGCTGGAACGCAACCAGCGCGAGGCCCTCGATGAGCACCTGCATGCCGAGGTAGGTGAAGTCCCAGCGAGGGTCGTTCATCGCCTGCTCGATCAGCGTCCGGAGCGGCTTCGAAATCGGGTAGACGAAACTGAACTTCTCCGCGAGCAGCCGCCGGTAGGCCTCCACGTGGCGCGCCTCGTCCATCACCTGCGTGGCGGCGTAGAACTTCGACTCGATGCGCGGCACGTCCTGCACGATGCGCGCCGAGCACACCAGCGCGCCCTGCTCGCCATGCAGGAACTGCGACAGGTTGAAGACCTGGCTGTGGTAGCGCAGGTCGTTGCGCTGCCGCGCCGAGAGCTTGTTCCATAGCGCGGTGTTCCACAGCGGCAGCACCTGCTCGTCCATCTGCATCGGGTCTTCCGGGTCCACCGGCAGGCTCCAGTCGATGCGGCTGTCGGCGTCCCACTGCTCCTTCTTGCCCTTGGAATACAGCTTGAGCAGTTCGTCGGACCTCGCGTCGTAGTCCCAGGTGAAGGCGACCTCCCCCGTGGCGGGGAATTTCCAGTGCGTTTCCTCGACCGGCACGGTATAGCGGAAGAGCGTCGACATCAGCCCGCCTTCTTTTGTTCTTTGTTTTCCAATTTCAAAAGTTTCTCAAAACCTGCGGTATCCAGCGAGGCGCTGAAATAGTGGCCCTGCCACTCGTCGCAGCCGAGCGCGCGCAGGCGCCCGAGTTGCGTCTCGCTTTCCACGCCCTCGGCGGCGACGCGCAGGCCGAGCGCCCTGGCCATCGCGGCGATGGTCTGCACGATCGTCACGTCGTTCGGGTGCGCGTCCAGCTCGCGCAGGAAGGAGCGGTCGATCTTCAGCTTGTCGATCGGCAGCTGGCGCAGATAGGCGAGGCTCGAATAGCCTGTGCCGAAATCGTCGATCGCCACGCGCACGCCCAGGCGGCCGATCTTGCGCAGGGTCTCGACGTTCTCCGCCAGCTGCGACATCAGCACCCGCTCGGTCACCTCGAGCTCGACCGCCTCCCCCGGCAGCTGGTTGGCCGAGAGCGCGTCCGCGAGCATCTTCACGTAGGCATCGCCCTGCTGCAGCTCGTGCGCGGAGACGTTGACCGCGAAAAACAGCGAAGACGCGGCGCCGGCCGTCCCCCGCCGCCACGCAGCAGCCTGTCCCAGCGCGCGCTCCAGCGTCCACTGGCCGAGCGGCCGGATCAGGCCGCATTCCTCGGCCACCGGCACGAAGCTGTCGGGCATCAGCAGGGTTCCGTCGGGATGCTGCCAGCGCACCAGCGCCTCGGCGCCGACGATTGCGCCGGCCGCCACGGAAACCACCGGCTGCCAATGCAGCACCAGCTCGTTGCGCGCGAGCGCGTGGCGCAGGCCGTTCTCCAGGCCGAGGCGCGCCACCGCGCGCGCGTTCAGCGCCGGCGAGAAGAAGCGGAAGCTGTCGCGGCCCGTGTCCTTGGCGTGGCTGTTGGCGGTATCGGCATTCTTCAGCAGTTCGCCGAAGTCGCGGCCGTCGTCCGGGTAGACGCTGATGCCGATCGAGGCGGTGACGCTCAGCGTGCGGCCCTCGATGGTGAACGGGCGCGCGAGGATCGACAGCGCGCGCTGCGCCAGCGTGGCCGCGTCGCCCGAATCCTTGAGCCCGTTCCACAGCAGCACGAACTCGTCGCCGCCCAGCCGCGCGAGCGTGTCGTCGCGCCGCAGCGTCGCGCCCAGTCGCTCGGCGACCGCGCGCAGCAGTGCGTCGCCCACGGTGTGCCCGAAGGAATCGTTGACCAGGTTGAAGCGGTCCAGGTCGAGGAACAGCAGTGCGATGCTGCCGCGGCTGCGCGCGGCGGCGAGGATTGCCTGGCCGGCGCGGTCGGCGAGCAGCGCGCGGTTCGGCAGCCCGGTCAGCGCGTCGCGCGTGGCGAGGTACTGGATGCGCTCCTCCGCCTGCTTGCGCGCGGTGACGTCGGCGCCGGTGCCGCGGTAGCCGCTCAGCTTGCCGGCGGCGTCGAACACCGGCACGCCGTTGACCGTCTGCCAGATGACCCGGCCGGACTTGACGATGGAGCGGTGCACCAGGTCGCGGAACCCCGCGCCCGCCGCGCCGTGCCGCACGAACCACTCCTCGGTCGCCTGCGCCTCGCCCAGCGGCATGAACTCGCGCGGCGTGCGGCCAATCATCTCGTGCCGGGAGTAGCCGAGCACCGTCTCGACGCGCTCGGACAGGAAGGTGTAGCGCCAGGCCGCGTCGGTTTCCCAGACGTATTCGCCGGAGGCCTCGAGCACGTCGCGAAAGCGCCGCTCGCGCTCGGCCAGCGCCTCTCGCGCCCTGCGCTGCTCAGTCACGTCGCGCAGCACCGTCTGCTGCACCAGGCGCCCGCGTTCCAGGTACGAAACGCCCGCCGCCTCGACGACCGTGTCGCTGCCGTCCAGCCGGCGCAGGCGGCGCTCCTCGAACGGCGTCTTGCCGGGGCCCGCCTGCAGGTAGCCGAGGCGCTCGCCGTAGCGCACGCGGTGCTCCGGATGGATGAGGGTTTCGGACTTCATGCCCAGCAACTGCTTCGGCGAAGCGGCGCCGACCATCTCCGCCGCCGTGGTATTGGCGTATTCGATGATGCCGCCGGACTCCACCACCACGCCGTTGGGCGCGAGCTCGACCAGCGTGCGGTAGCGCTCCTCGGCGTCGCGGCTCGCCAGCTCGGCGCGCTTGCGCGCGTCGATCTCGACCAGCGTGCCGGTCATGCGCAGCGCGCGCCCCTCGTCGTCGCGCTGCGTGACGCGGCCCATGCAGTGCAGCCATTTCCACACGCCCGCCGTTGTTCGCAGGCGGAACTCAAGGCCATTCGGGTCCTCGCCCTTGAGGGCGCGCCGGAACGCGCCGCGCACCGTCTCGCGGTCATCCGCATGGATCAGCTCGTAGAATTCGCTGCTGCGCTGGAAGCGCATGCCCAGCACTTCCGACCAGCCGCCGCCAAGGGTGATGCGGTCGGTGCCGACGTCGATGTCCCAGACCGCCAGGTTGCCGCCTTCGGTGGCCAGTTCAAGGCGCTCCTTTGCCTCGCCGAGCGCGCGCTCGGCGCGCAGTTTTTCGGTGATGTCCTGGCCGACGCCGCGGTAGCCGAGGAAGCCGCCGGCCGCGTCGTAGCGAGGCTTGCCGGTGATGCGGTGCGCGCGCCGCTCGCCAGCGTCGCTGCGCGATATCAGGAAATCGAAGAACGGCATCTGCGCGTCGAGCTCCTGCAGCCGTTCGAAATGCTCGACCAGCGCGCGCGGCTCGACCGCGACGCCGGGGATTTCCCACAGCCGTCGGCCGTGCGCGAGTTCAGCGCCGAACAGGGCCACCACCGCGGGCCCGCCGCTGATCCAGCGGATGCGGTGCTGCGCGTCGGTTTCCCAGAACCAGTCGGCCGACAGCGTGGTGAGGTGGCGGAAACGCTCCTCGCTGGCGCGCAGCGCCTGCGTGGCCTGCTCGCCGCGCCGGCGCGCGCCATACCAGACCCCGAACAGCACCAGGCCGCCGATAATCAGCAGCAGCGCCTCGACGAGCTGGGACCAGGCCACGCTAGTTCGCCGACTCCACGGCCGGCGGCGCGGTCTTCATCACTTCCTCGATGGTGGTGTAGCCCGCCGCCACCTTCATCGCGCCGCTGATGCGCAGCGCCTTCATGCCCTCGCGGTAGGCCTGCTCGCGGATCTTCGCCAGGTCGCCCTGCGCGCCGACGATTTCCTTGATGGCGCCGGTATAAAGCAGCACTTCGTAGATGCCGACGCGGCCTGTGAAGCCGGTCATGCGGCATTCCAGGCAGCCGACCGGCTTGTAGACCGCCGCCGGGCGCGTCGCCTTCCAGGGCGCGACCAGCGATTCCCAGGCATGCACGTCCTCGGCGCGGTGCAGCTCGACCTTCTGCTTGCAGTGCGGGCAGAGGATGCGCACCAGGCGCTGCGCCATGATGCCATTCAGCGTCGCATTCAGCAGGTAGGGCTTGATGCCGAGCTCGAGCATGCGCGTGACCGCGCTCGGCGCGTCGTTGGTGTGCAGCGTGGAGAGCACCAGGTGGCCGGTGAGCGAGGCCTGCACCGCCATCTCGGCGGTCTCCAGATCGCGGATCTCGCCGACCATGATGATGTCCGGGTCCTGCCGCATCAACGCGCGCAGGCCTTCGGCGAAACCTAGGTCGATTGCCGGCGTGACCTGCATCTGGTTGAACGAGCCCTCGACCATCTCGATCGGGTCCTCGACCGTGCAGACGTTGACTTCCGAGGTCGCCAGCTGCTTCAGCGTCGAGTAGAGCGTGGTGGTCTTGCCCGAACCGGTCGGCCCGGTCACCAGCACGATGCCGTTCGGCCGCTCGGTCATGTCCTTCCAGCGCTGGCTGTCCTCCTCCGAAAAGCCGAGTTCCTTGAAGTCGCGCACCAGCACTTCCGGGTCGAAAATGCGCATCACCAGCTTCTCGCCGAAGGCGGTCGGCAAGGAGGAGATGCGCAGTTCGACCTCCTCGGCGCCCAGCGTGCGCGTCTTGATGCGGCCGTCCTGCGGGCGGCGCTTCTCGACCACGTCCATGCGCGCGAGGATCTTGATGCGGCTGGTCATCGCCGCCATCACCGAGCCCGGCACCTGGTAGACCTGGTGCAGCGTGCCGTCGATGCGGAAACGCACGATGCCGAACTCGCGGCGCGGCTCGATGTGGATGTCGCTCGCGCGCTGCTCGAAAGCATAGCTCCACAACCAGTCGACCACCTTGACGATGTGCGCGTCGTTGGCATCGTAGGTCTTGTTGGCGCCCAGCTCGACCAGCTGCTCGAAATTCTGCAGCCCCGAGCCGCCGGCGGTGCTCTTGTTCGCGCTCTTCACCGACTTGGCGAGGTTGTAGAACTCGGCCTGGAAGCGCTCGATGTCCACCGGATTGGCGATCACGCGGCGGATATCGAGCTTGATGATGCGCTGCAGCTCCTTCTCCCACTCGCGCACGTAAGGCTCGCAAACCGCGATCACCACTTCCTTGCTGTTGATGCCGACCGGCAGGATGCGGAAGCGCGTCGCGTAGGAGATCGACATCACGTCGGTGACCGCCGTGAAATCGATCTTCAGCGGGTCGATGTGCCTGTATTCCATGCTGACGCGCTTGGCGAGCCACTCGGTGAGCGGCTCCAGCGCGAGCGGTTTGTGCGGCGGCTGGGCGCTCTTCCACTTCTGGTCGGCGATGATCGAGAGCGGGTGCTGCGCGCCGCGGTAGTAGCGGCGCTCCTTCTTCATCTTCTCGGCGTCCTCGGCGGACACCATCTGGTCCTCGACCAGCCAATCGAGCAGCTCCGCGATGCTGAGGCGGCGCTCGACGGCTTTCGGCTCTACGGCTGCCATAGGCGGATTATGCCCTAGCGGGGCTACACTCGCCCCGTGACCAGCGCCGCCAAGCCAACGACATCGCGTTCCCTTGCACAGGACGTCGGCCTGCGCGAGGTCTGGGCCTGGAGCATGTACGACTTCGCCAACTCCGGCTACACCACGGTGGTCATCACCGCCGTGTTCAACGCCTACTTCGTCGCGGCGGTTGCCGGCAAAGCGCCCTGGGCCACGTTCGCCTGGACCGCCGCCTTGTCGCTGTCGTATCTCGCCGTCCTCCTCTCCGCGCCTGTCGTAGGCGCCTGGGCCGATGCCCATGCCGCCAAGAAACGGCTGCTGCTGGCCGCAACGGTCGGATGCGTGGTTTTCACGGGAATGTTGTTCTTCGTTTCTCCAGGGATGGTCATCGCGGCAATCATCCTGATCGTCCTCTCCAACTTCTTCTTCGCCACCGGCGAGAACCTGATCGCCGCCTTCCTCACCGAACTCGCCGAATCCAGGGCCATGGGGCGCGTGTCGGGCTGGGGCTGGGCCTTCGGCTACCTGGGCGGGCTGGTGTCGCTCGGCATCTCGCTCATCTACATCACCTGGGCCCAGCAGCAGGGCCAGTCCGGCAACGAATTCGTCCCGGTCGTGATGCTCATCACCGCCGCCGTCTTCGCCCTCGCCGCCGCGCCGACCTTTTTCTTCCTGAAGGAAAGGGCCCTGCCCCATGGACAAGCCGAAGGCGCATGGCGCCGGGTCATCCAGACGCTTGGCCAGGCGCGTCACTTCCGCGACCTCTGGCAGTTCCTCGTCTGCATCCTGTTCTACCAGGCCGGCATCCAGGCGGTGATTGCGCTCGCCGCCATCTACGCGCAAGAAGCGATGAAATTCACCAGTACCCAGACCATCGAGCTGGTGCTCGTCGTCAACATCACCGCCGCCGCGGGCGCCTTCGGCTTCGGCTACCTGCAGGACGCCATCGGCCACATGAAATCGATGACGCTGGTGCTGGTCGGCTGGATTTTCATGATCGCGCTGGCCTACGTCGCCGAGAGCGTGGCGATGTTCTGGGCCGCCGCGAACCTCGCGGGCCTCTGCATGGGCGCCGCCCAGGCCGCCGGCCGCGCCATCGTCGGCTATCTCTCGCCGCCCGCCCGTACCGCCGAATTCTTCGGCCTCTGGGGACTCGCCGTAAAAGCGGCCTCCATCTTCGGCCCCCTCACCTATGGCGCCGTCACCTGGATCTTCGAAGGCAACCACCGCCTCGGCATCCTCGCCGTCGGCGCCTATTTCGTGGTCGGATTGATCCTTCTCATCGGCATCGATGTCGAGCGGGGTCGCCGCGCGGCGCTCTCGAGCGCCTGACCCTGGATCGAAAGGAGTCGAACATGAAATCAAGTACAAAGTTTTCAGCGCTGGCGCTGCTCCTTGCACTGAGCAGCGGCGTGTCGTATTCCGACTCGCCTACGGAAGGCAGTCCGATTCCCATCCTGGAAGACCAGATTCTCGTGACGCAGGCGACAATTCCGCCGGGCATTGCGCACACGGTGCTTGGACCCGTACAGGTAGCCCGGGGGGCGGGATACGATAAAGTGGAAAGCCTGTATCCCATCCTCGCCGTGCGGGCGAAAGCGTTGGGCGCAAACGCCGTAGTCGAGACGAGAGGCGGTCACAGAGTCCGCGCATTCTCCTGGGCTGCGCCCTATGTCAGCGGAATCGCGGTCAAAATCGAAGATCCGAAGCAACGCAGCGAAATGCCCGGGCTCTATTACTGAAGTGAACGGAAACCTCCTGCGCACG
>Ga0335083_10007089_pt1 | contig 13868 bp, 14 predicted proteins | sample Lox_Sample_42_FD_206716 | JGI IMG/M metagenome (GOLD analysis project Ga0335083, IMG submission 206716) | Soil microbial communities from Loxahatchee National Wildlife Refuge, Florida, United States - Lox_Sample_4.2 | ecosystem: Environmental > Terrestrial > Soil > Wetlands | place: USA...
CGGGCTCGAGGTGCCGGCGCACGCCGTCAGCGAGAGCCCGGCCCCCGCCAGGCAGAGCAGGATCGCGTATCGCACTGTTACCTCCTGGTCGTGGGTCCACAGTGGTACGCCACCGACGGTTACGTCACGGGAACGAGGGCTGTTACCGCACCGTAACCTGGGCTTCGTAACCCTCTCGCTGACCGTGGCGAACCGCCACACTGTTTCGAGGGCAGATGCGCGTGCTGGTGATCGAGGACCATGCTGAGCTAGCCGAGACGGTCGCGCTCGGCCTGCAGCGCGAGGGCATGGCCGTCGACCTCGCATTCGACGGCACCGCTGGGCTGCAGCGTGCCGCGGTCTACGACTACGACGTGATCGTGCTCGACCGCGATCTCCCGGGCGTGCACGGCGACCGGGTGTGCGAGGCACTCGTCAGCCAGGGCGGCCGGGCGCGGGTGCTGATGCTGACCGCGTCGGCCGGGATCGAGGATCGCGTCGCCGGGCTCAGCCTCGGCGCCGACGATTACCTGCCCAAGCCGTTCGCGTTCGCCGAGCTGATCGCGCGCATCCGGGCGCTCGCGCGGCGCGCCCAGCCAGCGCTCGCGCCGGTGATGCGCAGCGGCGATCTGACGCTCGACACGGGGAGGCGGATCGCACATCGCGCCGGCCGGCGGCTCGACCTGACCGCCAAGGAGCTCGCGGTGCTCGAGCTGCTGCTCGCCGCCCGCAACACCGTGGTCTCGCCCGAGGAGCTGCTCGCGCGTGCCTGGGACGAGGCGGTCGACCCGTTCTCGGCGGTCGTGAAGGTGACCATCAGCCGGCTGCGGCGCAAGCTCGGCGAGCCGCCGATCATCGTGACGGTGCCCGGTGCCGGCTACCGCATCTAGGCGTCGGCGACGGTGGCTGCCTCGGCGGACGCTCCGTCTGCGGCTCACGCTGCTTTACGGCAGCCTGTTCCTGGTCGCCGGGGCCGCCCTGCTGGCGATCACGTACGGACTGGTCGCGGGCGGCACGTCGGTGACCCCGAGCAAGTCGTCGGTCGTGATCACCCGCAAGACGGGTTCCAGCCAGCAGCTGCCGGCATTCCCCGCGAGCGTGATCGGCGCCGTGTCGAACCCGGTCAAGGCGCCGCCGAACTCCGGGCTCGGCCAGACCGCACCAGCCGGCTCCCCGCAACCGAACGGACAGGCGGCGGTCGTGCAACTGCTCGCCTACGCAGGCAAGGTGACAGCCGTGTTCAAGCGGCTCACCACTGCCCAGGCGGCGCAGCTGAGGGCGCAGCAGAGCAAGGCCGACGCCCGCTACGAGGAGCTCCGCACGTCGCAGCTGGACACGCTCCTGACGCGGTCGGGCCTCGCGCTAGCGATCATGGCGCTGGCATCGATCGGGCTCGGGTGGCTGATCGCGGGGCGGGCGCTTCGCCCGGTGCGGACGATGAGCTCCCGTGCCCGCGGGATCTCCGAGCGCAACCTGCATGAGCGCCTCGCGCTCGACGGTCCCGACGACGAGCTCAAGGAGCTCGGCGACACGTTCGACGGGCTGCTCGGCCGCCTCGAGGCGGCGTTCGAGTCGCAGCGCCGGTTCGTCGCCAACGCCTCGCACGAGCTGCGGACTCCGATCACGCTCGAGCGCGCGCTGGTCGAGGTGGCCCTCAGCGACCCCAGCGCGTCGGTCGAGTCGCTGCGCGAGACGTGCCGCCGCGTGCTCACAGCCTCAGAGCAGCAGGAGCGGCTGATCGAGGCGCTGCTGACGCTCGCCCGGAGCCAGCGAGGGCTTGAGTCGCGCGCCCCGGTCGACCTCCGCGAGGTCACAACCGAGGTCGTGCGCGCAGTGCCGTCGAACGGCATCGAGGTGCAGACCGAGCTCGGCGACGCCTCGACGACGGGTGATCCGGCAATGGTGGAGCGCCTCGTCGCCAACCTGATCCAGAACGCGGTCCGCCACAACGAACAGGACGGCTGGGTCACCGCTTGGACCGGAATCCGAGACGGCGAGCCAACGGTCGAGGTGACGAACAGCGGCCCGGTCGTGGCGCCAGACCAGGTCGACGAGCTGACCAAGCCGTTCGCCCGGCTGGGTCAGAACGGCTCGGTCGCGCCCCGGAACGCGGATGCTCGGCAGGGCGTCGGGCTCGGGCTGTCGATCGTGCAGGCCATCGCCGACGCCCACGGCGCCCACCTGACGACCGATCCACGGACCGAGGGCGGCCTGAAGGTCGCGGTCAGGTTTCCGCGGGTGGCCGATTGACGTAGTCGCGCGCGGCCTCGGCCATCAGTCGAGGGCTGTCCAGCAGGATCCGGCGCCGGCGCAGCCCGGCGATCAGCGATTCCTCGTCCTCGAAGCTCACCTGGGTGGCGATCGCGGGCCGGAACGTGATCGTCAGGGCACCGAGGCACTCTCCGGCGACCTGGCCATCGATCTCGAGCCTCGCGCCGGCGAAGGCCCCGGCGACGTCGATCACGAGTTCGGAGGTGGACGCGATCACCACCGGCGGCGCGAAGCCGCCGTGCTTGGGCAGGGAGGTGAAGACGTAACCGTCGACGGGGGTCAACAACAGCGGACCGCCGGCGGAGATCGCATAGCCGCTCGACCCGATCGGCGTGCTCACAACCGCGCCGTCGCCGGCCATGCGGGCGTACAGCGAACCGTCGATCGAGGCAGAGAGGCGTACCTGCCCGCCGCTGGCCCGGACCAACGCGACGTCGTTCAGTGCAAACAGGGATTCGCCTTCGGGGCGCTCGACCCACAGCGCTGGATACAGCCGCGGGGTCCACTCGCCCGCGGCGAACCGGTCGAGCGCGCGGCTGACGTCGGCGGCGGTGATGTTGGCGAGCGCGCCGAGGCTCCCGCACGCGACCCCGAGAACCGGCCGGCCCGAGACCGCGCCGGCGCGGAGCGCGGCGAGCGTGGTCCCGTCGCCGCCGATCGAGATGATCAGATCGATCCTGGCAATATCGCCCTTTTTCGCGATCGGCCGCTGCGGATAGGCGGTCGCGACCTGGACGACGTCGACGGCGTGCCGTTCGGTCCATTCCTGGATCTGGCGCAACGGCTCGTCGACATTCCGCGTTGGGTGCACGAGGATCCCGACGCGCTTGTGGCGCTCGCCCGAACCGGCGGGCACGCCGCGCTGTGGAATAGACGTCGTCATGCTCGCCGGGCGAACCATATTGCGGCGACGTCGGGAGGACTCTCTAAACTCGAACTAACGATGGCACCGCTTAGCGATGCGTCGCCGATCCGGGTTGCGCTGATCGATGATGACAGCGGTTTGCTCACCGTTCTGGAACGGCGCCTGGGAGCCCTTCGCTGGGAATCGCAGGTTCTGGGGTTTCCGCCCGATGCCGGCCATCTGGCGGCGCTCCGCCTGCACGCGCTGATCGTCAACCCCGCACTCACCGGCCTCGACTACATCGAGCGGGTGACGACGGCCCTCCCGGGTCTGGCGCTGCTGGTGTGCAGCGGGCCGGTGACGGTCTCCGAGCGGGTCAAAGGTCTCCGTGCAGGCGCCGACGACTGGCTGACCAAGCCGTGTCACCCCGAGGAGCTGGTCGCGCGCATCCAGGCCGTGCTGCGGCGCCGCCGAGCGGGCGAGTTGCCGGTCGAGGAGTCTGTGATCGAGGCCGGCGAGATCACGATCCGCCCCGATCGGTTCGACGCCTACTCGGGCGAGCAGGGCGCGTCGCTGTCGCGCAAGGAATTCGAGCTGCTCCGCCAGCTGGCGGCCGCGGACGGGCGCGTACTGGGGCGCGAGGACATCTACCAACGGGTGTGGGGCTACACGATGGCACGCGGCGACCGGTCGGTGGATGTGTTCGTGCGCAAGCTGCGTCAGAAGCTCGAGCAGATCTCGCCCGGCTGGCGCTACGTGCACACGCACTTCGGCGTGGGCTACCGGTTTGCGGCGGAGCCGATCGACGACGATGCGCCGGCCGTCGAAGCGCCTCGAGGTCCGGGGACCGTCGACGGGGCCCGGGCGTCCGCACGCCAGGACTTCGCCGCGGTACGCTAGATCTCGTTGAACACGACCGTCCGCAACATCCTGATCGTCCTCGTGCTGGCCGCGATTGTCGGGACGCTGTCGGGCGGCGAGACCGCGGCCAACGTCGCGATCCAGGCGGTAACGCTCGCATTCCTTGGGACGCTGTGCTGGTTCGCGTCGATCATGTACCGCCAGCACCGGTCCACGCTGTACTCGCTTGGCGACGGCCGGCGTGCCGTGCTCTACATCGCGATCGGCGTCGGGACGTTGACGTTGACGGCGACTACTCGCATGTGGAACAGCGGCGGCGCGGCGTCGGTCGCATGGCTGCTGCTGCTCGGCGGCGCGGTATACGCGGTGTTCGCCGTGCTCTGGTCGGCGCGCAAGTACTAACAGTTCACGACGCGACCGGGCGCGGGCGCGGAGGTCCCGACCCGGTTTCGCCGGCGCACGTGGGGCACAGGCCTTCGAGCAGCACGTGCGCCCGTTCCACCTCAAAGCCTGGTTCGCGGAGCCTGAGCTCGATGCGCGCGGGCTCGATGTCGTGCAGCGCGCTGCACCGCCGGCAGCGGAAGTGGTGGTGAGGGGAGACGTTAGCGTCGAACTGCCGGGGCCCTGGGCCCTCGACCACGCCGAGGAGCCCGGCTTCGGCCAGTTCCCCGAGTGCGTTGTAGACGGTCGCCCGTGACAGCTCGGGTAGCTGGGCCCTCGCCCGCTGGAACACCTCCTCGGCGCTCAGGTGTCCGTTCGCGGTGCCCGCGAACAGGCCGTAGATCGCGCGGCGCTGGGCGGTCGCCCGGAGGCCGTGGGCCCGCAGCAGCTGAGCCAGCGCCACATCGGAGAGCGGGGTGGGGGAGGCGGATGACATCTGGAAACCGTCTGAGGTGGGATCCGATCCAGATCTGCTGCAAACGGAGCGTACCGCGGTGACCAGACGGGCCGCCGCGCCAGCCCTATCCTCGATCGCGTGTCAGTAGTTCCAGCCGACAAGCGTCGCGATCTCCCCGACGAGCCCGGCGTGTACCTGTTCCGCGACCGCCGCGGCAAGGTGATCTACGTCGGGAAGGCCAAGTCGATCCGCAAACGGGTCGCGTCGCATTTCTCCAATCCGAGCACGCGAGGAGGCCGGGATCTGGTCGACATGATCGACCAGATCGAGGCGCTGGTCGTGCACACCGAGACCGAGGCGCTGCTCGCCGAGCAGAACTTCATCAAGCAGTACAAGCCGCGGTTCAACATCCGCCTGCGCGACGACAAGTCGTACCCGTACATCGCGATCTCGCTCGACGAGGATTTTCCGCGGGTCTACTTCACCCGCGAGCGCCACCGCCGTGACCGCGCCTACTTCGGTCCGTACAGCAACGCCAAGCGGGTCCGCGCGACGCTCGAGGTGCTCGGCAAGGTGTTCCTATTCCGCTCGTGCGAGGGCCGTGAACCCGGCCGCCGGAGCGGGTCGCCGTGCCTGGACTACTACATCAAGCGGTGCGAGGCGCCGTGCGTAGGCTATGTGAGCCGCCAGGACTACCGGAAGGGAATCGACGGTGTGATCGACTTCCTGTCGGGCCGCTACCGGGAGATCGAGCGCTCGCTCGAGCGCTCGATGCGCGAGGCGGCGGCCGAGCAGCGGTTCGAGGACGCCGCCCGCGACCGCAACCGGCTGCGAGCCGTCCACTCGCTGCTCGAGCGTCAGCGCGTCGCCAATCAGGCGACGGGCACGCTCGACGCGATCGCGGTCGCCGTCCACGAGGGCGAGGCCAACGCCCAGGTCTTCCAGGTGCGCGACGGGGTGCTGTCCGACCGCCAGAGCTTCTATCTCGACAACGAGGGCCACGGCGGGATCGCCGAGGTCGCCGAGGCGTTCATCCTCCAGTACTACACGAGCGCGATGATGGTGCCGCCACTGCTGGTAGTCCAGCGCGAGGTCGCGGCGTCGGCGCCGGTGCTGGCGGAGGCCCTCAGCGCCCGGCGCGACGGCGCGGTCGAGATCCGGGCCGCCGAGCGTGGGGACAAGCGGCGGATCCTCGAGCTCGCCGAGCGCAACGCCCGGCTCGCGCTCGACCAGGAGCGCCTGCGCTCCGAGCGCCGGCGCCAGCAGCGGGTGGAGGCGCTCGACGGCCTCCAGCAGGCGCTCGGGCTCGACACGCTCCCGCTCCGGATCGAGTGCTTCGACATCTCGACGCTGATGGGCACCAACACCGTGGCGTCGATGGTGGTGTTCGAGGGCGGCGCGCCGAAGAAGTCTGACTACCGGCGGTTCAAGATCCGCGGCGACTTCGCGGACAACGGCGTGCCGACGATCGGAGGCACCGCGGGCGAAGCCCGTGGTCCCGACGACTTCGCGGCAATGGAGGAGGTGCTCACGCGCCGGCTCGCGCGCTGGGAGCACCAGCACGACCTGTCCCCGCACGACAAGGACTACGACCCGAGCTTCGCCGCCCTGCCCAACGTGATCGTGATCGACGGCGGCAAAGGCCAGCTGTCGGCCGGCCTGCGCGCGCTCCAGGGGTTCCGCGACCGGGGCGTGGTCGTGATCTCGCTGGCCAAGCGAATCGAGGAGGTGTTCACCGCCGGCGCCAGCGAGCCGCTGCGGCTGCCGCACGACACAGTCGAGCTGCAGCTCCTCCAGCGCGTCCGGGATGAGGCCCACCGGTTTGCGATCACCCACCACCGGATCCGGCGCGATCGCGCGATGACCGCGTCGATCCTCGACGAGCTGCCCGGCGTGGGGCCGGCGCGCAAGCGGGCGTTGCTCAAGCACTTCGGGTCGCCCGACGCGATCCTGTCGGCCTCGCGCGAGGAGCTCGAGGCCGTGCCCGGGCTGCCGGGCAAGCTCGCGCGCGAGGTGTATCGCGAGCTCCACAAGACGGGCGTATGACCGGCGCCTGGTAACACCGCGTACGCCGGTCGGCTCGTCAAGCTTCCTACCATGGAAGTGACAGGAGTGGATCAGCTAGAGCAGCCAACGCAAGACACGCGGGAGCAGGGCTCGGCCCTGGTCGACCTGGTGATCATCACCGGATTCTCGGGCGCCGGCAAATCCACCGCGATGGCGGCCTTCGAAGACGAGGGCTACTTTTGCGTCGACAATCTGCCGTCGGAGATGATCCGGTCGCTCGTCGACCTGTTCATGCACTCGGGGTCGAAGGTACAGCACGCGGCGGTTGTGTCCGACGTCCGCGGCGGCGAGTATTTCGACGGCCTGTCCGCGATGCTCGACGACCTGCGGATCACCGGCGTCACCCATCGGGTGCTGTTCCTCGACGCCGACGAGCAGTCGCTGCTGACGCGCTACAAGGAGACGCGCCGGCGTCACCCGCTCGCGCCAGAGGGCAGCGTCACCGAGGGCATCGCCCGCGAGCGCGAGCTCCTACGTCCGTTGCGGGGGCGCGCGGACGTCGTGATCAACACATCGGGACTGACGGCGGCGATGTTGCGCCGCAAGCTCGCGGACGAGCTGCTCCCGACGCGCACCCCGGGGCGTCTGGCGGTCACATTCCAGAGCTTCGGGTTCAAATACGGGCCGGCGCTGGACCCGGACCTGCTGCTCGACGTCCGCTTCCTGCCCAACCCGCATTACGACCGGGATCTGCGGCCGCTGACCGGCGACGACCCGCGGATCGTCGAGTACATCAACCGCGATGGGGAGCTCGACGAGCTCTATGACAGGCTTCATCCGCTGCTCGACTACCTGCTCCCGCAGTACCTGGCCGAAGGCAAGGCTCATCTGGTGGTGGCGATCGGCTGCACCGGGGGGCGCCACCGCTCGGTGGCTATCGCCGCACATCTCGCGAGCCGCTACAGCTCAGAGCGCGAGTACCTGGTGCACGTCGCCCACCGAGACGTGAGCCGCCCGGCGTGATCGACCACATCGGCTTCGAGGTCAGCGACCTGGAGCGGTCGGGCCAGTTCTACGACGCTGTGTTGTACGCGCTTGGGGCCAGGCGCATGGTTCAGTCCGAGCACGTAGTCGCGTACGGCGTCAACGGCCCCCAGCTGTGGATCGTGGTGAGGGGACGCCCGCCGGGGCCGGGCTATGGCCACGTGGCGCTCCGGGCGAGCGGGAAGGCGGCGGTGGACGCCGCCTACGCCGGCGGGCTCGCCAACGGCGGCACCGACGACGGCGCCCCCGGGATGCGGCCTCAGTACGGACAGCGCTACTACGCGGCGTACCTGCGGGACCCCGACGGGCTACGGGTGGAAGTCGCATCGCGGAGATGAGTCGCTAGCCTTCGGCCTGGCCGGCGCACCGTCGGCGCTTTCTCTAAGTCGAAACGGAGGTTCGGATGGCGGTACGCGTCGGTATCAACGGCTTCGGGCGCATCGGCAGGAACGTCTTCCGCGCCGCTTACGAGGCTGGGGCCGACATCGAGTGGGTCGGCGTCAACGACATCGGCGATCCGAAGACGTTCGCCCACCTGCTCAAGTACGACTCGAACTACGGGCCGTTCCCTGGCGAGGTGGGGGAGACCGGCACGGGCTTTCTCGTGGACGGCTCGGAGATCCGCTTCATCTCCGAGAAGGATCCAGCGGCGCTTCCGTGGGGCGAGCTCGGAGCCGACGTCGTGATCGAGTCGACCGGGTTGTTCACCGATCGGGAGAACGCCGCCAAGCATCTCGCGGCCGGCGCCAAGAAGGTGCTGATCTCCGCTCCGGCGACCGAGCCCGACGTGACCGTCGCGCTCGCGGTGAACTTCGAGGAGGCATACGACCCGGCTAAGCACGACGTGATCTCGAATGCGTCCTGTACCACCAACTGCCTGGCCCCAGTCGCCAAGGTGCTCCACGACACGGTCGGGATCAAGCACGGGCTGATGACCACGATCCACGCCTACACCGCCGATCAGCGCCTCCAGGACATGCCGCATCGCGACCTGCGCCGGGCCCGGGCGGCGGCGATCAACCTGATCCCGGCTTCGACGGGAGCGGCAAAGGCGATCGGGCTGGTCATTCCCGAGCTCAACGGCAAGTTGAACGGATTCGCGGTCCGGGCGCCGGTGCCGACCGGCAGTGTGGTCGACCTGACCCTCGAGGCCAACCGGGAGACGACCGTCGAAGAGATCAACGCGGCGATGAAGGCGGCCGCCGACGGGCCGATGAACGGCGTGCTCGAGTACACCGACGAGCCGATCGTGTCCTCGGACATCGTCAAGAACCCGGCATCGTCGATTTTCGACTCGCTGCTCACCGTCGTGATGGACAAGACCATGGTCAAGGTCGTCGCCTGGTATGACAACGAGTGGGGCTACTCCAACCGCGTCGTGGACGTCGCGCAGAAACTGTTGTGAAGACGCTTCGGGACCTGGGGGACGTCAACGGCAAGCGCGTGCTGGTCAGGGTTGACTTCAACGTGCCGCTCGAGCACGGGCAGGTAGCCGACGACACGCGGATCCGCGCGGCGCTCCCTACGATCGAGGAGCTGCGCCGGCGCGGTGCGCGGATCGTGCTCGTCTCACATCTGGGGCGGCCCAAGGACCGCGACCCCGCGCTGTCGCTGACGCCCGTGGGGGCGCGGCTCGGCGAGCTGCTGGCCTGTCCCGTCAAGGTCGCGCCCGATGTGGTCGGCGATGACGTACGCGCGGCGGTCGACGAGTTGGGCGACGGCGAGATCCTGCTGCTCGAAAACGTCCGGTACGAGCCGGGGGAGACGAAGAACGACCCTGACTTTGCCCGCTCGCTGGCGTCATTTGCCGATGTGTACATCGACGACGCATTCGGGGCGGCCCATCGCGCGCACGCGTCGACCGAAGGGGTCGCGCGGCTCGTGCCCGAACACGCGGCCGGGCTGCTGCTAGAGCGCGAGGTGAACACGCTGACGGCGGTGCTCGAGGATCCGGCCCGGCCGTTGGTCTCGGTGCTCGGTGGAGCCAAGGTGAGCGACAAGATCGGCGTGATCGAGCGGTTCCGAGAGAGCGCGGACACGATCCTGATCGGCGGTGCGATGTGCTTCCCGTTCCTGGCCGCCGAGGGTCATTCGGTCGGGGATTCGCTGTGCGCCGAGGAGGACGTCGAGCTGGCCGGGCGGATACTGTCGTCGAGCGGCGGCGCCGAGCTGCGGTTGCCCGTGGATCTGGTGATCGCGGAGCAGTTCGCCGAGGACGCCGAGGCGCTAGAGCTCGACGGGCTCGACGTCCCCGAGGGATGGATGGGGCTAGACATCGGTCCGAAGACCGCTTCGCTGTATGGCGACGTCATCGCCTCCGCCGGGACCGTGTTCTGGAACGGCCCGATGGGCGCGTTCGAGCTCGCCCCGTTCGCGGCGGGGACGCGCGCCGTCGCCGAGGCGGTGGCGGCTGCGCCGGGCACCACCGTGGTGGGCGGTGGCGACTCCGCCGCGGCCTTGCAGCGGTTCGGGCTTGCGGAGCGAGTGACGCATTTGTCGACGGGCGGCGGCGCGACGCTTGAGATGATCGAGGGCAAGACACTTCCCGGGGTAGAGGCTCTGTCGTGAGCGAGCGCACTCCACTGATCGTCGGGAACTGGAAGATGAACAAGACCGTCGCCGAAGCGGAGGAGTTCATCGCCGCCCTGCTCCCGCGCGTGTCGAGCGTGCAGGGCGTCGAGGTCGGGATCTCGCCGCCGTTCACAGCGTTGCAGGCGATGGTCGACTCGACCCGCGGCTCGCGGGTGGAGGTGTACGCGCAAAACATGCACCACGCCGATTCCGGGGCGTTCACCGGCGAGGTGGCACCGCCGATGCTCGTCGAGGTCGGCGTCCACGGCGTGATCCTCGGCCACTCCGAGCGGCGCGAGCTGTTCGGAGAGACCGACCGTGCGCTTCAGCTGAAGGTGCCGGCCGCGCTGGCCGCAGGTCTCAGGCCGATCCTGTGCGTCGGTGAAACGGAGGACGAGCGCGAGGCTGGCGACACCGAGCGCAAGCTCCGCCATCAGGTCCAGGAGGACCTGGCCCGCGTGGACGTTTCGCGGCTGGGCGAGATCGTGATCGCGTACGAGCCGATCTGGGCGATCGGGACCGGGCGGGTCGCGACACTGGAGCAGGCCCAGGAGGCGATTGCGTTCATCCGAGCGCTCGTCGCGGACCGGTCCCGGGACCAGGCTGAGTCGACGCGAGTCCTGTATGGAGGCAGCGTCAAGGCCGAGAACTGCGACGATCTACTGTGCCTGCCGGACATCGACGGGGCGCTGGTCGGCGGCGCAAGCCTCGACGCGGAGTCGTTCGCGGCGATCGTCCAGGCGGCGTCGTCGCGCTGATGGCGCTCCCTGCCGGTCCCGATCGGCTGCCTGCGCCGTCTTGCGTGTTGGTCGTGCTCGACGGGTGGGGGCTCGCGCCCGACGGTCCCGGGAACGCGGTGTCGCTGGCGCGCACCCCGGTGTTCGACAAGCTGTGGTCGACGTATCCGCATTGCCAGTTGACCGCGTCCGGGCTCGCGGTCGGCCTGCCGGACGGCCAGATGGGGAACTCCGAGGTCGGGCACATGAACCTGGGCGCCGGCGCGGTCGTGATGCAGGACCTGACCCGGATCGACGAGGCAGTCGCTTCCGGGGATCTGTCCTCGAATGAGGTGCTGCGCGCCGCGTTCTCGGACGCCGCCCGCGTGCACCTGATCGGGTTGGTGTCGGACGGGGGAGTGCACTCGGGGTTTGGGCACCTCGAGGCGCTGATCCGGCTCGGCGCCTCGCTCGGGGTCGACGATCTCGTGCTGCACGCGTTCACCGACGGCCGCGACACGCTGCCCGAGTCCGGCGCTGGCTTCCTCGAGACCGTGCAGGGCTGGATGGCGGACGCCGGGGCGGGCCGGATCGGCTCGGTCGTCGGCCGCTATTGGGCGATGGACCGCGACCGGCGTTGGGACCGGATCCAGCGTGCGTACGATCTGCTCGTCCACGGCCGGGCCGAGCACCGCGCTGCGTCGGGCGCGGAGGCCGCGCAGGACGCGTACGCGCGCGGCGAGACCGACGAGTTCATCACGCCCGTCGTCGTGGGCGAGTTGGAGGCGCTGATCCGGCCCGGGGACTCGGTGTTCGCGTTCAACTTCCGCCCAGATCGGATGCGCGAAATCACGCGTGCGCTCGCCGAGCCCGGGTTCTCCGAGGTCGATCGTGGCGGCGCACCGGTCGTCGAGCGCTACGCGACCATGACTGAGTATGAGGAGGACTGGGACTATCCGGTCGCGTTCGCCCCGTCGCATCCGGATCTGACGCTGCCGCACGTGCTGGCGGACCGTGGGGTTCGGCAGCTGCATGTGGCCGAGACCGAGAAGTATGCGCACGTGACGTACTTCTTCAACGGTGGCGAGGAGACCGCGTACGAGGGCGAGCGCCGCGAGTTGGTCGATTCACCCCGGGACGTACCCACCTACGACAAGAAGCCTGAGATGAGCGCGCGCGAGGCCGCGGACGCGTTCGTCTCCGCGTGGCGCGAGGACTCGCCGACGTTCGGGATCATCAACTTCGCCAACACGGACATGGTCGGGCATACCGGGGTGATCTCGGCGGCGGTCGCCGCGATCGAAACCGTGGACGAATGTCTTGGCTCCGTGGTCGAGGCGGTTCACGAGTCGGGCGGCGCGTGCATCATCACCGCCGACCACGGGAACGCGGACCACATGCTCGAGGACGACGGCAGCCCGAACACCGCGCATTCCCTTAACCCGGTGCCGCTTATCGTGACCGTGCCGGGGTTGAAGCTCCGGGCTGACGGGGGAGTGCTGGCGGACGTGGCGCCGACCGTGCTTCAGGTGCTGGGGATCGAGCAGCCGGACGCGATGACAGGGACGTCGCTGATCGAGGATCCCTAGGCGAGGAACCCGACGCCAAGATGGAGATCGCGTCGGCGTCGCCGCGACTGCGCGTCAGGCGGGCGGTTCCATCGCGGATGATCACGTCCCGGTCTTCGCCGTCGTCGATCCGAATCCGGGCGTGGCGCCGCCCGACGTCGAACGCGGTCGGGTCGAAGCGCGCCACGAGCCGCTCGAGCGCGGCGCCGACCGGATTCCGGCTGGCGTTCGCGGCCGAGTCGTCGGTCGCGTTCCTGGCTTTCATCCCAGTTCCCATCTCCCCAGTGGGCGTCACGAGCGAGTGCGTCTGGCCACAGATGATCGGTCGGGCGTGGCGGTCGATCTATGCGCGCATTGTGTACTATACTTGACACTGAGCGACTTAGATTTCATACTGATCGCGAATACCGATTCTCATCCTTAACAAGGAGAGGTTTGACATGGCATTGATTCGATGGGAGCCCGCTCGCGAGCTCTCTGGCATGCAGAGCGAGATGAATCGCCTGTTCGGCACCATCTTCGACACCCCGACCCTTCGCAACGGGCGTCACGCGTCGCTGCGCAGCTGGATTCCGGCGATGGACGTGACCGAGAACGACAGCGAGTACATCCTCAAGGCCGATCTCCCTGGCCTGAGCGACGGCGACGTCAACGTCGAGCTCGACGATAACGTCCTGCGGATCTCCGGTGAGCGGAAGTCCGAGCACGAGGAGAGCAAGGCCGGCTACCACCGCGTGGAGCGCGCCTTCGGCCGCTTCTCGCGTTCGCTGAGGCTCCCCGAGGGCGTCACCGCCGAGGGCGTCCAGGCGAACTTCGACAACGGCGTGCTCGAGGTTCACATCCAGAAGCCCGAGCAGCGCAAGCCGCAGAAGGTCGAGATCTCGGTCGGCCGCGAGGCCAAGACGATCGAGGGTGGCGAGGACACAGAGTCCCCGCAGGCGGCCTAACTCTCACGCGGCTTAGTTCCGCACCCAAGTAGGGTCCGGGCCGTGTTCACGGTCCGGACCCGGGTCCCGGGCGGGCTTGCCCGCACCGGGACGCTTCACCTGGCTCACGGCGACGTGAGCACTCCGGCGTTCGTGCCGCTCGCGACCAAGGGGGCGGTCAAGACGCTCGAGCCGCGCGACGTCGCCGCGCTCGGCTACGAGCTGATCCTCGGCAACACGTTC
>Ga0335083_10007090_pt1 | contig 13868 bp, 11 predicted proteins | sample Lox_Sample_42_FD_206716 | JGI IMG/M metagenome (GOLD analysis project Ga0335083, IMG submission 206716) | Soil microbial communities from Loxahatchee National Wildlife Refuge, Florida, United States - Lox_Sample_4.2 | ecosystem: Environmental > Terrestrial > Soil > Wetlands | place: USA...
AGCTGGCCGCGATCGCCGAGATGGGCCGGCGTAACCCCGGCCCGCTGGACGCGGAGTTCACCGCCGATCAGCTGGCCTGCGCGCTAGGGGAGTCCCGCGCCCGGGCCGGGTTCCTGCTCGACTTCGCCCGGACCCTGCCCGCCCGGTTGCCCGGCACCATCGGGCAACCCGGGCAACCCGGGCAGCCCGGGCGGGCCGGCCAGCAGCGCGGTTCCCGCCGGGTTCGCCGGCCAGGTCACGCTGACCGCCCCGCTGGCCACCCTGACCCGCCTGGCCGACCGGCCGGGCGAGCTGGCGGGCCTGGGCCCGGTCGACCCGTGGCTGGCCCGCGACCTGGCCGCCGCGGCCGCGTACAACTCGAAGACCACGTGGTGCGTGACCGTCACCGACGCCGAGGGCCATGCCATCGGCCACGGCTGCGCCCGGCCCGCGCCCAGGAGCCACGCCGGACGCGCCGGGCCAGGACCGCCGGGCCAGACGGGGTTCTCCTTCACCCCGGCCAGCCGGGACGGGCCGCCCGGCGGATACGGCACCTGGACGCTGCGGACCCCCGGCAACGGCCCGGACCTGACCGTCGTCCTGGACTCCCTCACCACCGACCCCTGCGACCACCGGCACCAGGTCCGGGGTCACGACCCCGGCGCCAGGCTCCGGCACCTGTCCCAGATCCGGCACGCCACCTGCACCAGCCCCGTCTGCCGCCGGCCCGCCGCCCAGTGCGACTTTGAGCACAACACCCCGTACGAAGCGGGCGGACGCAGCTGTCTCTGCAATGCCGGCCCCAAATGCCGCCACCACCACCGCCTCAAGCAGCGGCCGGGATGGACCGTGGAACAGCTCCCCGATGCCACCTTCCGCTGGACTGCCCCATCCGGCCGCAGCTACGACACCGAACCCACCCGCTATCCGATCTAAAGCGGCGGGGAGCCCGAAGATCCCGGAAGCCCGACGGCATCGTCGTCGTCCATGACCGCTCCGCGCTGCTCAGCGGGTCAGCTTGCCCACCCCGTTCGGCCCGATCACCCCGACGATGCCGTTCGGCGGCAGGCTGAAGCTCAAGCCCCCGACCAGCAACTGGTCCCCGAACCACCCGGCGCTGCTCCCCGCCCGACAGCAGGGCCACCTGCGCGCCCGGCGGCGGGCAGCGCAGCGCATCCATCGCCTGATCGATCCGGCTGTCCAGGTCCCAGGCGTCCCGATGGTCCAGCTGCTCCTGCAGCCGGCCCATCTCCTCCAGCAGCCCGCCGGCCTGCTATCCCCGGAGCTGAGGCACATCGGCCCCGGGTAGTCGCGCCTCCCCGGTCGGCAGGGCCGGCTCGGATTTGCGGCCGGAGCGCACCCTAGGCAACAATGGCGTGTTGGCGATGAGGCTCGCCACACAACCGCGCGATGAGCCGCGCTGATGGCCTCTACCCCTTGTCAGTGACATCAGGGTTGGAGGCCTCGTCATGGAAGATCTGCCGGGACTGCCTGGCAATGATCCCGGGGCTGCGCCGTGAGCGCGGCCCTCCCGATACCGGTCATCCAGCTGCTGCAGGTGCTGACGATCGCGCTGGCCGCGCCGGGCATAACCGGCGTGATCGCCAAGGTCGAGGCGCGGCTGCAAGGCCGCCGCGGACCGCGGATCACCCAGCCGTACTACGACCTGGCCAAGCTGTTCCGCAAGGAGGCGCTGGCGCCGGAGGGAGCGAGCTGGTTCTTCCTGGCCGCGCCGGTCATCGCGGTGATGGCCTACCTGACCATCCCGCTGCTGATCCCGGTGCTGACCAGCTACCCGCTGCCGCTCGGATACATGGGCGACATCCTGGGCGGCGGGTTCCTGCTCTCGCTGGCCAGCTTCGTGGTCGCGACCGCGGCGCTGGAGACCGGCAGCCCGTACGCGCAGCTCGGGTCGAGCCGGGCCAAGACGTTCTCGGCCATCACCGAGCCGGTGGTGCTGTTCGTGGTGTTCACCGTGGCCCTGCTGACCGGCACTGACCTGCCGTACGCGCTGGCCGCGACGGTCCGGTCCAGCGCCGGGCAGGTGATCCGGCCGGCCCACCTGCTGACCGCGGCCGCGCTGTTCATGGTGATCCTGCACGAGACCGGCCGGATCCCGGTGGAGACGCACACCGGCACCAACGAGTTCGGGATGATCGAGGAGGCCCGGTCGTTCGAGCACTCCGGGCCGTACTTCGCGCTGCTGAAATGGGGCGGCCAGCTCAAGCAGCTGATCCTGTTCACGATCCTGGCCAACGTGTTCCTGGCGCCGTGGGGCCTGGCCTCCACCCAGCGCCTCGGCGCCATCGTGCTGGCCGTCGCGGCGCTGCTGGCCAAGGCGGTCGCGGTCGGCTGCGCGGTGGCGGTCATCGATGACTCCTTCGCCAAGCTGCGCTTGTTCAAGATCACCGAGTACGCCTCCGGAGCGTTCCTGCTCGCCGTTCTCGGCGTGTTCACGCTGTATCTAGGGGGCGGGTAATGGACCCGGTTCAGGCACCTGGCGTCTACGAGGGCGCCGCCAACGTGATCGCGGCGGTGATGCTGCTCCTGGAGTTCGGCATGCTGCGCCAGGCGCTGGCCCGGGACCAGATCCGGCTGTATATGGCGCAGTCCGCGCTGATCTCGGTGCTGGCGATCGTCATCGCCGCGGACCGGAACCTGCCCGACCTGTACGTGCTGGCCGCGCTGTCCGCCGCGCTCAAGGTGGTGGCTGTTCCGCTGGTCATGCGGCGGCTGCTCGGCCGGACCGATCCCGACGAGGGGGAGGAGGCACCGGGCGTAGCGGGCAGCCATACGCTCAGTCCCGCCTCCGCGGTGCTGGCCGGGATCGTGCTGGCCGCGTACGGGTTCTTCTGCGCCGGCGCCCTCGGCATCCACAGCCCCGCCGCTCCGGTCCTCGCGCTGGCCCTGGCCACCGCGATGGTGCTGGTCGCGTTCGGCCTGATGATCGTGCGCCGGGACGTCGCCTCGCAGGCGATCGGGTTCTTCACGCTGGAGAACGCCATCTCGCTGGCCGCGCTGGTGGTGGCGTCCGGGCTGCCGCTGATCCTGGAGACCGCGTTCCTGTTCGACCTGCTGGTGGCGGTGGTGGTGTTCGGCATGCTGATCCGCGCGCACCACACGAGGGCCGAATCGCTGTCCACCGCCGACCTGACCAGGCTACGGGGGTAAGCCGATGCTCGGCGTGATACTGGCGCTGCTGATCGTGCCGTTGGCGGCCAGCGTGGCCTGCGCTCTGCTGCCCGGCTCGGCCAAGGTCGGCCCGGCCGTCACCGGAACGTGCGGCGTGGCCAGCTTCGGTCTGGTCCTCGCGCTCGTCCCGGCCGCGGCCCATCACGATCTCAGCTACCTCAGCTACCTGCGGGTCGACGCGCTCAGCGCGATCTTCCTGCTCGCCACCGCCTTCCTGTACGCCGCGGTGAGCGTCTACTCGATCGGCTACGTCCGCCACCATGGGCGTGGCGACCATTACGCCCGGCGCTTCTACGCCGGGCTGAACCTGTTCGCCTGGGCCATGCTGGCCGCGCCGCTGATGAGCAGCCTGGCCCTGCTGTGGATCGCGGTCGAGATCACCACGATCATCTCGGCCCTGCTGGTCGCGATCGAGGACACCGACGGCGCCGCCGAGGCCGCCTGGAAGTACGTGCTGATCGCCAGCGCGGGCCTCGGCCTGGCCCTGCTGGCCACGGTGTTCGCCTACTACGCCGGCTCCCAGGTCCTCGGCGAGCACTACAACCTGGACATCGGTCCGCTCATCCTGGCCGGCCCGCACCTGGCGGCCACCCCGGTCCGGCTCGCGTTCCTGCTCGCGCTGCTCGGCTACGGCACCAAGGTCGGCCTGTTCCCGGTGCACACCTGGCTGCCTGACGCGCACTCCGAGGCGCCTACCCCCGTGTCCGCGCTGCTGTCCGGGTCGCTGCTCGCGGTCAGCTTCTACGCGATCCTGCGGTTCTACCAGTTCACCGCGGCCGCCCTGGGGTCCGGCTTCCCGCGCGACGCGCTGCTGGCCTTCGGGGTGGCCTCGCTGCTGCTCGCCGCGCTGTACGTGTTCGGCCAGCGGGACGTCAAGCGGCTGCTGGCCTACTCCAGCGTCGAGCACATGGGCATCCTGGCCATCGGGGTGAGCTTCGGCGCGCCGGTGGCGCTGGCCGGCGTCATGCTGCACGTGCTGGCGCACGCCGCGGCCAAGGGCAACGCGTTCATGGGCGCCGGCGTGTTCACCGTGAAGTACGGCGGCAAACAGATGTCGGCCATGCGCGGCGGCCTGGACCTGCTGCCATGGAGCGGGCCGCTGTTCCTGCTCGCGATCTTCGCGCTCTCCGCCCTGCCGCCCTCGGGGATCTTCCGCAGTGAATTCCAGATCGTCTACGGCGGCCTGGCCGCAGGCCATTACGCCGCGGCGGCGGTGCTCGTGGTGCTGGTCACCGTGGCCTTCTTCGGGCTGACCACCGCGGCTACCCGGATCCTGTTCAGCCGGGCCCCGCGGTCGCTGTCCGCCGCGGCGGCCGGCCCCGAGGACCGCGGGGAGCCGTCCGCCTGGATGGTGGTGCCGGCGGTGGCCGGCCTGGCGGCCCTGTTCATCTTGGGCCTGCACCCGCCGGCCGAGCTCACCGAGCTGATCTCGCGGGCCGTGACCCAGCTCGGAGCGGTGCGATGACGACGACCGAGCCCGACGTTCTCGCGTTGTGGAAGGACCTGGAGGCGCGGGTGGCCGCGGGCGGCCGGTTCGCCGGCCTGTTCGCCACCCGGGCCGCCGATCACGACCCGGTCACGCTGTCCGCGCACGTCGCGGTGGCGGGGGAAGGCGAGACGGGCGGGGACATCGACACGCTGGAGGTGACGCTGCCGCCCGGCGAGACACGCTATCCCTCTCTCACCCGCCGGCTCGGCGCCGCCTTCTGGTACGAGCGCGTGATCCACGATCAGCTCGGCCTGGTCCCCGAGGGCCATCCCCGGCTCGCGCCGCTGATCCGCCCCGGTGACCCGCTGCCCCGGCACGTGGAGGGCTACGGACTGTTCACGATCCCGCACGGCCCGGTCCGTTCCGGCGTGCTGGAGTCCATCGAGTACCTGGTCGAGACGCCGGGCGAGGCCATCCCGCACCTGAACATGCGGGTGTTCTACAAGCACCGCGGGGTGGCGCGCCGGTTCACCGGGATGAGGCCACCGGACGCCGTCCTGCTGGCCGAACGCGTCGAGGGCATCGCATCGGTCGCCCACGCGCTGGCCTTCTGCCACGCGGTCGAGCGGATGGCCGGCTGCGCCCCGCCGCCGGCTGCGGCCCTGGTCCGGGTGCTGCACGCCGAACTGGAGCGGATCGCCAACCACATCGACGTGGCCGTCCGGCTGGCCGACGCGGCCGGCCTGGCCGTGGCCACGGCCCGGCTGGCGCTGCACAAGGAGCGGGTCATGCGGCTGGTTAGCCGGATGTCCGGCAGCCGCTTCGGCCGTGGCGTGGTGGTGCCGGGCGGGGTCAGCGCGCGGCCGCGGCTGGCCCCCGCCGAGCTGCGCGCCGAGGTCGAAGGGCTGGCCAAGCAGGTCACCGCTGAGGCCAGCGCGCTGATGGCCACGTCCTCGTTCCTGGACCGGCTGCGCGGCACCGGCCCGCTGACCCCGGCGCGGGCCCGCGCCCACGGGGCGCTGGGCCCGATCGGGAAGGCGGCCGGGTCCGCCGACGACAACCGGCTGACCCGTCCGTATGACGGCTACCCGGCCCTGACGGTGCCGCCCGCCCGGGCGCACGAGGCTGGCGACGCCCTGATCCGGCTGCGGGTCAGGTGGGAGGAGGTGGACCAGTCCTTCGGCCTGATCAGGCAGGCCGCCGCCGAATTGGCCGAACGAACCGGCGATCAGCTCCGGGTCCACTGCGAGCCCGCCGCGGGGCGGGCGCTCGGCTGGGCCGAGGCGCCGCAGGGCGAGGTGCTCTACGACGTCGCCCTGGCCGGCGGCCGGGTGGTCCACTGCCAGCCCCGCTCGGCGTCGTTCCACAATCTGGTGCTGATGCACGAGGTCTTCACCGGTGACATCCTGACCGACTTCCCGTTCATCGAGGCCAGCTTCGGCCTGTCCGTCGCGGGGGTGGCGCTGTGATTCCCGTGGAGGCGGAACAGTGAGCATCTGGGTGCTGCGCGGCCTGCGTGACGGCGTGGTCACCACCCGCTGGCCCGCCAGGCCAGACCCGTACGCCGACGCCTGGCGCGGGCCCGCCCGTCCGCACGACGCCCCCGATCCGGGCCGCCCCGCAGACGCCGCTGACGCCGCGGACCTGTGCCCCACCGGCGCCATCACGGTCACCGGCGGCATGGTGCGCGTCGACCAGGGCCGGTGCATCCTGTGCGGCCGCTGCGTGGCCGAGCGCCCTGGCGTCTTCGCCTGGTCCCAGGGCGTCACCGGCCCCGCCGCGCTGACCCGGGAGCAGCTGGTCATCCCCGAACTCCCGGAGACCGACGCGGCCGTCCAGGCCGCCCGGGCCCGGCTGGCCGGACGGACCGCCGCACTGCGCCGCAGCGTGCACGTCCGGCACGTGGACGCCGGGTCCGACGGCAGCGAGGAGTGGGAGATCCAGGCGCTGCTCGGCCCGGTTTACGACATCCACCGGCTGGGCGTGTTCTTCACCGCCAGCCCGCGGCACGCCGACGTGCTGCTGGTCACCGGGGCCGGGGCGCGCGGCATGAGCGGACCGCTGCGCACCACCTACGACGGCATGCCGGACCCGAAGGTCGTGATCGCGGCCGGCACGGACGCGGTCAGCGGCGGGCTGCTGCGCGAGAGCGAGGCCGTCACCGCGGGCGTCTGGCCCACCGTGCCGGTCGATATCTGGCTGGCCGGCTCCCCGCCCAGCCCGTTCGGCATCCTGAACGCCCTGCTGATCGCGGTCGGCTACCTGACCCCCGACCGGAGGCGGTCACGATGAACTGGGTATTCGGCGCGGGCCTGATCCTGCTGGCGCTGGCCGCGGCCGCGGACTTCCTCGGCGGCAGGCTCATGCGGGCCGGGCCCCTCTACCTGCTCGGCGCGGCCGGCTCGGGCTGCCTGGCCGTCACCGGCGGGGTCGCGCTGACCGGCCGGCTGGTCACGCTGGGCATCGGCGGCTGGCTCGGCGACCCCGTGCCGGGCCAGCCGACGGCCGGGCTGGCCGCCGACCCGCTGTCCGGGCTGTTCCTCGTGATCGCGTTCGGCGCGGCGCTGCCCGTCTCGGTGGCCTTCGCCAGCTGGGCCCGGCGGCAGGGGCCCCGCCCTGGCCGGCTCGGCGCGAGCTACGCGCTGGCCCTCGGCGCGGTCGCGGTGATCGTGACCGCGCAGGACGCGTTCACCGCGCTGTTCGGCTGGGAGACGCTGACGGTCGCGTTCTACCTGCTGGCCGGGGCGGAGCGAACCCGCCGGGACCGGGTCGGCGCGGCCCAGATCACGTTCGCGTTCGGCAAGGTCAGCGGGGCCGCGCTGCTGCTCGGGCTGCTGCTGCTGGCGACCCGGTCGCACTCGATCCTGCTGGCCTCGTTCGCGCACGTGGCCGGCGGCTCGGCCCGGACCACGGCGCAGGTGCTGCTGCTGGCCGGGTTCGCCGTCAAGGCCGGGCTGGTTCCGTTCCAGATCTGGATGCCCCGCGGTTACGCCGCCGCGCCCGGCCCGGCCCGGGCGATCATGGCCGGGGTCTGCGTCAACGTCGCCTTCTACGGCATGTGGCGCACGCTGGCACTGCTCGGCCGGACCCCGGGCTGGCTGGTCGGCGCGGTCCTGATACTCGGCGCGGTGACCGCCCTGCTGGGCATCGCGCACGCCGCCGTGCAGAACCGGCTGTCCCGGGTCATCGCCTACTCCAGCATCGAGAACACCGGCCTGATCGTGATCGGCTTCGGCGTCGCGCTGACCGGCACCGCCGTCGGCAACCGCCTGCTGGTGGCGACCGGCATGCTGGCCGCGACCCTGCAGATCATCGCGCACACCGTGGCCAAGTCGCTGCTGTTCACCTCGGCCGCCGGCCTCGAGGCGGGAGCCGGCGGGGATGACCTGGAGCAGTTGCGCGTGCGGGCCCGGCGCACCCCCTGGAGCGGGTTCGGCCTCGCCGTAGGCTCGGCGACGCTGGCCGGGCTGCCGCCCACGGTCGGCTTCGTCTCTGAGTGGTTCCTGCTCGAGTCGCTGATGCAGCAGTTCCGCGTACCCGGACTGGGCTACCGGCTGGTCCTCGCCCTGGCCGGCGCCGCGGTCGCGCTGACCGTCGGCTTCGCCGGCGTCACCTTCGTCCGCCTGGTCGGCCTGGTGGTGAAGCGTGACGGCTCGCAACCCGTCCGCGGCGCGCCGCTCACCTACGGCTGGGCGGGCCGGGCCGCCGTGGGCGTCCTGTCCGTGGGCTGCCTGGCCATGTCCGCGGTGACCCCGCTGGAAATCCGGGTCATCGCCGCTGGCCTGTCACCGGTGATGCCCGCCGGGCTGGTCATGGGCGCGCTGAAGTCACCGTGGGTCCTGCAGCCGCCCTTCGCCGGGTTCTCCATCCTGTCCCCGTCCTGGCTGTGGGTCGAGATGCCGCTGATGCTGCTGCTGACCGTGCTGTTCGCCTGGGCCGTGTCCGGCCGGCGGCTGCTGCGGGTGCGCCGGGTCCCGGCCTGGCGCTCGGCCACGATCGGGGTCGACGGCCTGGACTCCTACACCGCTTTCGGCTACGCCAACCCGACCCGCCGGGTCCTGGCCGGCGTCCTGCACACCCGCGCCGAGGTGCGGGAGATCATGCTGGAGGACGGAGACCGCGACGAGGGATCCGGCCCCCCCGACCGGGACGACGGCGCCGAGCGGGAGCAGGCCGCGCACCTCAGGTACGCCTCCGACGTGATGGAGGTGGTGGAGACCTACCTGTACCGTCCCGCGCTCCGGTCCTTCCTCGCCGTCGTGGCCGTGGCCAAGCGCCTGCAGTGCGGGCGGCTCGACGCTTACCTGCTGTACATGCTGATCGCCCTGATCGCCATCATCGCCGTGGTAACCGCCCTGGCCTGAACCGCGTATCGTGAAGCCGGCCGACCGGAAGCTGTCCACCGGGCTGGGAGACGAGGGCGGATTCACACCGGAGATCGCCGAGCCGGAAGAAGTCCTGCACCTCCTGGTGCAGGCCATCATCGACGCCGGCTACCAGCCGGGTGCCGACGGCGTGTCGATCGCCCTGGACCCGGCTGCGTCGGAATTCCGCAGGCCAGACGGCCGCTACAGCGTCGCTGGTGACCTGCTGGACAGCGAGGAGATGATCGAGCGCCTCACGCTCATCACCCGGCAGTTTCCCGTGGTGTACCGGGTGAGCACGCCCGGGCCGCGCGGGACCGGCGTGGCGGCCGGCATGCTAGCGGCCCGCCGCCGCGACCCGGTCGAGCAAGCCGGTGACGTGACGCAACCCCGCCTCTCGTCCGGACAGCTCCCGTTCCAGCGCGGCCGCCTCGGCGGCGGACGCCTCGCGAAGCCCGGCCGCGGTCCGCAACGCCGACCGGATCCGGTCGGTGCCGTCGGCGTACCGCTGCTCGACCGCCCGGACCAGCGCCCGGGTCGCCTCGGCCAGCCGGTACTGCAGGTCACCCCGGGCCCGGCCGATGTGACTGGCCACCAGGTCGGGGACCTCGCGGCGCAGGTTCTCCCGGGCCGTGCGCCTGCCGAACTCACCGGGAAGCCAGCGCCGGACCGCACCGGCCAGGAGCTCGGTCTGGCCCACGTCCTGGCCGGCCGAGTAGAAGAACCGCCTGCTCTCGGCCAGCCGCCCTTCGGGCTCGGGCACGGCCAGGTCCAGGCCGAGCAGCTCGGCGGAGTCACGGCGTCGCGGCCGCGCACGGTCACCTCGGCCAGCCGCGCGCCGAACCGCTCGACCCGCTGAGCCGCGTCGCCCGCTCGCATCCCGGCTGCCCGCCGGGTCAGCCGCACCTCATCGAGCAGGGAACCGGCGATCCGGCGGGCTTGCCCCAGCGCCGACGCCTTCAGGTCCGCGTGCCGCCGGTCCGACAGGTAGGACAGGAAATCCGCGCGGAACGCGGCGAAGCCGTCATCGCGGCCGCGCAGGGCGGCGCGGGCCGAGATCGGATACACCGTGACGGAATGACCGGCCTCGCCGAGCACCCGGCGGGTGAACTCCGCCGCCTCGGCCAGCCCGGCCTCGTCGAGGTGATCGGCCTTGTTCAGGACCGCGAACGTCGCCACCGACAGCCCGGCTACCCGGCCCAGCAGGTCCCGCTCGTTCGCCGACACCGGCGGATCGGCGGTCAGCACGAACACCGCCGCGTCCATCGACCGCAGCGCCTCGTGGGCCGTCTCGGTGTCCCACTCGAACACCGACCCGGTCCCCGGCGTGTCGACCAGTTCCACCCCGCCCGCCAGCACCGGCGCGGCCAGGTACACGGTCACGCCGGCGATGCCGCGGCGGTTGCCCGGGTTCCCCCGCTCGGTCACCAGGTCGGCCAGGGCCGCGAGCGGCTGCTTCTCCTCGTGCCCGTCGAGGAACCTCACCTCGGCGCGCTCATCGTCGCCGTACCGCACCGTCGTGGTGACCGCGGTCAGCGGGATGACGCCCGATGGCAGCACCTCACGGCCGAGCAGCGCGTTGACCAGCGTGCTCTTGCCTCGCTTGGCCTCACCGGCCACCAGGACACGCAACCGGGCCGCATCCAGCCGGTCCTGCAACGCGGTCAGCTGCTCACGATCCCGGTCCGTGCCCAGCGCAGCCAGCTCAGTCAGCGCGCTGGCCAGCGCGCTCTCGCTGTCCGCCATCGCCGTCCTCCTACCCGCGCACGTGATACGCCTGGCAGGGACCGTTGGCGGCATCGCCGCGTTACCACCGTCCGCGCAGCGGCGGACGTCAGCGCGGCGAGCCCCACCGCCGCGCTCCAGCCAGGATAGCCCCGCCGCCCGCGAGCTACCGGCCCGGCCGGGGCTACTGGCCCGGCGTGCTACGCGTGGCTGAGGCTGCTGCTTTCGGCGGTGAGACGGAGGAAGGCGACGGCCTGGCTGAAGGTTTCCCCGACCGGATGACCGGCTAGCTGGTGCTGGTAGGCGCGGTATCGTGTCAGTTCCCAGCCGTGGGTCCGCCGTGCGGGTGAGGCGGTCGCGGGTTTGGCCGCCGCCCTCCAGGTCCATCCGGCGACGCGGGGAGCGGCCGTGCCGGGGCGCAGATCCAGCGGCTGGATGAAGTCGGCGGGGTCGGCCTCGTAGCCCATCTGGTTCCTGACGAACCGCAGCCCGCCGAACGTATCCTCGGTCATCCTGCGCTGCACCGGGTCCTGGCGGGCCAGGATCGCGCTGTAGACGTCGAGGTGGTAGCGCACCAGGGTGGCATCGACCATGGTGACCCACCACACGGCCTCGCTGATCACGGTGAGGCCGCCGGCCCGGTCCCGGCCGCCGGCTTGCTGCAGCCGGTCGGTGGTCTCCAGCATCGCGGCGATGGACCAGCCCAGCGCGCCGCTCTCGGCCGGGGGCTCGCTCGCCTGGCGGCGGTTCCACGCGACCCGGCAGCGCGGCGAGCAGAACCGGGCGTGCTCGCGGCGGGGCGTGAACGACGTGCCGCACTGCTCACAGGTCCGGGTGTCCGTCATCATGTGATGTTACGCGTATCAACGACCCGGAGGAGGACACGGACGTGAGTTTTGTTCTTATTCGGGTCATCAGGCATTCATCTTGCGTTCACTTTGAAGTCGGCTGAGCGTTGCCCGGGGAACGTAGCTTGCGCCGCAGGAGCAGGAACCGGCCGGGCCGCGGGCAGCGCGCCGGCCCGAGCGATGAGGTGATGCGGTGGCGGAGGTCCGATCCGGGGACTTGGTCGAGGCGCTGGATGAGGCATCGCTGAGCAAGTTCCATCTGCGCGCGGTCCTGGTGTCGGGGATGGGGTTCTTCACCGACGCCTACGACCTGTTCATCATCGGGATCGCCTCGACGCTGATCGCCAAGCAGTGGCACCTGAGCTCCGGCCAGCTCGCGCTGCTGAACTCCACGATGCTGGGGGCGGCGTTCCTGGGCGCGATGGTGTTCGGGCGGTTCGCCGACATAGCCGGGCGTAAGCGCGTGTACTGGCTGGTGGCGGTGATCATGGTGGTGGCGGCGCTGGGGTCGGCGCTGTCCCCGACGTACTGGGTGCTGATCGCGTTCCGGTTCGTGCTCGGGTTCGGCGTCGGCGGCGACTACCCGGTCAGCGCGGTGCTGATGAGCGAGTACGCCAACCGCAAGGACCGCGGCAAGCTGGTCGGAATGGTGTTCGGCACCCAGGCGCTCGGGCTGATCGTCGGGCCGCTCGTCGCGCTGACGCTGCTCGGCGCGGGCGTGAGCGACGACGTAGCCTGGCGGGTCATGCTCGCCTTGGGTGCGGTGCCCGCCGCCGCGGTGGTCTACCTGCGCCGGAAGATGCCCGAATCGCCGCGCTATCAGGTCCAGGTCCAGGGAGAGGCCGAACGGGCGGCCAGCCAGCTCTCCACCTTCACCGACGGCCAGGTCAGGGGTGACGCCTCCGGCGCCCTGAACCAGGTGACGCCGCGGCAGATGGGGCTGCGGGCCTTCCTGACCAACCGCCGTTACCTGATCCTGCTGGCCGGGACGGCGGGCACCTGGTTCCTGCTCGACTACGCCTACTACGGCAACACGATCTCCACCCCGCAGATCCTCGGCCTGATCTCACCGCACGCCTCGACCATGACCAAGATCGCCCTGCAGCTGGCCATCTTCGTGGTCGCCGCACTGCCGGGGTACCTGCTGGCCATCGCCTACCTGGACCGGATCGGGCACCGGCGGCTGCAGCTGACCGGGTTCGCGGTCATGGGGCTGTGCTTCCTGATCATCGCGGCGGTGCCGGGCATGACCACGACGGTGGCCCCGTTCCTCCTGGTGTACGGGGTGAGTTACTTCTTCACCGAGTTCGGCCCGAACATGACCACGTTCGTGATGCCCAGCGAGATCTATCCGGTGGACATGCGCGCGACCGGGCACGGGATCTCAGCCGGCGTCGGCAAGCTCGGCGCGTTCATCGGCGTCTTCCTGTTCCCGGTGCTGAACAGCTCGCTGGGCCTGCGCGGCACGCTGCTGCTCACCGCCGGGGTGGCCGTGCTCGGTTTCGCGCTCACCTTCGTGCTACCCGAGCCGGCCGGCCGCAGCCTGGAAGAGCTCGCCGACGCGCCGGCCGCGAGCGTCCGGCCGCTGCGGGTCGCCGATGTTGCCGATCAGGCGTCAGCGTCCTAGGCCAGAGCCGTCACCACCGCGATGACCGCGATCAGGGCGATGAGCATGTAGAGCAGGTAGGCGTCCAGCCGTCCGGACTGCAGCCGCTTCCGGCCGTCACGACCGCCATGAAGAACCCGAGCGCGGGCCGGTAGACGTAGGTCTCCACCACTTCCATCACGTCGGACGCGTACCGCAGGTGCGCGGCCGCCTCTTCCCAGCCGGGATCGGCGCGGTCGGGCGGGCCGGACCCGTCGTCGCGGCCGTTGTCCTCCATCATGACCTCGCGCAGCTCGGCCCGGGTGTGCAGCACGCCGGCCAGCACCCGGCGGGTCGGGTTGGCGTAGCCGAACGCGGTGTAGGAATCCGCCCCCTCGACCCCGATCGTCGCCGACCGCCAGGCCGGAACCCGGCGCACCCGCAGCAGCCGCCGGCCGGACACGGCCCAGGCGAACAGCACGGTCAGCAGCAGCATCAGCGGCATCTCGATCCACAGCCAGGACGGCGACAGGATCGAGAACCCGGCGAACACGGGCTGCAGCACCCAGGGGGACTTCAGCGTGCCCGCGGTCAGCGAGGCCTGGACCGCGGGCGACAGCCCGGCCGCGATCACCCGGATCTCCAGCGGCGTGACCGCCGCGGTCACCAGGCAGCCGAGCGCCAGCACCACCACCGCCGCTCTTCCGGCCCCGCCGTACCCGCTCCGGCCCGGCTCGGACTCGGTA
>Ga0335083_10007092_pt1 | contig 13867 bp, 6 predicted proteins | sample Lox_Sample_42_FD_206716 | JGI IMG/M metagenome (GOLD analysis project Ga0335083, IMG submission 206716) | Soil microbial communities from Loxahatchee National Wildlife Refuge, Florida, United States - Lox_Sample_4.2 | ecosystem: Environmental > Terrestrial > Soil > Wetlands | place: USA: Florida...
CTCGGAGTTATTCCCTGCCTGGACGTATGCGCCACCTAAGCCTTCAAGCGCCTCAGGACTGGATGGCTTGAGTGACAGCGCAGCTGTATACGCCTCGATGGCTCCTTCCGAATCGCCAGCTTGCAGTGCGCTTCCCGCCTGGGACATCTTCTGCCAGAATCGCGACGTTGCAATCGCTCCATCGAGTCCTCTGGCTCCGGCAGCGCGAGCCCGCTCCAGATAGTCAGAGGCATCCGCAAAGTCCTGCTGCCTCATGTACACGTAACCCATGCCGCTCAGGGCACGCGGATTGTTGGGCTGCTTCGCCAGCAACTCCTCGAACTGCTCCCGCGCTTCCTCTAGCCGGCCACTATTGAGGGCGCGATAGGCCGATGCTTCGAGCGGATTCCCAGCGCTCGCTCTCGGCTTGGCGGCCGCGGGTGCGGGCGCAGCCGCAACGGCAGCCTCAGCGCTGGTGTTCCAGGCTTCTGCCTGGTTCAATGCGCTCTGCGCAGCGGGAACGGTATCGTACCTCCTCAGGATCGCGATCCCTTCGGCTCGCGTCCTCGGTTCATAGGTGAGAACCCGTCCGAGAGTAATGGAATACCTTGAATCAGCGGGAAATTGCTGGGCCAGCTTGCGCAAACCCGCGACCGCATGTGGACGATCCTCCGGTATGGCAGCTTCCGTATCGTAGTACGCCAGCGCAGAATCCCCGGCAGGCGGCGTACTGCCGAATACGTCGCGATAGATTCGCATCGCGTCGGCATACCTGCCATTCTGGGCGAGGCTGGCTGCCTGATTTAGCCGCACGTTGCGCGGCGCAACATCGGGCATGGCCTGGATTTTGGCGATATCTGCCGCATTTCCCCCGGCGGCCTTAAGCCGATCGAGATACTTTCGCGCCTCATCGGTATTCCCAAGCTGCATGTCGGCCTTGGCAATCCCCAGAAGAGCCTCATGACTGTTCGGGTTGGCGAGCAGCACCTGTTGCCAGGTCTGAACAGCCATGTCAAGATGGCCGCTTGCAGCAAGCGATTGCGCTTTTGCCAGCAGGGCGCGTTCAGCGGTGGATTGCGCCAGTGCGACCGTCGAGAAACTAAGAGCGAGCGCGCAGGCGGCCACAAGAATCTTTCGGCAAACGTTGCGGTTTACTTTTTCCATTGGACCCTCAGCGTTCCATCCGGGGCAAAGCGAAAGCGTTGTTCCTCCCAGCCCAGCGCAAAGAGCGCCAGGTTCTGGTCATAGTAGTTAGGCGGATCTCCCAGCAATCCAGTCGAAGGTTCGATCTGTGCCAGCACATTGCGGAGCTGCTGGCTGGCTGCGGTTTTTTCCCCCTCCGCCGTAAGAAAAGGCACCATAGCGGCGGAAAATCCCGGCGGAGCGCTCGCGCTCGAAACTGTCCCATCGGGATTTACGATTTCAGGCGGCGATTGATGCGCCTTTACATAGCCGGACATCGGAGCAAACAGATGGATCAGATTCGCGGCCCCCGGTGACGGCTGTGCCGTAGTGCCAGCCCAAAGGTACACGCGGATCGCATCGTAGCTGCCGCCTGCAGGCTTCGAAGCCTTCCCGGGTTCACTCACTGCGGAAAAGCCTTTACCGTCGGTGTACTCCACCCAGTCCATAGCAAACCCCGAAGGACTCGCTTCCTGCAGCCATCTTGGCAAAGCGGAGGCCATTGAGTTCCATGGGCCCTGAGGATCCACATGCATGGCTGCCAGCAGCAACGGCAGCGGCATGTAGCTCGGATTGAGCACCCAGTGTGTCGAATCCGAATGAAAGCCATTCCGGCCGGGCAATAAGACGGCGCCAATCTGCGGAAGCTGGGCGCTCTCATTCTTTGCAATCAGCGACAACAGCGCCTTACCGGTTCTGGCGTAAGCCGGTTTCCCCCAAAGATCGCCAGCTTCGATAAGACTGTAAGCGACCCAGAGGTCAGAGTCGGAAGCTGAATTCTCGTCGAGTACACCCCATGAGCCATCCGGTTTCTCACCCCAGCTCCAGGCAGGCAGGTTTCTTGCAAGATCTCCCCGCGCAAGATTGTCTTGCGTCCATGCCTGGATGCGGTCAAAAGAGCCGCGGTCTCCCGCAACAAGGGCAAAAAACAGGGCATAGCTCTGCCCCTCAGAGGTCGTCATTGAATTTCGCGCGGGATCGCTGACGCGACCTTGAGGAGTGAGAAAACGCGCCGCATAATGGTCCCACATCGGCCAGGAGCTGGCCCTTGCCACAGGTTGGCAGCACATGCCGAGCAGAACTGTGCACAGGACCCCGGGCTTCATGTCTGCTGTGCCTCCAGACGCGCTTTCGAGCGCTGATCGAGCCATGCCCTGGTCCAGGGCACCACGAACAGGCCAAGCACGAACGTGAGAACTACGATCATCCAGGGGAAGGCCCGCAGCCAGTAGCGAATACGGGACCACCACGGCAGATAACCCACGTGATAATAGCGTTCGCCTAGACGATAGGACGTGAATTGGGTCCCGTGCAGGACGCTGACGGATTCACTGATGTCACCCGACGTGGAAAACTTCGTGAACGCGGCGATAAATGCACCCGCAACACTGTCATTCCTCAGCGTGATACTGACGATGGAACGGTTGGATGACCACGGCGACTCACTTCCCTGAATCAGCGCGTCGGGAAACTGGCCGAGGCTCTCGAGCAAACCATCGCGCTCCTTCGATTGCCCAATCTTCCACCACCAGTTCGGACGCATCTCCGCTACTTGCCACCAGGCATGTTGCACTGCGGAAAAAAATCCGCCTGTGTCGTGGATCGAGAATCCCTGCTCTTTGACCTCCACCGGCAACTGCTGGCTTAAGCGCGCAAATGCAGGCTGATCGTCGGGCGTACCAAGGATAAGATAGTCGGCGTCGGCTCCAAGAGAGGAGTCGTCACCGACCGAAACTCGTAGCGCGGGATAGCCAGTCTGCTCACCAAAGTTTGCCAGTAGCGCCAGATAAACGCCGAGGACTTCAGGAGTTGGGCGCGGGGGCAACACGATTCTTGTTTGCGAGAGATCGGCAAAGCGCGTGAAAGGAAATCCTGCATTCGTAAATAGCTCGAGATTTGGCATCGCGGCCCAATGATCGAGTCCCCGGATGTCAAGATAAGAACTGCGAAGGATGGCCCCCTGCATGTTGATTGGAGCCGTGTCCTGGCAGTTCCCCATCTTCGCCATCTGGAAATAGAAGTTGAAGAGAAAAGTGTTTGCCGATGGCCGCATACTCGACACGGGTACGGCAAGATCGTATGCCAGCGTTTTTTTCGGATTGTTGTCGTGCGGGAGAGGAAGCTCATTCACCAGCGAACCGTTCGCAGTCACGCGCAATGTCGATGCGTTCGCCAGTGGGATCGAGTTGTAACGATAGTCGACGTGCAAAGGAATGTTCTGCCGGTCGCCGTACTGAAGGTCCGGCGGCAGGCGGAGATAAACCGGCAACGGGCCCGAGCCATCGCTCTGCAGTTCTGGATTTCCCGAATAGTCCCAGAAAGGCGAGAGGCGGTCCGTCGTCAGCCAAAGCGGAGCATCGTCAGCTTCACGCGGCTGAGGCAAACGATAGTTCGCGATATGGATCGTTGTTCCCTGCAGCATCATGTTGCCCGTCGCAATCGCGCGCGCCGCAGTCACCAGCTGATCGCCGTCATCGCCTGCGATGATGAGAATCTTGCCGTAAGGATCGACGGGATTTGTGCGTACAGCAACCACCGGACCGCCGCTCCCCAGGTCGATACCTGCGGGCAGGTTCGAATAGCCCTCCGCCAAAACGACGACATTGCCAGAGGGCAGGTTGCTGCCCTGGGTTACAGGAAATGTGAGTGGCCGCGACTTTGCCAGCACGCCGAACCAGGACGCCAGAATGCCCGCAGCCTCGAATGCGTTGTTACTGGGCCGGCTGCCTGTCAGAACAAATGGAATAGATGCGGTAGCGCTGCTGATTGCGCCATCATAGAACGGCAGAGGCAGTATCTTCAGGTCATCGGCCAGCGGCAGCAGAGATCCGGATATTTCTACGCTTGAAGCATTCTCGACACGACCCCACAGCACCGTATTTGCCGGGTCTTCGCATTGCTGCGTGTAATGACCGATAAATTCGAATCTCAGTATGTTGTTGCGGACCAGCAGTTCGGCAGGCAGCGGCAAGTCTGTCTTCAACGCATCCTGCACATTCTCGACTTTTTCCGGAACGGGCAATGTGGATACCAGCGCTCCGTTCAGATAGACATTGAAGTGGCTCATCTGCGGAATCAGCGAAGGCGAGAATGCGTAATGCAAATGCAGCGTTGCCTTTTGCACAACCTCGGTCTGGGGCAAAGCAAACGGCACTTCCCGCGACGCGGCGACACCACGGAAAACAATGGCTTCCGGTATTCCAATGTCCTTCATCGTGAAGGTTGATGCGAAGCTTCCCTCAGCCGGCATTGTAGTGACAGCTCCGGCTGGAGTTGCTGCTTTGTTGCGCTTCTGTGCATGCAATGGAGCGCAAGCGCCGGCGAGAACCATCGCGAGAATAAGGAGCGCAGTTCCTGCGCGTACCGGCACTGGCAATTCAGCTTCCTTCCTTTTGGGGACTAGAACTCCAAGTGCGTGCCAGACTCCCTTGATAGATAGGCGAACGAGACGCGCGAAGCTACGCCAGGGCTTATCCGCCTCGCGGCGCTCGCTGCGGCTCAACCATGAGTCAGCGCGAGAATAAAGGACGAGAGTCAGAAGCTCTTCTTCCTCAAGCGAAAGGTCCTCATATCGAATGCGCACATTCGCGCCCTTCGCCGCAACAATCGATGCAGGAAAAACCGTCTGCCTCCTGCGCAGTGGATAGATCACCTCAACCCGGGAACCCGGCGGCTGGTTGAGCGACTCTTCAAGATCAATGGAAGCTCCACCGAGAGACATATTGGCGGACTCGCCAAACACGCTTCGCCCACCGGGCAGTCGAATTTCAACGGGCATGTGCGTATCGATGCGCACGTCAGTTCTCAGCTGCCGCGATTCAAATGCAACTGCATTCGCCGTGCCCACAATGATCAGATTGAAGAGGATCCAGAACGCGTTCATCGCAATCGTGCCCGGATGATCTGGATTCCAGTAGAGGAAGCGAATGGGCGCAACCACCAGGCCAGCGACATTGAGCAGAATCAGCGCAATATAAGGACGTGCAATCCGGGCATCGAAATAGCTCTTTTTTACGATGCCGCCCTTTGCCGTGACATTGAACTTGCCCAGCTTCGGATTGATGAGAGCCAGCAGGGTGGGCCCGAGAATGTAAGGAGCCAGAACCGTCTCGTACACTTCGTTCCAGAATGAATGCCGATACTTCCCCTGGATACGAAAGTTGGTGAGGTTCGACAGAAAGAGATGCGGCATTGCGTAGGCAAGAATGGCCGGCCAATACCCGGGAATATTGATGCGTCCCAGCAGCATATAAACAAGCGGCGCCGTAAGAAACACAAGCCTAGGAACCGCGTAGAGGAAGTGAACCATGGCGTTGAAGTAACACAGCCTCTGCGGCCACTTCAGTCCGGGCGCAAAAAGTGGATTATCAGTCCGCATCACCTGGATCATGCCGCGCGCCCAGCGGATTCGCTGGCCTACGTGGCTTGAAAGGCTCTCCGTAGCGAGACCCGCAGCCTGGGGAATATTGATATAAGCCGTGTTCCATCCTCGGATCTGCATGCGCAGCGATGTGTGAGCATCTTCTGTAACTGTTTCGGTGGCAATTCCTCCAATCTCATTCAACGCCGTACGCCGCAAGACCGCGCAGGAGCCGCAGAAGAACGTGGCATTCCACAAGTCGTTGCCGTCCTGAAGAACGCCATAGAACAGCTCGCCCTCATTCGGAATCACCATGAACTGGTGCAGGTTCCGCTCAAATGGGTCGGGCGAATAGAAATAGTGCGGCGTTTGCAGCATGCCCAGCTTCGTATCTTTCAAAAACCAGCCAAGTGTGACCTGCAAAAAGCTGCGCGTCGGCACGTGATCGCAGTCAAAAATCGCCACGTAAGGCGAATCAAGCACCTTCAGCGCATGATTAATGTTTCCCGCCTTCGCGTGCTTGTTGTCCGTTCGCGTAATGTAGCCGATCTCTGCTTCTTCGCAGAACCTGCGGAATTCGTCGCGCCTGCCGTCGTCGAGCACGTAGACATGCAGTTTGTCGGCGGGATAATCGATATTCAAGGCAGCAAATGCAGTGGATCGAACGACCGACAAAGGCTCGTTATACGTAGGAATCAGTACATCGACATGCGGCCAGTCCTCCAGATTCCTCGGCATGGGATAAGGAGGCCGTCGAAGGGGCCGGATGGTCTGGATATACCCCAGAAAGAGAATGACAAATGCGTAAAACTCCGCTCCGAGCAGAATCAGCATGAAGATGATATTGATAACCCCGATCTTCGCGCCGGAAGTGGCGAGCGCCTCCCCGACGGTGAAGATGCGCCAGTACGCGTACCTGGCCGTGGCCAGCATCGAGGCAAACATGAGCGCCAGCGTTATGAGTTCGGAGTCAGAGGTGCGATGGATGGCAAAGGCCAGCAGAATGGTCAGAATGCCGAGAACCGCCTGCTCTGGCCATCGGAAATCGATGGTGATGCACTCAAAGGCGAAAAACAGCAGCATCCCATAAACAAAGATGCGCGCCATGCTTGCCCATGGACTGGATCTGGTTCCGAGCATTCTCCAGTGGGTAAGGATTCGCTTCATCTCTCGCTCCAGCGCGCCTGCGTCCGTGACGCGGCGCGAACCGGACCTCGCTTTCTCACCCAGGACGCCAGTTCAAGAAAATCGTGGGTTACCGCCGAACCCGGCGCATGATCGGCTACCGTCATCCTCGAAGCAATCGCCTTGGCCACTTCCGCTCCGTCGCGAATTGAAAGCGGCAGGAGCCGGTCACCACATTGCCTCTCTACCAATGCGCGCGCGCGGTGGTCGATGGTGTCTTGCTCGTCAAACTGATTGAATATGTAAAAGGCTTCGGGAACTTCGATCCCCGACAATCGCATTGCTTTGAGTGTGGCCTCGAGTCGAGAAACGCTAAGGATGGAGTTCAGGTCCGGCAGCAGCGGAATGAGAATCGTGCCGCACATGCCAAAAATTTCCGGCAGCAGACTTATGGAAGCAGCCCCTAGATCGAAGATCGTTCGCTGCCCCTTCCGCATTGCAACTTTCACCTCTTCCAGCCATTGCTTTGTTATCTCATTCGCCCCCATCACCTGCAGCGGGGGATAACTGGCGTCCGGTGAAACAAACGTTCGCAGGCCAACGCGTAAATCTGTCGCGCCAAAATAGAACGGCAGCAGCCCGCTTGCTGAGGCATCAACGAGCAGCACTTTTTCCTTCATGGCGCAGAAGATTCTCCCGAGGTTCGCGCAAAAGGTCGTCTTGCCAACCCCACCGGCGAGAGAATAGATCGCCAACGACGGCGAGATAGATTCCGCGAGAGCAGTTACGTCCGGCTCAAAAAACCTGGTGGGTATAACAACTTCAGAAGATACGGCTGCTGGTTGAGGCGCCTCTGCGACCGCCTCAATCTTTACGGCAATCGGTTCGGAAGCTGGCGGATTCTCCGGAATGGACCGCTCAACCACCGAAGGCTCTGCAGACGACTCAAACGCTTGCGCCTGGCTTTCGATACTAACTTCCGAAACATCAGCCCGGTCGCTTTCTCGAATATCTACATCGGTGGCGTGCCTAATATGTCGTGTCTTCCGCTGCCGGGAAAAGTCGCGATAGGTAACGTCTTCGACATTCGCCCACGAATATAAGTTCGCAACGTCTTTTGCCAGGTCGGTGTCCGTCTCAGCGGAGGCGCGCAGTTTACTTTCGCCGTTTACCATCGGTCAAACTCATTTCTTCAGAAACTTGCCAAATCGATTCGGTACCCTATGAATTGCTCCCTTTGGTAACTACGAACTGACCAACGTAACCCAACTAACATAAGCCAAAGGTAACAAACTTCGATCCGCTATCTCTACAACTTTCGCAATAGAAAGACAATCCCTTCCTTCGAGATTTGAAAGGGATCTCCGGGCAGCGCAACGGGGGATGCTGCGACGGTACTAATTCCATTGGTTTATTGAAGTTAGGTCATCATACTGCACTTAGGGTATGTTTGACCACGAGAATTATCGCGGAGGAATTCCGGAAGCAACTATCCATATTGCATGGTTAGGCCGTTGAGAAATATCTCATGCTTAACGAAATTAGGAACACAAAAACGTGGTTATCCCGTCAGGTCTTTCTTGCGCTCGGATATTCGGCAAAACGCCCCTGTTGGAATGCGTAAAATAAGTGGCCTTGCGTAAAGCTCACTGCGCCAAGGCTTTCTCCAGGAATTTGACCATGCGTTGACGAGCGTCAAAGCCGTGCCAGGGCTCTGTACTCGGATTGCCGAAAATCCCGCCCGCAAGCGGACCGTGGTCTTCCCGTGGATAGCGGACAAGGTCAACCGGCACACCGGCCTGACGTAGCGCTCGATACATTTCCAGGCTCTGCCCAAGTGGATCCGTGGTGTCACTGTCGCCCTGCAAAAGAAGGAACGGAGTCTTCGCATGTCCAATCCCGGAAAGCGGGCTTTGTTTCCAGGCATCGGCATCGTGCTCCCATGGCTTGCCGTAGAACCAGCGGTCGTACCAAGAGCTGCTCTCGGTGCCGTACTCGCTGTACTGATCGATCACAGGAGCACCGCTGATGATCGCCTTGAAGCGGTCGGTCTTCCCTTCCGCGAAACCCGCCATCTCGCCGCCATAGCTGTAGCCCATCAACGCGAGTTTGTCAGGATCAATAGAGTTACGGGCGATGACCGCATCCACTCCCGCCATGATGTCTCGAAAATCGGCTCCGCCGAGGTCATTCTTATTCGCCGCGGCGAACGCAGCGCCATAGCCTGTGCTTCCCCGCGGATTTGGCCGGAGAACGGCCCATCCATGCCCCAACAGAAACGGAATGAAGGGAGAATATCCGTCCTCCCACGCACCGGTTGGGCCGCCGTGCACGTCGACAATCAACGGCACCTTGCGATCTTTGGCTTGCGCCGGAAGATAAAGCAAACCTTCGATCGTCTTGCCCTCGTTCTGCCACTGGATGAGTTGCGAGGGCGTTTCGGTCCATTCCGCTGGGATGACGGACGGCAGAGTGAGCGCTCGCGGCGTGTGTCCAAGCTTCTCAACAGAGTAGAGCGTTTGCGGCTTTGTGCTGCTCGCCCCGATCCAGACCCATCCACTCCTCCGCGCGTTTGTATCGAGATTTGTAACAACCGATGTATCAAATTTCTCGAGTTCAGGTGAACTGCCGCCAAATCGAGCGACGGACACCTTCGTGCCGTTCTGCACGGACTGCAGTACCCTGCCGCCGAACGCGAGCGGTTTTTCGTGCGCAATTGATCCTGTATATCCCTGACTGAGGCTCTTGACCGATGCATCGCCAAATCTGAACTCGTAGAGATCGTTGTAGCCCGGCGGTGAATCCTGTTCTGCCTGAGCAAGAAAAAAGAGCCCCTTACCGTCCTCTGACCATATAGCTTGCGCAACCGATGACGGAATCTCCCTCACCTGCTCCGTCTGTTCAGGGCTTGCTATCTTTAAGAGCCACGCGCTCTTCGCGGGCCCAAGATCCCCAACATTGCCAGGCTTCTCTGTAATCACAAGGAGTTTGTCGGATTGCTCGCTCCATGAAGCAGACTCGACATCGGGAGCAACGGCGGTCTTCGCCAGTTTGCCGGTTGCCGGATCGAGCAGATAGAGCCTTGCGCCGTGTGGATTGTGATCAACCCATTGAGCATCGGCCTTTTCCGTCTCCTCTTTCTTTTCCCCCGGGGTCTGCGGGTCCTTCGCGATAATCGCAATCGATCTTCCGTCGGGAGAAACGGCAAACCGCTCAACATCGATCTCAACCTGCTCGGGCTTCTGAGTTGATTTTGTCTGTTTCGGCGGAATCGCGTCCGGCTCCTGCGACAAATCGACAGGAGGGTCTACCTTCAATGAGTACGGATGCGCCTCGCCGCCCTCCATCGGCAGGCGGTACAACTGCGTATGCTCGCCGCGCTTAGCAAGGAATAGAACGGCGCTCCCATCCGGCATCCACTCTCCGTTGTGCTCGCCGCGCTTGTCAGACTCAGGCGAATACGTCAGCTGACGCGAAGAATCCTGCTTGATATCAACAAGCCAAAGGTGTGTCCGTCCCCCATCGGCGGTCGCGTCTGAAACCTGCGCGATCACGCTCTGCCCGTCAGGCGAGAGCCGCGGCTGGGTAATAGCACGCGTATGGCGCAGATCTTCATTAGTTGGGAAGCGCGTTTGCTGCGCGGCTAAACCCGATGTCGAGACCCCGATGATCGCAGCAGAGAGCAGAATGAGAGCGTGCTTTGAACGCATGCTTTTGAGCATACCGTGAGACTGTAACGAATTTGACCGAGTCGTCACGAATTACCTGTACACTCGCTGGAGACTTGCAGGTTCACAACCGCGCAGAACCCCACTGCACCAGCACTCCGACAGAAGGTCTCGATGGACGCTTCTCTCCAACCCGCAACAGAATCCGTCGCCGTTGCGCAGCCGTCCTTTTGGGCTTCCGTTCGTGAAGCAATCCGCGGCTCGCACCAGGACTACACGGCCGGCAACCTGAACCGCGCCATTTTGCTGCTGGCCATCCCCATGGTGCTGGAGATGGTCCTCGAATCGCTCTTCGCCGTCGTGGATGTCTTTTGGGTCGGCCGTCTTGGCGCGAATGCAGTCGCTACGGTGGGCCTTACCGAGTCTCTGCTGTCGCTGGTTTTTGCCGTTGGGATCGGCCTCGCCATGTCGACGACAGCCATGGTCGCCCGGCGTATCGGCGAGAAGGACCCGGAGGATGCAGCCATTGCGGGTGTTCAGGCAATCTTCCTTGGACTACTGGTCTCCTTATCGATCGGAATTCCCTCTTTCGTCTTTGCTCCGCGTCTGCTGGAACTGATGGGAGCGTCCCCCGCACTCGTTGCAACCGGCTCAGGTTACGCGCGCATTGCTCTGGGCGGTTGCGGCGCGATTGTCATGCTCTTCCTCAATAACGCGATCTTTCGCGGGGCCGGCGATGCGGCCATCGCCATGCGACTGCTCTGGGTGTCGAACATTATCAATCTCATTCTCGACCCATGCCTGATCTTTGGCCTGGGACCGTTTCCAAAGTTGGGGGTAACCGGAGCTGCGCTCGCGACGTTCACCGGTCGCAGCATTGGTGTCTTGTACCAGTTTTACCGCCTGCTCAAAGGCACGGAACGTATTCATGTGTTGGCGCGGCATATTCGCATTCATCTGGATGTGCTGTGGCGTCTGGCTCGTGTCTCGTTCACCGGAATTCTGCAGTTCGCCATCGCACATACCAGTTGGATAGGGCTGGTGCGCATGATCTCCTTCTTTGGTGCAAGCGCGCTTGCCGGATACACAGTCGCGATCCGCATCCTCATCTTCATCATTCTGCCGTCCTGGGGACTCAGCAACGCCGCCGCCACTCTCGTCGGCCAAAACCTGGGCGCCAGGAAGCCCGATCGTGCGGAAAAATCCGTTTGGCGCACCGGTCTTTACAACGTCATCTTTCTAGGAAGCATCGGCGTGTTCTTCGTCTTCTTTGCGACTCCAGTCGTCAGTCTTTTCATTCACGATCCCGCAGTAGTCCCAATCGCTGCAACAGCGCTGCGCATCCTGAGTTACGGAAATATCGGGTACGCCTACGCGATGGTGATGCTGCAGGCTTTCAATGGCGCCGGCGACACCATCACTCCGACGATCGTGAACTTCTTCGGCTTCTGGATGCTGCAGATTCCGCTCGCATGGTGGCTCTCTTTCAGGCTGGGTATGCGCGAATTCGGAGTCTTTTTTGCCATCGTTGTCTCAGAGTGCTCGATTGCCGCCGCCAGTGTCTTACTGTTCCGGCGTGGTCGCTGGAAGAGGCAGAAAATCTGATGCCGCTACACTGGAACTATGGCCATTCCAGCAGACCGGATTCGACTGATTGTCTTCGATCTTGACGGCACGCTCATCGACTCGCGCAAGGACCTCGCCAACTCCATTAATGAAATGCTCACGGAGTTCAACCGCCAGCCATTGCCCGAGGAGATTATCGCTGAATACATCGGCGACGGAGCCGGGATGCTGGTACGACGCGCTCTTGGAGATCCTGACGATGAAAAACTCGTAGAAAGCGCGCTCGCCTCCTTCCTGAATCATTACCGCGTACACAAACTCGACTACACCTATGTCTACGACGGCGTCTTCGAAGCGCTCGATGCCTTCAAAGGCGGACGGCAGATGGCGGTGCTGACGAACAAGCCGGTAAGGCCAGCCGAAGCCATCTGCGAGGCACTGGGGCTGAGCCCCTACTTCTTCCGCATCTATGGAGGCAACAGCTTCCCGACCAAGAAACCCGATCCCGAAGGACTGACCACTCTCATCCGCGAGGCAGCCGTTCTGCCCGAAGAAACCGTCATGATCGGCGACTCGGATGTAGATATTCTGACGGCAAGGCGAGCCAAAACGTGGGCAATCGGCTGCCGCTACGGGCTTTCCTCGCACACCGTGGAATCCATACCATCCGATTATTTAGCGGATTTTCCAAAAGACTGGATTTCTGCGCTGGATGCTGCGAAGATGAATAAATAAATCGTTTTTCGTAGGTCATGCGTCTATTTGACATACGAAAAACTGGCTCACACTGGTAAGACCACTGGAAAAATTCAGCAAGTTCTACTTCGCTTGAAGGAGATTCCGCCTTGTTGCGCACTGTCCTACTTTCTGCCCTTCTTGTCTGCCCAGTCGCCTATGCTGCTGTCGATACTCCTGCGAGTTCCACCTCCAGTCTGGCTATTGCCACAGTAAGCGGCACAGTTGCGGACACCACCGGAGCGATCATTCCCGGCGCCCAGGTTCAGCTCACCGACACGACAGGCGCAGTGGTAAGCACTACGACCACAGACTCCACTGGAACTTTCCGAATTCAGCCCCCGCACCAGGGTGATTATTCAGTAGTCGTAAGTCTGCAAGGATTCGAGTCGGCTTCACAGCACATCCATGTTGGATCAACTGCGGCAACTCCGATAAGCGTTGCTCTTTCCGTGGCGTCGGCCGTGACGCAGGTTGAGGTGAACGCAAACTCCAGCGTCGACCTGACCGCCTCGGATGACAACGGCGATACCGCTGTGATGAGCGCCGATGACCTGAAGGCGATGCCTGTCTTTGACAACGACTATGTGACCGCCATGAGCACCTTCCTCGACGCGGGTCAGGGATCGACTGCCGGAACAGGGCTGATGGTCGACGGCGTCGAAGCGAATCGCGCGCTGGTGTCTCCTTCAGCGGTGCAGGAGGTGCACATCAATCAGGACCCGTACTCGGCTCAATACTACCGTCCGGGTCGAGGGCAGATTGAGATCATTACGAAGCAAGCCGCCGATGCGTATCACGGCCAATTCAACTTTCTGTTTCGCGATGCCGCGCTGAATGCGCAGAACGATTTCGCCCCGAGCAAGCCGCCGGAACAGCGCCGCATCTACGAAGGCAACCTGACGGGGCCGCTCTGGCATGCGAAGAATTCTTCGTTCCTCTTTTCGTTCAATCGCGCCGAAGAAGATCTCTACGCGGTTGTGAATGCAGACGTAGTGCCGACGCAGGACAACCCCAGCGGGATCTTCAACGAAAACGTGCCTGCCCCGACACGGGACACGGAATTCTCGCTGCGCGTGGGACACCAGTTCAACGACAAGAACTCTGCGTCCGTCATGTATGCCTTTCAGGATGCGACGAATCGCAATCAGGGTGTCGGAAACCAGACCCTTCCTGAAGCTGGATACAACACGGAGACACGTGAGGACGACGTCATCCTGCATGACGACTACATCGCTTCGCCGTCGATCCT
>Ga0335083_10007093_pt1 | contig 13864 bp, 14 predicted proteins | sample Lox_Sample_42_FD_206716 | JGI IMG/M metagenome (GOLD analysis project Ga0335083, IMG submission 206716) | Soil microbial communities from Loxahatchee National Wildlife Refuge, Florida, United States - Lox_Sample_4.2 | ecosystem: Environmental > Terrestrial > Soil > Wetlands | place: USA...
GTCCTCCGCGTTTTCCTCCACTGCGCCCGCAATCCCGCCCGCCACTTGAATGGCGGGCGGTTTGCGTTTGGGCCTTGACGATTACTTCGCCGGCTTGGCGGGCTTCGGTGGAGCCGGAGGTGGCGGCGCTCCGGGCGGGCCCGCCGCCGCGGGCGCTGCGGCGGGCTTCTCGATGTCCAGCAGTTCCACGTCGAAGACCAGCGTGGCGCCGCCGCGCATCTGCGGCGGGTGCCCTTCGTCGCCGTAGGCCAGTTCGGGGGGGCAGACCAGCTGCGCCTTGCCGCCGACCTTCATGTGCTGCACGCCCTCGCTCCAGCACTGGATCACGCCATTGAGCGGGAACGTGGCCGGTTCGTTGCGCTTGATGGAGCTGTCGAACACCTTGCCGTCGATGAACCTGCCTTCGTAGTTCACCTTGACCGTATCGTTGGCACCCGGCGAGGCGCCTGTGCCTTCCTTCACGGGCTTGTAGATCAGGCCGCTGGGCAGCTTCTGCGCGCCGGTTTCGCCGGCGGCCTTGGCCAGATAGGCGGTGCCCGCCTCCTTCTCGCGCTTCAGCGCGGCGGCGGTGCGCGTGGTCTGCAGCTGCTGCAGCTTCGGCACGTAGCCCTCGATCGCGTCGAGGTCCATCTTTTCCTTGCCCTGGGCGCCATCGGCCAGACCGGCCTTCACTTGTTCGAGCTCCTTTTCACTGAAGTCGAAGGTCTTGATGTTCTGCGAGAGCAGCACCCCCAACGCGTACAGGGTTTTTTCGTCGTCGGTCTTGGCGGCCGGCGGCGGGGCCTGCGAGCAAGCGGTGAGGGCGGCGACGGCCGCGAGAACGAGCACGAGTCGAAAGCGCATTGCAGATATCCCCGTTGGCATGTAAGAACCGCTAGTTTAGCCCAGTGCGGCGCGCCGGTCAGACCTTATGGGAACAGTAATGCGACGACCGCGCGATCCTCCTGCGCCAGTACGTTGTAGGTGCGGCACGCAGCGCCCAGTTCCATGATTTCCAGCGCGATCTGCCGCTCCGCGAACAGCCTGCGCAGCACCTTCGGGTCGGCGGGTGGCCGCCCGGCGCCCAGCAGCACGATCCGCGGCTGCAATTCGAGTACCGGTGCCAATGCCTCCGGCACCAGCATGGTGATGTCGGGGATCCAGGCTTCCCGCAGCACGCCGGGGGCGACCAGCAGCGGCAGGGTGCGATTGCGGCCCTCGACATGTACAGCGCCGGCATCGTAACGGCCGATGAGGTGCATGCCCGGGGCGCGCTGTTCGTGCAGTTTCATGGAGTCGTTACGATACGCGATATGCGCCTGTTGATTGCCGCACCGGGGCCGCGGCTGCCACATGGAGACCTTGCCGGACCAGTCGGGCTGCCGGTGCTGCCGGCACTGGCCGGTCTGCTGGATCGTGCGCGGCGGTTGCCGCCCGCGGCGGATTGGCGCTCCGGGGTGCTGGCGGCGCTGTGCGGCGTCGCCGGTGGCTCGCAGTTGCCGGCGGCGGCAGTGGCCGCGCGGGCCGTCGCCCTGCCGTGCGGGGCGGGGCTGTGCTTCGCGGCGCCACTGCACGTGATCGCGGGCATCAGCCGCGTGCATTTGCCTCCGGGTGGCTGGCTGCGGCTGGCCGCCGAAGAGGAAGATCGGTGGGTGGAGGCTTTCAACCAGGAGTTCGGCGGTCCGGGATTGTGGCTGCATTCCGTTGGCGGCGGCTGGCTGCTGGCGGCGCCGTTCGCGGCGGCGGCGCGTGACGCCGCGCCGGAAACCTTGATTGGCGATCCGCTCACCCGCCTGGCGGCACGCGACGAGGCCGAACGCGCGCTGCGCCGGCTGGGCGCGGAGGTGGAACTCTGGCTCGCCGGTCATCCCCTGAACCGAGCACGCGAGGCGCGTGGCCAGCCGCCGCTCAACTGCCTGTGGTTCTGGGGCGGCGCGCCGGCGGTGCAACTGCCGCATTGCGCACGTGCGCCGCGCGCGCTGCTGGTCGCCGGAGAGCCCGATCCATGGCTGGCCGGCCTGGCGGCCCACTGCGCGGTGCCGCTGGTCCATGCCACGGACTGGCAGTCGCTGACCGCGTGCGCCGATGCATTACTGGTGTTGGCGCCGCCGCCGGAAGGCGCCGGTGCGGCGCACTGGCAAATGCTGGAGGAGCAGTGGTTCGCCCCCGCGGCGCGGTCCTTGCGCGCCGGCGAAATCGGCGCGCTGCGCCTGCAGATCGGCGCCAGTGCCTGGCAGCTGCCGGATCCCTCGCCGCTGCGCTGGCTGCGCCGCCGCCGCCCCTGGCACCAACGGGTGCTGACCTGAACGCGCCGCGCCGCCTGCAGCCGCGCAGTTGCGGCGAGGTCTCGCTGCCGGCCGGCCTGCCGCCGCTGCTGCGCCGGATCTACGGTGCGCGGCGCGTGGCGCATACGGCCGAACTCGACACCAGCCTGCGGGCGCTGCTGCCGGTGGGTTCGCTCGACCATGTGCCGCAGGCCGCCGAACTGCTGCTGCGCCATGCGCGCGGCCGCATCCTGGTCGTCGGCGACTTCGATGCCGACGGCGCCACCAGCACCGCGCTGATGCTGCACGCGCTGCGCGAGTGGGGCTTCGACGCGGTGGATTTTCTCGTGCCGGATCGCTTCCGCTTCGGTTACGGGCTGACTGCCGGCCTGGTCGAAGCGGCGCGCGACAGGCGTCCGACGCTGCTGGTCACCGTGGACAATGGCGTATCGAGCATCGAGGGCGTTGCCGCCGCACGCGCGCTCGGCGCTGAAGTACTGGTGACGGATCATCATCTGCCCGGCGCCGTGCTGCCGGCGGCCAATGTAATGGTGAACCCGAATCTCGCCGGCAGCCGCTTCGGCAGCCGCGCACTGGCCGGCGTGGGCGTGGCGTTCTATGTGCTGGCGGCATTGCACAGATTGATGCATGAGCGCGGCCTGCTGCCCGCGGGTGCGCGCCCGGTGACGCAGTGGCTGGATCTGGTCGCGCTGGGCACGGTGGCGGACCTGGTGCCGCTGGACGCGAACAACCGCGTGCTGGTGGCGCAGGGCATCCGCCGCATGCGGGCCGGGCAGTGCACGCCGGGACTGGCCGCGCTGCTCACCGTCGCGCAGCGCGACCTTGCCGGTGTCGCGGCAGCGGACCTGGGTTTCTCGCTGGGGCCGCGCCTCAACGCGGCCGGCAGGCTCGAGGACATGAGCATCGGTATCCGCTGCCTGCTGGCACGCGATGCCGCCGAGGCCGGCGCGATCGCCGCGCGGCTCGACGAGCTGAACCGCCAGCGCCGGCAGATCGAGGCCGGCATGCAGGCCCAGGCGCAGGCCGCCGTGCGGAATCTGGCCGCCTGGACGGAGGGAGAGCGGCATGCGGGCGTCACGCTGTTCGATGCCGGCTGGCACCAGGGAGTGATCGGGCTGGTCGCCGGCCGCATCAAGGATCGCGTCGGCCGGCCGGTGGTCGCGTTCGCGCCCGCGGATGATGTGGAACTGCGCGGCTCGGCCCGCTCCATTCCCGGCGTGCATGTGCGCGATGTGCTCGAAGCGGTGTCCTCGCAGCATCCGGGACTGATCGCGCGCTTTGGCGGCCATGCCATGGCGGCGGGCCTGAGCATCCGTACCGCCGACCTGGATCGCTTCGCGCGGGCCTTCGACGCCGCCGTCGCCGGCGAGCTGGCACGCATCGAACCGGATGACGTCGTGTGGACCGACGGCGAGCTGGCGGAAGAGGAAATATCGCTCGCCACGGCGCAGCTGCTGCGCGATGCCGGGCCATGGGGCCAGGCCTTTCCCGAGCCCTCGTTCCAGGGAGAATTCGAAACAGAAGCCGCGCGCGTGGTCGGCGGGAAGCACGTGAAGTACTGGCTCCGGCCGGTGGGCGCGCGCGCGCGCTTCGATGCCATCGCCTTCAACCTGCTGGACGGGGAGCGCTTCAGCGAACCGCCGCAGGGCAGGCTGAAAGTGGCATACCGCCTCGACATCAACCACTGGCAGGGCGAGCGGCGTCTGCAGCTGCTGATCGAGCACGTCGAATCGCCGTGAAACCGCCGCCGCAGCCCTTATAATTCCGGCATGCCAGTAGAGACCGGACTGATCAGGAAGAACCTCAGGGACCTTGCCGAACGCGCCAGTTCGCTTCGGGGGTTTCTTTGACTATGACGCCAAGAAGGAGCGTCTCGAGGAAGTCACGCGCGAGCTGGAACTGCCGGACGTGTGGAACCAGCCGGAGCGGGCACAGGAACTGGGGCGCGAGCGCTCGCGGTTGAGCGCCGACCTGCAGCAGCTGGATACCGCCGGCTCGGCGCTCTCCAACGCCAGCGAGCTGCTGGAGCTGGCCGAGGCCGAGGACGATGCGGCCGCGGTGGCCGACATCGAGCGCGAGATCCCGCAGCTGGAGTCCAGCGTGCGCGCGCTGGAATTGCGCCGCATGTTCCGCGGCGAGATGGATTCGCACAGCGCCTGGCTCGACATCCAGGCCGGCGCCGGCGGCACCGAGGCGCAGGACTGGGCGCAGATGCTGATGCGCATGTACCTGCGCTGGGGCGCGCGGCGAGGTTTCGCCACCGAGGTCATGGATTCCAGCGCCGGGGAGGTCGCCGGCATCAAGAGCTGCACGATTTCCTTCGCGGGCGAGTACGCCTACGGCTGGCTGCGCACCGAGACCGGCGTGCACCGGCTGGTACGCAAGAGCCCGTTCGATTCCGGCAACCGCCGCCACACCTCGTTCGCCTCGGTGTTCATCTCGCCGCAGGTCGACGACGACATCAACATCGAGATCAACCCGGCCGACATCGAGATGGACGTGTACCGTTCCAGCGGCGCCGGCGGCCAGCACGTGAACAAGACCGAATCGGCGGTGCGGCTGCGGCACCTGCCTTCGGGCATCGTGGTGGCCTGCCAGAGCGAGCGCAGCCAGCACAAGAACCGCTCCACGGCGATGAAGATGCTGAAGGCCAAGCTGTACGAGCTGGAGGTCAACAAGCGCAACGCGGCGGCCAAGGTGCTGGAGGAATCCAAGTCCGACGTCAGCTGGGGCAACCAGATCCGCTCCTACGTGCTCGACCAGTCGCGCATCAAGGATCTGCGCACTGGTGTGGAGGTGGGCGCCACCGACAAGGTGCTGGACGGCGACCTGGACCAGTTCATGGAAGCCAGCCTGAAGGCGGGGCTGTAGATGAATGACAGGACAAGGATCGATCCGGGTCCTGCGACGGCAGGCAACATGTCCACATCCGCTGGTACGGACGACGAGAACAAGCTGATTGCGGAGCGGCGTGCGAAGCTTGCGGCGCTGCGCGGGCGGGGCGCTGCCTTTCCGAATGATTTCCGCCGCGATGCATATGCCGGCGACTTGCAGCAGACGTACGCGGAGTCGACCGCCGAACGGCTGGAAGCGCAGGGCATTGCGGTAACCGTCGCCGGCCGCATGCTGGCCAAGCGCGTGATGGGCAAGGCGAGCTTCGCCACCATTGCCGATCCCACGGGCCGCATCCAGCTGTTCCTGCAGGCGGCCACGCTCGGCGATGACTATGACGCTTTCAAGGGCTGGGACGTGGGCGATACCGTGGGCGCCACCGGGATGCTGTTCCGCACGCGCACCGGCGAGCTGTCGGTCAAGGTCACCGCGCTGCGGCTGCTGGTGAAGTCGCTGCGCCCGCTGCCCGACAAGTGGCATGGCCTGGCCGACGTGGACACGCGCTACCGCCGGCGTTACGTGGATCTCATCGTCAACGAGGAATCGCGCCGCGTGTTCGAGGCGCGCACGCGCATCGTGCGCCGCTTGCGCGCGCTGCTCGACGAGAAGGGCTTCATGGAGGTGGAGACGCCGATGATGCAGCCCATCCCGGGCGGCGCCTCGGCCCGTCCCTTCATCACGCACCACAATGCGCTGGACATGCCCATGTACCTGCGCATCGCGCCGGAGCTCTACCTGAAGCGCCTGGTGGTGGGCGGCTTCGAGAAGGTCTACGAGATCAACCGCAACTTCCGCAACGAGGGGCTGTCCACGCGGCACAACCCCGAGTTCACCATGCTGGAGCTGTACTGGGCTTACGCGGATTATCGCGACCTGATGGATCTCACCGAGGAGCTGGTCATCGCGCTGGCGCAAGTCGTGCAGCCCGGCGCGTCGCGGCTGACTTACCAGGGACGCGGATACAGCCTGGCACGGCCCTTCGCGCGCGTGTCGATGGCCGACGCCATCCTCGGTGCCAACGATGGCCTCGATGCCGCGAAGCTGCGCGACGTGGATTACCTGCGCGCATGGTGCGCGAAACTTGGCGCGAAGTTCGACCCGGCCGATGGTGCCGGCAAATTGCAGACCATCCTCTTCGAGGAGACGGTCGAAGCCACGCTGCTGGATCCCACCTTCGTCTTCGGCTACCCCGCCGAGGTCTCGCCGCTGTCGCGCGCCAACGATGCCGATCCCTTCCTCACCGACCGCTTCGAGCTGTTCATCGCCGGCCGCGAGATCGCCAACGGTTTCTCGGAGCTCAACGATGCCGAGGACCAGGCCGCGCGCTTTCGCGCGCAGGCGGCGCGCAAGGATGCCGGCGACGAGGAGGCCATGTTCTACGACGCCGACTACGTGCGCGCGCTCGAGTACGGCATGCCGCCCACCGCGGGCCTGGGCATCGGCGTCGATCGGCTGGTGATGTTCCTGACCGACCAGGCCGCGATCCGCGACGTGCTGCTGTTTCCGCAGGTCCGGCCGGAGAGCAGCTGAGCCGGTGAGCGCGGTGGAGCGCCAGCTGCCGATCGGCGTCTTTGATTCCGGCATCGGCGGCCTGACCGTGCTGCGTGCATTGATGGAACGGCTGCCGGGCGAGAGCTTCCTGTACCTGGGCGACACGGCGCGCCTGCCCTATGGCACGAAGACCGCGGCCACCGTGGAGCGCTACGCGCTGCAGGCGGTGGACGAGCTGGTGCGCCGCGGCGTGAAGGCGCTGGTGATTGCCTGCAACACCGCCTCGGCCGCGGCACTGCCGGCGCTGGCCGCCGCGCATCCGCAGCTGCCGGTGGTTGGCGTGATCGAGCCTGGTGCCGCCGCCGCGGTAGCCGCAACGAAGACGGGGCGCATCGCGGTGCTTGCCACCGAGGGGACGGTGCGTGGCGGCGCCTACCAGCGCGAGATCAGCCGGCGCCTGCCGGATGCGCAGGTCACTGCCGTCGCGGCGACGCTGTTCGTCGCGCTGGCCGAGGAGGGCTGGGTGCGCGGCGAGATTCCGGAGCGTGTGGCGCAGCGCTATCTCGCGCCGCTGTTCACCGGAGATGCCGCGGCGCCCGACACGCTGGTGCTGGGCTGCACGCATTTTCTGCCGCTGCTGGAGGCGATCCGTGCCGTCGTCGGCCTGCGGGTGCAGATCGTGGATTCGGCGTTCACCTCGGCGGGCATGCTGGCGCGGCTGCTCGAGGCGCGTGCGCTGCGCACGGATGTGCCGGGCGGCCATGTGCGCTTTCTGGTCAGCGATGGCGAGGAGCGCTTCGCGCGCGTGGGTCCGGTGTTCCTCGGCACCGGCATCGCTGTCGCCTCCATCGAGCGCGTGGATCTGCAGGGCAATGCGTCGCGCCGGGGTTTTCAGTCCGGCAACGGGTAGGGCAGTGGCATCTGCATGGCTTCCAGGCACGCGACTGCCGCTTCCTGCGCGGATTCTCCGGTGCCGGCCGCGCCCGGCAGGGCGGTGACCGCCAGGAATTCCTGGCCGCCATCCTCGATGCCCGCGGCCAGCACCACGCGTGCGCGGCGACCATCAGCCAGCGCGATGCGCTCGCCGGGCTGCAGCAGCGTGGCGGCGTCCGTGTGGAACAGCTGCATGCGGCGCTTGACCTGGCCGCGGTAGTGGGCGCGCGCGATGATCTCCTGCCCGGTGTAGCAGCCCTTGTCGAACGCGATGGCGCCCAGGGCATCCAGGTTCAGCATCTGCGCGACGAATTCCCCGGAAGTGGCCGCCAGCACTTCGGGCATGCCGGCCTCGATGTCCGCGATGCGCCACTCGGCGCGGGTGGCGATGTGGCCCTGCGGCAGGGTTTCGCCGCGCGGCGCGAGGATCAGCTGCCGGAAGCCGTCGTTCTCCAGTTGCAGGTGCAGGCGCGTGTCGGCGGCGGCGGCGGCATCCGGGCCGGCCAGGCCATAGACGCGCCAGCTGCTGGCCACGTCCTCGATTCGCACCCTGGCGCGCAGCACGTAGCGCGACAGGTGCGCACGCACGCCGGCGGCGATTTCCGCGGGCAGCACCGCGATGATCTGGTCGGTTCCAAGGTGAAACAGGCGCAGCACCGCAAGGCAGCGTCCCTGCGGGTTGTGCAGGCCGGCCAGCAGCGCGCCTTGCGCGGCGAGCAGCGTGACATCCTGCGAGAGCTGGCCTTGCAGGAAACTCGCGGCGTCCGCGCCGCGCACGGCCAGCGCGGTCAGGTCCTCGAGTGGGGTGATGGCGAGATCGGGCATCTGGCTATCCGAATTCTGGCACAATACATGCTCATGCAGCCTTTGGCGGAAAAACCCGATGCTGCCGCGGCGGCGGAAGCACCCACGGTGAAGGATGCGGTCCGGCCCGGGGTTCCCGAACTGGATGGGCCGGTCGGTCCCGAGCCCACGCGCTACGGCGACTGGGAACGGCGCGGGCGCTGCATCGATTTCTAGCCGGCCATGTCCACGCGCCCGCTGTCACCGCACCTTGGCATCTACCGCTTCGCCTACACGATGGCGATGTCCATCCTGCATCGTGCAACCGGCCTCGTGCTGAGCATGGGACTGCTGCTGCTGATTGCCTTCCTGGCGGCGCTGGCCGGTGGCCGCGACAGCTACGCGCGCTTCACTGCGTTCGGCGGCAGCTGGGCGGCGCGCGGACTGTTCGCGCTGCTGATCGCCGCCTTCCTGTATCACCTGGCCAATGGCGTGCGGCACCTGCTGTGGGACGCGGGCATCGGCCTGGAACGGCCCGCGGCGCGCCGCTCATGGAAGATCGTGGTGGCGGTGGTGCTCGCCGGCAGCGTGCTGCTGTGCTGGCTGCTGCTGCGCGGTGGGCACGCATGAGCGACGTGGCGCAGGCGCTGACGAAGGTGCTGGGCCGCGGTTCGGCGCACGAAGGTGCGCATCACTGGCGTGCGCAGCGTCTTACCGCCATCGCGCTCCTTCTGCTGGGCACCTGGTTCGTGATCGCGCTGGCGCGACTGCCGGATTACGGCTACACGGCCGTGCACGCCTGGGCCTCCGGCCTGTGGAACGCGACGCTGCTGGCGCTGTTCACGGCTGCGGCCTGCTGGCATTCGCTGCTCGGCGTACAGGTGGTCATCGAGGACTACGTGCGGGGCTGGCTGCGCCCGGCTGCGCTGGTGGTCTCGGCGTTCATCCATGTGCTGCTGGGCGTGGGCGGAGTGCTGGCCGTCGTGCGCCTGGCGCTCGGGAGCTGAAGCCGTGGCCGCCTACACTTTCGTCGATCACACGCACGACGTGATCGTCATCGGTGCCGGTGGCGCGGGATTGCGCGCGACGCTGGGCCTGGCCGAGGCCGGCCTGACCACGGCCTGCATCACCAAGGTGTTCCCCACGCGCAGCCACACGGTGGCCGCCCAGGGCGGCATCAGCGCCTCGCTGGGCAACATGGGCGAGGACGACTGGCGCTGGCACATGTACGACACCGTGAAGGGCTCGGACTGGCTCGGCGACCAGGACGCCATCGAGTTCATGTGCAAGGAAGCCCCGAAGGCCGTGATCGAGCTGGAGCACTACGGCGTGCCGTTCTCGCGCACCGCCGAGGGACGCATCTACCAGCGGCCCTTCGGCGGCATGACCACGCACTACGGCAAGGGCATCGCGCAGCGCACCTGCGCGGCTGCCGACCGTACCGGCCACGCCATGCTGCACACACTGTACCAGCAGTCGCTGAAACACCAGGCCGAGTTCTACATCGAGTACTTCGCCATCGACCTGATGTTCGAGCGCGGCGCCTGCCGCGGCGTGGTGGCGCTGGACATGGCCACCGGGCAGCTGCACCGCTTCCGCGCGCACATGACCATCCTGGCCACCGGCGGCTACGGGCGCGCGTATTTTTCCTGCACCTCGGCGCACACCTGCACCGGCGACGGCGGTGGCATGGTGCTGCGCGCCGGCCTGCCGCTGCAGGACATGGAGTTCGTGCAGTTCCATCCCACCGGCATCTACGGCTCGGGCTGCCTGATCACCGAGGGCGCGCGCGGCGAGGGCGGCTACCTGACGAATTCCAAAGGCGAGCGTTTCATGCCGCGCTATGCGCCGAACGCGAAGGACCTGGCCTCGCGCGACGTGGTCAGCCGCGCGATGACCGTGGAGATCCGCGAAGGCCGCGGCGTCGGCGAGCACGCCGATCACATCCACCTGCACCTGGAGCACCTCGGCCCCGAGGTGATCCACGAGCGCCTGCCGGGCATCGCCGAGACCGCGAAGATCTTCGCGGGCGTGGACGTGACACGCGGGCCCATTCCCGTGCTGCCCACGGTGCACTACAACATGGGCGGGATTCCGTGCAATTACCACGGCGAGGTGGTCAACGGCGCGGCGGCCAATCCCGACACCGTGGTGCCGGGACTGATGGCGGTGGGCGAGGCGGCCTGCGTGTCGGTGCATGGCGCGAACCGGCTGGGCTCGAATTCGCTGCTGGACCTGGTCGTGTTCGGCCGCGAGGCCGCGCGCCACTGCGCCACGCTGGTGAAGCCCGGCGCGGTGCACGCGCCGCTGCCCGGCGACGCCGCGGACCTGGCCATCGCGCGGCTCGACCGGCTGCGCAACGCGCACGGCGAGCGCGCCACCGCGCAGATCCGCCTGGAGATGCAGCGCATCATGCAGCGCGACGCGGCGGTGTTCCGCACCGCGGCCTCGCTGCAGGAAGGCGTCGCGAAGCTGGCCGCTACGTTCGGCAGTTTCGCCGATGTGCGCGTCAGCGACCGCAGCCTCATCTGGAACACCGACCTGATCGAGACCATGGAGCTGGAGAACCTGCTGCTGCAGGCCACCGCGACCATAGTCGGGGCCGAGAACCGCCACGAGAGCCGCGGCGCGCACGCGCGCGAGGACTTCCCGGACCGCGACGATACCAACTGGCTGAAGCACACCCTCAGCTGGGTGAAGCCCGATGGCGCCACGCAACTGTCATACCGCCGTGTGCACATGAACACGCTTACGCGCGACGTGGAAACCGTGCCGCTGAAGGCGCGCACTTATTAGGAACGCACGATGGTCCAGCTCACGCTCCCGCCCGGATCGCGCGTCAATCGCAATGGCCGCCGCTTCACCACGCCCGGCGCGAAGCAGCCGCGCATGTTCCGCATCTACCGCTTCGATCCGGACAGCGGCGAACGCCCGCGCATCGACAGCTACGAGGTCGACATGGCGGCCTGCGGCCCGATGGTGCTGGACGCACTGATCAAGATCAAGAACGAGATCGACCCGACGCTGTCGTTCCGCCGTTCCTGCCGCGAGGGCATCTGCGGTTCCTGCGCGATGAACATCGACGGCCTGAACACGCTGGCGTGCACCAAGGCCTGCGCGGACATCGCCGGCAACGACGTGCGCATCTACCCGCTGCCGCACATGCCGGTGGTGAAGGATCTGGTGCCCGACCTTACGCAGTTCTACGCACAGTACGCCGCGGTGAAGCCCTGGCTCACGACGCGCTCGCCGGCCCCCACCGACCGCGAGCGCCAGCAGTCCCGCGAGGAGCAGGAGAAGATCGACCGGCCTTCGGCCTGCATCCTGTGCGCCTGCTGCTCCACCTCGTGTCCGAGCTACTGGTGGAACCCGGACCGCTACCTCGGCCCGGCCGCGCTGCTGGCGGCCTATCGCTGGATCATCGACAGCCGTGACGATGCCACCGGCGAGCGGCTCGACGCGCTCGAGGATCCGTTCCGGCTGTATCGCTGCCATACCATCATGAACTGCACCGAGGCCTGTCCGAAGGATCTCAACCCGGCGCGCGCGATCTCCGACATCAAGCGCATGATCGACCAGCGCCGCAACTGAGATGGCGGCCGAGCAGGGACGCCTTGCCTGGCGCTGCCGGCGCGGCATGAAGGAACTGGACATGGTGCTGGCGCGCTACCTGCGCGAGCGCTGGCCGCACGCCGGTGCCGCGGAGCGGGCGCGCTTCGAACGGCTGCTCGAGCTGCCCGATCCGTTGCTGGCGGCCTGCCTGATGGGAAGTGAGCCGGCGCCGGACCCCGAAACCGGCCGGTTGCTGGAATTGCTGCGCGGGCCCGCTCCGGGCGCGTGATCCGGCGGCGCGCCACGCCGGCCGTGGACTGCGAAATCCGATCCGGCGTACATTGCCGCCACAAGATCGATACACGGGGTCCACTCATGCACTTCTCGCGAATCCTGCTGCGCGCCGCGGCCCTGCTGCTGCTCGCGCCGGCCCTGCACGCGCAGGAACTGACCATCACCAATGCGCGCATCATCGTCGGCAATGGCCAGGTGATCGACAACGGTTCCATCGTCGTGCGCGGCGGCAGGATCGCCGCGGTCGCGGCCGGCAAGCCGGCGCAGACTGCGGGCCGCGTGATCGACGCGCAGGGCATGAGCGCGATGCCCGGCTTCATCGACGCGCACCGGCATCTCACCTTCCGTCCCGATGCGGCCACCGAGATGCGCAAGCTCCTCGAGGCCGGTTTCACCACGGTGTTGTCCGGCGGCGGCGCGCCGGAGCAGCAGGTCGCGGTGCGCGAGCAGATCGAGAAAGGCCAGATCAACGGGCCACGCATCATTGCCTCCGGCAACATCCTGTTCCTCGCCAGCCAGAACCCGGACGCGGTGCGCGCCGAAATCCGCAAGCTGGCGCAGCTGGGCGTGAAGTACACCGGCGAGATGCTGCTGACGCCGGTGCCGGGGCCCACCCCGGCCGAGATGGCCATCGTCGCGGCAGCGCTCGATGAAGGCGCGAAGGATGGCGTCAAGGTGCAGGTGCACGCGGTGAGCACTGCGGCGATGATGGCGGCGGTGGATGCAGGCATCCGGCTGCTGGTGCACACGCCGAACAAGGACTGGGTGACGAAGGAGCAGGTGCAGAAACTCCTCGCCACCAACACGCGCATCCTGTCGGCCGAAGGCACCTGGGCGCCGGTATTCGGCGTGTTCGCCGACGACAACAAGCCGCGCACGCGTGACGGCCGCCCGTGGCCGGATGGCATCACCGACGGTGTCGGGGGCGGCAAGGAAGTCGGTTATGCCGCGGTCAATGCACGCACCCTGTTCGATGGCGGCGCCGTGCTCGGCGTGGGCATGGATACCAACTACGAGCCGCGCGAGGGCCTGGCCGTGGAACTGCGTTCCATGGGCGCGGTGTTCTCGCCGCGCGACATCATCAGGATCATGGGGCCCAATTCGGCCGCGTACCTCGACATGGGCGACCAGATCGGCACGCTGGAGGCCGGCAAGCAGGCCGACATCGTGCTGCTGGACGGCAATCCGCTGGATGGCTTCTGGAACATGTTGCGCGTGCGGACGGTGGTGAAGGGCGGCAAGGTCGCCATCGAAGCAAAACACTGAGCGGCACGCCGCATTGCGCTGTCGGCCGGCGCGCACTGGCTGCGTCGGCGCCGGACCACGGCGCTCGCGAATGGCTTCGCTTCGCGCAGATATGCGCATTGCGGAGGAGGCCACACGGGCATGTGATGGGGTGTGGGCATCGGCCACATCAGCAGGCTCAGGCAATGGCTGGCGCGCCGCGTCGCGGCGCTGTGGCGGGAAACTCCGCGGCCGCTGCCTGCCATTCCCGATGTCCTGGAGATAACGCTGCGGCCGTCGCCGCGGCTGCGATGGGCGATCCGGCTGCTGTGGGGCCTTGCGTTGCTGTATGCGGTGGAACTGGCGCTGACCGGCCATCCGGCGGCGGCGGCAGCCGTGTGCCTGCTGGCCGCCGCGGGTTTCGGTCCGCG
>Ga0335083_10007094_pt1 | contig 13862 bp, 16 predicted proteins | sample Lox_Sample_42_FD_206716 | JGI IMG/M metagenome (GOLD analysis project Ga0335083, IMG submission 206716) | Soil microbial communities from Loxahatchee National Wildlife Refuge, Florida, United States - Lox_Sample_4.2 | ecosystem: Environmental > Terrestrial > Soil > Wetlands | place: USA...
CCGCAGCCAGCGGCCGCAGATTGTGGATGGTGGCGGTGTGTTCCCGGTAGACCGCGGTCGTGCGCGTCACTCCGGCGGGTGGATCGTATTCGTATGAATAGGGCTTGACCGCTGCCGGCTCCAGATAGCGCAACGGCGCCCGCACCCACGGCAGGGCGTCAGCAACGACGGCGTTCATGGCTGCCTCCGGCCGATGGGGCGTGACAGGGAAATCCCCACGGGCGACCAGTCCGCGTCGGGCCGCCGAGGCTTGCGGACCAGGATGCGTTCCACATCACGGGGCTCGAACCAGTAGGCACCGTCCACCGGCACCGCGCCGAGGCTGATGCGCGCCAGCACGGCCTTGAATAACGTCTGTTTGCTGTGGCTCATGACACTCTCCGCGTCCGGTGCCGCCACGGGCGGCTGACTCTCCGGACGGGAGCCACGATGCGCCCGGGCGCGCCGGGCAACAAACGGAAGTGCTTGAGGTCGATTTAGATTTTCTTCATCGGCACGGCGCAATGGCCCGGGGACGCGTTCAGCCGATGAACAGGGTGGCGGGCTGTTCGAGCCGTTCCTTGAGGGCCTGGATCATCGCGGCGGCATCGTAGCCGTCGACGAAGCGGTGATCGAAGGATGAGGACACGTTCATCATGCGCCGCACGACAATCGCGCCATCAACGACCATGGGCCGCTCCACCGCGCGATTGATTCCAATGATGGCAACTTCCGGCGCGTTGATGATGGGGGTGCTGACAATGCCTCCGAGCTTGCCGAGGCTCGTGACTGTGATCGTGGAGCCACTCAGTTCGGCTCGCGTCGCCTTGTTGGTGCGTGCCGCCTCGCTGAGGCGACGAATCCGCGCGGCCAGTTCCCAGAGCGTGAGATTCTGCGCGTCGTGAACCACGGGTACCTTCAGACCATCCGGCGTCTGGGTGGCCACTCCAACATGCACCGCCCGGTGACGCACGATGACACCCCGATCCGCATCGTACAACGCGTTACATTGCGGGAAATCGCGCAGCACGCGAATGAGACCGGCGGCGATGAACGGCAGGTAGGTCAGAGCGGCCGCTCCGGACTCGAGCTGCGAACTCAGGTGCCGCCGCAGCCGTTCGAGCTCGGTGATGTCCACTTCCTCCACATAGGCGAAATGCGGGATGTTGCGCTTCGCATCGCTCATGCGCTGCGCGATCACGCGGCGCAGCCCGATGATCCTGATTTCCTCGGTGGCAGGCGCGGCCGCGCGCGCCCCATGGACCGAGCCTGCGGGCCGGGCTGTCCTGGCTCCGGCACGACTTGAAACGAAGGCCTCGAAGTCCTCACGCAGGATGCGTCCGTTCGGACCCGAACCGGACAGCTGCGCGAGATCAACACCGGCCTCCCGTGCGCGCCGACGAATTGCCGGCGAGGTCGCCACCCGGCGCTCATCGTCAGAGGTCCCGCTGCCCGCCGACGTCCCGCTGCCCGCCGACGTCCCGCCGCTGGCCGCAATGCCATCCGCGTTGGGCGGGCGGCCAGCCGGCATGCCCGAGCCATGGGCCGCCCCATTGGTGCGCGCCGCGGCTGGGGCGATCGTGGCTGATACGGCCGGCGTTGGCGTGGATGCAGCTGACACAGGAGCCGGCGAGGCGGTCGCGGCTGATGCTGGCAGTGATGCCGATGACTGGGCGGATTCCGCCGATCCCGCAGTCTCGAACACGATCAGATCGGCCCCGACCGGCACCATGTCCCCGGGGGACCCGGTGGTCGAAACCACGCGCCCGCTCACCGGTGCCGGCAGCTCGACCGCGGCCTTTTCCGTCATGACCTCGACGATGACATCGTCTTCGGCGACGACATCGCCCGGCTTGACACGCCAGCCGACGATCTCCGCCTCTACCGTACCCTCGCCCAGGTCGGGCAGTTTGAAAACGTAACGACTCACGCGGCCTCCATCACGCTCTTGAGCGCTTGCGCGACGCGTTCCTGACCGGGAAAGTACTCCCATTCGAAGGCATGCGGGTAGGGAGTGTCCCAGCCCGCCACGCGCTGGATCGGTGCCTGCAGATTCCAGAAACAGGCTTCCTGCACCGTGGCGACCAGCTCGGCGCCGAAGCCACCGAACAGCGTGGCCTCGTGAACGACCACGCAGCGGCCGGTCCGGCAGACCGAACTGCACAGTGTGTCCACATCGAGCGGTGCAAGCGTACGGATGTCGATGATTTCCGCGTCGACACCCGCGAGGCGCACGGCAGCCTCCACGACGTGAACCATGGTCCCGTAGGTCAACACGGTCACGTCGTTGCCCGGTCGCGCGATGGCTGCTCGGCTGATGGGCACGGTGTAATAACCCTCCGGCACCTCTCCGCGGGGATGGGAAGTCCAGGGAATCGCCGGCTTGTTGGGATCACCGTCGAACGGGCCGTTGTAGATCCGCTTGGGCTCGAAGAACACCACTGGATCGTCGTCCTCGATCGCGCTGATCAGAAGTCCCTTGGCATCGTACGGGTTGGAGGGCATCACCACCTTGATCCCGCTGACGTGGGTGAAGATGGCCTCGGGACTCTGCGAGTGGGTCTGACCGCCACGGATGCCGCCGCCGCAGGGTGTGCGGATGGTGACGGGCGACGAAAACTCGCCGGCACTGCGGTATCGCAGGCGGGCGAGCTCACTCACCACCTGATCGAACCCCGGATAGATGTAGTCCGCGAACTGGATCTCGGCGACCGGCTTCAGGCCGTTCACACCCATGCCGATGGCGGCACCGATGATCCCGCCCTCGGCAATCGGCGTGTCCAGCACCCGGTGCTCACCGTACTTTCTCTGCAAACCGTCGGTGACGCGGAACACGCCGCCGAAATACCCGACGTCCTCACCCAGGATCACAACGCGCGGATCCCGCTGCAGCATGATGTCCATGGCGGAGTTGAGGGCCTGGACCATGTTCATGTGTGCCATGCGCTCAACCCTCTCCGGGGACACTGTCGGATTGCGCGGCAACGTCGCTCTCCGCGCGCGCGCCCGTAGTGGTTGCTCCCTGCGTCGACGAGGCCTGCGATGGTCTCTTTCTCAAAGCTTGCAGCGCCTTGAGCTGTTCGCGCTGTCGCGCGAGATGCTGCGGCATCTGTTTGAACACGTCCTCGAACATCGTCGCCGGGTCGAGCGCAGGGCCGTCGGTCAGCGTGCCGTACGACATCGCTTCCTTCCAACAGGCCGATACGTGAGCTTCCAGATCCTTCTCCAGAGCGGTATGACGCTGCTCGGACCACTCACCCAGCGCGATGAGGTGGTTCTTGAGACGCTGCACTGGATCCCCGAGTGGCCACGCCTGCCATTCGTCCTTGGGTCTGTACCGCGACGGGTCGTCACTCGTCGAATGGGCCGAAGCGCGGTACGTCACGTGCTCGATGAGTGTCGGTCCGCCGCTCATGCGCGCTCGCTCAGCAGCCCATTGCGTGACCGCGTAGACCGCCAGGAAATCGTTGCCATCGACCCGGATTCCGGGAATGCCGTAGCCGGGGCCACGCGCGGCGAACGTACCTCGTTCGCCGCCGGCGAACCCCTGGAAGGTGGAGATGGCCCATTGATTGTTGACGACGTTCAGAATGACCGGCGCGCGATAGACCGAGGCGAACGTGAGCGCGTGATGGAAGTCGGCCTCGGCCGTGGAGCCCTCGCCGATCCAGCTGGCCGCGATCCGGTCCTCGCCGCGGATGGCGGCGGCCATCGCCCAGCCCGCCGCCTGGGGAAACTGCGTGGCGAGATTGCCCGAGATGGAGAAGATGTTGCCGCCGGCCCAGTGGTACATGACCGGCATCTGCCGGCCCTTGCACATGTCGTGGGTGTTGGACAGGCACTGGCACATCAGGTCGGTGAGGCTGCGGCCGCGGACCACATACAGGCCCTGGTTGCGGTACGCCGGAAACAACATGTCGCCCGGGCGCAGCGCCATGCCCTGCGCCACCGACACGGCCTCCTCGCCGGTGGACTTCATATAGAAGGAGATCCGGCCCTGGCGCTGCATGCGCTGCATCCGGTCGTCGAACAGTCGCGTCAGCAGCATGTGGCGCAGCCCGACCTGCAGGTCAGGCGCTTCGAGGTGCGGATTCCAGGGGCCGACGGCGGCATGCCGGTCATCGAGCACGCGGACCAGCGAAGTGGCCAGGGATTCGATGTCGGCGACCGAGGCGGTGACGTCGGGCCGGACGACAGCGCCGGCGGTTGACAGCCGCACATAACTGAAGTCGGGCCGGTCTCCCGGACGAGCCGGGGGATGGGGGACATGCAGACGCGACCGCTGAGCCATCTTATGTGTACTCGTTCGGCAGTGCGCCAGGGGGGCGCGGATGGGATATTACTGGCGCGGGGCGCAAGAGTCGTTCCAATTTGCCGCCGTGCATCCGCTGCCGGCGCAATGATTGATGCAGCGCGTGCGCCTCCGGCGGGCGGACCTGTCACGGCACCCCCCGTCATGGACATTGGTCGTGGCAGGCCGGCGCCTCACTGGCCGCGGCGCCCAGAGCGCCTGTCTCACGGATACGGCTCAAGGATGCGGCTTCGTCCTACACGTCCGGGGGGAACTGCCCCTGTCCGGGAGGCGTTGGCTCCCCGTCAAGACAACCGATTGGAGCCACCATGAATCTGAAAACATCCGGCATCGCGCTCGCGGCCAGCCTGCTCGCGCTGGCGAGCGTCCAGGCCAGCGAGAGTGCACAGCACGAGGCGCAGTCCATCAGTCGGGCCAAATTCTCTCTCAGCGAGGCCATCCACCTGGCCGAACGACAGGGCAACGGTCAGGCCATCAGCGCCGAGTACGAGTTCAAACGCGGCAACCCGGCCTACTACGAGGTCAAGGTGCTGCGGGATGACGGGCGCCGCCTGACCCAGTACCAGCTGAGCCCCGACACCGGTCGCGTGCAGGAAGCCAGCAACGAGGAGTTCGAAAAACTCTTCACGCGCCTGAAACCCGCCTCCGTGCAGAACGCGCCCACCTCGCTGTCACGTGCGATCAGCACGGCCGAGGCGCGCTCCGGCGGCAAGGCAACCGAAGCCGAGGTCGATCGGGACGGCGATCAGGTGAAGTACACCGTGAAAGTCGTGAAGACCGACGGCAGCAGCGAGAAAGTCAGGATCAACGGCGCCGACGGCAAGGTGGCCTCCGCCGACTGAGCCCGTTGCCGGGGCCGGCCGACCACGGCCGGTCCCGGCTTGCCCCATCCAGTTGCGATCCGGGGTGGGCTACACTAGGCGCAAGTGGCCTCCGGTGTAGCAAAACTGTCATGAAGTCCAGACACACCTGGCGGGGTGTCGTCATGCGCACCGCGCCCCGCCCGCCAGTCAACACAACACCGGCGGTTGCCCCGGGCGAGGCGCGTGTGCGTGTCGGCCGCGAAGTGGCCGGGCGCGGCGGCAAGGGCGTGTCAGTCATCTCCGGGTTGCCCCTGGCAGCGGAGCAGTTGCAGGAGCTGGCAACACGGCTGAAGAAACTGTGCGGCGCCGGTGGCGGCGTGCAGGCGGGCACGATCGAGATCCAGGGCGATCACCGCGACCGACTGGTGGCGGAGCTGCAGAAGCTCGGCTATGCGGCCAGACGTTCCGGCGGCTAACTGCCGGATGACAAGGCCCCGGGAAAATTGCTATAGATGCTTTCCGGAAATGGCCAAGGTTCGCCGCGCGGCGCGGCGCCCTGCGCCAGCACGGCGGAACGGATCCATCACCCGGGAGTCTCGAATGAGCAGCAGTCACGCGGAACCATCCGTGTCGAAGAACCACGAACAGCCGCTGGGCGCCCCGAGCGGGGATGCCCTGCTCTTCGCCCGCAACTTCTTCCGTCACCCACGCATGCTCGGTTCCATCATTCCGAGTTCGCGTTTCCTGATCAAGCAGCTGCTCGAGCCCATCGACTGGGAGCAGGCGCGCGTGATCGTGGAATACGGGCCGGGCGTGGGCGGCATCACGGCCGAGATCCTCCGGCGCATGCGCCCCGACGCTCGCCTGATCGCGATCGAGACCAACGCCGACTTCGTCGGCTTCCTGCGCCGCACGCTGGTCGATGAACGCTTCCAGGTGGTGCAGGCATCGGCCGCCGACGTCCTGGACATCCTGCGCCAGCACGGCCACAGCAAGGCCAACTACATCATCTCCGGCATTCCCCTGGGCAGCATGCCGGCCGCGCTGCGCGAACCCATCCTGCGCAATACGAGCAAGGCCCTCGAGGCGGGCGGTTCCTTCTTCGTGTTCCAGTTCACCACGCGGGTGCTGCCGGATCTGCGGCGCTTCTTCGGCTACGTGAAGCGCAAGTTCGAGCCGCTCAACGTGTTGCCCGCCCACCTGTTCTTCTGTCAGGGCACCGCCTAGCTCACCGTACAGGAACGGGCGTCGCCGCCCTCCCGGGGCCGCGCGGCCGCGGTGTGTTACCCTGCGGACATGGCCGAATCGAGCCATTGGTCCTTTCCTGAACGGCTGCAACCGCGGCAGGACGATCTGCGCTTCGATCTGGATGCGGCCCTGCGGTCCGTCGTGCAGCTGCACGCGGAAATCCCGGACACGGCGTTCACGGCGGCCGTGCTGGGTACCGAACGCATCGGACATGGCGTGGTGATTGGCCAGGATGGCCTCGTTCTCACCATCGGCTATCTCATCACCGAAGCCCAGACGATCTGGCTCACGACGAACCAGGGAACCGTCATGGCCGGGCATGCGCTTGCATACGACCAGGTGACGGGCTTCGGGTTGGTATTGCCGTTGGGTCATCTGGGCGTGCCCGCCATGGCGCGGGGCTCGAGCGCCATGTCGATGGTCGGTGACAGCGTGACGGTCATCGGCCAGGGAGGCATCGAGCACGCGCTCGATGCCAGGATCGTCGCGCGCCGGGAGTTCGCCGGCTACTGGGAGTACCTGCTGGACGATGCGATCTTCACGGCGCCAACTCACCCACAGTGGGGCGGCACGGCACTGGTCGGTGAGAACGGGCAGCTGCTCGGCATCGGCTCGCTGCTGGTGCGGGAAACGATCGGCGAACAGACTCTCGATGCGAACATGTTCGTACCCATCGACCTGCTCGAGCCCATCCTGGAGGACATGATCCGGCTCGGACGTCCCTCCCGGGCCGCGCGGCCGTGGCTCGGCATGTACGCCACTCCGATGCAAGGGTTGCTGGTCGTCGGCGGCCTCACCCAGGGAGGACCGGCGCAGCGGGCCGGCATGCAACTCGGTGATGTCCTGCTGGAAGTGGAAGGCGAGCCGGTCGGCGATCTCGCCGAACTGCTGCGCAAGGTGTGGAGCATCGGGCCTGCCGGGGCGGAGATCGCGATGACGGTGGCGCGTGGACGAAACACGTCACAGGTCCGCGTCCGCTCCGCCAATCGCGAAGACTTCCTCACCAAACCCCGCCGTCATTGAATCGGGCGTATCAGGCTCGAATCATCGATCTCGAGTACGTTCACCCGCGGGCCGACCGCATGCCGCACCATGCGCTCGGCCGAATACGTTCGCAGCAGCTCCAGCGCCTCGGCGGGGCGGCCGCTGAGCCAGGTCGTGTAGGCATCGCGGTCGAGGATGGCGGGCATGCGTCTCACCTCATCCCCGAGTTCGGCCAACAGGGAATTGGTGGGCACGGTCACCAGCGCGCAACCCTCTATCACGTCATCGCCGGCGGCGACGAACCGATCCCACAGCGCCGCGACTCCAAACACCGGGCGGTTGACCGCGCGCGCGTAATAGGGTTGACGGTATCCCTTGCCGTTGAGTTGCCACACGTAAAATCCCGCGAGCGGCACGATGCACCGCTGGGCGGACATCCAGACATTGCGCAGTTCGGGTGATGCGCTGATGTCCGCCGCCGCGACCGTGGCGATCCCGGTGCCGATCGGCGCCGATTCCTCCAGCTTGGTTTCCGCGGGCACCAGACCCCAGCGCATCATGACGCCCTCGGACTCCTTCGCGTGCATGCGCGCGGCCGGAACCTTGTGCGTGACGGCCACGTTGAATCGGGTCTCGAAGGACCACCACGGGTTGAGAACCGACAGGTCCTGTTCGACTTCAGCCCGACCGGGAATGACGAGGCGCTCGCACATCCCGACAAGCCTACACCGGATCAGGGATTGCGGGAGCGCTCGATGAACTCGCGCAGTGCCGTCATGAGATCGCCCCACCACAGGCCCATCATGCGGATGAACTCGCCAGCCGCCAGCCCGTGTCGCGCGGGGTGATCGGGCCGCAGCAGCGCCCAGCCGCGATGCTGGACCGTGACCCGCGTCGAGGTCTCGCTCAGGGATTCAAACGTGATCCCGACCCGGGTGACCTCATCCCCGGCGAAGTTGACATTGCGCCAGGTGAAGGCCAGCGCAGCCGGCGGATCCCAGTGCGTCACGCGCCCCACTTCGATGACATGGGATCCCGACTCCGAATCGAACGATTCAAACAGTCTGCCACCCACCCCGGATTCCAGACACAGCGCGCCGACCGGCCGACCGAAACGGAATCTGACACCGCGCCGCCACCAAAGGTCGATCTCGCGCGTGAATACGTCGAAAGCCGCCGCCTGCCCGACACCAACGGTGACCGATACGGTTGCGACGTCTCCCGGTCGAGCGGACGCACTCATGAACAGCTCGCGCCGCACATGGTCAGCGCTTCGGCCTGGAGCGCTCGGCGTGCGCCTTGAAGGCGGCCAGTTCGGCCTGCCAGAACTCCTCGACCTCGTCGAGCCAACCCCGCAGAGCGGTGAACGGCTCGGGACGCAGGCGGTACACCCTCACCCGCGCGTCGCCCTCGCTGGCATCCTCCTGAATGAGGCCGCTGTCTCGCAACACACGCAGATGCTGACTCATGCGCGGCGCGCTGATGGCCAGCGTGCCCGCGAGTTCGCCCGCGCGGCGCGGCTTGCGGCGCAGGAGATCGATGACCCCGCGACGAGCCGGATCGGCCAGCGCGGCAAACATCTCCCCGAGGCTTGCGCCGGTTGCGCCTGTGGTCTTCAACCTGGTGAGCGCAGCCGCTGCATGAAATACCACCGGTGGCCCTCGGGATCCTCCGCTTCGTAGGATCGATCCGTCCAGTAATCGTCGCCATAATCGGTGGTAGCCGGTTCGTGCGTGATCTTCGCTCCAGCGGCGCGGGCACGCGCGCAATGTGCATCCACATCGTCCACGTAGATGCACATCTGCTGCGTGTTGGCTCCGCCAAGTGCTTTCGGAGTCGGCAGCGGCACGCGCGCGCGCGCCGCGGCCTTGGCGGCATCGCCGATCATGATCAGGCCACCGCCCAGGGTCAGCTCCGAGTGCTCGATGCGGCCGCCGTCGCCGACGACCTTGAGCCGGACCTCGAAGCCGAACGCGTCCGCCACCCAGTCGATCGCCTTGGCGGGGTCCTCGTAGTAGACGGAACAGGAGATGCGTGGCCAGCCCTGGGGTGGATCTCTCATGGGGATGCCTTGCGGACAGTTTGCGGGTCGATATTTGCGGGATGCGTAAATAGTTTACGGTTTATTTAATCAAATGCAAGGCCCGGCGGCGGGACGTGAATTGGCGAAATCCGGCCGGTCGGCCACCCCGCCGCCACCGGGCTCGATGCAGGTCTGCAGCAGCTTCAGCGCGGCCTGGGGATCGTCGGCGAAACTGAACAGATCCAGGTCCGCGCGGTCGATCACCTCATGACGCACGAGCGCCTCGAAGTTGACGATGTCCCGCCAGTACTCCGTGCCGTACAGCACCACGGCGATCTGCCGGTCGAGCTTGCGGGTCTGCGCCAGAGTCAGGATCTCGAACAACTCGTCCAGCGTGCCGAAGCCGCCGGGAAACACGACGATGGCGCGGGCGAGATGCGCGAACCACAGCTTGCGCATGAAGAAGTAATGGAACTCGAAGGACAGCTCGGGCGTGATATAGGGGTTGGGTCGCTGCTCGTGCGGCAGCCCGATGTTGAGTCCCACGCTGCGGCCGCCGGCCAGCGATGCGCCGCGGTTCGCCGCTTCCATCATGCCACCACCACCGCCGGAACAGACCACCAGACGATGGCCGTTGTCGGGCAGAGACAGGCTCCACTGCGTGACCAGCCGCGCCAGCTCGGTCGCGTCGCGCAGATATCTGCCCAGCGGACCATCGGCCCGCGCCCGCGCCGAGCCGAAGAAAACCACCGTGTCGCGTACATGTTGCGCGCAGAATGCACGCATGGGTGCGAGATACTCGGACAGGATCCGCAGCGGGCGCGCCTCCTCGGAATCGACGAATTGCGGATCGTGGTAGGACAGCAAAGCTCGCCGCGTCATCGGATCACTCCATGCTGATGGGTGCGCGCACTGTAAAGCAGGCGACCTGGCTTGCGGGCATCATTTTGCTCACCGTGGCGACCACGGCGCCGCGCGCGGATCCACGGCTGCGAGCGGACCCATCGCTGTCCGCTCTGCCCGCTCTCGGTCCTGCGACGTCACTGCTCGTGGTTGCTCCGCATCCCGACGATGAGTCGCTGTGTTGCGCCGGAGCGATCCAGCGGGTGCTGGCGGCCGGCGGGCGGGTGAACATCGTATGGATCACGAGTGGCGATGCGAGCGAGCTCGACCTCATCGTGGTGGAGAAGAGCCTGTTCGTGAAGCCCGCGCGACTGCGGGACCTGGCGCTGAAGAGAATGCAGGAGGCGCGATCGGCGGCTGGTGTACTGGGCGTCGCCCCCGAGCACCTGTACTTTCTCGGCTTCCCCGACCGCGGCGTGCTCGCATTGCTCACGGACAACTATGTCACTGCGTATCACTCGCGCTTCACCGATGCCAGCAGCGTTCCTTACCCGGAAAGCCTGTTTCCCGGACATCCGTACACGGGTAACAGCCTGGAGCGCGATTTCGAGTCGGTGCTCGACAGGACGCGACCGACGCTCGTACTGGCCCCCAGCCCGCGAGACACACACCCGGATCATCGGGCAACCGGCATCCTGACAATGCGCAGCCTCGCTCGCCGCAACCAGCTCGGCCAGGCACGCTACTGGATCGTCCACGGTGGCGAAGGCTGGCCGGCGCCGCGCGGCTACCAGCCCGGGCGCGAGTTGGGATGGCCTCCGCGGGGCAAGGGGCTTCCCCTGCTGCCCCTGCGGCTGCGGCCGCCGGAGGAGGAGCGAAAGGCGACGGCCTTGCGCACCTACCGGACACAGATGGAAGTCATGTCATCCATCCTGCTGTCCTATGTGCGCACCACGGAGCTGTTCTCCACCGAACCGATGCCCGCACCCTGACACCGCGGGCCGGAGCGACCCCGTCTGCGCAGCCTTCAGGAATTCGGGCGCCGCCAGTTCTCGAGCCAGCGGTCGAGCGCGCCGGCGATCTGTTCGCGCAGGCGGTCAAGACGCGCACGCTGACGCCAGCGGCGCCGGTCGAGCTCCACCGATTGCGCGCAGTCCTTCTGGAATACCGCGGCGGCCGAGGCGGCGAACGCGGCGTCGTCCACCTCCTGGTTGGCTTCGAGATTCCATTTGAAGCTCCAGCGATCCAGATTGCTCGAGCCCACCGACACCCAGTCATCACAGACCGTCATTTTGCCGTGGAGCACGTGCCCCTGCAGCTCGAATATGCGCACGCCGTTGCGCAACAGCTTGTCATAGAACCGCCGGGCCGCATGGCGGACCCAGGGATGATCGGTCAGTGGCCCGGGAACCAGCAGGCGCACATCGACACCACGGCGGGCCGCTGCCCGCAGCGCCTTGCGAAACCGCCTCGAGGGCACGAAATAGGCGCTCATCACCCAGGCGCGCTGCCGCGCCGTGCCGATGCGGCGCGAAACGGCATCGGCCAGCTCGGAGCGGTACCAGGCTTCGCTCAACACCACCCTGCCGCGGGCGAGTTCGCCGGACAGGGTTTCCGCAGCCGCGAGTATCAGTCCCAGCTCCTGGCCACAACTGCGCCGCCAGGTACGCGCAAAGGCCTGCTGCCAGTCCTGCAGTACCGGTCCCCGGATCTCGACGACCAGATCGCGCCACGGCCAGCCCGGAGGACCGCAGACGCCGAACTCGTCCGTGAGCCCCACGCCGCCCACGAAAGCGAACCGCCCATCCACGATGAGAAGCTTGCGGTGATCGCGCATGAAGTTGTGAAGGCGTTTGCGCAACCTCACGATGTTGTAGGTGCGCAGCTCGACCCCCGCGTCGCTCAGACGACGCCGGTCGGCGTTGGACAGGCCGAGCGAACCGAACCCATCGAGTACGATATGCACGGCGACGGAGCGTCGCGCGGCGCGGACGAACGCCTCGATGAAACGTCCCGAGACCTCGCCGGACTGCACGAGGTACATCTCCAACAGGACATAAGATCGCGCGTCATCGATTGCCTGCACCATGCGTTCCAGGTATTGGTCGCTCGCATCGAGCAGCAGGAACCGATTGCCATCCCGCCAGGGCCAGTGGCCACGCTCGGAAGAGGGTCTCGCGGGGGCGAACGGCATGGGCCAACGATGACCGACCGCGGGGGCTGAAGTCCAGTGACAACGCCGTGAGCCGAGCCATTCTGTATCTGCTGTTGAGTGCCTGCCCGCTGGCCGCTCTGGCCGACGTACCTGCTGCCGTCAACGAGGTGCGGCTGCGGGGCTGTCATGGCGCACCCGGGGCCACTCAGCGGCTGCGCGGGAACCGCCAGCTCGATGCCGCCGCCCGCGGCTTGTCGGTCGGAGATTCCCTGCCCGGCGCCGAGCAACACGCGGGATATCGTTCGGTGGCCTCTTCGTCGGTTCGCCTGAGGAACGTCCCTGGTGACCGCGACGTTGCGCGCCTGGTGGAGAGTCAGTTCTGCACGCAGGTCATCGACCGGAGCCTGACGGAGATCGGCAGTTATCGTCGCGGCCCGGATGTCTGGGTGATCGTCGCAGCACCGTTCTCGCCGCCGGCACCCGGTGATCGGGATCGGGTGAGCCGGCGCGTCCTCGAACTCACCAATGAGGCTCGGGCCCACGGGCGATTGTGTGGCCGCGTGGCCTATCCCGCCGCGCCTCCCCTGGTGCTGGCACCGACACTGGAGCGCCCCGCACGCGAGCACTCGCAGGACATGGCCCGTCATGATGATCTCGATCATGTCGGCCACGACGGCAGCTCACCCGCCGATCGCGTGACGCGCGCTGGATATAAGTGGCGCGTCGTGGGTGAAAATCTGGCCAGCGGGGTCATGACTGCGGAAGAGGCGGTGAACGGCTGGATCGGCAGTCCGCATCACTGCGAGAACCTGATGAGTCCCCGGTTCAGTGAAATGGCGGTCGCCTACGCGGTCAACACCTCCAGTGCGGGCGGCATCTTCTGGACTCAGCTGTTCGCGACGCCGCGCTGAGCTTCAGGCCGAGAGAGCCGGGGAGCATCGCGGCGATGGAAACGCCCTCGCTTACAGCTGGCGGGCGACCGGGACCCGCACCCGAGAGCGGTATTGCCCTTTTGGTCGGGTCCTGTTCGCTGGCCAGCGAGCCGCCGCCCCGGGCGTTTCGCTACAGTCCCGGCCAGACTCACGCGACCGCGCAGGACCGCACAATGGACACCGTCCAGGGCAAAGTGGCTTTCATCACCGGCGGCGCCAGCGGCATCGGCCTGGGGCTGACCCAGGTCCTGGTGCGCGCCGGGGCCAGGGTCGTGATGGCCGATGTCCGCCAGGACCATATCGACGAAAGTCTCGACGGGTTCGCCCGGGCTGGCCAGAGCGATCAGGTGCTCGCGATCCGCCTGGACGTGACCGATCGGGCAGCCTATGCGGATGCGGCCGCGCAGACGCTGCGCGCCTTCGGGAAGGTGCACATCCTGGTGAACAACGCCGGCATGGGCATCGGTGGGTCGGTCAAGCAGGCGAAGTATGACGACTGGGACTGGGGCCTCGGCGTGATGATCGGGGGCGTGATCAACGGAATCACCACGTTCCTGCCGCATCTGCTGGCGCACGGAGAAGG
>Ga0335083_10007097_pt1 | contig 13860 bp, 18 predicted proteins | sample Lox_Sample_42_FD_206716 | JGI IMG/M metagenome (GOLD analysis project Ga0335083, IMG submission 206716) | Soil microbial communities from Loxahatchee National Wildlife Refuge, Florida, United States - Lox_Sample_4.2 | ecosystem: Environmental > Terrestrial > Soil > Wetlands | place: USA...
ACCCCGCGCCTCCTCCCAAGCAGTTCGGTGATCAGTTCCACGGGCCGGAACGGTCTGTCTTTCCTCGTGGGCGGAATCGGAACGAGGAAGTCGAAAGTCTCGATGCCCCTTATCGCGTCAAGCAAAGCGACGATTTTCTCCGCCGCGCTCCTGTCCCCGTTGTATTTCAGCCGGTAGACGAGTTCTCCCATTTCGCTTCGGTGCGTGTCGTATCGGTCATGGCCGAATTCGTCGACGCCCAGATAGGTGCTCGACACGGTGTGAAGATCGTATGCCTTTCCTCTGCGCCAGTTGCCGATGAGGTCGATCGCCATTCGGTCGCTCCACCCAAGGTATTCACATTATTTGTTGCTATTTTGTTCCAGATCGGTAATTCTGTCAACGAAAGGCGCTGAGTCATTCGGAGAATGGGTCCTCGCTATGGCTGAACGACAGTCGGTTGACATGTGGCGTGAGACAGTTTCACCCCGCCCCCGCCGCGGTGCGCCTTTGGGCAACCGGCGGGCGGTGAAGCATGGGCGCTACACGGCCGAGGGCCGGGCGCGCCACGCCGAGTTGCGTGCGCTTCTGGCCAAATCCAGGGCTCTTGTGGCGTTGACCAAGATGGTGCTCCAGGCCGAGCGGGCTCTGGAGCGGTCGAAAATGCTGCCGGAAGAAAAACGCGAAATCGTGCGAAAACAAGTAGAGGTATTTCTTGCGAGTGTGGACACAATATGTTGTGCCAATGCCCCACTTGTCCTCCGGAATTCCGGCGCAAGCTCGCGACTGCGGGCCGATTGCGCGCCACCCTTGAAAGTCCCCAAGCGGCCCGGCTATCTCACGCCGCCCAAGGGTGACACATGGCCGGCCATTCCCAGTTCAAGAACATCATGCACCGCAAGGGGCGCGCCGATAAGGAACGCTCCAAGCTGTTTTCCAAGCTCAGCCGCGAGCTCACGGTCGCCGCCAAGCAGGGCCTGCCCGACCCCGCGCACAATCCGCGCCTGCGGGCCGCAATCGTCGCGGCCAAGGCCGAGTCGATGCCCAAGGACAATATCCAGCGCGCTATCGACAAGGCATCCGGCGGCGCGGGCGAGAACATCGAAGAGGTGCGCTACGAGGGCTATGGCCCGGGCGGGACCGCGCTGATCGTGGAAACGCTGACCGACAACCGCAACCGCACCGGCTCGGACATCCGCGCCGCGTTCTCCAAATATGGCGGCGCGCTGGGCGAGCCCAATTCGGTGACCTTCCTGTTCGACCGCGTCGGCGTCATCGCCTATGCCAAGGACAAGGGCAGCGACGATGCCATGCTCGAAGCCGCCATCGACGCGGGCGCCGACGAATGCGCCTCGAACGAAGACGGCCACGAATTCTCGACCTCGCTGGAGAATTTCGGCACCGTGCGCGACGCGCTGGAAGTAAAGCTCGGCGAGCCCAAATCCGCGCGCATCGAATGGCGCGCGAAGACCATGACGCCCATCGCCGACGATGCCGGCGAGACGCTGATCAAGCTGCTCGACGTGCTCGACGACCACGACGACGTGCAAAACGTCTACGGCAATTACGAATTGTCCGACGCGCTGATGGCGAAGCTGGAAGGCTGAGCGCGATTCCCTCGCCCGAACGGAAAGGGTACAAGGGATCATGCCCGCGCACGCGATTCGCATCCTGGGTCTCGATCCCGGCCTTTCCCGCCTCGGCTGGGGCGTGATCGACATGGACGGCACGCGGCTCAGCCACGTCGCCCACGGCGTGCTGACCAGCAGCGCCAAAGACGATCTCGGCGCGCGGCTGATGACACTGCACATCGCGCTCGGCGAAATCATCGCCGCGCATGTCCCGCAATCCGCCGCGGTGGAGCAGGCCTTCGTGGCCAAGGATCCGCTGGCCGCGCTGAAGCTCGGTCACGCGCGGGCCATCGCGTTGCTCGCCGCGGCGCAAGCCGGCCTCGCCATCGCCGAATATGCGCCCAACCAGATCAAGAAATGCGTGGTGGGCACGGGCCATGCCGGCAAGGAACAGGTGCAGTTCATGGTCCGCCGCCTCTTGCCGGCCGCGCGCGTGCAGGCCGCCGATGCCGCCGATGCGCTCGCCTGCGCCATCGCGCATGCGCATTTGTCCGGCACGCGCGCCAAATTGATGGCGGTCAAATGATCGGAAAGCTCACCGGTATCGTCGATCATCTCGGCCCCGACCATGTGATCGTGGATGTCGGCGGCGTCGGCTATCTCGTACAGTGTCCGGCATCGACGCTCTCGCGCCTCTCCGCCGGCGCGAACGTCTCGCTCGCCATCGAAACCCGCGTCACCGACGAGACGATCAAGCTCTACGGCTTCGCCAGCGCGGAGGAGCGCGAATGGTTCCGCCTGTTGCAGACGGTGCAGGGCGTGGGCGCGCGCGTGGCGCTGTCGGTGTTGTCGGCGCTCAGTGCGCGCGAATTGGAACGCGCCATCGCGCTCACCGACAAGGCCGCGGTCGGCCGCGCGCAAGGCGTGGGCGCGAAACTGGCGCTGCGCATCGTCACCGAGCTGAAGGACAAGGCGCCGTCCATGATGCTGCGCGGGCATGCGGGCGATGCCGCAACCGCGCCGCGCGGGCCCGAGGCCGACGCCGTGGCCGCGCTCCTGAAGCTCGGCTACAGCCAGGGCCAGGCGGCCGAGGCCGTCGCCCGCGCCGCCCGCGACCTCGGCGGCGCACCCGCCGACGCGCTGATCCGCGACGCGTTGAAGGGCATGGGGCGTTGACCGAATTGACCGGTCAGACTAGTCTGATGTCATGACGACCTGGTCCATCAGCGAGGCGAAGGCGAAGCTTTCGGAAGTCGTGCGGCGCTGCCAGAAGGAGCCGCAAATGATCACACGGCGCGGCGTTCCCGTGGCGGAGATGATCTCGGTCACGGAGTTCTTGCGGCTGGGCGGCAGGCTGCCCGACATGAGCGGCAAGCGGCAGGGCGCCGGAGCGCCGCGATGAGGCACTTCGCGCTGCAGGACGCCAAGGCGCAATTCGGAAAAATTGTCGAGCAGGCGCGCGAGGCGCCGCTGGTCATCACGCGCAACGGAAAGATCGAGGCGGTGCTGCTGTCCGCCCGGCCCCGCGGCGCCGGAAAGGTAGTCCAGGGCAAGCGCGGCGCCACGGGGCTCTACGAGGTCTTGCGCGAGGCTCCCGGCCCTTTGAACCTCCCGCGCCGTCGCGGCACATTCCGGGCGGTGAAATTGTGAGCTTTTTGCTCGACACTTGCGTGCTGTCGGAGGAAACCAAACCCCGGAGGGATGCGAAGGTCGAGAAATGGATGCGGCGCGAATTGGCGAAGGGTGTTTTTGTCAGCGTCGTGTCTCTGGTGGAAATCGAATATGGCCTTCGCTCGATGCCGGCTGGCCGCCGCCGCGAGGCGTTTGAGACCTGGTTCCATTCCCGCCTCGTCCCGATGTTGCGTCCGGGCCTTGTGGCGGTGGACGAGGAGATCGCACTTTGCTGCGGCGCCGTCATGGAAGAACAGCCGAATGCCGAGGTGCCCGATGCCTTGATCGCCGCGACGGCATTGGTCCATGGGCTTGTCCTGGTCACGCGAAACGTCAAGCATTTCGCGTTCCGGGGCCTTACGGTGTTTAATCCGTGGCGCCCCTGAAGGTGAACGCGCGACCGCCCGCGCCGCCCCCGATATGGGCGCAGCCCCCGCCGATGCTCGCATCCGCGACGCGTTGAAGGGCATGGGGCGTTGACCTATACTCTGACCAGTCAGACTAGTCAGGAGGCGACGATGGAAGACAACACTTGGCCCGTCCAGGATGCCAAGGCCAAATTCTCGGAAATGTTGCGAGCGTCCGCCAGCGCACCGCAAAAGATCACCCGCCACGGCGAAGAAACTGCGGTTCTGATGTCCGCGGAAGAGTATCGCCGGCTCATCGAGCGGAATCCAAAACGGACGCTTTACGAAATCTGGCGATCTGCGCCGAAAGTACCGGAATTCAAGCTGCCGCCAAGGAAGCGCGAGAAGCCGCGGAAGATATTTTGATGTATCTTCTCGACACCTGCGTCGTTTCGGAAATGAGCAGGCCGAAACCAAGCGCTCTGGTGGATGCGTGGTTCGAGGCGCAAGACCAGGACGATCTCTTTCTCAGCGCGGTCAGTGTCGGCGAAATGCGGTTTGGGTTTGCAATGCGCGACCATGGCCGCAAGCGAATGGGATTGGAACGATGGTTCGCCGAAGCCGTGCTTGTGGGATTCGCCGGTCGCGTCCTGCCGTTTGACATGCCCACGGCGGTCATGTGGGGCGACTTGCGGGCGGCTTTCCCGAACGCGAAGGCGATCGATGCCCAAATTGCCGCCACGGCGCTCGTGCGTGGCCTGACCGTCGTCACGCGCAACGAAAAGGACTTTGCGTTCGATGGTCTTGCTGTCTTCAACCCGTGGAAGAGATAAGCTCCGCCATGGCCCAGCCGCAGAAAAAAGACCAACCCGGCCGCATCGTGGCGCTCGAAGCCCGCGAAGAAGACACGCTCGAATCGAGCCTTCGCCCGCGCCGCCTTGCCGAATTCGTCGGCCAGGCGCAGGCGCGGGAGAATCTCTCCGTCTTCATCCAGGCCGCGAAAGAGCGCGCCGAAGCGCTGGATCACGTGCTGCTCTCTGGTCCCCCGGGCCTCGGCAAGACCACGCTCGCCCAGATCGTGGCGCGCGAGCTTGGCGTCAATTTCCGCTCCACCTCCGGCCCGGTGCTGGCCAAGGCCGGCGATCTCGCCGCCATCCTGACCAATCTCGAAGCCCGCGACGTCCTCTTCATCGACGAGATTCACCGCCTCGCCCCGGCGGTCGAGGAAATCCTCTATCCCGCGATGGAGGATTTCGAGCTCGATCTCGTCATCGGCGAAGGTCCCTCCGCGCGCTCGGTCAAGATTTCGCTGGAACCGTTCACGCTCATCGGCGCCACCACGCGGTCGGGCCTCATCACCACGCCGCTGCGCGACCGCTTCGGCATTCCCATCCGGCTCAATTTCTATTCGGCGGACGAGCTCCTGGCCATCGTCGAGCGGGGCGCGCGCGTGCTCGCGCTCGATCTCACCAGCGAAGGCGCGCGCGAGATCGCCGGCCGCGCGCGCGGCACGCCGCGCATCGCCGGCCGCTTGCTCAAGCGCGTGCGCGATTTCGCCAGCGTCGCCAGGAAATCCCAAATCGACGCCGCGCTCGCCGACGAAGCGCTCACGCGACTGGAAGTCGACGCGCGCGGGCTCGACGCCTTCGACCGCCGCTATCTGAAGCTGATCGCGGAATCCTTCGGCGGCGGTCCGGTCGGCATCGAGACCATCGCCGCCGCCCTCGGCGAAGCGCGCGACGCCATCGAAGACGTGGTGGAACCGTATCTCCTGCAGCAGGGTTTCGTGCAGCGCACGCCGCGCGGCCGTCTCGTCACCGGCGCCGCCTTCGCGCATCTGGGTCTGGCGCAACCGCCGCAATCGCCCGCGCAGATCGGTCTGTTCGCCAATGGAGGCGGCGATGAAGCTGAGTGACATGCACCGCCCCGAACTCGAGCCGGTCAAGCTGCCGAAGAGCAGTCTGTGGCAGCGCGCGGCGGTTCTCGTCGGCGCCGTCGTCATCACGCTCGTGGTGTTCGAATTCTGGGCCGTGTTCGCAAGCGCCTGGACCAATGTGATGAAGCTTCCGCCGCCGGCGGCGCAGACCTCCGGCCCGGTGACGGTCGAGATCATCCCGTCCAAGAAGCAGCCATGACCGGAAACGCACCCTTCGGCCGCTTCGAGGGCAAAGTCCACATCCTGCCCATCCGCATCTATTACGAAGACACCGATCTTTCCGGCATCGTCTATCACGCCAATTATCTGCGCTTCATGGAGCGCGGACGTTCGGAATTCTTCCGCTCCGCCGGCATCGCCCGGCTCGCCGATCTCGACGGCCCGGAACCCACCGCCTGGACCTTGCGCAAGGCTTCGCTCGAATTCCACGCGCCGGCCCGGCTCGACGATCTGATCGAAGTGCGCACCGCTCTCACCGCGCTCACCGGCGCGCGCATGTATGCGAGCCAGTCGATCCACGGCCGCGGCCAATTGTTAACGAAGGGCGAGGTGGAGGCCTGCATCATCACCCTGTCGGGCAAGCCGCGCCGCATTCCCGCCTCGATGCGTGAAATTCTGACGCCTTTGCTTTATGAAACAGAGACTTAACATTTGCCGCCCAAATTCGGCCAAGTTTGAATGCGCTCTTCGCTCTTCCATCGAAACCGGTATCTTGTGCGCTTCGCGGGCACGCCGGGCGGCACGCGTCAAGAAGAGGTCCGTTGCATGAATCTCCTGCGCATCGCCGCCGCAGCCGCGGCTCTGTTCCTGCTGATCGCGCCGGCCTCGGCGCAGCGCGCGGCGCCCACCGGCCCGGCGGCGCAGTCGCAGGACCTTGCACCCGTCGCGGCGCCCACCACCAATGTCGATGTCACGCCGACGGCGGACAATGCGGGCGGTCCCGCCATCGAAGGCATCTCCATCGTCTCGCTGTTCCTGCGCGCCGATCCGATCGTGAAGGCGGTGTTCCTGCTTCTGGTGCTGGCGTCGCTGTGGTCGTGGGCGATCGTCGTCAACAAATGGCTCGCGCTCTCGTCGCTGCGCCGCCGCGCCGACAAGTTCGAGCGCGTCTTCTGGTCCGGCCTCTCGCTCGACGAGCTCTATCAGCAATTCGCCCAGCGCGCGGATCATCCCTTCGCCGCGGTCTTCGTCTCCGGCATCCGCGAATGGCGCAGAGCCTTCGAGGGCGGGGCGCCGCGCGAGGCGCTGCTGCCCGGCATCAAGGACCGCATCGAAAAAGCGATGAACGTCTCGATGCTGCGCGAGGTCGACGGGCTCGAGCGCCAGCTCGGCTTTCTGGCGACCGTCGGCTCGACGGCGCCCTTCGTCGGCCTGTTCGGCACGGTGTGGGGCATCATGAATTCGTTCTCGGCCATCGCCGCGCGCCACGACACCACCCTCGCCGTCGTCGCGCCCGGCATCGCCGAAGCCTTGTTCGCCACCGCCATGGGCCTGCTCGCCGCCATCCCGGCGGTGATCTTCTACAACAAGTTCGTCAACGACATCGGCCGCTACGCGAGCCGCATGGAAGCGTTCTCCGAGGAATTCGGCGCCATTCTTTCCCGCCAATTGGACGAGAAGGTGCGCTGATGGCGCTGGCGGTCAAGCGCATCGAAAGGGGCCGCGGGCGCGGCCGCATCCGGCCGATGTCGGAGATCAACGTCACGCCCTTCGTCGACGTGATGCTGGTGCTCCTGATCGTGTTCATGGTGACGGCGCCGCTTCTGACCGTGGGCGTTCCCGTCGATCTGCCCAAGACGCATGCCCAGCCGCTCGGCCAGGACCGCGAGCCGCTCTCCGTCACCATCCGCCGGGACGGATCGATCTATCTGCAGAACACCGAGATCTCCGAGGACGATCTGGTGCCGCGCCTCGAGGCCATCTCGGCCAACGGCTACGACCAGCGCATCTTCGTGCGCGGCGATACCGCCGTGGACTACGGCCGGGTGATGCGCGTGATGGCGCTCATCAGTTCGGCCGGCTTCACCCATATTGGTCTCGTGACCGATGTCGCAAAGCCTCGCGAGAAAAAGACCTAGGATCTCGCTGGCGAGCGACGCCGGCGATGCCCGCTCGCCTTGGGGCTGGGCGGTGTCGCTGTCGCTGCACGGCTTGGTGCTGATCGCGATGCTGATCACCTGGCAGCACGCGCTCGACATCGCCGACGAGTCGCCGCCCGTGGTGCCGGTCGATCTCATCGCCATCGGCCAGAAGACCGACATCGCGCCGGCGCAACGCGTGCAGCCGAAGCCGCCGCCGGAACAGCAGCAGGCGGTCCTGCCGCCGCAAGCCGCGCCGCCGCCGCCGCCGGAACCCGCGGAACCCGCGCCGGACGAGGCGACGTCGGAACCGCAGGTCAAGCCGCCCCCGCCGCCCGCCACGCCCACGCCGCGCGCCCAGCCGCAAGCGGCGAAATCGCCGTCCGATCAATTCACCGCGCTGTTGGACAAGCTGCAGCCGACGCAGAAGGCCAATCCCAACGCCAAGACCTCGGACCGCGACATCAAGGGCATCGGCGCCCAGAACGCGATGACGATGGATCTGGTCGATGCGCTCCGCAACGAGATCGCCCAATGCTGGAGCCCGCCGGCGGCTTCGCCGCATCCGGAGAAACTCATCGTCACCTTGCGGGTTTTCCTCAATCCGGACGGCAGCGTCGCACAGCCGCCACAATTGACTGGTGAGTCTCAAGCCGCGGTGAACAGCGATCCGTTCATGCGCGCGGCGGCGGACGCGGCGAACCGTGCGATCTATGTCTGCCAGCCTTACAAGCTGCCGCCGGATCGTTATACGCAGTGGCGCGATATCGAAGTGACGTTCGACCCGCGCAAGATGGCCGGTCTCGAATGACCGGGCCTCGAATAACCAGGGAGCGTTGCGAGATGCGAAAGGTGCTTGGAAAATTCCTCGCGGGGCTTGCGGCCGTTCTGGCGCTACTTTGCGCCGCGCCGGCGTTTGCCCAGCTCCATGTCGACGTCAACCAGGGCAATCTTCAGCCGCTGCCCATCGCCATCCCCGATTTCGCCGGCGCCGCCGGGCCCGGCCAGGACATCGCGGGCGTGGTGCGCAACGATCTCGACTCCTCGGGCCTGTTCAAGGCGCTCGATCCCAAATCCTTCATCGACAAGATTACCGACATCAACGCCATGCCGAATTTCAACGATTGGCGCGTGATCGATTCGCAGGCGCTGGTCACCGGCCAGGTCTCCCAGCAATCCGACGGAAGGCTGCGCGTCGATTTCCGCCTGTGGGACGTGCTCGGCCAGCAGCAGATGCTGGGCCTGCAATATTCGACCACGCCGGAGAACTGGCGACGCATCGCCCATCTCATCTCCGATGCGATCTACGAGCGCATCACCGGCGAAAAGGGCTATTTCGACACCCGCATCGTCTTCATCGCCGAGGCGGGCCCGGCGCTTCATCGCGTCAAGCGCCTCGCCATCATGGACGAGGACGGCGCCAATCCGAGCTATCTCACCAACGGCAGCTATCTGGTGCTGACGCCGCGCTTCAATCCGACGGCGCAGATGATCGCCTATATGTCCTATGCGACCGGGAAGCCGCGCGTCTATCTCGACGATCTCGAGACCGGCCGCCAGGAAGTGCTGGGCAATTTCTCCACCATGACCTTCAGTCCGCGCTTCTCGCCCGACGGCAACAAGGTGGCGATGAGTCTGGAGCAGAACGGCAATTCCGACGTCTATGTCATGGATTTGCGCACCCGCGCGGTCACGCGCCTCACTTCCGATCCCGCCATCGACACCGCGCCCTGCTATTCGCCGGACGGCACGCAGATCGCCTTCGAATCCGACCGCGGCGGCAGCCAGCAGATCTACGTCATGGGCGCGGACGGCTCCAACCAGCACCGCATCAGCTTCGGGCCGGGGCGCAACGGCACGCCGGTGTGGTCGCCGCGCGGCGACCTCATCGCCTTCACCAAGGAGGATCAGGGCACGTTCCGCATCGGCGTCATGCGCACCGACGGCTCGGGCGAGCGCATGATCACCGACGGCTGGCACGACGAGGGGCCGACCTGGGCGCCCAACGGCCGCGTGCTGATGTACACCCGCGTCGCCGAGAACGGCCGCGGCTCGCAAATCTGGTCCGTCGACATCACCGGCCGCAACGAGCGCCAGGTGCACACCGCGACCGACGCCTCCGATCCCGCCTGGTCGCCGCTGATCCAGTGATGGCCGGGCGTTAACCGAACCGAACCGTGCAGGTTCAAGGAAATTTCACACGCCGCCGGGGCGCCATTCGCGCTCCGGCGGTTGTCGCTGGCGGAAACTTCGCATAAAATTTTTTGCCATGTTGTTGCCGCCTTTTGGGCGGTTCATGCGTTTGCCACCGTGTGCGGGCAGTCGCGCGGGTCCGTGCATACTCCGTTCGCGCGTTCGTGAAAGTGAGCTTCCGATGATGCGATATTCCTCCGGTCTGAAACTGGCCGCCGTCGCGGCCGTGGCGCTTCTCGCGGCCTGCAGCACCACCAAGCCGCCGGCAACCGAGGCGCCGCCCATGGCGTCGACCACGAGCCAGTCCATGTCCTCGACCGTCGTGCCCGGCAGCGCGGAGGATCTGCGCGTCAATGTCGGCGACACGGTCCACTTCGACTACAACAAATACGACGTCCGGCCGGGCGACGATCAGTCGATCCTGCAGCGCCAGGCGGCGTGGCTGCAGAAATATCCCTCCGTCCGCGTGACCATCGAGGGCAATTGCGACGAGCGCGGCACCGAAGAATACAATCTCGCGCTCGGCGCCCGCCGCGCCAACGCGGTCAAGGAATATCTGGTCAGCCTCGGCGTCTCCGCCGCGCGCATCGACACGATCTCCTACGGCAAGGAGCGTCCGATCTGCGCCGAATCGACCGAGGAATGCTGGGCGAAGAACCGCCGCGGCGTGACCACCATCTCCGGCGGCGCGACATCGTAAGCCGCGCATGATCTCGCTTTGGAAAGGGCGCTCGCCAATGGGCGCCCTTTCGTTTGGCGCTTTGGCGCATTTGCGCTTTGGCGTATTTGCGATTTGGCGCATTTGCGCTTTGCCGCGTTTACGACATGGCCAAATTTTCGGCGTAGTGTTTGGGTCCTCTATCGTGTCCGGATCGGGATGAAAGCCATGCTCCGCAACGTCCAAATGCCGCTTCTGGCCGCCGTCTTCGCAGCCGCGCTCTCGTCATTGCCGGCTTCCGCGCAAACCGCGCCGCAAGGCGGCGGCGCCGGTTACGTCCGCGTCGCCGGACTGTTCGGCGAGACCGACGAAGAGAAAGCCGCGCGCATCCGCGAGGACAATCAGGACGCGGCCATCGCCGATCTGAAGCAGCGCGTCGGCGATCTCGAGAACACCGTTCAGCGGCTGACCGGCCAGAACGAGCAGCTCACCCATCAGGTGCAGGAGTTCAATCAGAAGATCGACCGGATGCAAAAGGACTTCGACTACAAGCTCTGCCAGCTATCGGCGCAGCAGCTTAGCGCCAATACCGATTCCGGGACCGGCTCCGGCGGCGCCCTCGCCTGCAATCCGGCCGGGCAGGCAGCGCCTCCGCCCGGCGGCGCGATGGCCGGGCCGCAACCCTCCGTGACCGTGGGCACGGTGCCGCCGGCGCCCGCCTCCCAGGGCGGTCCGGTCCATCTCGCACCGCCGCCCGGCGTGCTCGGCACGCTGCCCAAGGGCACGCCGATGCCACAGCCCGGCGCCCAAGCCCCGGCCCAGACGGCCATGGCCGGCCCCGACCCCGCCCAGGCACCGTTCAACGCGGCCATGAACATGCTTGCCAAGGCGCAATACGATCAGGCCCGCGCCGCCTTCCAATCCGTCGCCGACACCTATCCCGACGGCGATCTGGCGCCGCAATCGCTCTATTGGGCGGGCGACGTGGCCTTCGTGCAAAAGGATTATGACGGGGCGATCGCCGACTTCGTCGACGTGCTCAAGAAATATCCCAAGAGCCCCCGCGGGCCCGAGAGCATGCTAAAGCTTGGCCAGTCGCTGATCGCGACCAACCGGACGAAGGAAGGCTGCACGACCCTTGGCGCGATCAAAGCGCGATATGCGGACGCTTCGAAAAACGTCCTCGACAAAGCGGCCGACGTGCGCAAAGCCGCCGCCTGCAAATAAGCGCGCGCCGCTCAAGGCTCGCGCGCCCTCGGACAAAACGGCGCCAGCGCCAAGTCTTGCGCCTGGCCTTGCCGCCGAATTCGCCGCCGCCATGGCGCGCCTCGCGCCGCCCTGGCCCGGCGCCGTTGCGGTCTCCGGCGGCGCCGATTCCATCGCCTTGATGCTGTTGCTCGCGGGCTGGGCCAAGGCCGGGAATCGTCCCGCGCCCGTCGTGCTGACCGTCGATCACGGCCTTCATGGCAATGCCGCGAAGGACGCCGCTGCCGTCGTCAAGCGCGCCAAGGCGCTGGGGCTCGATGCGCATGTCCTCGCCTGGAAGGGCGCCAAGCCCAAATCGGACATCGAGGCCGAAGCGCGCGAAGCCCGCTACCGCCTGATGGGCGGCTGGTGCGCCCAGCACAAGCTCGCTGCGCTTTATGTCGCTCACACCCGCGACGATCAGGCCGAGACGTTTCTGCTGAGGCTCGCGCGCGGCAGCGGGCTCGACGGCTTGGCCGGCATGCGCGCGCTCGGGTCTTATCCGATCGCCGAATTCGCCGCGTTGCGGATTGTCCGGCCGCTTCTCGGCTTCGGGCGCGCGGGCTTGCGCGACTATCTGAAGGCCGGACGCGCGGATTGGATCGAGGATCCGATGAACGCCGACCCGCGCTTTGCCCGTAGCCGTATCCGCGCCGCCTGGCCGCGGCTCGGGGAATTGGGCCTGACGCCTGTCCGGGTCGCCGATGCCGCGGACCATCTCGCCCGCGCCCGCGAGGCGCTGGAGGCCGACACCGCGATGTTCCTGCGCCGCGCCGCTCAGGCCGGCGAAGCGGGAATGCTGCTCGACGCCCTGCGCCTCAAGACCGTGCCGCGCGAGGTGGGCTTGCGGGCGCTCGCCCATCTGCTCTCGGCGGTCGGCGGCGACGCGTACCGGCCCCGCTTCGACAGCCTGGAACGCCTGTTCGATTCCATCCTTCTGGGGACGCTGGGCAACGGCGCCACGCTTCACGGTTGCAAGGTGGGCCCCGCGCCCCGCGCGACCGCAATCTTCGGCTCCGCCACGCTGCTCATCGCGCCGGAAATCGGCTCAAAATCGCTTGAAAAATCCGCCGCGCGCCCAAAATGAACGATGCCACGTTCAAATTCGCGGCACTTTCGGCGAAAATTGCCTGCTTTCGTTAAGGCCTTTTCGGGCGCGTCATTGCCGCACGCCCTTAAATTTCTTAACGTTTTCCCGACTGGCAAACGGTAGAGTAGGGCCTACATTAGTGGTTCGGCGCCCCGTTTCCGGCCGCCAAGGAACGCGCACGTGAGCAATCTTCGAAATCTCGCCCTGTGGATCATCATCGCGCTGCTGCTGGTGGCGCTGTTCAACCTGTTCCAGGGGACCAGTTCCCATCCCAACACCGAGGCGGTGAACTTCACCAAGTTCAACGAACAGGTGATGCAGGGCCAGGTGCAGGACGTCACGGTCCAGAACGATCAGATCACGGGTCATTTCACCAACGGCCAGACCTTCTCGACCTACGCGCCGAACGATCCCCAGCTCGTGCAGCGCATGCTCGACCACAACGTCCAGATCAACGCCAAGCCGGCCGACGACGGCATGCCCTCGCTGCTCGGCATCTTGATCAATTCCTTCCCCATGCTGCTTCTGATCGCGGTGTGGATCTTCTTCATGCGCCAGCTTCAGGCCGGCGGCGGCAAGGCGATGGGCTTCGGCAAGTCGCGCGCCAAGCTTTTGACCGAGCGCACCGGCCGCGTGACCTTCGAGGACGTGGCGGGCGTCGACGAGGCCAAGGAAGAACTCAAGGAAATCGTCGACTTCCTGAAGGACCCGCAGAAATTCCAGCGGCTGGGCGGCCGCATCCCCAAGGGCGTGCTGCTGGTCGGCCCGCCCGGCACCGGCAAGACGCTGCTTGCCCGCTCCATCGCCGGCGAAGCGAACGTGCCGTTCTTCACCATCTCGGGCTCCGACTTCGTGGAAATGTTCGTGGGCGTCGGCGCCAGCCGCGTGCGCGACATGTTCGAGCAGGCCAAGAAGAACGCGCCCTGCATCGTGTTCATCGACGAGATCGACGCCGTCGGCCGCCACCGCGGCGCCGGCCTCGGCGGCGGCAATGACGAGCGCGAACAGACGCTCAACCAATTGCTGGTCGAGATGGACGGCTTTGAAGCCAATGAAGGCATCATCCTGATCGCGGCCACCAACCGCCCCGAC
>Ga0335083_10007098_pt1 | contig 13859 bp, 16 predicted proteins | sample Lox_Sample_42_FD_206716 | JGI IMG/M metagenome (GOLD analysis project Ga0335083, IMG submission 206716) | Soil microbial communities from Loxahatchee National Wildlife Refuge, Florida, United States - Lox_Sample_4.2 | ecosystem: Environmental > Terrestrial > Soil > Wetlands | place: USA...
CGTCGCGGATGTCACCCGACTTCGTCTTCATCTTCGGCTCCACGTCGTGCACGCTGCGGACGCGGACCTTGTGCTTCTTCGCGGCCGACTTGACGATGCTCTCCACCACCGGTCCGTCGGTCAGCCAGTTCCTCTTGTAGGCCTGGTCGCGCAGTATCGAGACAGCCATGGATGGGCGCAGCCGCTCGGCGGAGGTGTTGTTGTTGCCCATGTATCTGTTCCGCAGGTATTGCCATTTGCGCCACGTCTCCGGCGGCAGCACGTCCTGCAAGGTCTTCTTGTCCGGCAGCTTCACCGCCCGGATCATGGCCGGTATCAACGTGAGCGTGCGGAAGAAGCCAAGACCCATGTCCACGTTCACACTCGGCGGAAGAAGCACTTCCCGCGATTCCGCGATACGCGCTTCCACGCTCTGCGAACGCCATGTCATGTTTTTGGGCAGCGGCGTATAGGTGCCCAGCACCCACATCACGTGGTCGCCCTTCGATATCTTCCACAGGCCCGGCCCCGGACGCTCCCCGGTGACCACCACCGTTTCCAGTTCGTCCGGCGGTGCGCTGGATTCCTGCGCGAGCAGCGGCAGGCTCGTCAGCAGGCCGAGCAAGGCAATGCCGGCCGTGAAGCGTGTGCGCATGGTCCGTTCTTCCCTGGTTGTTGTCTTTTGCCGGCTCGAACGAGGACCAGCCTGAACCGTGCAACATTAACGAACCGTGAACATGCCACCCATGTTGGCAAATACCCACCATTCCTCAGCCGGGCGTGGCGAGCAGCTCGTCGAGTTGCGCGAAGGTCTCGTGCGTCGCGTCCGCGCCGCCGGTGCCGGCGGCGTCGAGCGCCTCCTTCGACGGGTAGATCTCGCTCATGACAAGCAATGTCCCGCCGCCCTTGTCCTCGAACGTGACGGCGGTGACGGAGCCGTTCTGGCCACCTTCCTCGATGGTCCACACGATGCGCGAGGATGGCGTGACCTCAAGGTAGCGGCCGAAGAAATCCATGCCCTCGCCGAAGCTGAGGCGGTACTGCGGTCGGTGCGCACATCCATCTCGCAGGACCTGAGTGCCATGCCCATGGAGCGCGGTATCCACCAGCGCCTGAACAATTCGGGGTTGCGCCAGGCCTCGAATACCAGGTGCGGAGGGGAGTCGAACATCCGCGTCACGATGATCTCGCGGCCGGACTGCCTCCCGCAGCGGATTGGTACCGGCATTGGCAGACTTCCCGCCCTGCGCAGCCGGCAGCCGACTTCTTCATTCTTCCCCCTTGATGCTGCCGGGTTCTTCCACCTCATATCCCAGTTCGCGAAACTGCGCGACGTAGCCCTTTACGTGTGAAAAATAAAGAGTCCACTGCACTGTAAAAGTGGACTTGTTCTTTTTCAGCGCAGCCTGTGCGGCCGCCATCCACTCTGCATCCATCTGCTGCCATCCGAGCTTCCACTGAAGCGAAACCTTTTCCACCGTGCTCCGTGCGAGCGCGGGATCCGGCGACTTGCCACCTGTGAGCCAGTCACTTAAACAACTTCCCGGAGGCCCCTCGGCCTGCACCGCGGCCTGCATCGCGGCATTGGCCTGCTGAACCCCGTCCTTGATCAGGTACTCGAGATAATTCAGGCGCCACCCATGGCATGGTACGCCCCTCGGATCCAGTGGATTTTTCGTATGCAACATCTCCGCCTCGGCTTTGCTCAACTCGACAATGCGCCACACATCGGGCATGGTGCGGACCTTCACCTTGTATTTCTTCGCCGCCTTGTCCACCAGTAGACGCAGATCTGTCAGCCGCGGGGACGCGACAAAGATCTGGTCAGGTGGCAGGGCGTATCCCCAGTGGTTGCTCTCTTTGAAGCGGACGCCTATAAATTCGTCTGCATACAACACCAGCTGCGACTCCGCCACGCGGGCTTCCAGTTGATCCGAACGCCATGGGACGCCAGCGGGCGCTGGCTCGCCGATGGCGAGCAACCACATTACATGGCCGTCTTTCGATATCTTCCACATTTGCGGCGTGGCGTATCCGTGGACAATGACCATGGGTAGCTCTTCAGGTTTCTCTGCTGGCGCCTGCGCGAGGAGCGGCAGGCTCATCAGCAGGCCCAGCAAGGAAATCCCGGTCGTGAACTTTGTGCGCATGGTCCGCTCTTCCGTGGTTACCGTCACGTCAATCGCCGCCGCTGCCGGGTTCTTCCACCTCATACCCCAGCTGGCGAAACTGCCCGATGAAGCCATTCAATTCCGAATCACTCCATAGCCCCGCGAAGGTCGACTTGTTCTCTGCCAGCGCAGCCAGCGCGGCCGCCCACCACTCTGCATCCCTCTCCTGCACTGCGCGCTGCCATTGAAGCGAAGTCTTTTCGGACATGCTCTTTGCGGCCGCGGGATCCGTGAACTTGCCGCTGGCGAGCCAGTCGGTGAAGCAGTTCTCCCGGGTGGGCCGGGCCGCGGTGTCCCGCGTCGTGGCATTGGCCTGCTGATCCCTGTATCTGATCAGGCGTTCGAGATAATCCAGGCGCTGCGCGAAGCATTTCACGTCCCCCAGTTCCAGCACATATTCCATGTGCGCCATCTTCTCCTCGGCCTGAGTCAACTCCACCCAGCGCGTCACGCTCGGCATGGTGCGGACCTTCACCTTGTATTTCTTCGCCGCATCGTCCAGCAGTGGCCGCAATGCGGGCCCCGGCGGAGGCATCGTCTTCCAGACCTTTTGCTCCAGCTCCTCCATGGCGCAGGAGGGACATTCGTGCTCGACGGCGTCGCCGGACCCGATATACGCGGTCTTGAGCACGCGCCACCTGGCGTAGGTTTCTGGCGGGAGCACGTCCTTCAGCGTGCTCTTGCCGGGCAGACGCTTGCCAGTGAACAGGTAACGCAGCATCCCTCCCTCGCCGATTCCATAAGAATTGGCCGGATACAGCACCAGCTGCGACTCCGCCACGCGGGCCTCCAGCTGCTTCGAACGCCACTGGGCGCCGGCAGGCGCCCGCTTGCCGATGACGACCAGCCACAGCACATGGCCATCCTTCGATATCTTCCACATCTGCGGCGTGGCGTATCCGTGGACAATGACCACGGGCAGCTCGTCAAACTTCTCCGTTGGCGCCTGCGCGGCGACCGGCGGCTCCTGCGCCATGAGCGGCAGGGCCATGAACAGGAACCAGGCGGCCATTGGCGTTGAGATCGTATTCATTCGGCTTCCATGCCTCACGGCACCGGACAGGAAGACACAGGCCCGCCCAGCACCCCGGGCACATCGAATTGCCGGGTGAAATGCGCGCGGGCTTTGTACTCAGTGACCCGTATCTGCCGCGCGGCGCCATCCGCGACATACATGTAGTGGAGATGGCCGCCCCAGAAATCGAGTACCGCGGGCGTGAAGTCCGGATAGCCGCTGGGGCTATCCTCGATGTTCGAGTGCCCATCCAGCCGGGCGGCCAGCAGCGCCGGCTGGCTGCCCACGCGATAGCAGTAGACGCCTGCCCCCTTGTTCTCAGGTCTGACAATGGCGCCGCAATGGCCGATGCCGGCGCGGAACGCACCCCGTCCGTCCGCCGCAAACACGGTTGTGGCCTTCGGACCCAGCAGGCTCAGTGAATATTCCACGTGCGCGGTCGTGCCGGGATCGGCCGCCAGTCGCTGGTAATCCTTCTTCGAAAGCAACCAGTACTGGTCGAAGGCTCGCTGCCCGGATTCCGTCCTCACCCATTGCTGGTTCCATGACTGGATGGTGCGTCCCGTGCCCAGCATGACAGCCGCGCCATCCGCCGTCCTGTAGGTGAGCTGCGCCCGACTCACGACCAGCTGCCCGCCTTCCGGAATTTGATCCGCCACGAGACGCACGGCGATTGCAACGGCGTCACTACCCGCCCGATCACGCTGCTGGCCCGAGAATATCCCGACTGGAATCTTTTCCGGCGTGCTTGCTGCCGTTTCGTCATGAGCCGCCAGTGTTCGCACGGCAAAGCAGCCCGGCAGTGTGACTGCTACCGATGACGCCGCGGCCGGGTCCGGTGACAGCCACTTCTGCAAACCGGACATCCGGGACCAGTCCATCGAGACGAGAAACGTGCCGCCGGCCAGCGCTGCCGCGCCAACGAGCACCAGGGCAGGGCGGCGGCCATGATGACGGTGATACAGGATCCACAACACCGCCAGCGCTGCGAGAGTCCCCAGTAACTCCAGCGGCACCGCCAGGATCCACGCGCTGCCGGATGCTGCGTCGAGGTTGTCCGGGAAGCCGGATCGGAAAGCCACATTGGATGTAACCCACGCATCGTAGCCGGTGAAAATCACGATCATGCCTGCCACGGCCACGACGATGGCCTGGCGGATACTCGACGTCAGTGCGGCAAGTGCCATCACGCCTAACGGACCCAACACCGCTGCGCCGGAGAGACCATCCGCCACACCGGAAACGAGAGCCACGACCGGCGGACGACCGCCACGGAAGCCATTCAGGATGAAGCCCAGCACTCCCGGCAGCACGATGACCAGCAGGACGAATACGCATTTGGCCGCCAGCATGGTCATGCCCGGCACCGGCCGCGTCAGCCAGTCGCGCTTGCTGGTGACCGCGGAATCCTCATGGACCACCAGCAGGATGAGCAGATTGGTGGCCAGAAACACGGCAACCATCACGAGAACCTCAAGCTTCGGGAAGTTCTGCACGATGGTTTTGAGGTTCGCCAGTACATTGAGCACCGCCGCGAGAATGGCCAGCGGCCAGAACAGCCGCAGGTCCTTGCGCAACAGCACACCCAGCATCTTCGGCCGCGCGTTCATGCGGCCTCCCGCGTGGCGCGCATTGCGGCCTTTGCAATCTCGCGCAGGGACATGGCACTGGCCTCGAGGTAGTGACAACGGCCGAGCCGCGCCTCGACCAGCTCGCGCAGTGCGCGTTCATCCACGAATGCGGTTTCCGTGAAGCTCACCCGCGGGCCTTCGCGGCGCAGGTTCGTCCACGACGCCGGCAGCGGCTGGTCCGTGGCCGGCGCTTCGAGCGTGACACTGACGTCGCGGAAGCGCGCCGACAGCGACTCCACCGGTTCCTGGAACAGCAGGCCGCCGCGCGCCATGAAGGCCACGTGCGTCGCGCCGCCTTCGATCTCGGCGATCTCGTGCGAGGAGATCAGGATGGTGGTCTCGCCGGCCTGCGACAGCATCCCGGACATCACCTCGTCGCGCGCCAGCGGGTCGAGCCCGCTGAGCGGCTCGTCGAGGACCAGCAGCTGCGGCCGGAACGACAGCGCACCGGCGAGCATGGCCTTCATGCGCATGCCGCGTGAGAGCTTGCCCAACTGCCGCGCCGGCGGCAGTTCGACCCCCGCGCGCAGTTCACGCTCGAGCGCCGGGTCCCAGCCGGGGTAGAGCGCCCGCAGGTATTCGAAGTACTGCGCGACGGTGAGCCGGTCCGGCAGCTCCTGGCTCTCCGCGACATAGCCGATGCGCAGGAAGTCCGCGGCAGTGAGGCGGCGCGAATCCACACCCAGCACCCGCGCGCTGCCGGCGTCCGGCTTGAGCAGGTTCACCAGCAGGCGCATCAGCGTGGTCTTGCCGGCGCCGTTGGCGCCAACCAGCGCACAGGTTGCGCCTTCCTGCACCGCGAGGTTCAACTCGTGCACGGCTTCATGTCGCCAGAACTTCTTCGTCAGGCCCTGGGTCTCGATGATCACTTGCCCCTCCGCATGTCCTTCCAGCCGGCGCGGATGGCGGCGAGCACCTCATCGAGGCTCGCGCCGACGCGCCTGGCTTCCACCACCAGCTTCCCGACCTCATCCTCCAGCAGCCGCTGCCGGTCGCCGGGCCGCGCCGCGGGTGGCTCGGCCACCACCGTGCCAATGCCGGGCCGCGCTTCCAGCCAGCGCTCCTGGATCAGGTGCTGGATTACCTTGTGCGCGGTGTTGGGATGGATCTTCAGATCCGCGGCCAGCGCGCGCACGGAAGGAAAGGGCTGTCCGGGCGGCAGGGCGCCGCTCAGGATGGCGCGCGTGGCCGCGAAGACGACCTGGTCGAAGATAGATTCCCCCGGGACGAGGACCAGCCTGAACGGTGTCACATTTATAATGTGACACACGTGACGCCTGGCGGCAAGGCGTCGGAACGGACCGGGGGGGCTTGCCGCCTGAGCCGGATCCTCAGGCCAGCGTGGCGAGCAGCTCGTCCAGTTGCGCGAAGGTTTCGTGCGTCGCGTCCGCGCCGCCGGCGCCGGCGTCGAGCGCTTCCTGCGACGGGTAGAGCTCGCTCATGACGAGCAGCGTGCCGCCGTCATTGTCTTCGAACGTGACGGTGGTGACGGCGCCGTTCTCGCCGCCTTCCTCGTTGGTCCACACGATGCGCGAGGGCGGCGTGACCTCGAGGTAGCGGCCGAAGAAGTCCATGCCTTCGCCGAAGTTCAGGCGGTACCTGCCGCCGGTGCGCACGTCCATCTCGCAGGACTTGAGCGTCGCCCCCATCGACCGCGGCACCCACCAGCGCCTGAACAAATCGGGGTTGCGCCAGGCCTCGAACACGAGGCGAGGGGGAGCGTCGAACATCCGCGTCACGACGAGTTCGCGACCGGATCTCCGTTCAACCGTCGTGCGGCTCTTTGCGTCCATCGATCTTCTCCCTGCGTTTCAATCGGTGGCCTCCCCCCCATGGGTACCTTCCTTCTTCAGGAAGCCCTCGAAGGATGACCCCACGCGCCCGGGCCTTTCTTCCCGATCATGTCGCCGGGGCCCGGCAGCGACAGCTCTCAGCCTTGCTACTAGTCTACCAGTTGACAAGCGCCCACAATGCCGTTTAACTACTGGTGTACTAGTAGTAGAGGATCCCAATGGACATCACCCTCGCGGAACGCGAAGCGCAGTTGATGGAGGTGCTGTGGGACCGCGGCCCGTCAACCGTAAGTGACGTACAGGCGCGGCTCAATGACGAGCTGGCCTACACCACGGTGTTGTCCCACCTGCGCGCCCTGGAATCCAAGGGGTACGTCGGGCACACCGAGGAGGGCCGGGCGCATCGCTATCACGCGCTGATCGAGCGCGCTGATGCCCAGAGGGGCGCTCTCGAGGCGCTGCTGTCCCGCCTTTTCAAGGGATCCTCCGACGCACTGCTGCTGCGCATGGTGTCGGATGACCAGCTCACCGCCAAGCAGGTGCAGCGCATCGAGGCGCGACTCCGGAAAAAGCTGGGGAAGAGCCCGAAATGATGCTGCATATCATGGCCTACGCCGTCGCGGTGACCGCGGCGCTGACGGTGGTCGGCCACTGTCTGGAGCGCCTGGCGGGGCTGCACCGGCTGTCTAGGCGCATGGCCTGGATCACGACCATGGTTGTATCGGTGCTGTTCCCTTTGGGGATGATGCTCGGCGCCCGTGTTGCGGCAACCCATCATCACACTGCCGCGCATTCGCAGACCGCCCCGTTGCCCGCAACGGCCGCGACGCCGCCGGCGGCTGCGGATCAGGTACCCATATGGAAGCTCGCGGCACCTTCCGACAGCCAGATCATCGTGATGTGGATGGTGGCTTCCGTGGCGTTCGGTTTGTACCTGTCCGGCGCCAGCCTGCTGTTGCGCCTGCGCGCGGCGCGATGGCAGCGGACGAACGTGCTGGGTCATGAAGTGCTGGTCAGCGAGGTCACGGGTCCCGCGCTGCTGGGTGTGCTGTCGCCCCGCATCGTGGTACCGCGGTGGCTGTTGCAGCAACCGGTCGCGACGCAGAGGCTGATCCTCGAACACGAGTGCCAGCACATGGCGGCGCGGGATCCGCTGCTGATGGTGGCTGGGCTGTTAGTCATCACCGCGATCCCGTGGAACCCGTTGCTGTGGTGGCAGTGGCGCCAGATGCGCAATGCCATGGAAATCGATTGCGATGCGCGCGTGCTGTGCGCCGGTGCCGAGCCGGAAATCTACGCGCAAGTGCTGATCGAGGTCACGCGACGCGTCACCAGGATCTTCCCCGGTGCCCTGGCCATGAGCGAGCCCGTTGCCAGCCTGGAGCGGCGCATAGACCAACTTGTGCCGGATGCAGGCAGACATGTCCGGATGCAGACCGCGGCGGTGCTCGGGTTGGCCGCGGCGGGAGCCGGGGCGGCAATGGCGCTGAACGCGCCGGTCTTGCCGGCATTTGGCGTCGCGCGCGCCGCACTGGTTGCGCCACCGGGCGCCACGGCGTTGCAGCTGGCGGCCTCCACGCCGCAGTTTGTAGCTGAAATCACGACGCCCGCGCGTGCCTCCGAGCCGCAGGCACGGAGGAAGGTAAAGAAGGTGAAGTCGGTGTCCGGAACAGAAAGTTTCGATCAATCTCAAGATGGGGAGGCCAGCATGAATAAGTCGAAGTCGATGGCGGTAACCATTGCCGCGTTGGGAGCCACGGTAATCGCACAGGCCCAGACAGCAGAACCGACAGCCGCCCAGTCGCCCTCCAACCCTGCCGCACAACCGGCAGCACAATCTGTCAGCCAACCGGCCAGAGCCCGTCCGAGAATATCCCCGGAGCAGATCATTGCAATGAATGATCTGAACAAGGATGGAGTCGTCACGAAGGAAGAGGCCGCGACTGTCAATGGAAATCTGAACCTCATGTGGGACGGATACGACATGAATCACGATGGCAAGGTGGATGCTGCGGAATTCACCCGGGCCACGCTGGACATGTTTGAAGGCACCGCCCTGGAGAGGATTACCGGTGACCGGGCAGGCCACATGGCCCTGAACGATCCGGAGAAGACCATTGCGAACAATGATCTTGACGGAGACGGCATCGTCACCAAGGAAGAGGCCACGAAAGCCAACAAGGGACTGATCAAGATGTGGGACAGTTTCGATCTCAACAGGGACGGCAAGGTCGACGCCGCCGAGATCAGGAAGGCACAGCCGTATTGAGATCGGCAGCGGGGGCGGGAGTGTCGGGCGTGGGCTGGCACCCTCGCCGCACATCAAGCGGGAGTGGAGCATGCGGAGCCTTTTCTGGGTCTGTGCAGCGGCGATAGTGATCTCGTGCGTCGCGTCCGTAAATCTGTGGCGCGAGTTGCGCGCCGAGCACGAGTCAGCGACTTCGTTGCGGGGGCAGCTGGAGCAAGCCACCATCCCGGAACGGGTAATCACATTGTCTGCGTTACCGATGCCACTTGCGGTTCCGGCTCCCGCCGCAAACCAACCCGCTCTGCCGGCCGCGAAGCCGGCGCCGCGGGTCGCCACTGAGCCAGCGGCGGTACGCGACTTCGCGGACGAGCAACGCGCGCTGTGGAGCGATCCCGAATATCGCGGGGCTCGACTGGCGCAGATCCGCACCTCCATCTCCCGGAACGATCCGGGACTGGCCAAGGCACTGGGGCTTTCTCCTGCAGAGGCAGACCGATTGCTCGACCTGATGAGCGTGCTGCGCACGCAGATCGAGCAGCAGGACGCCGTCAACAGCGCGACCTCCCGGGTGCTGGAGCGCGTCGAGGCCGTGCAGCCGAAGCCGTAGCGGTATACGTAATGGAGAGATGAAGCAGGAAGGATTACCGAGACTCGCTGCTCGCTGATCCCGCACTGCAGCAGGGGGTGATAACCGGCAGCGAGCGGCTTGCGCGCCGTATTGATCGTTCGACGAGCGTGCGTGCATACTCATTCGCAGGCCAAGTGCCCGGCGAGGAGGGCCCATGTTGCGCACGATGCGTATCCTGAACAGAAAGGTCTGCCTGGCATTTGCCGCGATGCTTGCCGCCGCGATCGCGACCAGCGCTTCCGCCACTGATGCGACCGCGGCGACACTGGCCGCCGACGCGGCACCACAGCCCCTGCAGCAGCTTGAGGAGATATGGGTGCATGGCAAGCGGCTTTCCAGGCGGATCGTGGACAGCGAAGACGACTTCTTCCAGCTCTACAACAAGCTCAACGAGGACCACGACTACGACATCCGTTGCGGCAACATGTCGTTGAGCAGGGGAAGCATGATCATGATCCGGAGATGCGTGCCGGAGTTCATGGTCGACTACATGGAGAACTACGGACGCAATGCCGAGATGGAATATGGTGCGCCGTCTTTCGACGGGTCGCCGTCCTTTCCCGACCGGGAGTCCCGGTCTTTCGGCGGGTGCCGCGAAGTTCCTCCCCAGCAGAATTCTGAGAGCGGCGCCGACTACGATGCCCCCTGCTATTTTTCACGCTCTGTGCAATACGCGGTGCCAGTCGCCATCACGAGACCCACGGCGCCACCCGTTACGGTCGTGCTTCAGCAGCGCAGCCAGGCGTATACGAACAACGTGTTGCAGGTCATCAACAGCAATCCGCAATTGCTGCAGAAGTACACGCATCTGGTCGGTCTCTACGATGAGATGCGGCAGGCCCAAAGCCAGTATGCGGCGATGCAAGCGGATCGCGCGAAGGAGCGGCAGCCCGCGCCGCCCAACCTCGGTCCGCGCCTGCAGTAAGGGCGGTCAGCTCCGTCCGGCCAGCCACCGCAGGATGTTCCCGACTGTATCCTGGTAGAACCTCGTATAGAGGTTGCGCGACACGTAGCCGATATGCGGCGTCGCCAGCACATTCGGCAGGACGCGGAAGGGATGCTCGGCCGGCAGCGGCTCCTGGTCGAACACATCGATCGCGGCGCCGGCGATCCTGCCGCTGCGTAACGCCGCGATCAGGTCCGCCTCGTCCACGATGGGTCCGCGCGAAGTATTCACCAGTCGGGCAGTGGGCTTCATCAACGCCAGCTCGCCAGCCCCGACCAGTCCGCGCGTGCGTTCGCCCAGCACCAGGTGGATGGTGAGAATGTCGGCGCGGCGGAACAGCTCTTCCTTCGTGACCAGCACGGCGCCGGCATCGAGCGCGCGTTCCGCGGTCAGGTTCTGGCTCCAGGCGATCACTTCCATGCCGAAGGCTCTGCCTATCCTGGCCACGGCCGTGCCGATGTTGCCGAGGCCGAGCACCGCCAGCGTCCTGCCCGCCAGGTCATCGCCGATCAGGCGCTGCCAGCCGCCCGCGCGCAGCGCGGTGTGCTCGGCAACGAGGTTGCGCACGCTGGCCAGGATCAGCGCCCAGGTCAGCTCTATGGTCGGGCTCGTGCCGTAGCCGGTGTGTGCCACCTCCACGCCGTGTTCCGTCGCCGCTTCCATGTCGATCGACGCATTGCGCCGCGCCGTGGAAGCGATCAGGCGCAGCTGCGGCAGGCGCGAGATCACCGCGCGCGTCAGCGGCGTGCGTTCGCGCATCACGCAGACGACGCTGAAGGGTTGCAACCGCGCCACCAGCGCTTCGGTGTCGGTGAGGCGGTCGCGAAACACGGTGACCGAGGCCCGCCCCTCCAGCACCGACCAGTCGGCCATCGCCAGTGCCACGCCCTGGTAGTCATCCAGCACGGCGATGCGCGGGAGTCCCGGTGACGGCGTCACGTCCGCTTGTGCTTGTCCGGCCACTCGTGCAAGGCTGCGTTCATTACTACTCAGGGTCAAGGGGATGCGCGCACTGACCGCGATGATCCTGGCGATGCTGGCTTTCATCCCGGCCGCGCGAACGGCTGCCGTGCCGTCCGCCGTGAGCCTGAGCATCGTCACCGCCAAAGTCTCGAAGGCCACCGGCGATCTCGTGTCGCTGGTCTATCGCGGCGTCGAACTGCTGGCGAAATCCACGGACGGCCATCCCTTCGCCTACTGGTCGCATGACGCGCGCTCCGCGCACCACGAGGTGCGCGTCACCATCGACCCGGCCGGCAATGGCGGCGAGCGCGCCGAAGTCTCCATCAAGGGGTACTACGCCGGCACGCCGCTGGGACAGGGGCCGGGCGGCGGTTTCGCCGCCGACATCGAGATCCGCTATGCACTGGGCCGTGGCGACAGCGGCATCTACACCTACAGCATCTTCGAGCACCGGCCCGAATATCCTGACGCGGTGCTGGGCGAGGCGCGCTTTGCCGCCAAGCTCGGCGATGCCTTCGACTGGATGCTGCTCGACGAGCGGCACGACATTCCGGTCTCCGCGATGGAAACGCCGGACTACAACAAGTACGACTACACCACCATACAGTTCGAGCATCCCGCCTATGGATTCGCGGGCACGAAGAGCGGCATCGGCCTGTTCTTCGTGCTGGCCTCCACCGAGTACCTGACCGGGCCGCCGACCAAGGTGGAGTTCCTCGGCCACCGGCACAACACGCTGCTCACGTACTGGCGCTCGAGCCACTACGGCGGCGGTACCGTCGATGTGGCGCACGGTGAGTACTGGACGAAGGTCATCGGGCCGATCTTCGTGTACGCCAACCACGGGCCGGATCCGCAGGCGCTGTGGCGCGATGCGCTCGGGCAGCAGAAAAAGGAAGCCGCGAAATGGCCCTATGCATGGGTGGACGGCGTCGATTATCCGCGCGCCGAGGCGCGCGGCACCGTGAAGGGCCGGCTGCACCTGCATGATCCCGGCGATCCGGACCTCAGGGCGCGCAATTTCCGCGTCGGCCTGGCGTATCCCGCGTACAGCGTGACCACCGGCCGCGCCGCGGCCCAGAACAATCCCTCCCAGGTGGATTGGGATACGGACTCCAAGCACTACTCATTCTGGGTTGCCGGGGGCGACGACGGCAGGTTCGAGATCCCCCACGTCCGCCCGGGCAGGTACACGCTGCATGCCTTCGCCGATGGCGCGCTGGGCGAATACGCAAAGGCGGATGTCGTCGTCGAGGCGGGCAGGACGCTCGACCTCGGCACCCTCGACTGGCAGCTCGAACGCCACGGCCGCACGATCTGGGAGATCGGCCGCGTGGACCGCAGCGGCGGCGAGTTCGCACTGGGCGGCGACTACGCGCGCAATGGCATGGATCGCGTGTACGCGGCGCGCTTCCCGCAGGGCGTGCGTTATGTCGTCGGCCAGAGCGACTACTCGAAGGACTGGCCCTATCTGCAGGTCCCTTATCCCGGCAAGCCGGAACTCACGCCGCGCACCATCGTGTTCGACCTGCCGCGGGCGCCGGCCGGCATGGCGGCGCTGCGCATCGCCTTCGCCGGCAAGCAGTCGCCGGCCGTGCGCGTCGCGGTCAACGGCGTGCCCGCGGGCGAGGCGGGGAACCTGTGGTTCGACTCGGCGCTCGGCCGCAACCAGATCCGCGGATTGTGGGCGCTGCGCGACGTGCTCTTCGATGCCGCGCTGCTGAAGGCCGGCCGCAACGAGATCACGCTGTCGATCACCGGCGGCGGCGTGATCTACGACTACCTGCGGCTGGAGCTTGCCGGGGCGCGCTGAAGTGGCGGTCAGCGGCGCCGGCTTGAGGGTGGTCTTGCTGTCTTACTTGCAGGAGACGTACAGCGTATTCGGCACCACCGGCGGTTTCGCGCTGGCCGTGCCGCCCGTTCCGGCCGGCTGCTGCGGGACCACTACATGCGGGAACTTGACTTCCTCGAAGCCGACCGGGCACAGCTTGTTGGCCTTCGAGTAGCAAAGATCCAGCCGCGTCGCCGCGCATTCGATGTGGTACGCGGGCCTGCCTGCCGTGGTGCTCTCGGCGGGCGTCGCCGCGGCGCACCCCGCCAGCGGCAGCACGATGGCCACCCCCAGGGCGATTGTTTTCATTCTGCCACCTCCTTCACCGCCCCCATGGTACGCCTTCTACAGCGACATTCTGGTGGTGGCCCCCTTTGGCGGCTGGCCGTACACGCCCGCCTTGACATCCTCGACGAAGCTTTCCGTCCACGGCGGGCCTTCGGCCGCGTTGTAGATGCGCTGCGTGAGGTTCTCGGTGTTCCTCACCAGTACACGCGCGCGGTCCGGCGCGACTTCCACCTTCTGCCCTTCCTGCGTGATGTAGATGAACTCGAAGACGGCCTGGCTGAAACCGATCTGCCGCAGCCGGCGGTAGGCATCTTCTAGGTCCGGAGGGTCGTGGGGTGTATGTTCCTGCATGGCTTGCTCCATGGT
>Ga0335083_10007099_pt1 | contig 13856 bp, 16 predicted proteins | sample Lox_Sample_42_FD_206716 | JGI IMG/M metagenome (GOLD analysis project Ga0335083, IMG submission 206716) | Soil microbial communities from Loxahatchee National Wildlife Refuge, Florida, United States - Lox_Sample_4.2 | ecosystem: Environmental > Terrestrial > Soil > Wetlands | place: USA...
TGGTTCGCTCATGCCGCCCCTCCGCCTTCCGTCGCCAGCCAGGCTTCGCCGCAGGCTTTCGCCAACTCGCGCACCCGCAGGATGTAGCTCTGCCGTTCGGTAACCGAGATCACGCCGCGGGCGTCGAGCAGATTGAACACGTGGCTCGCCTTGATGCACTGGTCATAGGCCGGCAGCGCCATCAGATGGCGGCGCTTGTTGCCATCGGCCCAACCGTCCGCAAGATATTTCGTGCAGGCGGCCTCCGCCATCTTGAACTGCTCGAACAGCATCGCGGTGTCGGCGTATTCAAAATTGTGCCGCGAATATTCCTGCTCGGCCTGCAGGAAGACGTCGCCATAGGTGACCTTCTTGTCGTCGCTGCGGCCATTGAAGTTGAGATCGAAGACGCGGTCGACGCCCTGCACATACATCGCCAGCCGTTCCAGCCCGTAGGTGAGTTCGCCGGCGACCGGGCTGCACTCGAAGCCGGCGACCTGCTGGAAGTAGGTGAATTGCGACACTTCCATGCCGTCGCACCAGCACTCCCAGCCGAGCCCCCAGGCGCCCAGCGTCGGGCTTTCCCAGTCGTCCTCGACAAAGCGGATGTCGTGCAGTTTCGGATCGATGCCGATGGTCTTGAGCGAGTTGAGATAAAGCTCCTGGATGTCGGGCGGCGACGGCTTCAGGATGACCTGGAACTGGTAATAGTGCTGCAGCCGATTCGGGTTCTCGCCGTAGCGGCCGTCCTTGGGTCGGCGCGAGGGTTGCACATAAGCGGCGTTCCAGGGCTTGGGGCCGAGCGCGCGCAGCGTCGTCGCCGGATGGAACGTCCCCGCCCCCACCTCCATGTCGTAAGGCTGCAGGATCACGCAGCCCCACGCCGCCCAATACTGCTGCAAGGCCAGAATAAGTGCCTGGAACGATCGCGACGGATCCAGGTTTTCACGGGCCGCCCCCGTGGCGAGAAGATCGGCCTCAGCCATCGTTTGCAAACTGATTTTGGCGCATGAAAGCGGCGGGAACCGTATCGGCGGCCCTCCGGGGGGTCAAGCCGGCAAGGTCGCGCCGCTAAAGCCGTTTCTGAAGGCAGCCAAATTACAGCCGGTATTCACCGGTCAGGGGGTCGCGGCGCAAAGTCCGGCGCTGCTCGGCATCGGCGATGCGTGCCTTCGCGCGCCGGGCCTGGTCGAGTTCCTCATTGACCCGGCGGGCTTCCCTGACCGCCCAATGCACCACCATGGCACCGCCCGTGGCGATGAGCGCCCATTTCACCAATGGCGAAAACAAGAAGGTCGGCATGACGAACCTCGAATTGGCAGCGAACACAGGCACTTTCGGCAGCGAACAAGGCATTTTAGCGGCGTCAGAAAGCCCTCACAAGCCGTAGCGGCCCCAGAGCGCGCGCGCTTCCAGCGCCGAAATCAGATCGGCGGTAAAGCCATCTTGCCGCGCCAGCGCCTCGAGCGAGCCGATCCCGGGCAGCCTGCGCCCCAACAGGCTGCGTTCGGCGGCAATCAGCGGGGTGTGCACCTTCTCGCCATAACGCGCGCGCAGATTCGAGCGCAAATCGCCGATGCTGTCGGCGAGGCCGAACTCGATTGCCTTCTGCGCCGTCCAGAACTCGCCGGAGAACAGCGTCTTGTCGGGGGCTTGCAGCCTCACACCGCGCCGTTCCTTGACCAGCGCGATGAAGTGCTCGTGGATGTCCTGCTGAATCGCCTTGATGCGCTTAACTTCGTCCGGCTTTTCCGGCTGGAACGGGTCGAGCATCGCCTTGTGCTCGCCGGAGGTGTAGATGCGGCGCTCAACGCCGAGCTTTTCCATCAGCTTGGGAAAGCCGAAGGAACCGCCGACGACGCCGATCGAGCCGACGATGGAGAATTGATCGCAAATGATTTCGTCGGCGGCACAGGCAAGCATGTAACCGCCGGACGCGCCGACATCTTCGATAAAGGCGATGACCGGAAGCTTCTTCTCTTCCGCCAATTGGCGGATGCGGCGGAAGATCAGGTGCGATTGCGCCGGTGAGCCGCCCGGCGAATTGATCAGCAGCGCCACCGCCCGCGCATGCGGCACCGAGAAGGCTCGCTGCAGTGACCGCGCCACGCCGGCAAGCGCCAGCCCCGGGCGCAGCGGCGTTACCGCGCCGATGACCCCGGAGAGCCGCAGCACCGGCACCACCGGAATGTCGGCGCGGAAGCGCTTGGGCACCAGGAAGCGCAAACCATCGACGACGCGATCGAGGATCGATGTTGCCGGCATGATTGGCAGTTAGTCAGCCCTTCCAACGTGAGTCAAAGCCGCCGGGGAACTTTTTCGTTGTCGAAAAATTGATAGCTGCACTGCAGCATTTTACCGCGCCTCACCATAGAAGTACCTCACATTGCCTATATTTTAACCTTGGAATGCTTTTTGCTCTGCAGCAATCACCGCCGTGCTATGGCGGCCAAGAGAGGCGAATAGATGGACCCCAAGCTTACCATCCTGTTTCTGTTTATCGGCGCTGTTATTGCGCTTTCGAACCTCAGCGACGAAAAACTGGCGCGGATGCGCAGCCAGATTGCCGCGCGACGATGGCGCGAATTGGTGCCGGGACGGCGCAAAATTTAGTCACCGGCGCGCTGCAGGCGCCCGAACTTCAGTAAAAACTCAGCGTAGAACCGCCCCGTAGAACGGCTTCGGCGGCCGCGGTCGGTTGCCCCCGCTCGTCGTTGAGGACGAGCCCCGGACGCAGCGCGAGCGGCGCGCTGCCGCCCTTGCTGGCGCGCACCAGCACGCGAATCGCACTCGCATCCGAACGCGGATAGACCGGCAGCACGACGATGCTGCCGAAACTCGCGCCGAGCGCGGCGAGCAAGGCGGCAAGACCGTCGGCGCGCCAGATCAGCGTCAGCACCCCGCCGGGCCGCAACAGCCAGGCCGCGGCGGCAAGCCACTGCTGCAAGGTATCCGGCGCGGCGGCATGCGCGAGGCGACGGCGCGCATCGGGCGAGACGTTCTGCCGCGTGGCGTCGTTGAACGGCGGGTTCATCAGCACGCAATCGGCGCGGCCAGCCGCGACCCCGTGAGCGGCGAAAGCGGCCGGTTCGGTCACATCGAGCGCCAGCGCGCGCACCCGGCCGTCCAATGCGTTGCGGCGGGCATTGTCGGCGGCAAGGGCGCTTAGCGCCGGATCGACATCGGCCAGCGTAACGCTAAGCCCCTCGACGCGGCTTGCCAGCGCGAGGCCGGCGGCGCCGACCCCGGCGCCGAGATCAAACGCGCAGTCGCCGGCCTTGGCCGCCGTTGCCGCCGCCAGCAGAATCGCATCGTGGCCGACGCGATGGCCGCGCAGCGGCTGCCGCAGACGCAGGCGGCCGCCGAGCACGGCGTCGTCGCTGGTTTCGAGCGTGGCGTGTTCAGTGACCATCGGACCGAAGCTCGTGGCCGAGGCCTGCATCCTGCAGCAGTTGCCGGGCTCGCAGCTCATAGCCGTCGGCGACCAGCACACGCGCCTGCAGGATGCCCAGCGAGCCTTCGAGCACGCTCATGTTCTGATCGAGGACCATGGGCTTGATGCCGGCGCCCTCGAGCAAAGCCACCACCGCCGAGACCAGCACGCGGTCATTGCTGCGGACAATCTCGCGCAAACTCAAGATCTCCGCCGTTCCTCGCCGGGCGCCCGGTGGGCGAGATAGGCGAGCAGTTTCATCTCGCGGCGGCCGCGCGTCACCGTATCGAGAACCAGCCCGATAGCGACGGCGAGACAGGCCAGGATCATCAGCCCGGTCGAGAGGATCGCCGTCGGCAGACGCGGCACCAGGCCGGTCTCCAGATAGGTGACGGCGAGAGGAATGGCGAAGCCGACGGAAGCGATGGCCAGCGCCAAGCCGATACCGCTGAAAAACGGCAGCGGCCGCTCGGCGCGATAAAGCCGTACGATCATGCGCAGGATGCGCAAGCCGTCGCGCCAGGTGTTGAGCTTGGAGGCCGAGCCTTGCCGCCGTGCGTAATAGGGCGTGTCGATTTCCGCCACCGCCAGTCCCAGTTCCAGGGCGTGGATCGTGAGTTCGGTCTCGATCTCGAAGCCGCCCGAGAGCACCGGAAAGGATTTCACGAAGCGGCGCGAGAACACGCGATAGCCGGAGAGCATGTCGTTGAAGGTCGGGCCAAAAACCGAGGCTACGAATGCGCTCAGCAGCCAGTTGCCGGTGCGGTGACCGGCGCGATAGGCGGCCTGCTCCTGATCGACGCGGCTGGCGACGACCATATCGAGCCGGTCGGCGAGCAGCCGTTCGATCATGACGATGACGCTCGGCGCGTCGTAGGTGGCATCGCCGTCGACCAGCACGTAGAGGTCGGCCTCCACGTCGGTGAACATGCGCCGTACCACGTGACCCTTGCCCTGGCGCTTTTCCTCGAACACTTCGGCGCCGGCGGCGCGCGCGGCCGCCACGGTATTGTCCGTCGAATTGTTGTCGAATACGAAGATCGCCGCGCCGGGAAGCGCGGTCTTGAAGTCGCCGACAACTTTCGCCACCGCGGCTTCCTCATTGAAGCAGGGCACAAGCACCGCGATCTTGTAGCCGTCGAATCGGGCGTGCTTGCTCGCGGCCGCTGCGGAAACCTTTCGTGCCAACGTGACCCCCGGCGCGCCTAAGCCCTTGCCCATATAGTGGGTGTGATCCTAATTGTGGCCATGGCCCCGGCCGAATACCGGTTCCCAATTTTCGCGATCATGGGCTAACATACCGTTTCTGCGCCTGCGTGTCCCTAAAGCGTCCTCCGGAGTTTCCTCTTTGGCCGTCGTTCTTCCCTTTGAAAGCCCGCAAAGCGCCTCGATCGAGCGTCTGGCCGGGCTGGTCGCGTTCGATCTCGAGCGCGTCAATGCCACGATCCTGGCGCGCACCGGCTCCGAGGTGACCATGATTCCGGAGGTCGCCAATCATCTGATTTCCTCGGGCGGCAAGCGGCTGCGTCCGATGCTCACGCTGGCCATGGCCAAACTGGCCGGTTACGCGGGCGACGGCCACATCAAGTTCGCCGCCGCGGTCGAATTCATGCACACCGCGACGCTGCTGCATGACGATGTCGTCGACGAAAGCGACATGCGCCGCGGCAAGCTCGCGGCGCGCATGCTCTGGGGCAACGAGGCGAGCGTGCTGGTCGGCGATTTCCTGCTCGGGCAGGCATTCAAGATGATGGTCGAGGTCGGCAATCTGCAGGCGCTTGGCATCCTCTCCTGCGCCGCCGCGGTGATCGCCGAGGGCGAGGTCATGCAGCTTGGCGCCGCGAAAAACACCGCCACCAACGAGGACGAATACCTGGCGGTGATCCGCGCCAAGACCGCGGAACTGTTCGCCGCCGCCTGCGAAGTGGGCCCGGCGCTGGCCGCCAAGGACAAGGCCGAGCAGGCCGCCTGCCGTTCGTTCGGCATGAATCTCGGCATCGCCTTCCAGCTCGTCGACGACGCGCTCGACTACGGCGGCAAATCGGCCAAGCTCGGCAAGAACGTCGGCGACGACTTCCGCGAGGGCAAGATCACGCTGCCGGTGGTGCTGTCGTTCCGCCGCGGCTCCGCCAAGGAGCGCGAATTCTGGAACCGCACGCTCGGCAAGGGCGACATCGGCGACGGCGATCTCGACACCGCGATCTCGATGATGACACGGCATCACGCCATCGAGGATACCATCGGCCGCGCCCGCCATTACGGCGCCATTGCGCTCGATGCGCTGGCGCTGGTGCCGCCGTCGGAGATCAAGCAGGCGCTGGAAGAAACCGTGGCCTTCTGCATTGCCCGCGCACACTAGCCCGCGCCGGCATTCTAGCGCTGGAAGGACAGGTCGCCTTCACCCGGATCGCGCAACATCTGCAGGCGGACGTTGGGGTCAGGATCCTGACCGATATTTTTGCCGTAGGTATAGACCGGCGGGCTGCAGCCGTTGGGCCGCGGCGGGTTGCCGCCGGTAAGCAGGAAATCCCAGGAGAACGTCGTCGGCTGATCGGCACAGGTCGGCGCAGCGCTCCGCTTGACGCGCGCGGCGGCCGGACCAGCCGCGACGGCCGCCAGAGCCACGAGGCAAATTGCGATCGAACTTGCGGTCTTTGTCATTGGCGCTGCCTATCGGCAAATTTCGGGCTTGGCAACAAGGGCCTCGCAATCTGGCCATTTTCATGGTCGCTCAGTGCCCGCCGATCATGCCCGCATGAATCCACCAATGGTCGTGCGTGCTCTTAAGCTGCTGCGCCGCGGTTGTTGCTTCCGCGGGCGATTGAAACAGCGCAAAGCAGGTCGGGCCGGAGCCCGACATGCGGGCAAGACGAGCCGACGGCAATTTGGCAAGCGCCTCGAGCACTTCGCCGACAACCGGCGCGCAGGCGACGGCAGGCCGGGTCAAGTCATTGCCGTGACGGTGGAGGAATTCGATCAGCGCGTCCCGCTCGCGCGGCACCTCGCCAAGATCGCCTTGCTGCGAGGCCATGCCGGCGAAGGCCGCGAACACCTCGCGCGTCGGCAACGCAATTCCCGGATTGACGAGCACCGCGGCAAGCTGCGGCAGCACGAGCGGCAGCGACAGCTCTTCGCCGACGCCGCGCATGATCCTGGACCGCGGGTCGAGACACACCGGAACATCGGCGCCAACCGCCAATGCAGCCGCGGCAAGCCGCGGCTCGCCGGGCGCCAACGCATTCGCCCGCGCCAGCAGCCGCAGCGCGGCCGCCGCGTCGGCCGAGCCGCCGCCGACGCCGCCGGCAACGGGGATCATCTTTTCAAGCTGAAACTGTCCGGCCGCGACGCCGGCGACGCGCTGGCGCAACGCCGCTACCGCCTTGAGCACGAGGTTGTCGGCAGTCGGCCCGCAAGCTGCCGCGAATGGGCCGACGATAGCGAGCGCGGTCTGCGGGCCCGGATGCAGCGTCAGCGTATCGGCAATGTCGGCGAAGGCCACCAGGCTTTCGAGCTCGTGATAGCCGTCGGCGCGGCGGCCGGTCACGCGCAGGGTCAGGTTGATCTTGGCGAGGGCTTTTTCGGTGAGGGAAGCGGACACGCTGGGCCATTCACTCGTCATGCCCGGCCTTGTGCCGGGCATCTACGTCTTATCCTACTAAAGCCAAGACGTGGATGGCCGGGGCAAGCCCGGCCATGACGACGAGCAAATCATAACGCAAAGCTCTCAGCCGCCGTCGCCGGTCTTCTTGGCGGCCTTGGCCTGCGACGACGTCTCATCCGGCAGTCCGTTCTGCAGCTTGCCCTCGATCTTCGGCATGTCCTCCGGATCGGGCTTGAGATCGCGCGCATGCGCCCACTGGAAATGCGCTTCGAGCGTGCGGCCGACCCGCCAATAGGCGTCGCCGAGATGGTCGTTGATGGTCGGGTCCTCGGGCTTGAGCTCGACGGCATGCTCGAGCTGCTTCACCGCCTCGTCGTAATTGCCGAGACGGAAATAGGCCCAGCCCAGCGAGTCGACGATATAGCCGTCGTCGGGCCGCTGCTGCACCGCGCGCTTGATCATCTCCATGCCCTGGTCGAGGTTGACGCCCTGATCGATCCAGGAATAGCCAAGATAGTTGAGCACCTGAGGCTGCTCGGGAAACAGATCCAGTGCCTTCTTCAGGTCGGCTTCCGCCTTCGGCCACTGCTTCGAGCGTTCGTAACAGATGCCGCGGAAATAATAGATGACCCAGTTGTTCTTTTCCGGCTGCTTGATGGTGTCGACGCCCTTGGAATAGACGTCGGCGCACTCGGCAAACTTCTTGCGGCCGCGCAGCACGTTGCCGAGCGCCATGATCGCTTCGAGATCGTCCGGGTGCTCCTTGAGCAACGCCTGCAGATGCTTCTGTGCCTCGTCGGACTTGTCGAGTGCATCGAGATCGGATGCCATCTGGATCGCGGCGTTGCGATGCAGCGGAGACGATGCCGGAACGCGCTCATAGACCTTGATCGCCAGCGCCGGCTTTTTCAGCGCCTCGTAGAGATCGGCGAGCGATAACAGCGCCAGCGGATGCGCCGGCTCGAGATAGAGCGCGAGTTGCAAATAGACGAGGCCGAGATCCTCGCCGCCGCGACGCCCGAGCGAGGCGCCAAGGCCGTAGAGCGCCTCGGCGCCGCCGGCCTGCGCGGTGGCGACCAGCGGCGGCAATTTCTCGCCGGCCTTGAGCTTGGCCATGGCTTCGGTGACCAGCGGATGGCGCGGCAACTGCTTGTCGAAAGCTTCAAAGATGGCGAGCGCATCCTTGGGCGAGCGGTTGCGCGATAGCCAGGAACCATAGGCCTGCACCACGCGCAGCGCGGTGGCGTCGAGCTTGTAGGCGTTGGCGAAGCGCTTGCCGGCCTCTTTCTGGTTACCGGCGAGTTCGGCGATCATGCCCGCGTGCAGGTCCTTGAAGATCGCGTACCAGTCCGGCCCGGCGAGGCGGTCGATCGTGGCAATGGCGCCTTTGCCGTCGCCGGCTCCCTGCAGGCTCCAGGCGGCAAGCAGCGTCGCGGTCAGGTCCGTGATCGGTCCCCGCACCGACTGCGCCAGATCGCGGCGCGCGGCTGCGTATTGGGCTTTCTTGAGCGCGTGCACGCCGAGCACCAGCCGGGCGACGCGGTCGTTCTTGTCGACCTGGGCGATGTGGTCGGCATAGCGGACCGAATCTTCGATTTCGCCGTCGACCAGGAGCGACAGGAAGGTGCGGTCGAGCAGCTCGCCGTTATTGGGATCGCGCCGCAGCGCCGAGCGATAGAACGCGGCGGCGGCGGCGGCGTCGCGCTCCTGCCCGGCATGGCGGGCGGCGAGATAGCTGCCGGTCGCGGTCATGCCGGCCATTTCCTGCGCGCTCGGAGCCTGCGCCGACAGCTCGACGGGAAGCGCCACGAGAAAAGCGGAAAGCGCGGTGCCGACCATGCACCGGGTAATACTTGGAGAGGTCACAGGCGGCGCTCCATTGGAGGCGGTCAGGCGCGAAATCCGCGATGGTCCGCCGAGGGTTGAGCCGAGAATGGCCTTTTTGTGCGACGCCCGCAAGAACGGCGGCAACTGCGTCGGCGGACGAGCTTGAAAGCTCTGTTGTGGCGGTATCGTGGCCAAGCCGGCCGGTTGCCTTCACATGTTCGGGTAATTCGGACCGCCGCCGCCTTCGGGCGGAACCCACGTGATGTTCTGATTCGGGTCCTTGATGTCGCAGGTTTTGCAGTGGACGCAGTTCTGCGCATTGATGACGAATTTCGGCGCTCCCGCCTCGTCCACCCATTCGTAGACGCCGGCCGGGCAATAGCGCGCCGACGGCCCGCCGAAAATGTCGTGTTCGGAAGTTTTCTCCAGATTCATGTCGGCGACGCGTAGATGAACCGGCTGATCTTCCTCATGATTGGTGTTGGAGAGGAACACCGACGAAAGCCGATCGAAGGTGAGCACGCCGTCGGGGCGTGGATAGGCGATGCGTAAGCATTCGGCGGCAGGCTTGAGCAAGGCGTAATCGGGCTTGCCGTGCGACAGCGTGCCAAACAGGGAAAAACCGAAGGTGTTGGTCCACATGTCGAGGCCGCCCAGCGCGATGCCGGCGAGCGTGCCGAACTTCGACCACAACGGCTTGGCGTTGCGGACTCTCTTCAGATCGGCGCCAATGACGGACGAACGCCAGCCGGCGTCGTAATCGGCGAGCTCGTCGTGGCTGCGCCCCGCCGCAAGCGCCGCGGCGACGGCTTCCGCGGCAAAGATGCCGGACAGGATGGCATTGTGGCTGCCCTTGATGCGCGGCACGTTCATGAAGCCGGCGTCGCAGCCGATCAGCGCCCCGCCGGGGACGGTGAGTTTAGGCACCGACTGAAAGCCGCCTTCGGTGAGCGCGCGGGCGCCGTAAGCCAGGCGTTTTCCCCCGGCGAAGGTGTCGCGCACCAGGGGATGCGTCTTGAAGCGCTGGAATTCCTCGAACGGCGACAGATATGGGTTGGTGTAGTTGAGATGCAGGACGAAGCCGACCGCGACCAGATTGTCGTCGAAGTGATAGAGGAAGGAGCCGCCCCCGGTCGAGCCGTCGAGCGGCCAGCCGAAGGAATGCGCTACCCGTCCCTTGCGATGCTTGTCCGGCGCCACCTGCCACAGCTCTTTCAGGCCGAGCCCGAATTTCTGCGGATCGCGGCCCTGGGCAAGGGCGAATTTGGCGATGAGCTGCTTGCCGAGATTGCCGCGGGCGCCTTCGGCGAACAGCGTGTACTTGGCGCGCAGTTCCATGCCGCGCGTGAAGTTGTCCTTGGGCTCGCCGTTCTTGCCGACGCCCATATCGCCGGTGGCGATGCCGGCGACGGCGCCGTCGTCATCGTAGAGCACTTCGACGGCGGCAAAGCCGGGATAGATTTCGACGCCGAGCGCTTCGGCCTTACCGGCCAGCCAGCGGCAGACATTGCCGAGGGACACGATGAAATTGCCGTGGTTGCCCATCAACGGCGGCATCAGGATATTCGGCAGCCGCAGCGCGCCGCTTTCGCCAAGATAGTAGAAGCGGTCGTCGGTGACGGCGGTCTTGATCGGGGTATCTTCGCCACGCCATTCCGGCAGCAGGCGGTCGATACCGACGGGATCGATCACGGCGCCGGACAGGATATGGGCGCCGACTTCGGAGCCCTTCTCGACGATGACGACCGAGATGTCCGGACTGATCTGCTTGAGGCGGATGGCGGCGGCCAGGCCCGCCGGACCGGCGCCGACCACCACCACATCGAATTCCATCGCCTCGCGTGCCGGCAGTTCGGCCATATTCATCTCTCCCCGCTCCCAGTAATATCGAACCGCCTATGAACCGCCTAGCCGCTTTCGCCGCCACGTTGACGCTGCTTACGGCTGCTCATGCCGCCCAGCAAGCACCGGGCCAACATCCGCCGCTGGCGGTGAACGACGACACCGTTTCCGTCGTCCGCGGCACCCAAGCCGGCACGCTGATGCTGCCGCAGGGCACGCCGCCCTTTGCCGCGATAATTTTGCTGCACGGCTGCGGCGGCGTGTCGCAGAACATGCAATCGTGGGCGAAGCGGCTGGTGTCATGGGGCTACGCCGCGCTGATCCTCGACAGTTTCGGCCCACGCGGCATCGAAACGGTGTGCAACCACAGCAGCCTGTTCCTCCCCCGCGAGCGCGCCAAAGACAGCTTTGCCGCCGCCGCGTATCTGCGCCAGCGCGCCGATATCGATCCGGCGCGGATCGGACTGATCGGCTTTTCTCATGGCGGCTCGACCGCGCTTGCAGCCTCGGTGCAAAACCGGGTGATGGCCTACGACGCCAAGCCGTTCCAGGCGGTCGTCGCCTATTATCCCTATTGCCCTTCGATTGCGCCGCAACTCGCCAACGACGTGCAGATTCTCGCCGGCTCCGACGACGACTGGACGCCGGCGCCGCGCTGCGTCGATTTTGTCGCGCTCTATGCCGGAACGAGCGCGCACAAGCCGCTGTTGAAGATTTATCCGGACGCGGTGCATGTGTTCGACGCGCCCGGCGCACCACGATTGTATTTCGGCCACCACCTTGCCTACGACGCGGTGGCTGCCGCCGATTCGTTCCAGGTGACCAGGCAATTTCTCGACCGCCATTTGCGGCCCGAAGCTGCGCATGAATAACAGGAACGCAGCCCGCGACCTGCTCGACTTCTACGCCGAGGCGGGCGTCGATGCCCTGCTCGGCGAACAGCCGGTCGACCGCCTTGTGGCGCCGGAAGCGCCGCCCCAACGTGCCGCGCAGCGGGTTGCGACGCCGCTCAATCCCGACATCAGGCAAGGCGCCGCGCCGACGGCGCCGCCCTCGCCCGACGCCGCGGCCATGGCGGCGCGCGAGGCGGCAAAAAGCGCCCAGACGCTCGAGGAACTGCGCGGCATTCTCGACAAGTTCGACGGCTGCGCTCTGAAGGCGACGGCGACGCGGCTTGTGTTTGCCGACGGCAATCCCAGGGCGCGGGTGATGTTCGTCGGCGAAGCGCCGGGGCGCGACGAAGACATCGAAGGCCTGCCCTTCGTCGGCCGCTCCGGCAAATTGCTCGACCGTATGCTCGCGGCCATCGGACTTGATCGCACGTCGGCCTACATCGCCAACATCGTGCCGTGGCGGCCGCCGGGCAACCGCACGCCGACGCCGCAGGAGTCGGCGATCTGCTTGCCCTTCATCCTGCGGCAGATCGAGCTCGCCGATCCCGACATTCTCGTCTGTCTCGGCGGGCCCTCGGCGCAGACCCTGCTCGGGATCAAGGACGGCATCACCAAGACACGCGGGCGCTGGTTCAGCTTCGCCACGGGCAAGCGCGAGATCCGCGCCATGCCGACCTTCCACCCGGCGTTCCTGCTGCGCAGCCCGCTGCAGAAGCGCTTTGCCTGGCGCGACTTCCTGGCGATCAAGAAGGCGCTGGCGAGCCAGAGCGCGTGAGCGCGAGGCGCTACTCGATGGGGAGGCAAACCGCCGCGACCCAAAGCGAGGCGCTGTCATGATTGCCGGAAATTTGATTGTACGACCAGCTGCCCGCCACCGCTTTGCATGCGCTCAAGGTGGCGAATTTGTTCACGAGCAGGGTCTGGCCCGGCGCGGAGACGAGATAAAGATTGGACTGCGGATCCTTGGCCGGCTGCGCCGACGCGGCAGCGAGGGGCGCGGCGAGAAGCGCCACGAAACCGATTGAGCGAGCGAGACGTCGAACCATTGCAGCCTCCATTGTTTGCCGTATCGAATTCGAGCAATTTTTGACCCAGGAGCGAAGCGCGAAATGCGCGGACCGGCCGCCGCCCGCTAGCGATAGGCCACCAGCAGCGCGCCAGCGGCAATGAGCGCGACGCCGGCCCAGTTCGGCGCGGTCAGCTTCTCGCCGAGAAACACAGCGCCGAACAGCGCCACCAGCACCACGCTGAGCTTGTCGATCGGCGCCACCTGCGCCGCCTGGCCGAGCTTGAGCGCGCGGAAATAGCACAGCCACGAGGCGCCGGTGCCGAGCCCCGACAGCAGCAGGAACAGATAGCTGCGCAGCGAAATCGTGCCCGGCGCCTGGAATTCCCCAGTGACCGCCAGAAGAAATCCGAGCGTGACGATGACGACGATGGTGCGGATGAAGGTGGCGAGATCGGAATTGATGTTTTCGACGCCGACCTTGGCGAAAATCGCGGTCAGCGCCGCAAAGACCGCCGACATCACCGCCCAGAATTGCCAGGACGACCATACGCTCATTCACGCACCCCAACGCCTGCCGCCGCGCCGGCACGAACCGGATACCGCCGCCGAACGATAACTGAGGATTGAATGCTCACGCGTCGCAAAATCCTCGCACATGGGACTATAGTGTGGGGCGAAATTTCCTGCCCGGAGTTCGCCTCATGACCTTCGATCCTGCCATGCTCGGCCGTCTGCAATTTGCCTTTACCGTCATATTTCACATCATTTTTCCGAGCTTCACCATCGGCCTCTCTGCCTATATCGCCACCCTCGGCGTCATGTGGCGATGGACGGAGCGCGAGCACTTCCACGTGCTGATGCGGTTCTGGTCGAAGATCTTCGCCGTGTCCTTCGCCATGGGCGTGGTGTCGGGCATCGTGATGTCCTACGAATTCGGCCTCAACTGGAGCCGTTTCTCGCTCATCGTCGGCAATGTGGTCGGCCCGCTGATCGGCTACGAAGTGCTCAGCGCGTTCTTCCTCGAAGCAACCTTCCTCGGCGTGCTGCTGTTCGGCTTCAACAAGGTGCCGCCGTGGCTTTATGTGCTGTCGGCGGTCTGCGTCGCCGTCGGCACCTCGATGTCGGCGTTCTGGATACTGTCGGCCAATAGCTGGATGCAGACGCCCGCCGGCTACGAGCTGCGCGGCGGCATCGCCTATCCGACGGATTGGGTGGCGGCCATCTTCAATCCGAGCTTCCCCTATCGTCTGGCGCACATGCTCAACGCCGCCT
>Ga0335083_10007100_pt1 | contig 13851 bp, 8 predicted proteins | sample Lox_Sample_42_FD_206716 | JGI IMG/M metagenome (GOLD analysis project Ga0335083, IMG submission 206716) | Soil microbial communities from Loxahatchee National Wildlife Refuge, Florida, United States - Lox_Sample_4.2 | ecosystem: Environmental > Terrestrial > Soil > Wetlands | place: USA: Florida...
CAGCCTTGAGCGCATCGAGCAGCATCTGGCAGTGCAGGTGTTCAGGCGTGGCGATGAAGACGGCGTCGATGGAGTTGTCGGCAAGCAGATCGCGGTAATCGGCGTAGGTCTTGGGCGTGTTGCCGCCCATGGTCTCGACGCGTTTGACGCCGCGCGCCAGGTTGCCTTTGTAGGCGTCGCAAAGGGCCACGACGGCGGCCGTCTCTTTGGAGCGGGTGAACAGCCGATCCATCAGGTAGTAGCCGCGGCCTCCGGCGCCGATGAATCCGACGTGGATTCTGTCATTGGGCGCGGCCGCGAGCGGGGCGGCCATCGCGGCAGCGGCGGTGGCGCCTTCGAGAAAGCGGCGGCGGCTGACGTCGTGGGTCATATTGGGTCCTTTGGGAACATGGTATCGCGACGTAGGGCAGACGATCGTTTCATGCCGTCTGCCGCCGAACTGCTGCCGTCGGTCGAGCCTCCAATCTGGCAGACGACTCAAAGCGATCGTCTGCCCCACGTCAACCCGTTGCTACCATGGAAGACGACTTGGAAAAGACAAACTCAGGACAATGGCCTCAGGTGTACCTTTGCGTGGCGCTGACCACCGGGGCGACGCTACTGCTGGAACTCGCGGTCACGCGAATCTTCTCGGTAGTTCTCTATTATCATTTCGCGTTTCTGGCGATCTCCATCGCGCTGTTCGGATTGGGTGTGGGCGGTGTCTTTTCATACGTAGTGGCAGGCTGGAAAGCGCCGCTGTTTCTCAAGATCGCCCGCCTGAGCGCGATCAACAGCCTGCTGGTGGTGGTTTCGCTGATCGTCATTCTGGCGCAAAAAGGCGATGTCGGCGACCTCGGCTGGAGCACCTTCTGGAAACTCTCGCTGATCTATTTCTCCACCGCGCTGCCGTTCTTTCTATCGGGCACGATCGTGTCGCTGGCCATCTCGGAGACCATCGAGCGGGTCAATCGCGTGTATTTCTTCGACCTGCTGGGCGCAGCCACCGGATGCCTCGTGTTGCTGGCGCTGCTGCGCCTCTTCGATGGCGAATCGACGGTGCTGGCCGCCGCCATCATTTTCGCGGCCGCGGCAGCGATCTGGCATAACCTGGCCGGTTCGGCCCGCGGGCGCGCCGCCTCCGTCGCCCTGGCGCTGCTGCTGGTTGCGTTCCTCACGTACAACAAGCGCAGCCACATTCTCGATATCCGCCACGCCAAGGGCCAGGATCTGCCCAACGAGGTTTTTCTCCGCTGGAACACGTTCTCGAGGATCGCGCTGGTCGACAACAAAGCCGAGGGCCGGCATACGATCGTCATCGACGCCGATGCCGCCACCGACATCGTGAAATCCGATCTCGACAACCTCAGCGACAGCGACCGCCACGGCCTGATGGATCGCGTGCTGGCGTTGCCGTATTGGGTTCGTCCCGGGGCTAAGACGCTGGTCATCGGGCCGGGCGGCGGCGGCGACGTGGCGCGCGCCATCGCCAGCGGCAGCCACGACGTGACCGCGGTGGAAATCAATTCCATCATCGCCGACACCATCATGCGCGAGCGGTATCCGGCGCTGAGCCACGGCCTGTATTGGCGGCCGGAGGTGCACCTGGTGGTGGAGGACGGCCGGAGCTTCGTCCGCCGCAGCACGGCGAAATACCAGGTAATTCAAGCCACGCTCGTGGATACCTGGGCCTCCACCGCCGCCGGGGCTTTCGCGCTTTCCGAAAACAACCTCTACACCGTCGACGCTTTCCGCGATTACCTCGAGCACCTCACCGATGATGGCGTGGTGTCGTTCACCCGCTGGGGCTTCAATCCTCCGCGCGAATCGCTGCGCCTGATTTCGCTGGCGCGCCAGGCGCTGCTGGAGTTGAACGAGCCGGACACGGCGTCGCACATCATCGTGGGACGCGAGGGATCGGTGGAAGGCCGCGGCGCGTTCGATAGCGTGCTGATTTCGCGCAAGCCGTTTTCCGCGGCCGATATCGACCGCGCGCGCGCCTTGTTCGCCGCCGCCCACCTGGAAGCCCTGTACCTGCCGGGGGTGGAAATCCACAACCCGTTCTACGACCTGCTGCACAGCGCCGACCCCGAAGCCTACGAGCGCGCCTACCGCTTCGACATCACGCCGGTCACCGACGACCGGCCGTTCTTCTTCTTCACGGTGCAGCCGCGCGACGTCTGGTCGTTTTTCCGTACGGCGTCGCACGAATCGGCCGATTACCACGCCAACAACCAGGCTGTTCCGCTGCTGTTCGGGCTGATGGCCGTCAGCCTGATCGCCATGACGCTGATCCTGCTGGCGCCGCCGCTGGTGTTGGGAACGCGGCTGCCGCGCCAGCCGGGCGTTCGCGGCTTTCTGCTCTACTTTCTTTTCATTGGCGCCGGATACATCTTCATCGAAGTCGGGCTGATTCAGAAGTTCGTGCTGTTTCTGGGCCATCCCACCGACGCGCTGACGGCGGTGATCTTCTCCATGTTGATCGCGTCGGGATGCGGCAGCGCCGCCAGCCGCCGCCTGATCGGCGACCGGGACAGCCGCCTGGTCAAAGTGCTCGGTCTGGTTTCGATCCTGGCCGCCGGCCTGGCGGTTCTGGTTTCCGCCACGCTGACGTCGCTCGTCTGGCTGCCGCACCCGGTAAAGGTGGCGCTGACGGTAGCGGTTATCGCGCCGCTGGGATTTGTGATGGGTATGCCATTCCCCGCCGCGCTCAAAAGGCTGGAGCATTGGCACGCTCCCTCGGTGCGATGGGCATGGTCGTTGAATGCGGCCGCCAGCGTTTCGGGGTCGGTGGCGGCGCTGGTAGCTGCAATCTACATGGGCCTGACACAGACGCTGGTGATGGGCGGCATCTTTTATCTGGCGGCATTGGCGGTGACGGTACGGGTTTCCTGGCGGGAAACGGCGGGAACGACGGCACTGGGTCCGGGCGCCAGCCGGGTGGTGCTGGCAAAATAAGGGGCACACAGGGTGGGCCGGCGCAGGGCCTTCCCGTGCGCACATCGGGGCGGGTCAGACTTCGGCAATCGCGCTTTTCACGCGGACCGGCCGATTGAAAATCGGCCGCAGGCTGCCAGCCTGCCCCACAAGGCCGCGCGGTTTTCATTGCCGGTGAGGGGCGGAAGGCCGGCTGTGACAGGTTGGAAACCTGTCCCACCCGTGAGCCAGTTTCCCCCGGATTTCCGCGTTAAGGGAATAGGAGATAGAGGAGGAGCACCCGCGTCCGTGGGTGATCGACAACGTATGATCAGAAAAATCGCAAAAATCCCGGCTAGCCTGCTGCTGTGTGCGGCATCGTACGCCGCAACCATCAGTACAACCATGACGGTCCAGGGAGTGGTCAACGTGAGTTCCACAGGAACGACTCTGCTGTCCGGGACGGCCACACTCACCAACGTCGGAAACGGCGCGATCACGGCGACGCTTTCTGCGGGCGCCAGCGGGTTTACCGGCAGTTTCTCGATCGCGTTTACGGCCGGCGGCACGCTCACGGGGACGCTCACGGCGCCAGCATCGGTTTTGTCGGGGTCAGGTAATGTCTCGGCGACCGTCACGGGCGGCACCGGAACATACGCCGGCGCCACGGGATCGTTTCCTACGATGCCGGGCCAGGGTGGATTCACGACCACCGGCCAGATAACCCTGAATTTCAGTGGGCCGGGAACGATCACGACCAGCGGTGGCGGATCGACGGGACCGACGGGACCAACGATCAGCGATGTCCTGGACGCCGCCAGCAATACGGAAAACGTCGCTCCGGGCAGCATCTTCATCGTGAAAGGCTCGAATCTGTGCCCCAGCGGCTTCACGTCGTTCAACGTGCCGCGTCCGACGACAGCGCCGGACGGGGTCAAAATCACGTTTACACCGACGGCCGGCGGCACCGGGACGGACGCTTTGCTTTGGTACGAATACAACCAGAGCGGAACTGTGCAACTGGCGGCTATTCTGCCCTCGACGGTCACAGCCGGAAAATACAACGTGACAGTCACGAACGGCACCGCCAGTAGCCCGTTCGTGGCCACGGTAGTAACAAGCAAGTTCGAAATGTTCACTCAGGACAGCAGCGGCACGGGGCTGGCGTCGGTGCAGAATTACATTTCGGCATCGCAGGTGGACTTGAACAGCTTCACGACGGGCACCGGCAAGAGCACGACGATTTCGCCGGCGCATCCAGGGCAGTACCTGCTGGCTTACGGAACCGGAATCGGGGCAGTTTCAGGAGACGACAATATCGCCGCGCCGGCCTATGACTTCACCCAGCACGGCTTCAACGTGCAGGTGATTGTCGGCGGCATGAGCATTCCGGCGGCATACGCGGGACGCGCGGGATACGCGGGCGAAGACCAGGTGAACGTTCAACTGCCGGGAAACGTGCCGACCGGATGCGCGGTGAGCTTCCAGGTCTCGGTGAACGGCGTGCTGAGTGTTCCGACGTTCATTGCCATCGCACCGGCAAACGCGGCGGCTTGCGTGGCGCAGGGCTACACGACGGCTCAGTTGCAGTCGTTGGATGCGGGGACCGTGCTCAATTCCGGCGGGTTTGACGTATCGCAGACCGCGACTTCGGCGGCGGGCCTGGGGACGTTGGCGACCAATTCCGCCGGCGGCTCGTTCACGCAGTACACCGCCTATCAGCCGCCGTTCTTCTCCTTCAACTCGTCCACGATTTCGGTCCAGACCATCGGATCGTGTGTGGTGACGCACGCGAGCGCCAGCACCGGAACGATTATTGGAGGCAACGGTATCGGCCTGGATGCCGGAACCGTAACTCTCGCGGGTCCGGCGGCTTCCAACATCGGCACGCAGACGTTCACGCAAGATGCGAAATCGAAGGGATACACGCTAACGCTCGCCACCACAGGCGCGCCGGCCGGGTTTGGAGGCGGGACAGGCACGATCACCGCGGGTCAATATACGGTGTCGGGCGCGGGCGGAAAGGACGTCGGCAAGTTCTCGACTTCGCTGACGCTGGGGACACCGCTGACAGTCACCGGCGGTCTGCCGTCGACGATCACCCGTGCGAACGGATTGCCGCTCTCGTGGTCCGGCGGAAACCCGGCGGATACGGTGACGATCAGCGGCGGCTCCTCGAATTCCACGGATAGCTGGTCCTTCGTTTGCACGACCACAGCGGGCGCGGGCGGTTTCACGGTATCGAGCCAGGTGCTGAACCTGTTGCCCACATCGAGCAGTGGATTCATTGGGGTCCTGGATACCCCGACGCCGGCCAGCTTCACGGCTCCGCTGACGGCCGGGGGGTCGATCAGCGGGCAGTTCAGCGCACTGCTGACAACGGGCGGCCAGGCAACTTATCAGTAGACGGGTCCGCGCGCGGGCGGGAACCGCGTCGCTATTGTTGAATGTAGTTGGGAACTTCGGAGGGCTTTGGGGTTGGGGTCGAATCGTATTTCGGTCCCAGCCCCAAAGCAATTAGAGACAGGGAATTGATCTTGCCGCTGGAATCGAGGTTCTGCTCCGCCTGGAAGCGCTTCAACGCCTCGACCGAGTTCGTGTCCCACCTGCCGTTGGCATCATCAGCCTGCAAATACCCTTTGGCAACCAGGGCGTCCTGAATCTCCTTATAGCGATCGGTGGTAGGCGAGGCCTGGCGATTGCGCCACGTGACTACGGGCCGGCGGACGGCGGATGCGGCGGCGGCGGTGGTGGTTCTGCGAGTGGCGACCGTCCGGGAAGGCGTGGTTTTAGAAGCCGCGGGACGGGCGACGCCGGTCCTGGTCGCAGAGGTCCGGGTGGTTGTGGCGGTGCGCGGAGCGGTTTTGGAGGCGGCGGTCTTGGGGGCGGCTTTTACGGTGGTCTTGGAGACTCCCGGTTTCGTCGCCGATGGCTTGGGGGCGGGACTGGGCGGCTGCTTCTTCGGGGCGGCGGTATCCGCGGCGCTGGCCGCAAAGATCAAGGCAGCGGCTGACGCCGCACAACAGAGGAGCTTCCGCATAATGGAACCCTCCATTGTACAAACAAAAAAAGGGCTGGGGGCAACCCCCAGCCCCAAAAATACTAACCAACGTTATCGGGGACTCATCGGCAGTTCGCCCGCGAGGTAGGTGGCGGTCCAATTTCCGGCGGGCCGTCCGAACTGATCGCGGGGGCGTGTCATGATCTTGAACGCGACCGCATCGCCCGGCTTGAGTTTGGCCTGGACGTCCTTCAAATCCTGGATGGCATTCAGAGCTTTGCCGTTCAGATTCAACAAGATATCGCCGACGCTGAGGCCGATATCCTCGGCGAAGGAATTGGGCTCCACCTCGCTGATTTCCAGCCCGCCCGGCTCCTTGATGCCGAGATTCTGCCGCTTGGCGTCGGTGAGTGCCTGCACGTACATACCGAAGCTGACCGACGCGCCTTCGGATCGCAGCGTCCCGGTGGGTTCGCTGGGCGCGAATTGCTCGGCGAACACCTGGGTAAGGTCGCCGATGACCACCTTATAATCGGACTTTTTGCCGTCGCGCTGGACGGTGAGGGTGACGGTCGATCCGACCGGCGTATTGGACACGATGTTCACCAGCGCATTGCCGTCGCGAATCGCCTTGCCATTGATGGCGGTGATGATGTCGGCTTCCTTGATCCCGGCCTTATCGGAGGGGCCGCCGGGTTTGACGGAATCGACGAAAACGCCCTGGTCGAGACCGTTGGCCTTGAGCAGCGCGTGGGCGGTGGCGGCATTATTGGCGTAAGTGATGCCGATGGATCCGCGGGTGACTTTGCCATCCTTAATGATGGCGTTGTACACGTTGACTGCCGTATTGACCGGCATGGCGAACCCGATGCCTTCGTAGTATCCGGATCGCGAGGCAATGGCGGTGTTGATACCGATCAACTCGCCGCGGATGTTCAGAAGAGCACCGCCCGAATTGCCGGGGTTGATGGCGGCATCGGTCTGCAGGAAGTGCTGGTATTGTTTGGTCTCGCCGGGTATGTCACGCTCCTTGGCGCTGATGATGCCGGCGGTGACGGAGGCTTCGAAGCCGAGCGGCGAGCCGATGGCCATGCACCAATCGCCCACGTTGACGGCGTCGGAGTTGCCGATCTTCACGGGGTTGAAAGCATGGCCGGGTTCCACGCGGATAACGGCCAGATCGGTGCCCTCGTCGGCGCCGACGAGTTTGGCCTCGTACTCCCTGGCGTCATCCATGAACTTGACCTGGATGCGGTCGGCCTTATCGACCACGTGATTGTTCGTGAGGATATAGCCCGCGCGGTCAACCACTATGCCGGAGCCGGTGGCGTTTTGCCGCTGCGCCGAGCCGTTATCGCCGCCGAAGGGATTGCCGAAGAAACGGAAGAAATCGAACCCATCGTTGCCGCCATCATTGCCATCGTCGGGCGGATTCGTCTGGCGCCGCCGTCCGGTGCCGCGCTGGGCGGATTGCTGCCGGGGATGCGAATTGTAGCTGGTAGAAATGTTCACTACCGAACCTTCGACCTGCTTGGCAATCTGCGAAAAAGTGTTGGAAAGCTCAACGGGATTGGGAATGACGAGAGGCGTCGCGCCGGGCGCCGCGTTGTTATCTCTTTCCGCCCGCACGCTGGGGTTGTTAATCAGGGTTCCGATCACAATTCCCAAGGAGAGCGTGAAGAGGATCAGCGTAAACGAAAGCAGCTTTTGCGTGCGCAACTTGTCAACGAATTTCATGGACTCCTAACTCCTCGTGTATGGCCAGGACGTAAGACTCCGGGCCAGGACTAAACAGATGGATGTGGCCGCGAACCTAACGGTTTCAACTCCACCAACAAGACTCCTCCCAGGATGAGGGCAGCGCCCGCGGCGGCGCGTCCTGACAGCCCCTCTCCCACCAGAACGTACGACGTTACCCAGGCAACCACAGGCTCCAGCATGTAGATTACTGCCGTTCGTGTCGAGGTGGTATGCTGCTGCGCCCATGCCTGGATGGTAAAGGCGACAGCGGTGCACAGCAGCCCAGTTATCAGTATGGCGCAGACCACTGCCGGACGCCAAACCAGATGTACCGGCTCGAACGGCGTCAAAACCCATGAGAGGGCAGCGGCGGCCGCCACCTGACATATGGACAACAACTCGAAATTCATCTTTCCGGAGCAGTGGCCCAGGGTCACCACATGAGCAGCAAACCCAATCGTACAGCCGAACGTGAGAAGATCGCCTGCGTTAACGGAAGTTATGCTTCCTTGCAGGGTGAGCAAACCGAGCCCGGCCGTGGCCACAAGCACCCCAACCACCTCGGAAACCTGAGGTCTGATCCTATAGACGCACGCTGCCAGCAAAGGTACCATTGCGGACGTCAATCCAGTGATAAACGCGGATTTGGGGGCGCTGGTGAGGCGCAATCCGAGAGTTTGAAAAAAGTAGCCGGAGAAAAGAAAAAGCCCGCACAAGGCGCCGGCCAGGGCCTGGCGGAGCGCGCCGGGGGTCTTCCAGGCGCCGCGGTACAGAATCAGCAGCGCCAGGGTGGCGAGAGAAAAGCGGAGGGCCAGGAACATCATCGGGGAGACGTCCTGGAGGGCGGTCTTGACCAGCACGAACGTCGCGCCCCAGGCGACCGTGTTGCCGGCCAGGGCGGATTCGGCGAGAGCGCGGCGGGAAGAATCAGGCTTCACGCGCAGAGCTCCGGAGAAGGGGGAAGAATGACAGGCGGCAAAAAACGACCGCCTGTCCTACGGATCGGAATGACAGGCGGCAGAATACGACCGGCTGTCCTACGGCTTTGGTGGGAGGCCGTCATTCATCATCAACAGGAGGGTGAGGAAGATGCGTTTCAGTCCGAGATCGCGGCCCTCCGGACGATACCATTCCTGGGTGGTGTGGGCTCCGCCGCCAGCCCCGCCGGCGCCAATGGCGATCGCCGGGACTCCCATCGACAGTGGGATATTGGCATCGGTGGAGGAGCAGTCGAGGTGCGAACGGATTCCCAGGTGCGCATCCACCGAACGGATGTATTGCAGAATGGGCGCGGATTCTTCCAGCGCCGCGGCCGGACGCGAGCCGATTTCCTTCAACTTGCCGCTCACTTTTCCGCCGGTAGCGCGCTGGTTCTCGGCGTCGCGGGCGCGCTCCACCACCGCTCCCAGGATCTCGACCAGCTCATCCATCTTGCGGTTGCTCTCGGAACGGATATCGACCTTGGCGCGCGCCGTCTGCGGAATGGAGTTGACGCTCGACCCACCCTCGATCAGTCCGACATTCACCGAGGACTTCGGAGACGGGTCGATGCGGGTTTCGGAAAAGAGCGCCACCGCGCGGCAAAGCGCATGCAAGGGATTGCCGACACCGTAATCGCTCCAGCTATGGCCACCTGGCCCCTGAAACAGGATTTCGAAGCGGCGGCTGCCCAGGGCCCGGTTGGTGATGTGGTCGTTGCCCACGCCATCGACGACCAAAAAGGATGCGACTTTACCGGCCAGCGGCGATTGCCTGCAAAGATACCGCATGCCGATGAGGTTGCCTTCGCCCTCCTCACCGACATTGGCGGCGAGCAGCAGGCCGCGGGGCAGCTCGGGAATCTTGGGGCAGGTCTTCCACAGTTTTGCGATGGCCAGGAGCGCGGCCAGCCCGGCGCCGTTGTCCGAGACGCCTGGACCGCGGTAGCGGCCGTCGCCTTCGACGGTGATGTCGTCTTTGCCGCGCGGGGCGATGACGGTGTCGAGATGGGCGGTCAGAGCGACGTAGGGTTCGGGTCCGGCGGCGGCGACCACGTTGCCGGCGCGGTCGATGACCGCATCCCAGCCGAGAGAGCGGAACTGATCGAGAAACCAACTGGCGCGCTCCTGTTCCAGGAACGTCAGGGCGGGGACGCGGCAGAGCTGCAGGTGGGCTTCGTTAATCCACTGCTTTTCGCGGGTGAACCATTGCAGGCAGTCGCGCACACCCCGGTGTTCGACCCAATCGCCGACATTGACCCCCGTCGCGGTGTTGGCAGGCATGCCTGACAGACAGTTTAGCAGTGCCTGGGGGATCAACTATGGGCGGGCCGCGGCGGCCGGGAGCAATTGGCAATCGCGGCAATCGCTCCGCCGGTTGGCAACCGGCCCCACGGAGGGTAGAATAGGCCAACAACGGGATGGGTGATTCCCAGGTCATATTCCACGGTCATAACCCAGGTCATTTCGCGACAGGAGGATCGCAATGAGCCCACAAGAGTCTGCAAACGGAATTTTTACGATCGACCGGAAGTTCACCGGCGGTCTGACCGATGTAAAACTTACCGCGCAGGGACTGAATAACGATGCGTCCCTGGCCGCCATTCTGACCAACACGCCGTTTCCGGACGGCCAGCAGGCGCTCGGAAGCGTGAAGCTGTCGGCGAGCACGGGGACGTCGATCCCGTTTTCGGCGGTGGGAGGGAAAGACAAGGTCACGTTTAACGCCACTGCCGATGGCTTCTTCGCGGCGGGCGTCTATACAGATCCAACGGCGTTGCTCAAGGACCTGTCGCCGGAGCGGGATATCGCGGCCGGCGTGAATCTGAAGGCACAGGCCGGATCGCGTTTCTTCATGATCCGCTGCGGTTATGACGTGGGAGTCACGGCCAAGGGGGCGATGGCCCTGGGGACGGGAGTCTCCGTGAATTTCGGCGGGTCGGCCAGCCGCAATGCGGACTATGCGGTAGTCCACGAATTCCCGAATAGCGAGGGGGCCCGCGATGTGGTGACCGATGCGGTCCAGAGCTGGATTCTGCCGAGCCAGTTCGATGGCCCGGACGCCGCGGGGAATTTTCCGGTGCAGCCGCGCACCTGGATTGTGACCGAAGTGGACGGCAGCGTCGCGTTCAACCTGGGGGTGCAGGCTGGGTATGACTACTCCTGGATGCGGCAATTCCCCAGCGGCGCGCTGAAAGGCGATCTCGGATTGAAGGTGCAACTGGCGGCCAACGCGGCACTGGGATTTTCCGCCAATGGCACCTTTGCCATGGTGCTGGCGCGCGAGACCGACGCCAAGGTGTTCCGCGTCCGCCTGTATAAGCTGGCTAAATCGGGGTGGAACTTTGCCTTCAACGCCAGCGCCGGCGAGCAGGTGACGCTTCCCGCCGTGTTTCAACAGAACAAGAATATCAATGACCTGATCAAGGCAGTGTTCGGCGTGCACACGGCGCAACTGGTGCAGGATCTGACCGACCCCACCATCACCAGCGCCAGCAACGTGGCCAAGTTCATCGAGCAGCGCGGCATGAAGGAGTTCACGGACCTCACCGGGATCAATCCCGATCAACTTTTCGCCGCCGGCAAGGCGAAGGTCGACCAGTTCGCCGCCGATTGGAACGCGCTGACCCACAAGCCCGCGACCATGCTGGCGAAGATCCTATCGGACAACCAGGACATCGCGGAATTCACCAAAATTCTCACGGATATCAAAGGCGCGGACGAGACCAGTGTGAGCAACGAGATCGCCAAGGCATTAGGCGACGCCGATTTCTTCCAGACGCCGATCGGACAGTTCCTGAACGCGGCGGTGCTCACGACCCCGCTGGGCGCCATCCTCAACAGCAGTGAGGTGAAAAGCCTGCAGGATATCGCGGGGAAAGCGCTGGATATCATTAACGGCAAAACCCTGCAATCGCTGATCGATTACGCCACGCAAAGTCTCGGGCTGGACGTGATTCAGCAGGTGAAGAGCGATGTCGATGCGTTCAACCTGGATGCGTGGCTGCAATCGAAGCTGGCGAATTTCCTGGGAAAAGACCCGACGACGAAACTGGTCCTGACGGACATACAAAAAGTGCAGAGCGCCCTCAAAGCGCTCGAAGACAACGCCGAAAAGTTTTACGATCTGGCGCGGCAGGCGGTGCAGAAGAAGTATGAGATCGATCTGACGGCGACCTATCAGAAATCCACGACTTCGACGGCGCTACTGGATGTGAGCTTCGATCTGGCGGCGAATCCTGGCGCGGCCGGGCTGCTGCAGCAGGCCATCGACGGCGACATGCAACAGATCCTGCTGCAGAAGGTGGCCGGCGTCACCATCAATTCCGCGACGTTGACGCACGACATCAACCGGCAGAGCCACGCCGGTCTGACCATGCCGTTCGTCAATCTCAGTTCCGACGATGTTTCGGACTCGATCGCCAAGGTGAGTCCGGTGGAGGACAACGGGCGCGTCCTGGTGTACAACCTGAACGCGAGCGACGAGGCCAAAAGCCACAGCGGATTCTTCCACGCGAGCACGGCGTCGGACAGCAAGCTGGCGTTGGCGGCGACGATCCCGGCGGCGGTATCGGGCGTGAAGCAGTGGAGCGCGAGTTCGGTGAGCTATGGGTACACGCTGACCAAGGCGGCCACGGCGATGGGCGCGGCGCAGCTCCAGCAGGACCTGACACCGCTGGTGACGGAATACATGCCGGGGCTGTTCGCGTCCAAGCCGCTGGGCGACTGGGTGCAGGCCATCGACGCGCAGGTGGACACGGCGCACAACGGGGTTCTGGGTCAGACACTGTTCCAGTTCGACGTCAGTCTGCCGCCCGGCGAATTCAACGCGTGGCTGCAGGCGCCGGCGAACGCCAAGGACCCGGCGTACTTCGCCATGTCGAAGGCGATGCAGAAGAAGCTGCGGGCGATCATCCCGTTCTACTATTTCGAGGATCCGGCGCATTACGACGGAGGTGTGGAAGCGAACGCGATTCTGGCGTATGGCTGCCTGCCGGCGTCGAACGGGTTTCAGCTTACCGGGGACAATCAGGATCAGGTGGGGGCGCCGAAGAACGAGATCTACTTCGACCTGGACGGCACCGCCACGATGCCGGCCTTGATTAACACCGCGGATTTCGGCAGAGCGCTCCAAGCAGCCATGCAAGCGGGGCTGGCGATCACCCAAGGCACCGGGGAAGGTTCCGCCAACCGCTATCAGTTCAACCAGGCGAATGTGAACAACATCGTTCACGATGCGTTGCAAAGAGTGTCGGATGAAGACAAACTGCCGGCGGTGCTGGGGCCGCTGCTGCTGTTCGAATTCGACCTGATCAGTGCGATCGTGAAGGCGGCGACCGGGCTGGCGGCATTCCGCGCCGCGGCCGCGAAGGATCCGTCGAAGGCGGTAAGCCTGCTGTCGAGCTTCGGCGATACGTTCGTGCAGGCGTTCAACAACCGGCTGGGGAAAAATCTGGTGGCGGGGCGGTATCTGCGCTCGCTGGGGTCGGCGCTGATGGTGGAAGCAGGGCGCGCCCTGGCGTCGGGCGCGGCGGCGGTGAAGCCGGCGGGGCTGTTCCGGCTGAAGGTGTTCGAGACGACGCCTTCGTTGACGGCCGATAACATGGTCGCGGGAAATTTCGGGACGGCGAAGGTAATCGACCAGCAGACGCTGGTGTCGGCGTAGGGGAGAAGACAGGGCGAGCTGCTCGCCGGGAACGGTGGGCACTCGCTCGGCCGGCCCGCAGCCGGCCCCGCAAAGGGTATTTTCAGGTAACCTATATATATCGGTTACCTGAAAGGATCACTATGAGCCGACCACAAGCGCTGGTGCAGGGAACACTCTTCCTGCTGATTCTGAAAATTCTGGATCTGGAGCCGCGGACGGGCTGGGCGATTTCGCAGCGGCTGCGGCAGATGTCGAATGAGACGCTGCAGGCGAGCCACGGGTCGCTGTATCCGGCGCTTCACAAGCTGGAGCATGAGGGCTGGATCAAGGGCCAATGGCAGGAGGCGCCCAGCGGCCGGCCCACCAAGGTGTATTCGCTGACGCGTTCGGGACGGCGCCAACTCGAGCTGGAAATGACCAACTGGGCGAAGCTGTCGAGCGCCATTAATGGAATTCTGGAATCGGCGTAAGGGAGGAGGAAATGCGCTGGCTTCAACAATTGTTGATGACGCTTCGCGCCGTGGCGCGGCGTCCGCAGGTGGAGCGGGAAATGGAAGCCGAACTTTCCGCGCACCTGGATGAGGAAATTC
>Ga0335083_10007102_pt1 | contig 13848 bp, 9 predicted proteins | sample Lox_Sample_42_FD_206716 | JGI IMG/M metagenome (GOLD analysis project Ga0335083, IMG submission 206716) | Soil microbial communities from Loxahatchee National Wildlife Refuge, Florida, United States - Lox_Sample_4.2 | ecosystem: Environmental > Terrestrial > Soil > Wetlands | place: USA: Florida...
CGCACAGAGATCGCGCCCAAGTCGAGTACTCGGTGGATCATGTCTTCCTGGAGCTCCGGTAGATACCCGAGCCCACGGCTGGAGCTGACGATCAGTTTAAGTTCCTCTGCCGAATGCCCGCCGCCCTGGGGACTGCCTCGAATCCGGAGAGCGCGGGTGATGATTCCTGCCGATCGCTCGACGATTACCACGAACGCCATGGAAACCCGGTAAAACACCAGCAGCGCCGGAGCCACCAGTACTGCCAGCTGGTCGGCTTTCGCGATGGCCAGGTTTTTGGGCACCACTTCGCCCAGGACCACATGGAAGTAGCTGATGATGAGGAACGAAAGCACGAACGCGAGGCCGTGAAGCAGCGCCGTTGTGTGTGCGGTTTCCGCCGGAGGCAGCAACCCCGCCAGGATACGGTAAAGCGTATCCTCGCCCGCCCAACCCAGTCCGAGGCTGGCCAGCGTGACGCCGACCTGAGTGACGGAAAGGAGACGGCCGGGATTGGCCAACAGGTTGAGGGCGGCCTGCGCGCCGGCCTGTCCCGCCTCCGCCATCTGGCGCAGGCGCGAATGCCGGACAGAAAGGAGCGCGACCTCCGCCCCCGCGAAATATCCATTGACGGCGATTAACAACACCACCGCCAGGATGCGAAACGGGGAATACGTCACATTGCCAAAATAATTTTAGCTGAGACGCATAACGAACGCGCGCCCCGTACGTCTATTCCAATAACCAACTAACTCCGTTACGTAGGTGGGCGCGCTCCACAGTATCCCGGGAACGCGCCCATTTTTTTGTGGGTTGATTGTAATCTAGTCAACACCAAAAATCCATCGGCAATTTGATCTTTTTGCAATTCCGTCCGGCACAGGTGCCCAATCCCACGGTTCGCTCCTACGTTATGATTGATTTTTCATACTCTTGTCCACACCTTCCATGGGCGCGCGCCTCGTTCAACTCCTGAATGCAGTCATCATTCTGGTACTCATTACCGCCTTGGCGGCAGTCTGGTGGTTTGCTGTGCGGCCACTCCCACAGCGTTCGGGCAAACTCGCCGCTCCCGTATCGCAGCCGGTTTCGGTAACCTTCGATACACTCGGGGTGCCGCACATCCAGGCCGCGAACCTGGAAGACGCACTGGTTACGCAAGGCTACGTGACCGCTCAAGACCGGCTTTTCCAAATGGACGTGCTGCGGCGCTACGATGCCGGCGAACTTTCCGAAGTCTTCGGCCCGGCGGCGCTCGATACCGACCGCGAATCGCGGCGTCTGCGCCTGCGGCGGATCGCCGAAGCCGCTTATGTCAAGCTGCCGGCCGCCGACCGCGCCGCCATGGCCGCCTACGCCCGCGGCGTGAACGCCTATATCGAAACCCATATGAGCGATCTGCCCGTGGAATTCACACTGGCCGGTTATCAGCCGCGTCCCTGGAGCGTGGTCGATTCGCTCATGATTTGTTTGCACATGTTCCGCAGTCTCACCACCACCTGGAAGGACGAGCTGATCAAACGGGACATGATGAAGGACGGCGACCCCAAGCTAGTCGAAGTCCTCTTTCCGCCACGCACCGGCGCGGAGGTGCAGCCCGGCTCGAACGCCTGGGCCCTGGCCGGGAGCCGCACAGCATCCGGCAAGCCGCTGCTCTCCAACGACATGCACCTGGAGTATTCGCTCCCCGGCATCTGGTACATGACGCAGATTGAAGCCCCGGGGCTCGACGTCTCCGGCGTCGCGCTGCCGGGCACACCCGGCGTCATCGTCGGGCACAACCGCCGCATCGCCTGGGGCATTACGAACCTCCAGTTCGACGTCCAGGACCTTTACATCGAGAAACTCGACCAGCGAACCGGCCAGTACGTGTACAAGGGAGCGGTGGAGCAGGCCAGGGCCGAGCGCGAAATCATCCGCATCAAGGGCCAGCCCCCCACCGAGCAGGTCACCTGGGTCACGCGGCACGGCCCCCTTTTCGTGACCGAAGCTGGCGAGGTCATGACCCTTCGCTGGGCGGCCGCCGAGCCGGGGCTTCTTCAGTTCCCCATTCTCGACATCAATCGCGCCGGGAACTGGCAGGAATTCACCGCCGCACTTTCGCGCTTTCCGGGTCCGGGCTCCAACTTCGTTTATTCCGATGTCGACGGCAACATCGGCTATCATGCGGCGGGCAAGCTCCCCATTCGACACGGCTACCTCGGCGACCTGCCGGTGGACGGTTGGACCGGTGAACATGAGTGGGACGGCTTCATCCCGTTCGATGAACTACCGCAGTCGTACAATCCGGCATCCGGGATGATCGTCACCGCCAATCAGAATCCTTTTCCCCCCGGCTACCCGTACCCCGTAAACGGAAACTTTGCGCCGCACCATCGCCTGCTGCAGATCCGAAACCTGCTCTCGGCGCGAAAGGGTTGGCGCGCCGAGGACCTGATCGCCGTGCAGAAGGACGTGTACTCCAGCTTCGACCACTTTCTCGCACAGGAGCTCGTGGCGGCCTACCAACGGCGAAATGCGCATGTCGCCTCGCTCGACAAGGTCGTTGAGCTGCTGCGCGGCTGGAATGGCCAGATGGAGAAGAGCCTCACCGCCCCGTTCATCACCACGCTGGCGTTCCAACATATTCGCACCGCGTTCGTGGAGCGCGCCGCGCCCGGGAAGGCGCTGGCCTACGACTACCCGATGAGCCGCGCGGTGGTGGAGAGGCTGCTCCGCGAGCGCCCGCCGGTCTGGTTCCGGGATTTCGACGAGATGCTGCTCCGGGCCCTGGTCGACGGGGTCGAGGAAGGCAAGCGGATGCAGGGCTCCGACATCCAGAAGTGGCAGTACGGCCGCTGGCTACGCGTACGAATCGACCACCCGGTGATCCATCAGGTGCCGTGGATCGGCAGCTATTTCGACATTGGGCCCGTGGCTATGAGCGGCTCACCGTCCTCTCCCAAGCAGACGACTGCACGCCTGGCACCCTCCATGCGCATGAACGCCGACCTCGGCGATTGGGAGCGGTCGCTGCTCAATATCACCATCGGACAGTCCGGGCAGATTTTCTCCAGCCACTACCGGGATCAGTGGGAGCACTATTATTACGCCCAGAGCTATCCGATGCAGTTCGGCAGGGTGAGCGGGAAGAGCACGCTGCAGTTCACGCCGGCAAAGTAGGGCGGCCTTCGCACCGCTTCGCCCCGGGACGCGCCGCCTCGAAAGGCGGCAGGCAAGCTCGAAAGCTTGCTCCACGGGTGTCACAATGGGACTCAGCGATGCGCATCGGCCTTCTCTTGTTGGTTTTCGCGGTTCCTGCATACCCCCGCCACGCCGCGGCCGGCTGCGGCACCTCGCGCGAAACACCGGCGGAGCGGCAGTTCTTCCATCGGCAGGCTCTGAAGCGTGCGCCGAGGCCACGGCTGGCCGGGACTGCTTCCGTCCGCGACATCGGCAACATCGCCATTATGGACGACTCCAATGGCGTCGTCGCCCGCCAGAACGACTTCAATCTCGACGGCCAGACCCTCCAGTTCAAGCTGCAGGCGGGAGCTTATCGCTATGCTGTGTCGAACGGCGGCTACGATGCGGCGGCCGCTGCTTCAGGCAGTCCTCTGGCGGCTCTGGACGACGATGACACCCGCCTGGTTGCCCTACACTTCCCTTTTCCGTTCTTCGGAACGAACTACTCGCAGGTCTACGTCAACTCCGATGGGAATCTCACGTTCACCGCGGGCGACAGCGCCTCCACCGAACGCTCCCTCGGCCGCATGACCGCGGGGCCGCCACGCATCGCTCCACTTTTTGACGACCTCAACCCCGCGCTTACCGCAGGCGGCGTTCGCGTGCTCTCCGAAAGCGCGCGCGTGGTGGTGAGTTGGGTGGCCGTTCCGGAGTATACGACCTACGGCGGCGGCGCTGCACAAACCTTTCAGGTCCGGCTCTACCCCGATGGCCGCATCGAATTCTCCTACGCCGGCGCGACGCCGACCAGCGCCGTCGTGGGCATCGCGCCCGGCGCCCTCAAAGGCTCCGCTGCGCTGGTCGACTACCTCGACGATCCCAGCGGCAGCTACATGGCCGCCGTGGCAGAACGCTTCGGAAATGCGCTCGATATCGACATCGTGACGCTTGCCCAGCAGTTCTATCGCGCCCACGACGACTCCTACGACTACCTGGTGATCTACAACAACATGGACATCGCCGCCATGTCAGACGGGGTGGTGGCGTACGAAAACACAGTACGCTCCACCGGCTCCGGTTATGGCTCGGGCGCCCGCGATGATGGCGCCCTCTACGGCTCGCCCGCGCGGCTGCAGGCTATCCTGAACATGGGCCCGCTGAGCGAGTATCCCGACGACCCCAACGCGCTGGTGCCCGCGCGCGCCTCCGTCGGCGACACGCCACTCACCACGCTCGGGCACGAGACGGGCCACTTGTTCCTCGCCTACGCCAGCGTTCCCGACCCGGCGAATCCGCTGAATCTGCCGATGCTCGGCTTCCAGAACGCGCATTGGGCTTTTACCTATGACTCCGAAGCTTCCCTGCTGGAAGGCGAGCGCATCGCGGACCGCGGGCCGGGCGTCTCTTACCGCTTCCTCACCACCGATACCGTGCAGGGCTACTCGCCGCTCGACCAGTACCTGATGGGGTTCCTGCCGGCGGCCTCCGTCACGGACACGTTCTATGTATCCGGCACGCCTCCGGGAATGCAGCAATGGCATCCGCTGAAAAACTACGGCTTCGACGGCAACCGCCAGAACGTCTCGATCCACGACGTCATTCAGGCGATGGGGCGGCGCACGCCGGACTACACGATTGCGCAGCGACATTTCCGCTTCGCGTTTATCCTGGTGGTGCCGCAAGGAACCGACCCCTCCGCCGCCGACCTCGCCAAGATCGACCAGTTCCGCCAGCAGTATGAAGCCGCGTACGGGAAGTTCGCTTCAAGCAACGCAGCCTCCGACACCTCGCTGAGGCACTCGTTGAATCTATCGCTTGCTCCGGCCGCTGGTGTGGTCGCCGGTCTGGGCGCAACCCTCACCATTACCGTGGCGACATCACCTCAATTTGACCTCTCTATCGCGCTGCAAACGCTCCACGGGTACACCGGCCTGCCGGCTTCCGTAACTCTTCCGGCCGGTGCCGCGAGCGTCTCGATCCCGTTCGCAGGCGTCCAGCCCGGCGTGGAAGACGTGACCGCCATCCCGGCCGATTCGAGCTATGAGACGGCCTACGCCCGCGTGCAGGTGGCCGGCGCCGCGGAACTCAAGCTGATCGCCACCGGGACCAGCCCTGTAAGCGTGCAGCTTACCGACGCGAACGGACTGCTCTACGCAGGCGCGCGGATTCTGGCTTCGCCATCGGCAGGCGGGAGTGTCGTGCCGTCCTCCGCCATCACCGATGCCCAAGGCCGGGCAACCTTCCAGTGGATACCTGGAGTCGCGGAGGACAACGACCTGCAACTCTCGGTTGCGTCGTTTCCGGCCGTCGCCATCACCCTGCATGCGGGCAGCGCAGTGCCCGCGATCTCAGCGGTGGTGAACGCCGCCTCGTTCCAGCCCGGCATCGCCGCCGGCGCGCTGGAAACGATTTTCGGCGCGCATCTCACCGGTGCACAGGTGATGCTGAACGGCTCTGCGATGCCCATCAGCTTCAGCGGCGACTCGCAAATCAATTTCTACGCACCCGCGGATACCCGTCTCGGCGCCGGAACCCTGACCGTGCAGGGCGCCTCCGGCTGGCAGGCGTCCACCAGCGTCACAGTGGCGTCCATAGAGCCCGGCATCTTCGCCGTGGTCCCCATCGCCGGCACGAACAACCTGGCGATCTACGGCACTGGCTTCGGTCCGACTTCCTCGGGCATCGATGGCCTGCAGCACACCGCCATCACCCCGGTCGTGTTCGTCGGTGCCACACCGGCGCAGCCGCTGTTCAGCGGCCTGTCGCCCGGCACGCCGGGGCTGTATCAGATAAATGTGGCGATTCCGGCGGGTCTTTCCTACGGGCCGCAGGATATCCTGGTATCCGTGAACCTGGCCCATAGCAATACGATCCGCATCGAGGTGCCCTGATGTTTGCCTGGCTCTTCTCCGATCCTCTTCCCGTCGGCACGAAAGCTCCGGATTTCTCATTGCCGGATGATTCCGGCCGCACGGTTTCGCTCAAAGCTCTGCGCGGCAAGCCGGTCGTGCTGGTCTTCTATCCGGGCGACAATACGCCCGGTTGTACCAAGCAGCTCTGCCAGTTCCGCGACAACTGGGGCGAAGCCGTAGCGCGCGGCGTCGAGGTGTTCGGAGTCAATCCCGGGAGCGTCAAAAGCCACGGAAGCTTCCGCGGTAAATACCACTTCCCCTTCCCGCTGCTGGTGGACGCGGGCCAGAAGGTGGCGGCCCTGTATCACGCCAACGGCCTCTTCGTGAAGCGGACGGTGTACCGCATCGATCCCGAAGGCATCATCCGCTTCGCGCAGCGCGGCATGCCGGGGCCGCGTGAAGTGCTCGGGTAGCCCTTATCTGTGTTCATCTGTGTTTGTCTGTGGCCAAAAGATAACTTTTGGTTTTTCCGGCTCGGGGCGACTGGTAAGCACTGGTTCGGATGCAGGCTCCGCCTGGGCAGGAAAACCCTGTTTGTCAGGCCACAGATGAACACAGATGAAAGGGGCTATTTCTTGGGATTGAGCTTCAGATTGAGAATCGCGTTGGTTCGCGAATCGAAGGAGCTGAGCGTCTTGGTTCCGCTCGATTCTCCTGTTGCCTTGTCAGTGGCCGTCAACTCGTAATCGATGTCCGGACTCAGCTCGTGAAAGTAATACGCACCGTTCTCCTTTGTGATGAAGGACCGGATCTGCAGAGTCTTGGTGTTCTTCAACTGTACGACGGCGCCCGCCACGGGCGTCTCGTTGGAGCGCGAAACGACGCCCTGCACGCTGCGCGTCTGCGCTTCCCCTCTCTTTGGCTTTTTTTCCTGGGCCGCCGCGGCGGCGCTGAACCAAATAAGCGCCGCCAGGAGTGCGCACATCCACCGCATGCCGCTACCTCCAATCCTCGTCGCCGTCTTCTTCTTCCTCTTCCAGGAAGTCTTCTTCCTCTTCTTCGTCTTCTTCCGCCTCTTCGGCGGATTCCAACTCCAGAGGATCCGTGCTCACCACTTTCAAATCCGCACCGCACTCATCGCAACTGATGGTGTCGCCTTCGTCGACATCTTCTTCATCGACGTCGATCTTGCCTTCACACACAGGGCATTCAACCATGGATGATTCCTCTCTAAAATATTACTGTTACCACACTCGCCAGCTCAGATTGCAACTCCGCTATCTCGCCGCCTGCTGCGCCATCCGACGCCGCGTGGTGGATGGCACGACCCCCTTGAGCCGAAGGCAAAAGAAGAGCTGCGCACGATGCGTCATCTCGTGCTCTTTGATGCTCTGGAGCATCTCCAGACGCGTCACCGGCACGCCGTCCATCCGCGTGACCATGCCCGCGTAAAACTCGGGTGTCTGGGGCGCCAGACTGGCGACAATCCCGTCGATCGACGTACGCAGTTCGGATGCCAACCACTCCTGGCTGGGATTGGGAGGCAACTGCCGCGCGTGCGTCTTCCGCTTTTCCCGAAACTCCGGTCCGGTGAACTGTTCGAAGCCATCGAGCAGCAACCTGCTCAGGAATTCCCCTGCCACCAGGATATGCCCGGCCGTTTCGCCGAACGTCATCAGGTCGGGCGTCGCCCGAAAATCGAATTCGCCCGCCGGAAAATCTTCGACTGCCGCAATCGTGTCCTGCCGGATGGCCTTCCAGCTATCGAGCACAAACTCGACTCTCACCATGACCACATTGTACATGCTGTTTGCGCGTTCAACCGTCCGGCTGTAGACTCAAATCGATCGGGACCCTGGAGGAATTTTTATGCCTGATCTGAAGCGCGTATTTTTGGCGTCAGCCGCCGCCCTACTGCTGGCTGCCATCGCGGGCGGGCAACAGGCCAGCCCGTTCCGTCAACCGCCCATCATGCCGCCGGAGATTGCGCCGGAACCGCGGCCCTTAACCATCAAGCCGAACCGCTTCGTCACACGGCTGCCGCACCCGATTCTATCGGATCGGTTCCAAGTCGAGCTGGATAATGCGCAGATGCGCGTCATGCGATTCACCGTTCCGCAGTCTCAGCGTTGCTGGCTGCCGCTCGACGAAACCTCGGCGGGAATTCTGCTCGTGGCGCTCGCCGATTCCGACGTCACGATCCAGCGTTTGCACGGAACCGAGAAAGTGCGGATAGCAGCCGGCTCGACCCGTTGGATCGAGGGCTCATGGGTTTCCATCCAGAACTGGAGCGGACAACCCCGCCAGTTCCTGGCCATCGAAACCAAGCAGTAGCGTTCAGTACGTCTCGAACGAGTTCCTTCGCTCGGGCGCCGCTTCCTGCTCCTCAAATCCGCGCACGTCCGCCCAGTGCGGCCCCTGCCGCAGTCGGCCCGCGAAATCGTCCAGTTGGTCCTTGGTCCCCGCCGCGTAAACTTCGACCCGGCCATCGTCGAGGTTCCGCGCGTATCCGCTAACGCCCAGCAATTGCGCCGTTTTTTGTGCAAAGTACCGGAAACCGACACCCTGCACGCGCCCGCCGATGAACCACCGCCGCGCTTCCTTCGCCCGCCCCGGCATCAGGCGACCCGTGGATGGCGCTTGTGCCAGTCCGTCCGGGCCTGGAACTCGCGCCCGATGGCCAGCAGCGTGTTCTCCGAAAACGGCACGCCCACCAACTGCAGCGCCACGGGAAGATGCCCCGCGAAACCGCAAGGCAACACCAGCGCGGGTAAGCCCGCCAGGTTTCCTGCCGGAATGATTCCTTGGAACCCTCTGGGTGTGCCGGGCGGTAAGGCAGGCTCCGGCGCGTTCAGGTCGGCATTCGCGGCCGGTGCGGGCGCGGGCCGTCCCGGCGCCACCAGGACGTCCACATCCTCGAACAGTTTCGAAAAGTCCTGCTGGATGAGCCGCCGCACCCGCATAGCCTTCAGGTAGTCCTTCGCCAGCACGTCCTGACTGGCTTTCAGCCCGGCGATCTGCGCCCGGTCCGCGAGTTCGTCCACCTGCCCGCTCGAGATCAGCGGCTCGAAAATGGACGCCATCTCGCCGTTCAGCACCGTCGAAAGCACCGTGCCGAAGGGGTAATCCGGCAGCTTCACCTCCATCATTTGCACGCCGGTCTCTCTCAGGGACGCCAGCGCCGCCGCAAAGGCTGCGCGCGCCGCCGGATCCGCGCGATCCGTGAAGTCGACCGCCGCGTAGCCGACTCTGAGCTCCTTCAAGGGCCGCGCGTATTGGGGCGTGTAGTAGAAGCTCTTGTCCGCTGAGCCCGGATCCTTCGAATCCCCTCCCGCGATGACGTGCAGGATCAGCCCGCAGTCCTCCGCGCTGTGTGCGAACGGTCCCAGCTTGTCCAGTGTCCACGAAAGCGCCATCGCGCCGTGCCGGCTCACGAGCCCGTAGGTCGGGCGGAGGGCTGTGACGCCGCAGAAGGAGGCCGGCGTGACGATCGACCCCGAGGTTTCCGACCCGATCGCGAAGGGCGTCAGTCCAGCTGCTACCGCCGTGGCCGGCCCGCTCGAGGATCCTCCGGACCAGCGCGTCCGGTCCCACGGGTTCAACCCAGGACCAGTTAGGGACGCCGATGGATACCGGTATCCGCCGCCGCCCGCCAGTTCCACTGTGGAAAGCTTCCCAATGATCACGGCACCCACGGCGTCCAGCCGATTGACGACCGTGGCGTTATAGTCGAACACCTGCCCTGCGTACGGCTTCGCTCCCCAGGTGGTCGGCTGGTTGGCGTAGCTGATCAGGTCCTTGACCCCGTAGGGAATCCCCTGCAGCGGCCCGCGCAGACGCTGGCGCTTCAGCTCTCCATCCACCAGCTTGGCTTTGCGGATGGCTTCCTGCGGCAGCGGCAGCGCCAGAGCGTTATACCGCGGTCCCAGCAGTTCCAGCCGTTCGCTAAAGGCCTTCGCCAGCTCCTGCGCCGAAATCTCGCGATTCACCAGCTTCGCGTTCAGCTCGGTGATGGTGGCGAAGAACAGGTCGGGGGGAAGTGCGGCCATGGCTCATGCCTTGAAATGGAACGCCGGTTCAAGCGACATCGGCGTATCGATCTTCGCTAGCCCCGCGGCATTGTCTTTCATGCGCTGCTGCGCGGCGGCTAGCTCGTCAGGCTGTGGTTGGGGAGTTTGAGGAAGAGCAACCGCGGCGGGGACCAGAACTGCCGCGGCGAGCTTGCGGCGGGTGAGTTGCATGGAAACAGGATATCAGGAGGAAGAAGAGAGGAGACAGGAGTCAGGAGATCGTGGCGCTCCTGACTCCTGACCCCTCAGTGACTTACCAGACGAACCGCGCGCCCAGCTGAATCGTCCGTGGACGGTTTGCCTGGCTGTTAATCACGCCAAACGAACTCGCCCCGGAGCTCCACTGCAGGTTGGGAGCGCCGAACGTCGGATGGTTGACCACGTTGAAGAATTCGAACCGGAGCTGCACGTACGCCCTCTCGGTCACGTTAATATTCTTCAACAGCGAGGGATCCCATTCGTTGATCCCATCCGCGCGCAGGTTCGGGAACGTCGTGGAGAACGTGCGGATGTGGTACGCAAAGGCCTGGGTCGAATTGGTGTTGAAAAGGGTAGTATCGAAAGCCGTAATCGGCGTACCGTTGGCCGTGAGGTTCGCCTGCCGGCTATTAAATGACGCCGCCAGCGCACCCGGACCGCCAAAGTAAACGTAATCGCCCGGCGTGGTGGTCGAACCGTTGACCCACGCTAGCGGTGCACCGATCTGCCAGGTGTAGACGCTGTTCAGGTGCCAGCCGCCCACGATCGCATTCGCCAGACGCGAATTCACGTTCAGCATGCGACCCTTGCCGACCGGCAGATCCCAACTGATCGCCGCAACGATACGGTGGGGATGGTCGAACGGCGAAATGCGCTTTTCCGGAGTCGGATCCGTATCGTTCAGCCAGGAATCCTGCTCCCCGAGCCGCGACCAGATGTAGTTGCCGATCACCGAAAGGCCCTTGGAAAGACGGCGCTGCACACGAACATTGAGGCTATCGAAGTACGAGCTTCCGGCGTCCAGGTCCTGCTCGATGACACCCGTGGAGCCGCTCCATGCGCCGCTGCCGTAACCTACCGGGTATTGCGGATAGCGGGCCAGAAGCTGGGCCACCGAAATCGTCGAGCTGGTGCTCAGGCTAGCCGTACTGGGCAGCAGGCCCTTCAACGGGTTCGCGGTAGTGGCCGACATCGCGGTATTCACCGCGTTATCGCGTACCGGCAGCGTGCTGAGGTACTGCCGCGGAATGCCATTGAGCTGCGTGACCGTGATCGGCAGATGCACCGAGTGGTTGCCGATATAGGCGATCTCCAACATCGTATTCGGAGTGATGGCGTGTTGAATGCCGAAGTTCCACCGCAGCGAATACGGGCTTTTCATTTCCGGGTTCAGGAAATTGATCGTCTGGCCGTTGAAGGTGGCGAGACCGGCCGTGGAGCCGGCAGGCTGCGCGATCCCGTTCGGGTACGGGTTGCTCAGCGTCGCGAACGGCGTGAGGTTGTTATCGTTGCTGACCACCATGTTGGTGGTCTGGCTGAAACCTTCCTGCGAAAGGATCGGGTTGGTCGAATAGTTGCCGTTTACGCTCAGGCTGGCGATGGTGACCGGCGTCACGAACATGCCGAAACCGGCGCGTATCACTGTCTTCCCCTTCAGGAAATCCGGAGTCCACGCGATACCCGCACGCGGGCTTGCCAGGTGCGACGTGTTGTTGTAAACGCGGGTGTCGTTCGGAGTCGCGAAGGTCAACCCGCCCAGTACGTTGAACGCGCTCGCCGGCAAAATCGCGTTCGGGCTGGCCGCGTACGCCGCCTTCGCCGCGGTGGCGATCGGATTCGGCTGGTCGGATGCGAAGCCGTCGACCGTCCGAGCCCACTTCTCGTGGTACGGCCCGTCGAAATCGTACCGGATGCCGATGTTCACGGTGAGGTTGCGGCTGACGCGCCAGTCGTCCTGCACGAACCCAGACGCGTAGTAGGAATAGAAGGACGCGTACGAATTCAGGTCGAACGAACCGCTGGTCGGTAGGCCCATCAGCATGCTGGCCAGGTCCTGGCCTTGCGCCAGCGTGGACGAGGCGCTGCTCGAGGACCGCACCCAGGTGTTCGCAAACGCGAAGGTGCCGGACGAATTGCCGTAGTCGATCGGATTCACCCGGTATTGCCGCAGGTCGGTACCGAACTTCAGGGTGTGGTTACCCTTGATCTTCACCACCTGCGCGAACAACTGCCAGGATTGCGACGGGTAGTTATTCGAGTGCGTCGAGTTGCCGCCGAGTTGCTGATAGGTGCTCAGAGACATGATCGGCAGCTGCGAATACGGCGACGCCGCGGCCATGTAAGCCGGAAAGCCGAGCTGCGTGAGATCGAGCCCGTGGCTGTCCACCGCGTGCCCTTCGCCCAGGCGCGTGAAATTCAGCCGGAAGTTGGCGACCGTGGTCGGCGTCAGCGTGTACACGTCGTCCAGGGTGCTGCCCCAGCTTTCCCGGAAGGTGGCGATGCCGGAGGCCGGGTCCTGGAAGTAATCCTGCTTTTCCTGCGAGTAGCCGAACCGGCGCACGTCGAAGAACATGCGGTTCTTCTCGCTCATGTTGTAGTCGAGGCGGCCGAGTTCGTTATTATATTTGTCCGTCGTCGGAACGTTGCTGATGTAGTTGTTCACTCCCAGCGGCGACACGCCGACCGTGGTGTTCGGCGCCGGAAAATACTGCATATACGCCTGCGCGATCGGATTCAACCGGTTGGCGGGAATCTGGTTGCCGGGAATCGGCGTACGTGTAATCGTGCTTCCGTTCTGCACCGCCGAGAACGGATCGTAAAGCTGGTATTGCGAGCCCTGCGTGAGCAGCGCCGAGAAATCGCCCTTCTTCTCCGCCGCGGTCGGCACGGTCAGGTTGGTCGGGTTGGGCTGGCTGTCCGGGAGCCCTTCATAAGAGAACATCCAGAACAGCTTGTCCCGTCCATTGAAGTGCGGCAGCCGCACCGGCCCGCTCACCACCAGGCCGTACTGGTTGTAGTGCGTCACCGGATTGGCGACACCCGCCCGATTGTTGAAGAAGCTGTTGGCGGTCAGAGTGTTGGGCTGGTTGTACTCCCATAGGGTCCCATGCAGGCTGTTCGTGCCGGTCTTGAGCACCTGGTTCAGCGTGCCGCCGCCGGTGTGCCCGAAGCTGGAATCGCTATCGAACGCCTTCACGCGCACTTCCTGCACGGCGTCACGAGGCGGGCTGTAGGCCTGGCGGCCGTCCCAGGTTGCGTTCGGCACACCATCCAGCAGCAGTTCGCTCGTTTGCGAAGGCGTACCGCCAATCGAAATCGCGCTCGGACCGCCCACGTCAAAAGGATGGACCAGGGTCGGGTTGCTCGTGGGGATCACGCCTAGCGCGAACTGCGAGAGCATCGCCGGCGTTCCGCCGTTGAGCGGCATATCCTCGACTTCCTTCGTCGTGATCGCCTGCCCCTGCGATGCGTTCTCGGTGTTCAGTAGCGGCGCGTCGGCGGTTACTTCCACCGAGGTTGCGGTGTCCCCGATTTCCAGGCGAATGTCGATCCCGACATGGTCGCCCGCTCCGATCTGGATACCCTTACGGATAAACTCTTTGAATCCCTGTATCGACGCCGACACGGTGTATTCGCCGCTTGCCAGGAATGGCAGCGTGTACTGGCCGGTGGATTCGGAAACGGTCTGCACCTTGGTTCCGGTACGGACCTCGGTGGCGACGACTTTGGCGCCCGCCACGGCTGCGCCCGTCGGATCGGTAACCGCCCCGCTGATGGTTCCGCGGGACTCTTGCGCATAAGTC
>Ga0335083_10007103_pt1 | contig 13848 bp, 12 predicted proteins | sample Lox_Sample_42_FD_206716 | JGI IMG/M metagenome (GOLD analysis project Ga0335083, IMG submission 206716) | Soil microbial communities from Loxahatchee National Wildlife Refuge, Florida, United States - Lox_Sample_4.2 | ecosystem: Environmental > Terrestrial > Soil > Wetlands | place: USA...
CTCGAAGCACGTGACGCCGGTGGGGCTGGTGCCGGAGATGGCGCCCTACACGGTCCTCGTCGACGGCATCTCGAAGGCCTTCGCCGCCACGGGCGTCCGCGTGGGCTGGGGCGTGGGGCCGCCCTCGATCATCTCGCGGATGCGGGACCTCATCGGGCACACCGGGGCCTGGGCGCCCCGGGCCGAGCAGATCGCCTCCGCGAGGTTCCTCGACGACGTGCCGGCGGTCGACCGGTATCTGGCCGAGATGCGGCGCGGGGTGGACGCACGGCTCGAGGCGCTGCACCAGGGACTGATGGAGCTCCGCGCCCGCGGGCTGCCGGTGAGCGACATCGCGCCGCAGGGGGCGATCTACCTCTCGGTGCGCTTCGACCTCGTGGGGCGGAAAGGCATCCGGAACAACGAGGACATCCGGAAGCTCCTCCTCGAGCGGGCGGGCTTCGGGGTGGTGCCCTTCCAGGCCTTCGGGCTCCAGGACGAGACCGGCTGGTTCCGGTGCAGCGTCGGCGCGGTCAGCGAGGCGGACATCCGCGAGGTACTCCCCCGGGTGGAGGCCGCGCTCCGCTCGGTGGTCGACGCCGCGGCCTGAGCTCCCGCGGTCGCTGCTCAGCGGCCCGGTGGCGCGACGAGCAGGCGGGTGAGGACCACCGCACACCCGATTGCGATCCCGATCCAGACCACCGCCGCGAGGTATGCCAGGAAGACCCCGAGCGTCGATGGGTCGCTCCGGAACAGGGCGGCCCCCGCGCCGTGGGTGACGAGGATCGCGGCCAGGGCGAGGAGCAGCCCCCAGACGACGCACAGCCAGAACCGCGAGCCGGAGAGCGGGACCAGCCTCGCCACGGCCAGCGCTCCGGCGAACGCGCCCGCCCCGGAGAGCCAGGTCAGCACGTCCCAGAGAACCGCACCTCGCTCGGGCGACTCTCTCAGGGCTTCGCTCCTGGACTGCCGTCGGCGTCGAGGACGCTCTCCCGGGCTCGGCGCTCGAACCCCGCGACCTGTTCCCGCTCCCACGCTGCGTCCCGTCCCAGCTCGCGGGCGACGACCCGGGCCACGGCCGGAGCGCACTCCAGCGCCGCGCGCGCATCGAGCACCAGGGACCGGGTACGCCGGGACAGCACGTCCTCCAGCGTGCGTGCCATCTCGTGCCGCACCGCCCAGGCCACCTCCCCGAGGAGGTACGGAAGCCGCGGGTGGATCGGCACGGCGAGCTCCGGGTCCTCCTCGGCCAGCTGGCGGACCAGGTCGGCGTCGGTGCCGTGCGCGGCGAGCATCTCGCTCGGCGTGCCCATGGTGGAGACCTCGACGTGCTCGTGCTCGGGGGCGCCGTGGAGCCGGAGCTCCGCGGTGGTGGAGGGCCGCTCGGGGAGCCCGGCCACCCGCGCCGCGTGGTCGACGACGTCCTGGCCCATCCGCCGGTACGTCGTCCACTTCCCTCCGACGATGGTGACCAGCCCGCTCTTGCTCTCGAAGACGCTGTGGTCGCGGCTCAGGGCGGCGGTGGGCCCCGTGCCCTCGTGCCGCACCAGCGGACGGAGCCCGGTGTAGACGCTGAGCACGTCCTCGCGTCGCGGGTCCCGGGTGAGGTAGCGCGCGGCGTGGTCGAGGAGGAACCGGATCTCCTCCTCCAGCGGCCGCGGCTCGACGCTCGCCCGTGGCACCGGGGTGTCCGTCGTCCCCACCAGCGCCCGCCGGTGCCAGGGGACAACGAAGAGGACTCGCCCGTCGTCGGTGCGCGGAATCATCAGGGCGTGGTTTCCGGGCAAGAAGGCATCGGGGAGCACCAGGTGCACGCCCTGCGACGGCGCCACCAGCGGCGGCGCCTCCGGCTCGTCCATCCGCCGGACCTCGTCCGCGAACACGCCGGTGGCGTTCACCACCACCCGGGCGCTCACCTCGTACTCCCGTCCCGACTCCTCGTCGCGCACCCGCACCCCCCGGAGCGTTCCTCCCCAGCGGAGCAGGGCCACCACCGGCGCGTGGTTCAGCAGCACGGCGCCCAGATCGTCGGCGGTCAGCGCCAGCGTCACCGCCAGCCGCGCGTCGTCGAACTGCCCGTCGAAGTAGCGCACCCCGCCCTTCAGCTGGTCGGGCTCGAGCGTGGGCAGGCGCTCCAGGACCTGCGCCCGGGAGAGGAGCTGGCTGGTCCCCAGACGGTGTCGCCCGGCGAGCACGTCGTAGAGCTTGAGGCCCACCCCGTAGTAGGGGCCCGACCACCAGGCGTACGCCGGCACGACGAATTCGAGATCACCCACCAGATGCGGTGCGTTCCGCCGCAGGCGACCGCGCTCGAGCAGCGCCTCGCGCACCAGCCCCACGTTCCCCTGGGCCAGGTAGCGCACGCCCCCGTGCACCAGCTTGGTCGAGCGGCTGGAGGTGCCCTGGGCGAAGTCCCGAGCCTCGAGCAGCACCGTCCGGTACCCGCGCGCCGCCGACTCCACGGCCGCGCCGAGCCCGGTGGCCCCTCCGCCGATGATGGCGAGGTCGAACGGGTCCGCCAGCCGGTCGAGGTTGCGTGCGCGATCCATCAGGTGACCCCGGAAGGGTAGCAGCGGCCCCGCGGGGTCCGCTTGCCCCTTCCCTCCGACCGTCCACCCGGGGCAAGGTGCCGTCCGTGAGCAACACGCCCTTCTATCCCTTCGTTCCCCGGAAGCAGCGGACCGCGGTCACCCGGGAGCCCGACGCCGCCGGACGCTGGACGCCTCTCTTCCCCGACATGATCGGCTACGGACAGGAGGGCGGAGGGTCGGTCCCGGCCGACTTCCACTGGCGGACCAATCCGAAGCAGTGGCAGGAGGAGCTGACCGACGCCGAGCTCCGAAAGGAGGCCCAGGCCCACCACGCTCTGCCCGAGGCCTCCCTCCCCCTGGCACTGCCGCCCGGTCCTCGGAATGCCGGCTGAAGTCACTTCACCAGCATCCACGTGCCCATGCCGAGCCCGATGGCGATGATGACCGCGCGCACCAGCCGCTCGCCGATTCGCTGGGCGAGCCAGGCTCCAGCGTAGCCTCCCAGCACCGACCCCACCGCCATCAGGGCCACCAGCGGCCAGCGAACGTGCCTGCCGACCGCGAAGTAGACGGCGGCGATGCCGTTGATGCACAGCGCGCCCAGGTTCTTCAGCCCGTTCATCTGGTGGATGTTGGTCAGGCCCACCAGCCCGAGCTCGGCGAGCATCAGGATGCCCATCCCGGCGCCGAAGAAGCCGCCGTACACCGCGACGACGAACTGGCCGGCGGTCAGCACCCAGAGGTTCGCCTGATCGAGCTCGCGCGGTGCGGCCGTCGCGCTCCGGCGCTCGCGCCAGTGGCGGAGCGGCTCCTGGACGAGGAACAGGGCGGTCGCGGCGAAGATGAGCCAGGGCACCAGAGCCCGGAACAGCGCGTCTCCGGCCATCACCACCAGCCAGGCGCCCACCAGACCGCCGGCGATGCAGGAGGCAAGCAGGAAGGCGATCACCCGCCGGGCGGGGGTGCCGATCTCGTCGCGGAAGCCCCAGCCCGCGCTCAGCGAGCCGGGCACCAGGGCCACGGTGTTCGTGGCGTTGGCGACCACGGGGGGAACGCCGGCGGCGAGGAGCGCGGGGAAGGTGAGCAGCGTCCCCCCTCCGGCCAGGGCGTTCATCGTGCCCGCGACGATGGAGACGAGGAAGAGGAGGAGGAGCTGGAGTGGGGAGTGGCTCACGCTCCGCTAGAGCGGATTCCGCTGGGCCATCGCGTTGTAGGTCGCGTACTTGTAGAGGTCCGAGAGCGTCGGGTAGTTGTAACAGGTGTCGATGAACAGCTGCGCCCCGGCGCCGCAGAGCAGCGCGGTGAGGCCGATGTGGACCAGCTCCGACGCCTGTTCGCCGAGAACGTGGACCCCGAGCAGCTTCATGTCCTCACGGCGAAAGATGAGCTTCAGGAACCCTCCGCCGTCGCCGATGATCTGCCCCCGGGCGTTGGTGGCGTAGGCCGCGCGCCCGACCACGTAGTCCACGCCCGATTTCTTGAGCGACTCCTCGGTCTCTCCGGCCATCGACAGCTCGGGGATGGTGTACAGGCCATAGGGGAGGATCGGCGCGAGCCGCTCCTTCGGGTAGAGCGAGAAGGCGTGGGCGATGGCGACGCGGGCCTGCTCCATCGACGTGGAGGCCAGCGCAGGGAAGCCGAGGCAGTCGCCCGCCGCATAGATGTTCGGAACGCTCGTCTGGTAGTGCTCGTTGACCAGCACCCGGCCGCGCTCGGCGAGCTTGACCCCCACCTCCTCGAGCCCGATGCCGGCGGTGTTCGCGCTGCGTCCGGAGGCGACCAGGAGCGCCGCGGCGGCGATCGACTCGCCACCCGCGAGGCACACCGTCACCCGGCCCTCCTCGACCTCCACCGCCTCGACGGTACCGGGCATCTTGAACTGCACGCCGATGCCCTCCATCCGCGCCTTGAGGCGGGTGGACATCTCCAGATCGAGGAACGAGAGCAGCGGGGCGCGGGACTCGATCAGCGTGACCGGGATGCCGAGCGCGGCGAACGTGCAGGCGTACTCGCAGCCGATGACGCCGCCGCCCACCACCACCAGCGAGTGCGGCACCTCGGACATCAGGAGGATGCTGTCCGAGTCGTAGACACCGGGAGCCTGGAAGTTGAAGAGCGGCGGGTGGAAGGGTGTGCTCCCGGTGGCCACCAGGATGACCTTCGCGGTGAGCCGGTCCTCGGCGCCGGGACGGCGGACCACCACGGTGTTCGCGTCGACGATGCGCCCCTTGCCGTGGAAGACCTCCGCGCCGTGGGCATGGAGGTTCTGCGACACGCGGACCTGCTCCTCCTGCGCGACGGTGCGCTCGCGGTACAGCAGCTCGCGGACTCCGGTGCTCGCCTGGAGCCGCATGTCCACCCCGTAGAGGCCACGCTGTCGGAAGCCCGAGAGGTAGAGCGACGTCTCGCGAAGCGTCTTCGAGGGCAGGGTCCCGGTGTTGGCGCCGGCGCCGCCGAGGTTGGACTGCCGCTCGACGACTGCGACCTTCTTCCGGAAGTACCCCGCCTGGGCCGCGCCCTTCTCCCCGGCGGGCCCCGAGCCAATCACCACCAGGTCGTAGTCAGGCATCAGCTCACCTTAAAGCACGGACCAGGGGCGAGCGGGCGGTGACGATCGGGTGGCGGCCGACCCGGTCGCGACCTACTTATCTCGACGGGGGAGGAGACGACCCATGCCCAAGCTCTACGCCACCAAGAACGACCTGCCCGAGGCCACCCGGACGAGGATCATCGGCCTCTGCAACGCCCGTCTGGCCGACTCGATCGATCTGCAGACCCAGGTCAAGCAGGCCCACTGGAACGTGAAGGGCCCGGAGTTCATCGCCCTGCACAAGCTGTTCGACGAGATCAACGAGGACGTCGAGGAGTACGTCGACCTGACCGCCGAGCGTGTGGTCCAGCTGGGCGGTATCGCCGAGGGCACCGCCCGCATGGCGGTGAAGTCCAGCAAGCTCTCCGAGTACCCGGCCGACATCGCCGACGGCCACGCGCACGTCGACTCCCTGTCCAGCGCGCTCGCCTCGTACGGCAAGCTCGCCCGGGCCGCGATCGACGAGGCGGACAAGGCGGGGGACAAGGACACCGCGGACATCTTCACCGAGATCTCCCGCGGGGTGGACAAGTGGCTGTGGTTCCTGGAGGCGCACCTCCAGTCGAACCGCTGACCCGGTGGTGGTATGGGGGCGGCCATGGCGCTGCCCCCGCTGACCGAGGCCCTGCAGCCCCTGCTGGAGACGCTCGACGAGGCGCTTCACCAGCGCGATCGCGAGCGACGCGCCGGTCCCGCCGGGCGGCGACCGGTGCAGGTCCTCTACGGTGGCGCACACCTCTTCAAGGCCGGCGCGGCAGCGCGGATGGGCACCCTGGCGCGGGCGGCGCTGGACGCCTACGCGCCCGACGGGCCGACCTACGCGCACGCGCTCGGCCTGTCGCTGACCCCCACGCAGGCCACCGACCTCCGCAAGCGGGTCGTCGCGAAGCTCGAGCACGAGCCGGTGGAGGACCTCCGGATCGACTTCGAGGACGGCTACGGCATCCGCCCCGACGAGGAGGAGGACACCCACGCCGATGCCGCCGGCGCAGCGCTCGCACAGGGAGCCCGCGAGGCGACGCTCCCGCCGTTCATCGGCCTGCGGCTGAAGCCGTTCAACGGCCGGTCGGCACGGCGGGCGCTGCGGACGCTGGAGCGGGTGGGCTCGAGGCTCGGGAACCAGCCCATCACCGGGTTCGCGCTGACCGCGCCCAAGCTGGTGCTTCCGATCCAGGTGGAGCTGCTGCGTCGCGCGGCCGAGGCGCTGGAGCACCGGCTGGGCTGGCCGGCGGGCTCGGTGGCGCTGGAGCTGATGGTCGAGACGCCGGCGGCGCTCGTCTCGCTGGACGGGAAGCTGGGCATCCTGGCGATGGTGGAGGCCGCGGGTGGGCGGTGCCGGTCGGTACACGTGGGGCCCTATGACATGACGTCGGCGCTCGGCATCAGCGCGGCGCACCAGTGGCTGGGGCATCCGTCGGTGGAGCTGGTGCGGCGGCTGCTCCAGCTCGCGCTCTCCGGAACCGGAGTGACGATCGTGGACGGGCCGACGACGCTGCTTCCGGTGGGGCCGCACCGCGAGCCGAAGAGCGATGGGGAGCGCTCGGCGAACCGCGAGGCGGTGTTCCGGGCGTGGGCGCGGGCGGCGGACGACATCCGGCGGGCGTACCGGGACGGCGTGGTGCAGGGGTGGGATCTGCATCCCGCGCAGCTGCCGGCGCGGTACGGGGCGCTGTTCGCGACGCTGCGGGAGGAGATCGCCCCGGCGGCGGCGCGGCTGCGGAAGTTCCTCGACCAGTCGGCACAGGCCACGCGGCTCGGTGCCGAGTTCGACGACGCGGCGACCGCGCGCGGGCTGCTCAACGGGCTCCAACGTGCGGTGGAGTGCGGGGCCGCGACGGCCGACGAGGTCGAGGCAGCGCTCGGCCACACGCTGGCACACGCCCGCGAGCGCCTGGGCGGCTGAGGCCGGTCGCGACGAGGCTCCGCTCTTCCTCGAGAGCGGCCTCACCGCCCGTGCTTGCGCCAGTCCGCCACGTCGCGCAGCGCCTCGAGCACCAGCGCCGTCCATCCGGTCTGATGGCTTGCCCCGAGGCCCTTCCCGGTGTCGCCGTGGAAGAATTCGTAGAACAGCACCAGGTCGCGGAACGCCGGGTCCTTCACGTACCGCGCCTCGTCGCCGTGCGCGGGCCGCCGACCGGACCGGTCTGGATGGAAGAGCCCCAGGAGTCTCAGCGACAGCAGATGCGCCACCTGGTTCAGCGTCAGCTGCTGCCCGGAGCCCGTCGGACACTCCACGGTCAGCGCGTCTCCGTAGAAGTGGTGGTACCGCTCCAGCGACTCGATCAGCAGGTAGTTGGGCGGAAACCACACTGGTCCGCGCCAGTTCGAGTTCCCTCCGAAGATTCCCGTCGTCGAATCCCCCGGGTCGTAGTGCACCGACCAGTCCGGATGGCCGTCCAGCACGTAGGGGTGCGCCGCGTGCACCCGCGACAGGCTCCGGATGCCATAGGGCGACAGGAACTCGCTCTCGTCGAGCACGTAGCCGAGCAACCGCACCAGTCGCTCCCGCGGAGCGATCGCCAGCAGGCGCGCGCCCGGTGCCCCGTGCTCGGGCGGCCGGTAGTAGACGTGCGCCGCCAGATCGGGCCGGTTCTCCAGGAACCAGCGCATCCGCTTGCTGAAGCCGGGCAGCCGGTCCACCTCGCGGTCGCCGAGAACCTCCGCGGCGAACAGCGGGATGAGACCCACCATGCTCCGCACCCGCAGCGGGATGCTCCGGTCCCCGACGACCAGGTGGTCGTAATAGAAGCCGTCCGCCTCGTCCCAGAGCCCTTCCCCGCCCATCGCGTTGATCGCGTCGACGATGGCCACGAAGTGCTCGAAGAACTTGCTGGCGATGTCCTCGTAGCAGTCGTCCGTCTGTGCCAGCTCCAGCGCGATGCTCAGCATCGTGGTGCAGAAGAACCCCATCCACGCCGTGCCGTCCGCCTGCGTGAGCTGCCCACCCATCGGCAACGGCTTGCTCCGGTCGAACACCCCGATGTTGTCCAGGCCGAGGAAGCCCCCGGAGAAGAGGTTCTTCCCGTCGGGGTCCTTCCGGTTCACCCACCAGGTGAAGTTGAGCAGCAGCTTCTGGAACGCACGCTTGAGGAACGTGGTGTCCCGCCGCCCTCGCGGCCCGGTCTTCTTGTAGACCCGCCACGCCGCCCAGGCGTGCACCGGTGGATTCACGTCGGAGAACGCCCACTCGTACGCCGGCAGGTGCCCGTTGGGGTGCATGTACCATTCGCGCAGGAGCAGGATCAGCTGCTCCTTGGCGAACGCCGGGTCCACCTCGCAGAACGGCAGCATGTGGAACGCCAGGTCCCACGCCGCGTACCAGGGGTATTCCCAGCTGTCCGGCATCGACAGCACGTCGCGGTTGTAGAGGTTCAGCGCCCAGCTCGCGTTGCGCCCGCGCTTCCGCTCGGGGGGCGGGGGCGGACCGGCGGGGTCCCCCTCGAGCCAGTCCTGCACGCTGTAGTGGTAGTACTGCTTGCACCAGTGGAGCCCGGCCCACGCCTGACGCGCGATGCGCCGCTCGTCGGGCGTGGACGCCGCCGGGAGGTGACGTTCGTAGAACGCATCGGCCTCCGCCCGGCGGTCCTCGAACAGCGCATCCACCGATCCGTCGAAGTCGGCGGCGAGCCCGTGCTCCACCGCCGCCAGCCGGAGCCGGATGGTCGCCGAGGCCCCCGGCGCGAGCTCGAGCCGGTAGTGGGCCGCCACCTTCGTGCCCACGGGGTCGGGGCTCACCGCGTCCCACCGTCCGTGCACCACCGCCTCGTGGATGGCGTCCTTCGGCCAGCGGCTCCGCGACGGCACGCCGAAGAGCCGCTCGGCGTTGGTCTCGTTGTCGCAGAACAGGAGCACCGGCGCCGTGCCGTTGGGATGCGGACCTGGCTCGAGCCGGAACAGACCGAGCGAGGCGTGCCGGGCCAGGACGTGTCCCTCCTCCCCGACCAGCTCCGGGCGCGGCCAGTAGCCCTCGGTCATCCGCCCCCAGGCCCAGGTGTTCCGGAACCACAGCGTGGGCAGCACGTGCAGCGGCGCCGGCTCGGGCCCGTGGTTCGTCACCGTCACCCGCATCCACAGGTCGTCGGGGATCGCCTTCGCGTACTCCACCCGCACATCGAAGTAGCGGTTGCCGTCGAAGACGCCGGTGTCGAGCAGCTCGAACTCGGGCGCCTGGCGCCCCCGCCGCCGGTTCTCCTCGAGCAGCTGCGCGTAGGGAAAGGCGCGCTGCGGGTACTTGTAGAGCGCCTCGAGGTAGCTGGAGGTCGGCGTCGCGTCGAGGAAGTAGTACAGCTCCTTCACGTCCTCGCCGTGGTTGCCCTCGTTCCCCGTCAGGCCGAAGAGCCGTTCCTTGAGGATCGGATCGCGCTCGTTCCAGAGCGCCAGCGCGAGGCAGAGCCGGCACTCCCGGTCGGTGATGCCCAGCAGCCCGTCCTCTCCCCAGCGGTAGACGCGCGAGCGCGCCGCGTCGTGCGGGAAGTACTCCCAGGCCTCCCCGGTCGCGGAGTAGTCCTCCCGCACCGTCCCCCACTGGCGCTCGGACAGATAGGGCCCCCACCGCTTCCAGTTGCGGATGCGCTGGGCGTCCTCCGCCAGCCGCTGCGTCTCGGGATCCGGGGCCCGGGGGTCGGACACGGTATGCCCAAGCCAACCAGCACACGTGGCGGGCTGCAAAGGGAGATCAGCGGCAGGATCCGGCATGCGCCCCGGCCGGCCGCTAGAGAGGATGTCCCCCGTCCACCATGAGCCCCTCCGGTTCCAGCCCCTCCGCATCCCGCCTCTCCCTGGGACTGGCGCTGTTCTCGCTCTACGCCATCTGGGGCTCCACCTACCTCGCGATGCGGGTGGCCATGGACGGCTTTCCGCCCTTCCGGATGGCGGCACTGCGCTTCCTCGTCGCCGGGGTGGTGATGCTCGGCATCGCCCGGCTGCGTGGCGAGCCGTTTCCCACGCTCCGGCAGTGGCGCAATGCGGCGATCATCGGGACGCTGCTGCTCGCCTGCGGCAATGGCGGCGTGGCCTTCGCCGAGCAGACGGTGAGCTCGGGCCTGGCGGCGCTGATGGTCTCCGCGATGCCCCTGTGGATGGCGCTCTGTGGGGCCGCTGGCCGGCGACCAAGGACTGGGTCGGGCTGGTCCTCGGCTTCGGGGGCATCGTCCTCCTCAACGTCGGAAGCGAGCTGAGCGGGAGCGGCGCCGGCGTCGCGGCGCTGATGTTCGCCACCGCCGCCTGGGCCTTCGGCTCGCTCTGGAGCCGGCGGCTGGACCTGCCCAAGGGGATGATGGCTGCGGGCGCAGAGATGTTCACCGCCGCCTGGGTGCTGGTGGCGATGAGCCTCCTCCGTGGCGAGCAGCTGCCTCCGGTCATCCCCGCGCGCGCCATCTGGGCGCTTGGCTACCTCGTGGTGTTCGGCTCGCTGGTCGCCTACACCGCCTACCTGCACCTGCTCGCCCGCGTCCCGGCGCCGGTCGCCTCGAGCTATGCCTACGTCAATCCGGTGGTGGCGCTGGTGCTCGGCGCGGCGCTCGCCGGGGAGCGGCTTCCGCACGCGCTCATCGTCGCCCTGCCGCTCATCCTGACCGCGGTCGCCCTGGTGCTCCGTCCGGCGCCTGCGCGCGTCTCGGTCCCGGGTTCTGGGCTCGGCAACCCGCTCGGCCGGCCGCTCGGCGCCCCGCACCAGGGGGACGCCGCGGAAGCGCGCACGGGCGCGCTGTCGATCGCGCTCAGAACTCCACGCCCCAACCGAGGGTGAGGCGCGCGGGCGTCCCCGCGTCGGGGCGCTGCGTGGTCGCCGGGTCCCCCGACGTCCCGATGAAGGTGAAGACGTGCTGGTCCCGCGGCTGGAGCCAGCGCAGGACGCACGCCAGCGCAGCGACGAATGGGCCATCGGAGCGCACCGGCGTCGCGAGGCTCGAGGCGGTCGTCTTCCCCTCGGTCAGCGACAGGCGGGCCTCGATCCAGCGGGGAAAGCCGGACTCGGTGGTGTGAACCTCCAGCCGGTAGACCAGCCGGGCCTTCCCCGGCGCAGGCGCATCGACCGCCGCGCCCCGGGCGACCGACAGCCCCATCCCGACGGCGCCGTTCTGGCGCAGCTGGCCGAGGCCCACCGACAGCGCGGTCTCGGCCGTCCGCGACGCGGGCGCAGCAGGCGTGGACTCCACCGGTGGAGTCAGTGCAGGTGCGGCAGCGAGCAGGAGCGCGGTGACGAGACCCATCTAGCGACGCCTCCGCCCGCGCCCGGCCAGCGCTGCGACGAACGTACCCAGGGACCCTCCGCGGCCGACCTCCCGGTCCCCGGCCACGTGCGGCGTCTTACCCCAGATCGGGCCCCCCGCCACAGGGGTCCCCCCGGGTCCAGCCCTCGGAAGCCACAGGATTGCCCGGGTCCCGCTCCCCGGATGGGAGTCGAGCTCCAGCCGCCCCCCGTGGGCCTCGGCGATGGTCCGGGCCAGCGACAGCCCGAGCCCGAACCCGAGGCGCCTGGCGGAGTCCGCGGCGGAGGCATCCAGCCGGTGCTCGGGGTGCACGGTGAGGAAGCGCTCGGAGGCGGTGGCGACGAGCGCCGCGGCCTCGACGTCCCTCGGGCGGAGCACCGGCGCGCCGGGCACCGGCTGCCCGAGCTCGAGGCGCGCGGCCGTGAGCAGCTCGTCCACCAGCCGCTCCAGCTCGCCCAGGTCGTCGGTGATGTCGGCCAGCGAAGGGCTGGGCGGTGCTCGACCTCCGCCCCCCGACGCCCGCAGCGTCTGGGCGAGCCCCTCCCGACCGGTGGACGCGAGGGTGACCACCACGCCGTGCGACTCCAGATAGCGCTGGGTCAGCCGGGCGAGCCGCTGGTCGTCCTCGACGTACACCACCGAGATGTGCTCGGACATCGGCGGCCACCCTACCGCACGCGCCGTGTCCCCCGGGCGACCGGAAACATGTCTTCACAGTCCGGGGGGCCTGCTACCGTCGACGGCGGTGTCGCTCCTCCTCCTCGTGCTGCTCCGCTCGGCGTCCCCCGACGTGGTCTGCCTCGAACCGACGGTCTGCACCCCGGTCACCGAGCTCGGCGGGGACGGCGGCGTCCAGCGGGTGCGCCACACCGAGCGGCTGCCGGCGCGCATCGACGCCGAGGCTCCGTTCGCGGCCTGGCTTTCCTGGCCCGCGCCGCCCGAGGCCGTCCGCGCGCGCATGGCCGCGCGCCAGCCGGTGGAGTTTCGCGCGGTCATCCCCGCCGGCCGGCTCCGGCTCGCGGTCGCCCCCGGCGTCGCGCTGGAAGACGGATCGGGAGCGCTGGCCTTCCTGTCGTCGGATCCGCTCGGGGGTGGGAGCGACCCTCTACCCCTTCCGGAGGCGATCGCCGGGGCCGAGTCGCTGGGGCTCCTCACTCCGGACCAGAAGGCCGCGGTGGCGCGCTGGCGCGACGCGGCTGCCGCCTGGCAGTCACGCCTGGCCTCCGACTGGACCGCATTCACCCGCTCGCCGCGGACCGCCTCGACCCGCACCCGGCTCCTGGACACGCTCGGCGCGCCCCCGGCGCCGCTCCGGCCCGAGCAGCTCCTCACCGAGGCCCAGCGCATCGAGCTCCGCCGGAAGGGCCACGCGCTCGAGGGACGCATCGTCGTCGAGGATCTCCCCGGCGACGCATACCGGCTCCGCGTCGAGGGCGTGCCGCTCGAGCAGCTGGTCGAGGACTGGAACGCCGGGCTGCACGGGCTGGTGAGCCGGCTGGAGCGGGTGCCGCGGCCGCGGTTCCACGTGCGCCCCGGCCACCGCCACGACGAGGCGAGCTTCACCCTCGAGGTGCGCTCGGACGTGGACGAGACGCGTGTCTCCCAGGTGGCACGGAGGCTCCAGGAGGTTCCCGGCCTCGAGCGCGACGACACCGACCTGCCCCCGCCGGGGCTCTGAGGGGACGGCACCCTCGATGACCCTCCCCTGGGTGCTCTCGCTGCTGGTGGGCGTGACCCCGGCGCCCGCGCGCTTCGACCAGGCCGGCAGGAGCATCGGTCCTGCGCTCTCCGAGCGTACCGCCAGCTACGCGATCGAGGCGCGCTACGACCCGGCGAGCCGCCAGGTGCACGGGACCGCGCGGCTCACCTGGACCAACCGCTCCGACGTCCCGCAGGGAACGCTCTGGTTCCACGCGTACTGGAACGCCTTCATGAATGCCGACAGCACCTTCGCCAGCGAGGACAACCGCTCGGGCGGTGCACGCGCCGGGACCGAGGGCTTCGGCAAGGATGACTGGGGCTGGATGGAGCTCCGCTCGGCGCGGCTTCCGGACGGCACCGATGTGCGGCCCACCCTGCGCTGGGAGCACCCCGACGACGACAACGCGAGGGACCGGACGGTCTTCACCCTGACCCTTCCCGAGCCCGTCCCGCCCCGGGGCACGGTGACGCTCGACCTCGCCTGGGATGCCCGCGCACCGAAGCTCGCCACCCGGACCGGGGTGTTCGGCAAGTTCACGCTCTTCGGCCAGTGGTTCCCCAAGCTGGGCGTGCTCGAGGTTCCTCCGCAGCGCGGGGTGCGCGCGCCGACCTGGAACTGCCACCAGTTCCACGCCACCAGCGAGTTCTACGCCGACTTCGGCAGCTACGACGCCGCGCTGAGCGTGCCGCGGTCGCTGGTGGTCGGCGCCACGGGCGTCCGGACCGGCCGGACCGAGCACCCCGACGGGACCGTCACCCACCGGTTCCACCAGGACGACGTCATCGACTTCGCCTGGACGGCCTGGGACAGCGCGGTGGAGGAGACCGACGTCTTCCG
>Ga0335083_10007104_pt1 | contig 13848 bp, 13 predicted proteins | sample Lox_Sample_42_FD_206716 | JGI IMG/M metagenome (GOLD analysis project Ga0335083, IMG submission 206716) | Soil microbial communities from Loxahatchee National Wildlife Refuge, Florida, United States - Lox_Sample_4.2 | ecosystem: Environmental > Terrestrial > Soil > Wetlands | place: USA...
GGAGAGGTTTTGGCTTCTCTCTCCAGGCGGCTGGCGGGCCTCTTGTCCCGCTACCTACCGACCGACACACGGCCACAGGCACGTGCGAAATTGGGCAAGAATTCAAATAGCAATTTTTGCGCGGGATGCAAGCGAATTAGTTCGCGCGTCGCAAATCTTCCTTAATATTTTCACGCAGGCGACGTGCGACGCGCCGCTCACTCGTGCGCGGTGAACGGCTCGATGCGGTGAGCGTTGCGGATGAACTGCACCATGACGGCGATGCCGCCGAGCACGAAGAGGCCGTCGAGGATGCGCGCGCCGAAGGCGCCGAGAGCGAACAGGGTGGCGATTGCCCAGGAGCCGGCGAAGGCGGCGCCGAACACCTCGGCTCCGATGAGGATGGCGGCGCTGATGACGGTGAGGACGTTGAGCCAGATGATGCGGCGGCCAGCCATGTTTATGTCTCCTTAAAGCGGGCGCAATCTCCACGAATCCGCGCGCTGAATCAAGCCTCTAGCGGGCAAGCCGCAGCGGTGCGACACCCACAGGGACGCTCGCCAAAATCCGCATCGGCCACTAGATAGAGCCACGTGAACAGCTTCTCGCCGCCCTCCAATCCCGTCCTCGCCGAATCGACCGCCCGCTTCGGGCTGCCGCCCTTCGCCGCGGTGAAGCCGGAGCATTTCCACCCCGCCTTCGACGCGGCGCTTGCCGCTCATCGCGCCGAGATTGCGACAATCGCCGCCGATAAGGCCGCGCCGAGCTTTGCAAACACCGTAGAGGCCCTCGAGCGTTCGGGGCAGGACCTTAACCGCGTCTCCAGCCTCTTCTTCGTGCTCGGCGGCGCCGACACCAACGACGCCCTGGAGGCAGTCGAGCGCGAGGTCTCGCCGCTGCTCGCGCGCCATGCCAACGCCCTCTACCTCAACCGGGAGCTCTACGCCCGCATCGACCAGCTCTGGCGCCGCCGTGCCGAGCTTGGCCTTTCGGCGGAGCAGGGCCGTGTGCTCGAGCGCTACCGCACCCGCTTCGTCCGTGCCGGCGCCGCCCTCGACAAGCCGGCGCAGGACCGGCTCGCCGCCATCAACGAGCGGCTCGCCAGCCTTGGCACCCAGTTCGGGCAGAACGTGCTGGCGGACGAAAAAGCCTATGCGCTGGTGCTGGAGGAGGCCGATCTGGCCGGCCTGCCTGAATTCGCCCGGGCCAGTGCCCGCGCCGCCGCCGAAGAACGCGGCCACAAGGGCAAGCACGTCATTACGCTCGGCCGCTCCTCCGTCGAGAGCTTCCTGCAGTTCTCCTCCCGCCGTGACCTGCGCGAGAAGCTGTTCCAGGCCTGGATCGGCCGCGGGGAACGCGGCGGCAAGACCGACAATCGGGCGATCGTTGCCGAGATGGTCGCCTTGCGCGCCGAGCGCGCCAAGCTCCTGGGTTTTGCGACCTTCGCCGACTACCGGCTCGACGACCGCATGGCAAAGACCCCGGCTGCCGCGCGCAAGCTCCTGGAAGAGGTCTGGGGCCGCGCCCGCGCCAAGGCCAAGGCCGAGCGCGACGCGCTGCAGGCGATGGTCGCCGGGGAGGGCGGCAATTTTGCCCTTGGCCCTCACGACTGGCGCTACTACGCCGAGAAGCTGCGCAAGGCGCGCTATGACCTCGATGAGGCCGAGATCAAGCCCTACCTGCAACTCGACCGCATGATCGAGGCGGCCTTTGAGACGGCGCGGCGTTTGTTCGGCCTTTCATTCACGCCAGTCGAGGTGCCGCTCTATCACCCCGATGCCCGCGCCTGGGAGGTGATGGACGCCTCCGGCCGCCACGTCGGCCTGTTCATCGGCGATTATTTCGCCCGCGCCTCCAAGCATTCCGGCGCCTGGATGACCTCGCTGCGCGATCAGGAGAAGCTCGGCGGCGACATCCGCCCCGTCATCATCAACGTCTGCAACTTCGCCAAGCCCGCGGCCGGCAAGCCGGCGCTGCTGTCGTTCGAGGACGCGCGCACGTTGTTCCATGAATTCGGCCACGCCCTGCATGGCCTGCTCTCCGACGTCACCTATCCGCTGCTGGCCGGCACCGCGGTGCCCAGCGACTTTGTCGAGCTGCCCTCGCAGCTCTACGAGCACTGGCTGGAGACCCCGGAGATCCTGCAAAAATACGCGCGCCACGCCTCAACCGGCGAGCCGATGCCGCAGGCGCTGATCGAGCGGCTGCTCGCGACGCGCACCTTCAACCAGGGCTTCGCCACCGTCGAATACACCGCATGCGCGCTGGTCGACCTCGACATTCATTCGCTGGCGGACGCCACGGGCCTAGACGTCACCGAGTTCGAGCGCCGCGACCTCGAGCGCATTCACATGCCCGCGGAGATCGTGATGCGCCACCGCCTGCCGCACTTCCAGCATCTCTTCGCCGGCGGCGGCTACGCGGCCGGCTACTACTCCTATATGTGGTCGGAGGTGCTCGACGCCGACGCCTTCGAGGCCTTCAAGGAAACCGGCGACGTGTTCGACAAGGCGACCGCCGGGCGGCTGCGCGACTTCATCTACGGCGCCGGCAACCTGCGCGACCCGGCGGAAGCCTACAAGGCCTTCCGTGGCCGGCTGCCCACGGTCGACGCGCTGCTCAAGAAGCGCGGGCTGGACGCGACTGTTTAACTTCGTTGTGAACGGCCTCGGGCCGGGCATCCACGCCTTGCCTTCAAATCGTTAAGCGAGGCGTGGATGGCAGGGACAATCCCGGCCATGAGCAGTAATCTGCTATTGAAAATAACATGAACATCAGACTCGCAAGGTGTCCATTTGTCTGTTGTTCGGAGCAGATGAATGTTGGAAGACCCAGACCTTAAAATTTCTATTCTCTCGCTTTGGGTCATTGGTCGCCAATTTCCGGATGCGAACGACTACTGGGACGGGAATTGGCTCAATGTTCGAGCCGAGGCCAGAACAAGCGGGGCCATTGTCGAAGTGGCCGGTCCGATTGTCCACCTCTCGGAGTTGGTGTCGTTTGTCAACGAACTGGAAGCACTCGACAGCGTGCTATCGGGGAAAGCTTTGCTCTGTGGTTCTCTCGAACCAAACTTGCGACTTGAATTGAGAGGGAATGGAACTGGCGGCATCGCAGGAACGCTCGCGATCACACCGGATCACATGGTGCAGTCTCACGAGTTTGTTTTGGATTGTGATCAGACCTACCTCAAACCGCTCATCGCGGGATGCAAAAAGGTTCTGATGGATTATCCAATAAAGGGACGAATCGCTTGAAACCGCTGTTTGCCTTCTGGGCAAAGGAGCGCAGCGCTGACAAGCCCCGCCGCCGCTGCTAATTTCTCCCCATGGCCGAACCTGATCCGAACACGCCCGACTGGCGCCTCGTTGGCGACTGGTGGGACCTCTGCAATTGCGCCATCGGCTGCCCGTGCAATTTCGGCTCCGACCCGACGCTCGGCTATTGCGAGGGCGTGCTCACCTGGCTGATCCGCGAGGGCAATTACGGCGACCTGAAAATCACCAAGGATCTTGCCGTCGTCCTCATCATCCATTGGGAAGGCAACGTCTTCGAGAAGAACCGCGAGTTCGGCTTTCTCATCGACGACCGCGCCAATCCGGCCGAGCGCGAGGCGTTGCGCAAGATCTTCACCGGCTATGCCGGCGGCGCCTTCGGCGCCTGGCGCGACCTCACCAAGAGCCTCGACGGCGTCGAGTACGTGAAGATGAATGTCTCGCACGACGCCGAGAACTGGCGCGTCGAAGTGCCGGGCATGGTCGAAGGGCTCGGCGGCCCGTTCCGTAAATACATGGTGCCGGAGGGCGACACCTGCCGCATCTACAACGCGCCGCGGCCGGAGGTCGTGCCCGGCTTTCTCACCGTCGGCCAGGCCAAGCGCAACGTCGTCACCGGCGCTTTCGGCCGCAAATGGGACTGGTCGAACCGCTCGTCGAAGCACATCGCCTTCGACCTGCGCGGGCCGAAGACCTTCACCTGGCGCAACCCGCTGCAAAGCCAATGAGCGAGCCGCTTTCCGATTACAGCGCGCTAATGCGGCGCGACCGCTGGATCGTCGTGGCGCTGCTTGTGGTCGTCACCGCCGCCGCCTGGGCCTTCACCATCGACCAGGCCCGGCAGATGGACGCCATGGAAGCGGCGATGTGGCGCGACATGAACATGTCGATGAACGGCATGGAGCCGTCATGGACGCCGTCCGATACGGCGCTGATGTTCGTCATGTGGTCGGCAATGATGGCGGCAATGATGGTGCCGGGCACGGCGCCGATGGTCGCCGCGTTTTCCACGATCCAGCGCCGCCGCCGCGAGCAGGCCGCGCCGCACGTGCCGACCGCGATCTTTCTCGCCGGCTATGTCGCCGCCTGGGTCGGCTTCTCGGTGGTTGCGACGGCGCTGCAGTATTTGCTGCAGAAGACCGAGCTCATCACCACCATGATGCAGTCGGCCTCGTATTATTTCTCCGCCGCGCTGTTCCTCGCCGCGGGGCTCTACCAGTTCAGCCCGCTGAAGGAGCGCTGTCTGTCTTATTGCCGCTCGCCGATGGGCTTCATTCTCACGGAGTGGCGCGACGGCGCGCTCGGCGCCGCCATCATGGGCCTGCGCCACGGGCTGTTCTGCATGGGCTGTTGCGCCGCGCTGATGGTGCTGCTGTTTGCCGTCGCGGTGATGGACCTGCGCTGGGTCGCGGCGCTCACCGTGCTGGTCACGGCGGAAAAGCTGCTGCCGCATCCCAAATTCTGGCGCGTCGGCATCGGCGTCGCATTGCTCGCCGCCGGCGCGGCCTTTGCGGTCGTCGCATTGCGAGCTGCAATCGCATGAGCTTGCACACGGCCGGACATCGCCGTGGCGTCGTTTGCGCGCCGCATGCCGCCACCGTCGCCGACGGCCGCGCCATCCTCGCCGAGGGCGGCAACGCCGTCGAGGCGATGCTGGCGATGGCGGCTTCGATTGCCGCGGTCTATCCGCACATGAACCATGTAGGTGGCGACGGCTTCTGGCTCATCCGCGAGCCGTCCGGACGCGTGCGCGCGCTGATGGGCGCGGGCCGTGCCGGCGCGAAAGCCACGCCGCGGCTCTACCGCGATGCCGGTCATGACGAGATTCCGCCGCGAGGGGCCCTAGCCGCGTTGACCGTGCCCGGCGCGGTCGCCGCCTGGATGCTGGCAGCGGAAGCGGCCAAAGCGCAAGTTGGGAAAGGATTTGGCGGCAAGCTGCCGCTTGACGTGCTGCTCGCCGCCGCGATCAAGCGTGCACGCGAGGGCTACATTGTCACGCGCAGCCAGGCGACATTGAGCGAAGAGAAGCTCGCCGAACTCAAAGATGTGCCGGGCTTCGCGCAGGCATTCCTCGTCGACGGCAAGCCGCCGGAAGAGGGCGCGCGGCTCAAGCAGGCGAAGTTCGCCGACACACTCGACCATCTCGCGCACGCCGGCCTCGACGACTTCTACCGGGGCGACGTCGGCCGCGAGCTTGCTGCCGATCTCGAGCGCATCGGTTCGCCGGTGATCCGCGGCGACTTCGAAGCGTTGCGCGCCACCGTCGCCGAGCCGCTCAGCCTGCAAAGCCGCTATGGCACGCTCTTCAATTCGCCGCCGCCGACGCAAGGGCTCGCCTCGCTCATGATCCTCGGCCTGTTCGAGCGGCTGCGAATTCAACAAGCGGAGAGCTTCGAGCATATCCACGGCCTCATCGAGGCGACCAAGCGCGCCTTCCGCATCCGCGACCGCGTCGTCACCGAACCCGACCGGCTCACCGAAGCCCTGGACCGTTATCTCGCGCCGGCCTTTCTCGACGCCGAGGCGGCCAGGATCGACATGAAGAAAGCGGCGCGCTGGCCGGCGCCCTACGGCGAGGGCGACACCGTGTGGATGGGCGCCGCCGACGCTTCCGGCCTCGTCGTCTCTTATATCCAGTCACTCTACTGGGAGTTCGGCTCGGGCGTTGTTTCGCCGGCGACCGGCGTGCTCATGCAAAACCGCGGCGCGAGCTTCTCGCTCGAGGCAAAGGCGCTCAACGTGCTGGCGCCCGGGCGGCGGCCGTTCCACACCCTCAACCCGGCGCTGGCCGCATTGAAGGACGGCCGCGTCATTGCTTATGGAACGATGGGCGGCGATGGTCAGCCGCAGACGCAAGCCGCAGTGTTCACGCGTTATGCGGTGTTCGGTGAGCCGCTCGAGCGCGCGCTGGAAGCGCCGCGCTGGCTTTTGGGGCGCACCTGGGGCTCGACGCGCACCAATTTGCGCATCGAGCCGCGCTTCGACGAGAAGCTGATCGACCGGCTGATGGCGGCCGGCCATGACGTCGAAGTCGTGAGCGAGCCTTACTCCGATACGCTCGGCCACGCTGGCGCCGTCATCCTGCATGGCGATGGCACGCTCGAAGGCGGTCACGATCCGCGCGCCGATGGCGGCGCGGACGGCGTGTGACTTTATAACGTGCTGTCACGACGCCGCCACCTTTGCGCCGCACTCCGTGCTATTGTCCTGGCCCCGATGATCCGCGCCGCACTTATTGCCTTTGTCACGCTATTTTGCGCCGCGCCGGCGCTGGCGCACCCGCATGTCTGGGTGATCATGCATTCCGCGCTCGTCTACGACAAGGATGGCGGCATCGTCGGCATCAATCACAATTGGGCCTTCGACGACATGTTCTCGGCCTTCGCCACGCAAGGGCTGCAAAGCAAGGTGAAAGGCCAGTTCACCCGCGACGAGCTCGCTCCCCTCGCCAAGGTCAACGTCGAGTCGCTGAAAGACTACGACTACTTCACCTACGTCACCGCCGACAACCAGAAGATCAAGCTCGGCGAGCCTATGCCCGGCTACTGGCTCGACTACACCAACCAGATCCTCACGTTGCATTTTACGCTGCCGTTCAAGACGCCGGTGAAGGCCAAATACATGCGCATCGAGGTCTACGACCCGACCATTTTCGTCGACTTCGAATGGGCCAAGAAAGATCCGGTGCACATCGTCAACTTTCCACACGGCTGCAAGGCCGATGTGGTGCTGCCGCACGAAATGACCTATGCCGAGGGCCAGCGGCTGAGCAATGAAGCCTTCGCCGCGACGGCAACCTGGGGCGAGGAATTCGCCAACAAGATTCTGGTCAATTGTCCGTAAGCGTGTGACGAGTTGGTTTGCGGGGCGGCGCCAGCAGGGGAATGTCGCGATGACGAAGCCGGCCCGGCGCTCCAATCTTCTTAACCGCCTTTTCTTTGCTGCCTGCATTCTGCTTGTTTTTGCCGCGGCCGATGCGGCGCTGGCGCAGCCCTTCGGTCTTGCGCGTCCGCACGAAGCGCCGCCGCAGTTCGGCCCCATCATGGGTTGGATCCTGGCGAAGCAGGCCGAGTTCTACCGCATGCTCTCCGGTACCATCCGCGCGGCCAAAGCCGATGGCAGCGCCGCCTGGACGCTGCTCGGCATCTCCTTCATCTACGGCATCTTCCACGCCGCCGGTCCCGGCCACGGCAAAGCGGTGATCTCGTCCTACCTCGTCGCCAACGACGAAACCTGGAAGCGCGGCGTCGCGCTCGCCTTTGCCGCGGCGGTGGTGCAATCGCTCACCGCGATCGCCATTGTCGCGATCGCCGCGGTGCTGCTCGGCGCCACCGCGAAGATAATGGGCGACACCGTGCGCGTGATCGAGGAGGTGAGCTACGCGCTCATCATCGTTATCGGCCTGCGGCTGTTGTGGGTCAAAGGCCGCGCCTTTCTGCATCTGCTGCGGTCGCAGGCGCAGGAGCATCACGCGCATGCTCACGCGCACGCGCATGGGCATGGCCATGGCCATCGTGACCACGACCACCAGCACGGCCACGATCACCACGGCCATGCGGAGGCGCACGGGCATTCACACGGCCATCACGACCACCTCCATCACCACCATCACCACCATGACGAAGATGAGGCTTCGGCTTGGGGCCACGCGCATGCGCCGGAGCCGCAGGAGCTTGCTGGCAAGCACTGGCTGCGCCGCGGCCTCTCGGCCGTGATCGCGGTGGGATTGCGACCCTGCTCGGGTGCGATCATCGTGCTCGTCTTTGCGCTGGCGCAGGGGCTTTTCTGGATCGGCGTTGCCTCGACCTTCGTCATGGGCCTCGGCACCGCCATCACCGTCGCCAGCATCGCCAGCATCGCCGTCGGCGCCCGCGGCTTTGCCGGGCGGCTGGCGAAGGCGAAACCGGGCGCGGGCCTTCTCGCCATCCGCGGCCTCGAAACCGCCGCTGCGGCGCTCATCATCATCTTCGGCGTCGCCTTGCTCACCGGCTACATGGTCAGTGAGCAGATGGGGCTTTTTTAGGAACGCGAGAGCGTTCATGAACCTGCGGTGATGATTGCTGTTTGACTTTATTGGATAGCGAAGGAAATCATGGCACGGAAGATGTGCACCACATGACCGAACAGCGTAAGCGGTTCTTGGCAGGATTGAGCCCGGGCTTAATCGCCTCGGTCGGACTGCACGGGACTGTGCTTGTCGCTCTCGTTCTTGCGCTCGGCTATACCGTCATTCCCGACGATATGGCCATCATAATTCCGGTCAACCTCGTCCGCCTCGCCGACACGGCCACGAGTCCGCCGCAGCCGCATCAAGCTGTGGTCCCGCAGCAGAATACCGCGCCACAAGCTTCGCCCGATGCAAAGCCAGTTGCGCTGTCGCCCGCGCAAACGCGACCGCATACCGATGATCTTGCCGTCAAGCTGCGCAAGCTTGCCGAACTGCGCCAGCCGCTCAACGATCAGGACGTTGCGCGCAAGGGTGAGGGCCTGTCGCGGCAGAACGCGACGCGTGCCGACGCCGTGCCGGGCAGCGAAGCCGCGATCAAGGACTTTCTTCGCGACCAGATCGAGCACCATTGGAATCCCGATCTCGACGCACTGCATGGTCGCGACATTTCCGTGCTTCTGCGCGTAGCAGTCACTAGTTCGGGCGCGATTACCCGCGCCGATCTCGTCGATGCGCGCGAGTCCGGGATCGATCCGGCATATGACGAAGCTGCGATGAGCGCACGTGACGCCGCGCTTTTATCCTCGCCGCTCACTTTGCCGCCCGGACAATATCCGGCGTTAATGAATTTGATTCTGACGCTCAACACCCGCGATGCCATGCGCTGAGATGAAGTGGCTTCAGGGCAAATCGCGGGCGATGCGAAAGCCGGTCAGACTCGAATAGTCGTAGTCGCCGCCGTCATCGGTGCTGAAGCTGCGACTCGCCGAACGGACGAGTGCCGGCAAGCTGTTCCACGAACCGCCGCGGATCACGCGCTTGGTGCAGCTCGTTTCGAGCCACGCGCTGCCGTCGTCCGGTGCGTGCAGATAATTGGCGTGCCAGCAATCCGCGGTCCATTGCCAGGCATTGCCCAACATGCCGTAAAGGCCGAACGGGTTCGGCGCAAAGGCATTGACCGCAGCGAGCAAGCGATCGTCAAATGGGCTGCCGCAGCCATTGCAATTGGCTTTGTTTACGCCGATTGCTTCGCCCCACCATCGCGCCGTTTTGGTTCCGGCGCGCGCTGTATATTCCCACTCCGCCTCGCTCGGCAGCCGATACGGTCCTTTGTCCGGCACAAGCCCGGGCCGCGCCTTGTGCACTTCGGCGTTGAGCCAGGCAACGAAAGCTTGGGCGTCCTCCCAGCCGAGACAGACCGCCGGCCATTCTGGCGGTTGCTGTTCGAGCCCGCCGCCGGGCGAACCCCAGCCGAGGCCGAGAATGCGGTTGCACGCCGCCGGCCGGTGACCGGTGCTCCTAAGAAAGGCGAGGAACTGAGCGGCGGTGATGTCGTATTTGCCCAGGGCAAACGCTTTGATTGAAACCGTATGCTGCGGCCCCTCTGAATCGAAGCGGCCGGGTTCTGTCTTCGGGCTGCCCATCACGAACTGGCCGGCAGGGATGCCGACCATCTCCGGACAGTCTCGGCATTCGCGGAATTCGCGATCCTTGTAGCTTTGCGCCTCGGCCGAGCTTGACGCGATCAATCCGAGGATCGCGATCACGGTGGCCGCAAAACAACGAATGACAACCGACATGCGCCGTAATTTACATCTCCGTTGCGAGCCTATGGCCGGCGCCTAGAAAGCCTTTGAAAGGCCGACAAAAAAGCCACGACGCTCGCCGTACTGCGGCGCGAACACGCCGACGCCGGTTCCATTCCTAATCTGATAGATCGTATCGAATAAATTTACCACGGCAAACCGAACGACCACGGGCTTGTCGTGCGGGATGGCAATCTCGCGTGACGCGCCGACGTTGACTGTGGCGTAGGGCGGAACGTGGGCGCCGTTCGGGATGGAGGAGCCGTCCGGCAATATCAGATCGGCGCGCAGGCCGCTGCCGTAAATCATGTCGACGCTGTAGCGTGTGCCATCCCATAGGTACGAGGCACCGCCGGAACCGGTCCAGGTCTGTGCGTGGTCGGTGTAGATGTAGTGGTTGGCGATATAGGCGAGGTCGTCGGCTGCGAACAGGTATTGGTTGGAGACGATGTTGGTGGCTTTCTGCACGCCCCAAGCGAGATTGCTGTAGGCCTTGAAATTACCGGCAGTGTAGCTCGTGCTCAGCTCGACGCCGGCGTTGTACGCCTTCTCATAATTGAAGGCGTCGAGAACCAGTCCCGGACCGAAGGTGCCGTCGTCGAGCAGATCTCTGGCGATTTTGTAATAGCCGTCGACACCGACCTGCAGGCCGGGCGCGAGCATCTGCACGACGCCGACGTCGAAATAGTGCGAGCGCTCGGGCTTGACCGGGTCCTGCTGAGTCGTGTCAGGCGGCACGAAGGTCGGCACAAAGGCCGCGACATTGACCGGACCGGACAGCGCTTGCGGCGGCGGCGTGAAATAGCGCGCATAACCCGCATGCAACGTCGTGCCGGCGAACGGCTTGTAAACGAGATTGACACGCGGGCTGAGCTGGTTGGCATCGACATATTGCCACATCTGATCGAAGCGCAGTCCGCTATTGAGGGTGAGCTGGTCGGTGATGCGCCACTCGTCCTGGAGATACAAGCCGGCAATCCAGCCGAGCTTCTGGGTACCATCATCGATGACGAAGGGCGCATCGGCGCCGCTCGCCGGCAGCACGGTCGACACGTTGCTGACGCGGGTGTGCTCGCCGCTCACCGTGAAGCCGCCGCGCAAGGTATGCGCGTCACTGAGGCGGTAGGCGGCGTCGCCCTGCACTCCGCTGGCGACGCTTTCACGGTAGACGTCGGTCGCCTGCCCATTGAACAGGATGTCGCCGACGACGTCGGGCATGAAACGCAAGGTGCTGTAGCGGGTGAACGAGGCAAGCTGCGTGTCGAAGCCGTCGATCGATCGTTGTACGGCGACGACGGCGAAATTGTTCTGCTCTGCCTGGTTTTCGTTGAGGTTGGCCGAATCAAAAGATGAGACGCCAAAGGCAGATGCCACAACCGGAGCCTGCCCGGGATTATTGGGAATCTGATAGCGATTCGTCGTGTTGCCGAAGATCGTGGCGACGCGCGTGAACTTGTCGATCAGCGTCGACGTATAGCTGAAGAAATTTCCTTGCCAGGTGCGATCGTGAATTGCGGTCGCGCTTGGCGTCGGATTTTCGATGCCGAGACTGCTGGTGAAACCGCGGCCGGTGAAGAAATACTCGGTCTGCCCGTTGCGGCCGGCGTAATCGAAAGTTGGCGTCACCGTGTCGTAGCTGCCGCCGTAAATGCCGATGCGGCCGCCCGGCATCAGCGCGTTGCCGCTCTTGGTCTGAATGTCGACGACGCCTGAGGTGCGCAAGCCGTATTCCGCCGGGAGCGCCCCGGTGATCACAGCGACGCTGCCGATAAGATCGGTATCGAAGATGTGACCAAAGCCGGAAATGCCGTCCGGCAAGGTGATGCCGTTGATGCGATACTGAACGTTGCCGTGCTCGTTGCGGATATGGATGTCGCCGGCGACGGCGGAATCCTGTGACACGCCCGGCGCCTGCAGCAACAGTTTCTCGATCGGCGTATCGGTTCCCTGCGGCAGACTTTCGATCGCGGCACGGTTCATGTCGAAGGAACTGGCGCCAAAGCGCGGCGACAGGTTGTCGCGCGCGATATCGAGCTGTGTATTGGCAGTGGCGACCGGCGGGGCCGCTCCCGCCTGTTCGGTTGGCGAAGGGCGCGGCGGCGCCGGCCGCTGCGATTGCACGACGATTTCCGGCAGCGCGGTTTGGGCCGAACCTGGCCCGGCGGCGAACAAAAACGCGACAAACGCAACAACGCCAACTACGCGCATGACTTACCGTCCATAAAATGTTATGTTATAACATTGCCGACACCAAACGGCCTGTCAACCCGGAGAGATCACCAGCGGTGCGGAACGGTCAGGCGACGATTATTTCGCTCGACGCAGCGCGGGCCGAGACGCGGCGGCGGGGCGATGGCGGCTGCGCAGAGCCGCTGTTGCAGGCCGAGCCGCTCCTCGAGACCGATCACGGTGAGATCGCGAAGGACGCGAGACGCGTCCGATGGAGCCTGGTGGCCGCGATTGTCATCCATTGTTCGGCGGCGCTGGCGTTTTGGCTCGGAGTTCTCGACAGCAAGCCCGAAGGCGGCGGAGGGCAATATCTCGAATCGATCAGCGTCGATCTTGTGCCGTCGCAGGTCCTGGAAAGTCGGCGTCCGAGCCGCCCCGACGAGCATGGCGGCGGCAGCGTGGCCGAGCTCGCAAACGCTAACGGTGACCGCGAGCAGACTGCCGAGAAGCCGATCGAGCAGGAAACGGAAAAGTCCGCCGTCAAAGCCGAAGAAGTGCAAAAGCAATCAGCCGACTCCGTTCCTCTTGCGCCGAAACCGGTCGAGTTGCCGAAAGCAAAAGAGACGGCGCAGGCAAAAGGGGCAACGGTCAGCGCGCTCGTCAATTCGACCGCGGCATCGGCGGCCGGCGCCGCTGCCAGCCCCGGCGAGATCAGCCGTTACGCGGCCAAGGTGCGCGAGGCACTCGCACGCAACAGGCCACACGGCCTTACGCACAAGGGCACCACGACAATCGCCTTTGCGATCGATAAAAGCGGCAAGCTTGTTTTTGCCCGCATCACAGACTCAAGTGGCGAGCTGTCAGTCGATGACGCCGTGCTCGCGGCCGTGCGACGTACGGTTTTTCCGCTGCCGCCGCAGGATATGACGGCACGGCAGCTAAGCTACGTGGTCCCATTTCGCTTCAAATAGGCGATAAAGGCGCGTATTCTATTGAGGCTTCGGGAGCAAACCCGGCGACTAGCTCAACCGAAATCCTCCGGCCTCAGCTCGATCGGCGTGCCATGCGGCGTGCGGTCGCAGGCGTGGTCCCAGGCGTCGCGATAGCGGCCGAGGGTGTCGAGTGAAGCCACGCCTTTTTCCGCCACCAGCTTTTCCAGCGCGTTGAGCCAGTGCAGGTAATAGGTCTCGCCGGTATCGGGATCACCGGCCGCCTGCGCGCGCTTGATCTCGGCGCCGAGTGTTTCGGCCCATTCCTTCCATGTGAATAATCCGCGCTCGTTGAGTGCTAGCGCCATGGCAAATGCTTCCGCCTCCCACGGCTCGCGGAATACCGGCCCGTCAGCGTCGCGCGGCACGCCGGGCACAGCAACGGCGGCGCGCATTGCCGCTTTCGGATCGAGCGCCATCAGACCGGCTCCAGATAGGGCTCCCAGGCCTCGATGTTAACGCGCACGGAAGGGTCGGAAGCCGCGCCCCACAATTCGCGGCCATCGAAACGGACGGTGTAGAGCCAGTGCGGGTCTTCGCCGAGGTTGCTGGCATTGCGGTCGGGGAAGACATGACAGCCGACGATACGCACAACCTCGCCGACGTGGCCGCGCGCGTAGCGCGGCAACCGTGTGTGATGCTGCGGATGCATGTTCTTGGTGCGCACTTTGTCGCCGGCCTTG
>Ga0335083_10007106_pt1 | contig 13846 bp, 10 predicted proteins | sample Lox_Sample_42_FD_206716 | JGI IMG/M metagenome (GOLD analysis project Ga0335083, IMG submission 206716) | Soil microbial communities from Loxahatchee National Wildlife Refuge, Florida, United States - Lox_Sample_4.2 | ecosystem: Environmental > Terrestrial > Soil > Wetlands | place: USA...
GAATCACATTGGGAGCGGCGCCCGTGGCAGCAGGCACCGCGGCAGGCCGCGGCAGGCCCGTGACCGCCACCGGCAAGATGGCGACTCCCGCCAGTATCGCCAGCCGGCCCGTGCCCAGCGTGGTCCACGCCGCGCGCAGCACCGTTGCCGTGATGGCGGCTGCGATGCAGCACCCAAGCAGCACATGCAGCGCGACGCCGAACACCCTGGCATGGCCGACGGCGCGGTAGGGCATTCCCAGCGAGGCGCGCGGAAAGAGGCTGGCGTTCGCAACCATCAGCCACAACACGCCGGCCAGGAACCACAGCAGTATCCACTTGCGGCGCGAGAGCCGCAGCCGTGGCCAGGCGCTCTCGCTGGCCAGCGCCAGCAGCCAGCACAGCGCGCCGAACGACAGGTGCAGCGCCAGCTGCGCCAGCGCGAACAGCAGGATGTTGAGCCCCAGCCGCGTCCGCCACAGCGGTTCGGTAAGGGTTTCCGCGACGACCCTGGGACTGTGGAAGGCGTCGGAATTCAGCAGGGTGGCGATGGGCAGGTAGGACAGCAGCAGCAGCGCGAAGCCGAGCAGCAGGGCCATCCGGGCACCCGAGGCGGGCGTGTCGCGGCCGGGGGCTTTCACGAGGCCGGCTTGGTCCTGGCGGAATCGGCGAAGCGGATTCCGAAGCGCTCCCGCAGCCCCTGGCGCAGCCGCGCCGCGTCGGCGGCGTTCGTGCCGGGCACGCGGATGAACTGGCGCGCGCCGTCGTCGCGGCCGTCGGGGATCGCGATCGCCATGGCGTGCTTGCCCAGCAGCGCGGCGTACTGCCGGCTGGCCAGTATCGAGTCGATGGCATTGTCGCGCACCAGCAGGCGGTCGGTGACCGAATCAAGGCGATAGATCTTCACGGCCTCGGCCAGTGCACTGGCCGTCAGGTGCGTGGTAAGGAATCCCTGTGGGTTGTACTCGGTCTCGGTGAAGCGGATGCGCTGGTCGAACTGGGCGGTCTGCGCCGCGCCCCGCAGCAGCGGGGCGAGCGACATCCCGTCGAAGTCCTGTCCGGCGTCGATCTTGAGCAGATCCAGTATGGTGGGCGTGAGATCGACCAGCGACACCGGCTCGGTGCGCACCGCGGGCGAGGGGAACAGCGCGCGCGCGGCGCCGTAGGCACGGATGCCCAGCACGACGTGGTACTGGGTGGGCGAGAACACGCTGGTGCCATGCCCCCATTTCCAGGATTTCGGCGCCGTGGCCGCGCCTCCCGGGAAGGCGTCCGGCATGAAATCGTCGTCCTGGCCGAGGGCTTCGCCGTGATCGGAGAGCGCCACGACGATGGCATTGTCCAGTACGCCATCGCGTTCCAGCGCGGCCAGCAGGTCGCCGAATTGCTGGTCCGCCCGCCGCACGGCCAGCCCGTACTGTGCCGGGATGCGGCTCTCGTCAGGTTCGCCCCCGGGGGAATCCGCCCAGATGTACGGCCAGTGCGGCAGCGTCAGGTGCGACACCAGGAACACCGGCCGGTCCGTGTCGATGGCGCCGGCCACGCGCCGCACGAAGGAATTCGGATCGTAGGTGACGTGCGCGGCGCGGTTGGCGTGCACGTGCGGGAACAGCAGCGCACCCAGCCAGCTGTTCATCACCATGTTCGACAGCGGCGTGTCCGCGAACCAGGAGATCACGAAGTCGCTGCCGCCGATGGTGGAAGTCAGCGTGCGGTCGAAGCCATAGCTGGCATCGATGTTGGCGAAGCGCGTTTCATCCATCGAGTAGTAGGTACGGTAGCCGTGCGCGTGCAGGATCTGCGGCAGCGTCGGGCCGGTGTGGATCAGCTTGGGCGGCAGCAGGTTCATGAAGGCGCCGGTGGTGTGCGGATGCCGGCCGGTGAGGATGGATATCCAGGAGGGAAACGTCCGCGCCAGCGGCGTCACGGCATCCTGCATGCGCACGGCGCCATCCAGGAAGGCACGCACGTGCGGTGCGGCACCGGCATCGACGAAGTCCGGCCGCAGCGAATCGACGCCCAGGAACACGATATTGGGCGGCCGGGACGCGGCATCGCTGCGATGCGCGCCGTTGCTCCAGGTGAAGCCCACGCCGGCCAGCAGCGCTGCGCCAGCCGCCAGCAGATAACCTTTCCGCCGCCAGGCGGCCTGCCGGTAGAGGAACACCAGCAGCACCGCTGCCGCAGCGGCCAGCATGCCGGCCGTGCCCCATGCGTACGGTGTCATGCCCAGCACCGGAGTATCCGCCATGTCGTGCCAGGGCTGGCCCAGCGAAGAATGAGCAAAGTGCGCCGCATTGGCCAGCAGCAGCCAGCCGGAACCGGCGAAGAACCATAGCAGCAGCCACTGGCGCCGTGTGCAGCGCGCCGCCGGAAAAGCCTTTTCCGCCAGCCGCGCCAGCAGCCAGCACAGCAAGCCGAAGCCCACGTGCAGGGCGAGTATCGCCACTGCGAACAGCACGATGTTGCGCGCGAGACGGGTATGCCAGAAGGGATCGGTGAGGGCGCTGGCGACAATGGACATGTCGAAGGCCGCGGAATGCATGTCGCCCAGCAGCCGGGCAAAGGACAGCAGCAGCAATGCGCAGCCCAGCAGCGCGGCGAGGCCCAGGCCCGCGGTGGCGGAAAGCGGTCGCTGGCTGGATGCTGCCTTGCTCATGACCCCGCCATTCAAAGAGAAGCCCCTCCACAGGGAGGGGCTTCGAGTTGCAGGCTCCGAAGAACCTCAGGTCGAACTGAGGTTACTGACGGCACTCGGCCGGACGGTACTTCGCCGCGATGCCATTCGGGCCGAGATCAGCCATCCAAGCGGTGGATCCGGCGGTGATGTTGCTGCCCGGGCCAGTCGCGCCACCCTTGTTGCCGCACTGCCAGACGACGTCATTGTTTGGACTAAGGCCGGCCGTAAGTGTAAGAGTTCCGCCCCAAATACTCTTGTTGGCCGGCGCGCCGTTCTTGAAAGTGATCGTGATCTGGTTCTTGACGACCTGCACCGAAGAAACATATTTGCCCTGGATGGCAGAACCCAGGCCCGCTGCCGTGTTGTCGGCCGGCCATGCGCCACCCGACGAATACGTCTCGGCGATGGCCGCCTTGGCCGGACCGGCCAGGTTCAGGCCTTCGGTGACCTGCGCACGCGTGGTGTAGTCCGAATACGCCGGAATGGCGATGGCGGCGAGGATGCCGATGATCGCGACCACGATCATCAACTCGATGAGGGTGAAACCCTTTTGTACAGACTTCGTCATTGGATGGTTCTCCTGAAACTTCCCTTGGATTGAACAGCGACTCGGCAAGGCCGATACCCGATAAAAGCAAGGCCTGTGCCAGCGCCTGCCGTGAGGCGTAACTTAGTGATCCATAGGGGTTTGTTCTGTGCTCCGGTTCGCGAATCGGGCCGCTGCTGTGCGCTGGCGGCGACAGTGCACGTCACAATGTGACGCTGCGCGTCACATTGTGACGTGCACTCGGTCTTACTCGATGCCCAGTTTCTTGATGCGGTAGCGCAGCGCCCGGAAGGTCACGCCGAGCAGCTTCGCCGCGGCGGTGCGGTTGTAATGGGTCTGCTCGAGCGCATGCAGGATGGCCTCGCGCTCCAGTCCGTCGAGGCGGTCGCCCAGTGCTTCGGTGCCGGTCTCCGGCGTCTGCGCCGCCTGTGGCACAGCGGCTTCATGGCGCGGCGCGGCGCGCAGCCGGATGTCGTCGGGCCGGATGCGGCCGTCGGGCGACAGCGTCAGCGCGCGTTCCAGAATGTTCTCCAGTTCGCGCACATTGCCGGGGAAATCATATTCACTCAGCATCGCCACCGCCTCGGCGGTGAGCTCCGCCGCCGCGCCGTCGGCGTTGCGCCGCCGCAGGCGTTGCAGGATGTAATTGGCGAGTTCCGGCACGTCGCCCGGCCGTTCACGCAGCGAGGGCACGCGCAGTTCGATCACATCGATGCGGTAGAAGAGGTCCTCACGGAAACCGCCGCGCGCGACCAGCTCGGCGAGGTTCCTGTGCGTGGCCGACAGCAGGCGCACGTCGACCGGTGTTTCGGCCGTTTCGCCCACCGGACGCACGCTTTTCTCCTGGATCACGCGCAGCAGCTTCACCTGCATGTGCAGCGGCAGGTCGGCCACCTCGTCAAGGAACAGCGTGCCGCCCTCGGCGCTTTGCACCAGGCCTTTCTTGTCGGCTACCGCGCCGGTGAAGCTGCCGCGCTTGTGGCCGAAGAACTCGCTTTCCATCAGCTCGCCGGGAATGGCGCCGCAGTTGACCGCGACGAACGGCGCCTCGGCGCGTGGTCCGGACTGGTGGATCAGCCGCGCCACCAGTTCCTTGCCGGTGCCGCTCTCGCCGGCGATGTGCACCGGCGCCTGGCTGCGCGCCACGCGTGCGATCATTTCGCGCAGCTGCTCCATCGGCGCGGAGCTGCCGAGCAGGCGCGGTCCCTGGAAGGTCGCATCGTCGCTGCGCCGCTCACCGAGCTTCAGGGCCCCGGCGATCAGCCGTCGCAGCGCGCTCAGATCCAGCGGCTTTGACAGGAAATCGAAGGCGCCGAGTTTCAGCGCGCGCACTGCGGTCTCGATGTTGCCGTGCGCGGTGATGACCGCGCACGGCAGTCCCGGTCGGCGCACCTGCAGCCATTCGAGCAGTTCCAGCCCGTCGCCGTCGGGCAGGCGCATGTCGCACAGGACCAGGTCGTGGCTCGCGGCCAGCAGCTGCCGTCGGGCCTCGCGCAGCGTGCCGGCTGCGGCATGAGCCAGACCCATGCGCTGCAGGGTGAGAACGACCAGCTCGACCAGATCGGGTTCGTCGTCGACTATCAGTATGCGTGCGTCGGGCATACAGTGTGCGTTCGCTCATTCCTGCCAGCGGCCGGGATCGGTGAACACCAGGCGGAACAGCGTGCCGCCGTCCGGCGGCGACTCGTGCAGCAGCGCGGCGCCGTTGCTCTCGGCCAGTTCGCGCGCGAGGAACAGCCCGAGGCCGGTGCCGCGCGCGGCCGTGGTGAAAAAGGGCTCGAATACCCGTTCTGCATCCTCCGCAGCAATGCCGGGGCCACGGTCCCGAACCTCGACGAAGGGGCGCCCATTGCCGGCGAGCCGGCCGTAGCGTATCTCCACAGGTTCGCCCACATCGGGCCTGCGGCCATGTGTCAGCGCGTTGCGGCACAGGTTCCACATCACCTGCCGCAGCTGCGTCGGATCGACGCTGACCGCCAGAGGCACGCCCTCGTCGGGTGATACGGCGATGCACAGCTCGTGCGCGCCGACCTGCTGCGTGGCGCAGAACTCGGCGCAGAATTCCGCGATCCAGTCGGGCAGCTCGAGGCGCTGCGGCCGGCGTGTGCTGCGGCGGGAGAATTCCAGCACGTCCTCGATGATGCGGCTGACCCGTTCGGCATTGTCGCGGATGATGCGCGTGAGGCGCCGGTCGGTTTCCGGTATGTGCGGGGATTCGGCCAGCAGCTGCCCGGCATGGCTCATCGCGGCGATCGGCGTGCGGATCTCGTGCGCGATGCTGGCGCTGAGCCGGCCCAGCGCGGCCAGCTTGGACTGCTGCACCTTCTCCGCGATCAGGCTGGTGTCTTCGAGGAAGATCAGCACCGGGCCGGGCCGGGCCGAACCCAGCGGCGCGAAATGCGGCTGGATCAGCCGCGCGCCATCGGCCGCCGTGAAGCTGTCGGGCTCCTGCGCACCGCCATGCTGGCGCCAGCCCGAGAGCAGGTACAGCAGCCGTGGCGAGCACTCGCCGAGCAATGCGCCGGGCCACGCGCTGCTGCTGCCCAGGATGCCGGCGGCCGGTTCGTTGATCAGGCGTATGCGGTCGGTTTCATCCACCACTAGGATGCTCTCGCGGAGCCTGGCCACGATGTACTGCGACAGGTGCGCGAGGTTGGCGAGGTCCACCTCCTGGCGTCGCAGCAGCGCCTCGCTGTGCGACATGCGTGCGATCAGCAGGCGCGGCAGCAGCGCGGCGAGGAAGATCACCACGCCGAGCACGCCGGCATTGAGGTAGCCGCCGGCATCCGGGCCGGGCGCCAGTTCGCGCGCCAGCTGCTGCGCCAGCACCGCCACGGCGGCGGTGGCCGCCATGAACAGCGCATCGCGGGGGCCCGTGAGCATGGCCATCGCCGCGACCGGCAGCAGCACGAGGATGCCCAGGCCGCTCTCCACGCCATTCGTCGCCCACAGCACGAAGCCGATCGCGACGGCATCCACCAGCGCGTAGCTGAGCGCGAGCAGGCGCAGACCCACTGCGGGGAGGCGGCGCAGCGCGATCAGGCCGATGCCCACCAGCAGCCAAGCCGCACTGATCAGCGCGAGTTGCCCAGGACGCTCGATACCGAGGATGTCCTGCACGTTTTCCGAGCGCGACGCGGCGAACAGGCCGCAGGCGACCAGCAGCCGGTACAGGTTCACGAGCCCTATGACGCGCCAGGCGAAGTCCGACGGACCGCCCTCGCCGGGATCCAGGCGCCGCTGGGAGTGAGTGCGCATGGCCGGTGACTCTAACACCGCCATCGAAGCTGGCGGCACCCGCACGAATACGAGACAATCACAGTTCCATGAATCTGCATGAATACCAGTCCAAGAAGATCTTCGCCGCCTACGGCGTGCCGGTGCCCCCCGGTGAGGTTGCCGCTTCGGCCGATGAGGCGCAGGCGGTGGCCCGCAAGCTCGGCGGCGCCGTCTGGGTGGTGAAGGCGCAGGTGCACGCCGGCGCGCGCGGCAAGGCCGGCGGCGTGAAGGTGGTGCGCGACCTCGATGCCGTGCATGCCGCTGCGGAGGGCATGCTCGGCCGGCGTCTGGTCACGAAGCAGACCGGCGCGCAGGGGTTGCCCGTCGGCCGCGTATACGTGGAAAGCGGTTCGCAGATCGCGCGCGAGATCTACCTGTCGCTGACGCTGAATCGCGAGAAGAGCCGCATCGCGGTGGTGACTTCCGCCGCCGGCGGCATGGATATCGAGGAAGTCGCGGCGAAGGAGCCGCAGAAGATCCTGTCCGTCACCGTCCATCCGGCCGCGGGCTTCGAGGCCTACCAGGCGCGCGAGCTGGCCTTCGGCCTCGGCCTCGCCGGCCCGCAGGTCAACGAATTCACCGCCATCCTCAAGGCGCTGTACAAGCTCTACGTGGAGCAGGACGCCAGCCTCGTGGAGGTCAACCCGCTGATCGTCACGCAGGCCGGCGCGCTGGTGGCGCTGGACGCCAAGATCGGCATCGACGACAACGCGCTGTTCCGCCACCCGGAGCTGGTGGCGCTGCGCGACCGCTCGCAGGAAGATCCCATCGAGGCGCGCGCGGCCGAGCACGACCTCAACTATGTCTCGCTGGATGGCGACATCGCCTGCATGGTCAACGGGGCGGGCCTCGCGATGGCCACGATGGACATCATCAAGCTGCACGGCGGCCGGCCGGCCAACTTCCTCGACGTGGGCGGCGGGGCCACTGCCGAACGCGTCACTGCGGCCTTCGAGCTGATCCTCGCCAACGAGAAGGTGCGCGCCATCCTGGTGAACATCTTCGGCGGCATCGTCCGCTGCGACGTGATTGCCGAAGGCATCATCGCCGCCGTGAAGAAGGTGGACGTGAAGGTGCCGGTGGTGGTGCGCCTCGAAGGCACCAACGCGCCGCAGGCGCGCGCGCTGCTGGCCGGCAGCGGCCTGGCGGTGACGCCGGCCGATGGTCTCACCGACGCGGCGAAGAAAGCCGTGGCCGCCGCCCGCAAGTAATACAGGCCAGCCATGAGCATCCTCGTCAGCAAGCGCAGTCGGGTCATCGTGCAGGGCTTCACCGGCAAGCAGGGCACCTTCCACGCGCAGCAGTGCATCGCCTACGGCACGCGCGTGGTCGGCGGCATCACGCCGGGCCGCGGCGGCACACGCCACCTGGATCTGCCGGTGTTCGACACCGTGCACCAGGCTGTGGCCGCCACCGCCGCCACGGTGAGCATGATCTACGTGCCCGCGGCGTTCGCGGCCGACGCCATCCTCGAGGCGGCCGATGCCGGCATCGAGCTGGTGGTGTGCATCACCGAGGGCATCCCGGTGAACGACATGATCCGCGTGAAGGCCGCGCTGGCCGGCAAGCCCACGCGGCTGATCGGCCCGAACTGCCCGGGCATCATCACGCCGGACGAGGCGAAGATCGGCATCATGCCCGGCTTCATCCACCAGAAGGGCTGCGTGGGCATCGTGTCGCGCTCCGGTACGCTCACCTACGAGGCCGTGCACCAGACCACGGCCATCGGCCTCGGGCAGAGCACCTGCGTGGGCATCGGCGGCGATCCGGTGCGGGGCATGAATTTCATCGACGTCATCGAGCTGTTCGAGCGCGATCCGCAGACCGAAGGCATCGTGATGGTCGGCGAGATCGGCGGCAGCGACGAGGAAGCCGCGGCCGCGCACATCGCCCGTTACGTCGCCAAGCCCGTGGTGGCCTATATCGCCGGCGTCACCGCGCCGCCGGGCAAGCGCATGGGACATGCCGGCGCGGTGGTGGCCGGCGGCAAGGGAACCGCCGCCGACAAGTACCGGGCGCTGGAGCAGGCCGGCGTGCGCACGGTGCACAGTCCGGCGGAGCTGGGCACGGCAATGGCCGCGCTGCTGAAGGTACGCGCCAGGATACGCGCGGCGGCCGCGCGCATCGACAAGCGGCCGTCCGCGATGCGCGGTCCGCCACGCAAGGGGCCGATGACGGGCAAGTCCGCGGCCGGGTCGCGCGTGAAGAAGAAAAAGCCCGCTGCCGGGAAGAAAAAGTCCGCGGCGCGCAAGACGCCGTCCCGCCGGAAGGTCGTGCGCCGCCCGGCGCGGAAGAAGTAGCACCAACCCGTGGCCGCGGGCCCCTGCATCGCGCTGGCCCAGCTCGACCTGCTCGTCGGCGATGTACGGGGCAACCTGGGACGAGTGCGCACGGCGGCGCTGGCGGCGCGGCGGCGCGGTGCCGACCTGGTGGTGTTCCCGGAGCTGACGCTGTCGGGCTATCCGCCCGAGGATCTGCTGTTCCACCGCGGCCTGCGCATCCAGCTGGAAGAGGCGCTGGCCGCGCTGGCACGCGAGGTGGACGATCCGGCCTCCGGGCTGCCGGCCATCCTGCTGGGCTATCCCGAATACGAGGATGCCGGCCGCGCGCTGCGCATCTACAACGCCGCGCGGCTGCTGGTGCCGGGCGGCGCGCCGGTGAATTACCGCAAGATCTGCCTGCCGAATTACCAGGTCTTCGACGAGAAGCGCTATTTCACGCCCGGCGCCGCCGCTGCGGTGGTGGAGTTCATGGGCGTGCGGCTGGGTCTCACCATCTGCGAGGACGTGTGGGAACCCGAGCCGGTGCGGCTGGCGAAGGCCGCCGGCGCCGAGCTCATCATCAGCATCAACGCCTCGCCCTATGAGCAGCGCCGGCAGCGTGTGCGCGAAGGCGTGCTGCGCGAGCGCGTGGCCGACACCGGCCTGCCCATCGTCTATGTCAATCTGATCGGCGGCCAGGACGAGCTGGTCTTCGACGGGCGCTCATTCGCCATGGATGCCGCGGGCAAGGTGGTGCTGCGCGCGCCGGCCTTCGAGGAGGCGCTGGAGCTGCTGCACCTGCAGCGCGATGCCGATGGCCGGCCGCAGCTGCGCGGCGCCGCGCCCGATGCCGTGGCGCCGGAGCTGGCCGACGAGGAGAGCGTCTACCGCGCGCTGGTGCTGGGCGTGCGCGACTACGTGCGCAAGCACCGCTTTCCCGGTGTGGTGATCGGCCTGTCCGGCGGCGTGGATTCCGCGCTGACGCTGGCCATCGCGGTCGACGCGCTGGGGGCGGAGCACGTGCAGGTGGTGATGATGCCCTCGCGCTACACCTCGCAGATGAGCCGCGACGATGCCGCCGCGCAGGCCGCGCGCATGGGCGTCGCGCACAGCATCATCCCCATCGAGGGTGTGTTCGAGGCGACGCTGGCGGCGCTCGCCGGTCAGTTCGCCGGGCGCAGGCCCGATACCACGGAGGAGAACATCCAGGCGCGCATCCGTGGCGTGCTGCTGATGGCCATCTCCAACAAGACCGGCCGCATGCTGCTGACCACCGGCAACAAGAGCGAGATGGCGGTGGGTTATGCCACGCTGTACGGCGACATGAACGGCGGCTTCGCGCCGATCAAGGACTGCAGCAAGATGCTGGTGTACCGCCTGGCGCGCTGGCGCAATGCACAGGCGGCCGCGCGCGGCGAATACGGCGGCGAGCCGATTCCGCTGCGCGTGATCGAGCGCGAGCCCTCGGCCGAGCTGCGCCACGACCAGAAGGATACGGATACGCTGCCGCCCTACGCGGTGCTGGATGCCATCCTCGAGGCTTTCATCGAGGAGGACCTGTCCGTGGACGAGATCGTGGCGCGGGGTTTCGACCGCGTGGTGGTCGGCCGCGTGCTCGACATGGTGAAGCGCAACGAGTACAAGCGGCGGCAGGCGCCGCCGGGCGTGCGCGTCAGCCGCCGCGCCTTCGGGCGCGACTGGCGCTATCCCATCACTAATGGTTATCGCCGCTGAAGATGCTCGGCGAGCCGCCGCCGAATATCTTGTGCACCAGGTTCAGTCCCTCGTGCTGCGGCAGATCCGGGGACTGGCCGGGAAAATTCTCCCGGAATACCCGCAGCGTGTTGTCCGCGAGGTCGGTGTACTGCAGCTTGCGGTAGCACACGATCATCACCCGCAGCGCGTCCTTCACCGCCGGTGCGCCGTCGTATTGCTCGACCGCCTGGCGCGCCCGTTGCGCCGCGGCCACCCAGGCCCCGCGCTGCATGTAGTAATCCGCGGCCTTCAGTTCGAAGTCGGCGAGCCGGTTGCGCATGTAGATCATGCGGCGGCGCGCGTCGGCCGCGTAGATGCTGGCCGGGTACTTCGTGACCACCGTGCGGAATGAATCGATCGCGTCACGGGCCGTCTCCGGCGGCCGCGCGGTCGGGTCGCCGCCCAGCAGCAGCTCGATCTTCATCGGGGCATTCTCGAAATCCACCAGCCCGCGGACGTAATAGGCGTAGTCGATGTTCGGGTGCGTGGGATCTTCCTTGATGAAGGTGTCCGCGGCGTCGCGCGCGGATTCCTTCTCGTCCAGTTTGTAGTAGACGTAGATGAGTTCGAGGCGTGCCTGGCGCGCCTCGGCGGTCAACGAGTACTGGGTGGTCAGCGCTTCATAGGCGTCCACCGCCGCCTGGTAGTCGTGGGAATGCAGGGCGCGCCGCCCCAGTTCGTAAAGTACTCCCGGCGGGTTGCGCGCCAGGCGCTGCAGGCGGCTGTTGCCATGGGATGCGCACCCGGCGAGCACAAGATTGATGCACAGGGCAAGCAGCAGCAGCGCGCGGCGGGCGGTGGAGGCAGGCATCACGCTAGTATAGACGAATGAGCCATCCTGCCCCGCTGCTGGAACTGAGCCTGACTCTGCCGGGTTGTCCGGGCGGACAGCGGCTGGACCAGGCACTGGCGCGGGCGCTGCCGCAGTACTCGCGCTCGCGCCTGGCCGGATGGATCCGCGACGGTGCGGTGGCGCTGGATGGCCGGCCGGCGCGGCCGCGCGATTCGGTATTCGGTGGCGAACGCGTCAGCGTGCGCGCGCGCGAGAAGCATGACGAGCGCGTCGCCCCGGAGCGCATGCCGCTGGTCGTGCGCCACCGCGATCCTCACATTTTCGTAATCGACAAGCCCGCCGGGCTGGTGGTGCACCCGGGTGCCGGCAACCGCGCGCATACGCTGCAGAACGGCCTGCTCGCACTGGATCCGCGGCTCGCGGCAGTGCCACGCAGCGGTATCGTGCACCGCATCGACAAGGACACCAGCGGGCTGCTGGTGGTGGCGCGGACTCTGGAAGCGCACACGCGGCTGGTTGCCGCGTTGCGCGAGCATTCGGTACGGCGCGAGTACCTCGCGTTGTGCGTGGGCACCTTCACCGGCGGCGGCACCGTGGACAAGGCCATCGGCCGCCACCGCACCGACCGGCTGCGCATGGCCGTGCGTGCCGACGGCCGCGCCGCGGTGACGCACTACCGCATCGAGGAGCGCTGCATGCGGCACACGCTGCTGCGCGTGGCGCTGGAGACCGGGCGCACGCACCAGATCCGCGTGCACCTGGCGCACATCGGTCATCCGCTGGTCGGCGATCCCCTGTACGGCGGACGCCGCCAGCTGGTTGCAGGCCTGGCGCCGGCCGTGCGCGCCGCGCTGGCCACGTTCCGCCGCCAGGCGCTGCATGCCGCGAAACTGGAATTCGCGCACCCCGTGACCGGCGAGACCATTGCCGTGGAAGCGCCGCTCCCCGCGGATTTCACGGCGCTGCTGGCCGCGCTGCGCACCGGCGAGCGCTGATGTCCTCCGGGTTGCCGCTGCTGGCGCCGGACTGGCGCGCGCCGCCGGGTGTGCGTGCGCTGGTCACCACGCGCCGCGGTGGCGTGAGCGCCGCGCCCAGGGAGGAGCTCAATCTCGCCGCGCACGTGGGCGACACAGCCGCGGCAGTGGCGGAGAATCGCCGCCGCTTGCGCGCCGCGGCCGCATTGCCGGATGAACCGCGCTGGCTGCACCAGGTGCATGGCGCCGCCGTGGCGGACCTGGACGCGGGCGCCAGGGAGCATCCGGTTCAGGCCGATGCCGCCGTCACCGGCCGCGCGGGCACGGTCTGCGCCGTGCTTACCGCCGATTGCCTGCCGGTGCTGCTTGCCGCCGGCGACGGCTCGGCCGTGGCCATCGCGCATGCGGGTTGGCGCGGCCTGGCTGCGGGCGTGCTCGAGGCCACCGTGGCGGCGCTGCGTACCCGCATTGCCGCCGGCGTGGCCCTGGCATGCTGGATCGGTCCGGCCATCAGCGCGCGGCATTTCGAGGTGCGCGCCGACGTGCGCGAGCCATTCCTTGCCGCGGATGCGGAGAATGCCGCGGCGTTCGTGCCAGGGCGCGCCGGGCACTGGCAGTGCGACCTGCCGTGGCTGGCGCGCCGGCAGCTGCAGCGCCTCGGCGTGGCGCACATCGCCGACAGCGGCCGCTGCACCTATGCGGAAGAGGCGCATTTCTATTCCCACCGCCGCGACGTGCAACACCGTGGCCTTGCCGGCACCGGCCGGTTCGCGACGCTGATCTGGTTGCAGCCATGAATACCCTGGCGTGGATACTGGGTTTCACCCTGTTCGGCGGGATGGCCGGCGTGCTGGTGGCCAGCACCTTCCTGCTGGTGCCGGAACAGGTGCGCACCCGCGCGCTGCCGCTGATGGTGGCATTCGCCACCGGCGCGCTGCTTGCGGCGGCGCTGCTCGGCCTGCTGCCCGAGGCCATCGAGCAGGCCGGCCCCACGCGCTACGGCGCGGTGGGTGTCGCCTTGCTGGGCGGCATCGCGCTGTTCTTCGTGCTGGAAAAGCTGGTGCTGTGGCGCCATTGCCACGAGGGCGACTGCGAGACGCATGGACCGGACCCCGGCCACCATCATCACGTCGGCATGCCGGGACCGATGTTGCTGGTGGGCGAAACCATGCACAACGTGCTGGATGGCGTGCTGATCGCGGCGGCCTTCCTGATCGACCGGAACCTGGGCGTGATGACCGGCATCGCGGTGCTGGCGCACGAGCTGCCCAGCGAGGTGGGCAATTTCGCGGTGCTGCTGCACAGCGGACTGTCGCGCGGCCAGGCGCTGCGCTGGAACCTGACCACGGCGCTGGGCGCGGTCATCGGCAGCGTGGCCGGGTTCTGCGCGCTGTCGGCGCTGCGGCCGGTGCTGCCCTATGCGCTGGCTGTTTCCGCCGCGAGCCTGCTGTACGTGGCGGTGGCCGACCTGATCCCCGGGCTGCACCGGCGCACGGATGCGCGCAGCAGCCTGCTGCAGGTGGTGCTGATCGCCGCCGGTGTCGGTCTGGTGGCAGGTGTCGAATACCTGCTGCCGCAC
>Ga0335083_10007107_pt1 | contig 13845 bp, 12 predicted proteins | sample Lox_Sample_42_FD_206716 | JGI IMG/M metagenome (GOLD analysis project Ga0335083, IMG submission 206716) | Soil microbial communities from Loxahatchee National Wildlife Refuge, Florida, United States - Lox_Sample_4.2 | ecosystem: Environmental > Terrestrial > Soil > Wetlands | place: USA...
CGGCGTGCACGGTGAGCCAGCCCGACCCGATGCCCAGCCGGCCGTCATCGCGATGCATCTGGCGCACCAGCAGATGCAGGCCATCGTCAGACGGCAGCGACGCGATGGAGTATTCGCGATGCGGCAGCGTCTGCAGGGTGGCGACGATCGCCGCGGGTGAACGCCCCACGGCATCGCCGGGCGCGGGAAAGTGGCTGGCCGCAAGCCATTCGCGCAAGCTGGCGCGCTGGCCCTCGTGCTCCACTAACGCATCGCCATCCTGCTGCTGCGCGAGCAGCCATTGCTCGACATCGACAGCGGCATGGCGAGGCCCGATCTCCACGAGATCGCCCGCCTGCCATTGGGCATGGCCATCCATCGGCTTCAGCGCCAGATGAAAGCAGGGATCACCGAGGCTGCCCGCGTTGAGCAGCTGGCGATCCATCAGTTTCCACCGCTCGTAGTCGGGACGCTGCCAGTCAGGCAATTCCGCGCTGCCCGAGAACACGGCCAGATGGTGCTGCCAGTGGCGCAAGGCAGCGGGATCGCCGTTGTCCACTTCCACCGCATCGAACAAGGCCTGCGCACCGCCACGCTGCAGCCATCGCTGCAACTCGCGGCCGAATCCGCAGAATTCATCGTAATCGCGATCACCCAGCGCCAGCAGGCCATAGCGAAGACCTGCCAGCGGAAGCGGAGCGCGCATCAGGCGAGTGACAAAGGCCGCCGCGCTGTCGGGCGCATCGCCCTCGCCGGTGGTACTCACCACGAACAAGGCGCGTTCGATCTGCATCAGGGCTTCGGCATCCAGCTCGCACAGCTCGCGCACGCCCACGTTCATGCCTGCCTGACGCAGGCTTTGCGCGGTCTGGCGCGCCAGCTGTTCGGCCGTGCCGGTCTGGCTCGCGAAGACGATCAGCACGCTGTCGCCTTGCGCGGCATCCAACTCGATATGCGCCATGTGCATGTTGCGCCGATGCCATCCCGTCCACGCCGTAAACGCCGTCCACGCCAGCAGCACCAAGGCGGCCCATGTCCTGCGCGATGCGTCCGCGGCGGGCCATGTGAAATCGTCGCCATGCCATGCAAGCAGTGCCATCGCGAGCAAGGCCAGCATGGCGCACAAGACCACGTTGCCCCAGGCCGAACGTGCCGTTGTCTTTGCCAGCGTCGTCATGCGGCAAGTGCCTCGGCAAACGCCGGTGAAAGACGCTCCTCCAGCCCGCGGGCGCCGTGCAGGATGAACATCACCGCCAGCCCGCGAGCGCACGCTAAGGCCATGCCCTCATCCGGCCCCAGCACGGTCATCAGCGTGCCCATGGGATCGGCTTCCACCGCATCGCGTGCGAGCACGCTCACCGACGCCACAGCGTGCGGCACTGGACGACCCGTGCGCGGATCGATGTGATGCGAGAACGCGCGCCCCTCGGCTTCGAACTGCCGCCGATAGTCGCCGGACGTGGCGATGGCGCGACCGCTCAAGCTCAATACCTGGCTCAACTGGTCCACGCGTTGCACCGCACCCGCGGCGGCGCCGGGACGTTCGATGCCAATGCGCCACGGCGAACCATCCGGCTTGGAGCCCTTCCCTTTCAGTTCGCCACCGACTTCGACCAGCCATGCATTGATGCCGAGGCTATCGAGATGACGGCCCACCAGGTCGACGCCGTAGCCCTTGGCAATCGAGGAAAGATCGAGATAGACGCCGCCGGGCTGATAGAGGCTGTGCGTCGCTTCATCCAGCTTGAGCCTCCACCAACCCACGCGCTCGCGCGCCACCGTCATCGCTTCTTCGGAAGGCGGTTTGCTGCGCGCGACATCGGGACCAAAGCCCCACAGGTTCACCAGCGGTCCCACGGTCGGGTCGTAGGCACCGCCACTGTCGCGCGCCACACGCAACGCGCGCCTCACCACGTCAAAGCACTCGGCCGGCAGCACATGCCACGTGCCGGCGGGTGCATCGTTGAAGCGCGACAAGGCCGACAGCGGCTTGTAGGTGCTCATCTGGCCATCGACCAGATCCAGCACGGCCTGTGCGCTTGCATGCCACGCCGGCGCCGTCGCATGCGCCGGCAGCACGGCACGCACCGACCAGGTGGTACCCATGGTCGATCCCTGCGCGGACTGCACGACGAATGCCATCACAACGGACCCGCGGCTCGATTACTGCGGCAGCACTTCCAGCGTGGCGGCATACGACAGGCGTCGCTGCTTGGCTTGCTTGATGCTGGTCTTGTCATCCTGCGTGCTGGCGTTGATCCAGTACATGCCGGCATGCGGCCAGTTCAGGCTGAACTTGCCGTCCTTGCCGGTGGTGACATCCACCTCTTCCTGGGCATTGCGATAGCGCGTCTCGCCGGCAATGGCGGTGACCTTGAGGCCGGCGGCCGGCTTGCCGTCGAGCAACAGCTGGAACGTCGCCGGTTCGCCCGCGGCCAGGTCGGTGAAGCGCGTCACCGGCATCAGCTCCAGGCCCTTGCCGCTGGGCTTGAGCGCGGTGTCGCTGGGCTTGCCGTTGGTGACGAAGGTCTCCACGCGATTGATCGACTCGGACACTTCCACATTCTTCGCGCCGGCCGGGATTTCCTTCGCGAGGTTGGCCGCATCGCCACGCCAGCGCTTCTTCTGGCCATCCATTTCGTAGCTGGCGAACAAGCCGCCATTCACCGCGGCAATCTTGTAAGTGCCCTGCTGGGTAAGGTGCACGTCGAACACGCTACGGTACTGGCCGGTGAGCGCGTTCTCCGGTTTGGACGTCTGGCCGTCCGGCGCGGTGATGCTCACGCGATCGAGCGCGACCGGCATATGGTCGGGATAGAACAGGTCGTTGGACACGGCGGCGTCCACCGTCACCCAGGGATCGGCACCGGACACGTTGGTGGCTGACGGCACCATCCACATCTTGTGCGCGTGGGCGGCCATCGGCAGCGCCAGGACCAGCGCCAGCGCGCTCCACTTCAACGAATGCTTCCTCATGAGGCTCTCCAGAATTCAAGGGGCGAGATCGAGTTTGACGTTGCCGAGCTCGCTGCTGCCCTTGGCAGCCAGCTCCTGCGGCGCACTGACCGGCCAGGTGAATGGCACGCGCACCACTTCGCGGCCGCCAACCTCACGGGCCGCTTCGACCACCAGCTCGTACTTGCCGGCCGGCAGCTGGCCCAGCGGCGCCTTGCCATCATGGAAGCTCAGCTTCTGGTCGCCCGCGGGACGCGTTGCGCCCGACACGCCGTCCACCGGCATCTGCAGTTCACGGCCTCCGCGACGCCACCACTGGCGCAGCTCGGGCAGCCACTTGGTGCCGGCGCCCTCCTTCGATTCCTTCTGCGCGTACCACACGGCCAGCTGCGCGGCGACCGTGTGGTCCTCGCGCTCCACCCAGACGGCGGTGTACGGGCGGTGGTATTCCGCCACGTCCAGTTGGGGAATCTGCACGGTGACATTGAGATCGGCCGCCACGGCCGGAGCCGCCAGCAGCATCACGGGAATAGTCAGGGAAAAACGGCGCATGGGTTTCTCTCTTGGGAGGAGTGAGTGAAGAGAAGTGAAAAAAACAGAGAAGAGCGTGGCGCCGTTTCTCGTTTCTCACTTAAATTCACTCGCTCCTCGCATCAATGGATAAAGATCAAAGCCAGCACCAACGGCAACACCAGCCCGAATGCGACCAATGGCCAAGTGGCGCCGCGCTGTGCGGCGTGCATTTTCAGCAGAAGCAAACCGGTGACTGAAAAGATCACGCAAGCCAAAGCGAATACATCGATGAACCAGCCCCAGGCCGGTCCGGCGTGGCGGCCCTTGTGCAGGTCGTTGAGATACGCAATGGCGCCGCGCGTGCTCAGTTCCGATTCCACCTTGCCGCTTTCCCGGTCGATACTGACCCAGGCGTCGCCGCCCGGACGTGGCATCGAAATGTAGATTTCGCCCGACGACCAGTCCGCCGCACGACCCGACACATTGATGTCCAGCGTGCCGCCGATCCAATGGGCGATGGCGGGCGGCACGGCCACGCCCTTGCGTTCGTCCTCGCCGGCCACGGCTCGCAACAGCGGCGCCGGCAACTGGGCGTTGCGATGCACGGTGTGCGCGCTCGCCTCGATTTGTCCGGCATGGTTGAGCGTGAAGCCGGTGATAGCGAACAGCAGCATGCCTACCAGGCACAAGGCCGAGCTGATCCAGTGCCACTGGTGCAGCTGCTTCAGCCAGAACGCCCGGCTGGACCCCGCCCTGTTGTTCGAACGCATCGCTGGTTCCATGCCCGCCTTCTTGCCTGTCTCTACTGCGCCACTTCTGCATGACGGGCCATGCAACCGAGTCGCGCGCCAGCTGTCTCAATGTGGCGTCGGGAGCTAAGCTCCGCACGGGCAGCCTCCCTTCCGACATCATTCGGGGATACTGCCACAAATGAGAATCACTCGCAATTCAAAAGACCCCGTGCACATCGCCGCATCCCCAGCGGCTGGTCTTACCTGGAAACCGATATGCGTATCTTGATTGCCGAGGATGATCCTTCCATTGCCGCCGGTGTAAGCGCCTCGCTGCGCCAGGGCGGCCATGCCGTGGATTGCGTCTCCGATGGCGCCAGGGCGGACGCGGCGCTGCGCGATACGCCGTATGACCTGCTCATCCTCGACCTCGGGCTGCCCCAGCTCGACGGCACGGACGTATTGCAGCGGCTGCGCAAGCGCGGCACCGGCCTGCCGGTGCTTGTGATCACCGCACGCGAAGGCCTGCGCGAGCGCGTGCGCGTGCTCGATCTCGGTGCTGACGATTACCTGGTCAAGCCATTCGCACTGGCGGAATTCGAAGCGCGCGTGCGAGCGCTGCTGCGCCGCTACACCGCGCAAGGTGCGCCGGAAATGATGCTCGGCAGGTTGCGTCTTGACCTTCCGGGACATCGCGCGTGGATCGGCGACACGCCGCTGGAACTCACCGCGCGCGAGTTTGGCCTGCTCGAAGCGCTTGCGGCGCGCCCTGATCGCGTCACCAGCCGCGCGCAATTGGTCGAAGCCTTGTGCAGCTGGGACGAAGAACTCACCGACAACGGCCTGGACATCGCCATCTATCGCCTCCGCCGCAAACTCGCCGACTCCGGCACGCAGGTACGCACCATCCGCGGACTGGGTTACCTGCTAGAAGAAGTGAAGGAAGGCAAGGAAACCAAGGCATGAGCGCCACGGCGGCGAAGACGGTCGAACGGAGCTGGCTGCAAAGGCTGGCCGAGTCCGACGAACGGCCCAGTCTCCGCCGCCGATTGTTGTCGTCGCTGCTGGTGCCGCTGATGATGTTGCTGGTGGTGGAAAGTCTGGTCACCTACAGCGGCGCACTGATCTATTCCAACAACGTGCACGACCGCGACCTTGCGGATGACGCGATGACGCTCGCGCAGATGCTCAGCCAGGAAGACCTCGGCGGGCAGGTGTCGCCACAGGCGCGCTTCCTGCTCGAATATGCGCCCGAAGGCCACAACTACTTCAACGTCAGCAGCCAGAAGCACGGCCTGCTGGCCGGTGCGCCGGAGCTGCGCCCCGCGCCGCTCAAGGCGGCTGCGCAGGACGGCGAACCGCAGCTGTTCACCACCATGGTCGGCCGCCGTGAGCTGCGCGCGGCCACCGTGCGCATTCCCAACCTGCACGATCCCGACGACCAGCTTACGGTCACCATGGCGGAAACCTTCCACGACCGTCACCAACGGGCGCGCGAGATCCTGCTGCTCAGCATTCCCGCTCAAGCCATCCTCATCGCCAGCGTGTTCGTGCTGGTGATGTATGGCGTGCGCGTGGGCCTTCGCCAACTCGATCCGCTCACCGCGCGACTCGCCGCGCGCGAGCACGATCTCGCCCCGATCGGCGACGCGGATGTGCCCGTGGAAATCCTCCCGCTCACCCGCACCATCGACGCCTTGTTTGCCCGCCAGCGCGGCATGCTTGCTTTGCAGGAACGCTTCATTGCCGACGCAGCGCATCAGCTGAAGACGCCGCTGGCCGGCTTGCGCGTGCACGTCGAGCGCGCACAGGCAGACCCGAGCAAGGAAACCGTCAAGGACGCCCTCCAGCACATCCTGCGACTCACCCAGCGCGCCAGCCGCGCATCCAGCCAACTGCTGGCGCTGACGCGTGTGCAATCCAATGAAAGCACCGACGTCGGCGTGCCGGTGCTGCTGGACCTCGCGCAACTGATTCCCGAAATGCTCAGCGTACGCGTGCACGACGCCATCGCCGCCGGCGTTGACCTCGGCTATGAAGGACCTGCCGGCCCCGTGTGGATCGACGGCGATCGCATTTCGCTGCAGGAAATGCTCGACAACCTGATCGACAACAGCCTGCGCTATGCGGGACGCCACAGCATCGTCACGGTCGGCGTGGCCGCCGTACCCGAAGGCGCATGCCTCAGCGTGGAAGACGACGGCCCGGGCGTGCCGCCCGCCTTCCTCGAGCGCCTGGGCGAACGCTTCTTCCGCGTACCCGGCGTGACCGAGGAAGGCACCGGACTGGGCCTGGCCATCGTGCAGCGCATCGTCGAACGACATCGCGCACTGGTGCGCTACGTCAACGGCGGTGGCGGTGGTTTGCGCGTGGAGGTGGTGTTTCCGCCGGCGCGTACGTCGAAGTTAGCGCAGATGTAATTACGGTCTACCGACCGGATCGCTCTCGCAGGAGCCCACCCAGTGGGCGACCGCAGCGCCTCGGCTTCAACGCTTCGCGACATCCCCTTGGGAGGACTGGCTTGTCGCGCACTGGGTGCGCTCCTACAGAGGCGGCGCCAGGTGTGTTGCGCGTCGTTGTAGGAGCCCACCCAGTGGGCGACCGCAGCGCCTCGGCTTCAACGCTTCGCGACGTCCCCTTGGAGGACTGGCTTATCGCGCACTGGGTGCGCCACTACAGAGGCGGCGCCAGGTGTGTTGCGCACTGTTGTAGGAGCCCACCCAGTGGGCGACCGCAGCGCCTCGGCTTCAACGCTTCGCGACGTCCCCTTGGGGGATTGGCTCATCGCGCACTGGGTGCGCTCCTACATGCCGCGCACAGAGTGCGCCGCCGCAGCCCGGTGCACAAAAAAATACGGCGACGCATGCGCGTCGCCGTCGTCACACATCCCCTGCATGGGAACCACTTGAGACAAACCATCAACAAAACGCCGCGGGAGTGACCCGCGGCGTTTGCATTACATTTCCTTCTTCGCCTTGGTCAGCAGCTGGTCGAGCAGCGCGATGGCCAGGTCGATCTCTTCGTGCGTGATTTCCAGCGACGGCGCGAAGGTGATCACGTTCTTGTACCAGCCGCCCACGTCCAGCACGAGGCCGATCTTCTTGCCGTTGTGCTCCAGGTCGCCGGCCAGGCCGATGTCGACCATCTTGTCCAGCAGTGCCTTGTTCGGCGTGAAGCCGTCATCGGTGCAGATCTCGGCGCGCAGCGCGAGGCCAAGGCCGTCGACGTCGCCGATTTGCTTGTGGCGCTTCTGCAGGTCACGCAGGCCTTCGAGGAAGTGTGCGCCCTTCTTCGGCACGGTGGTCTCGTAGTCCAGCTCGTAACCCATCTTGATCACTTCCAGACCCAGCGCAGTGCCGAGCGGGTTGGAGTTGAAAGTGCTGTGGGTGGAGCCCGGCGGGAAGATGGTCGGGTTGATCATCTCTTCGCGCGCCCACAGACCCGACAGCGGGTTGAGGCCGTTGGTCAGCGCCTTGCCGAACACGATGATGTCCGGGGTCACGCCGAAGTGCTCGATCGACCACAGCTTGCCGGTGCGCCAGAAACCCATCTGGATCTCGTCGGCCACCATCAGGATGCCGTACTGGTCCAGCACCTTCTTCAGGTCCTTGAAGAAGTTCATCGGCGGGATGACGTAGCCACCGGTGCCCTGGATCGGCTCGACATAGAAAGCCGCGTATTCGGCCTGGTTGACCTTGGGATCCCACACGCCGTTGTATTCGGTCTCGAACAGACGCGCGAACTGGCGTACGCATGCATCGGAATACTCTTCCGGCGTCATGCCTTTCGGACGGCGGAACGGATACGGGAACGGCACGAACATAGCGCGCTCGCCGAAGTGGCCGAAGCGACGACGGTAGCGGTAGCTGGAGGTGATGGACGAAGCGCCCAGCGTGCGGCCGTGGTAACCGCCTTCGAAGGCGAACATCAGGCTCTTGCCACCGGTGTAGTTGCGCACCAGCTTGAGCGAATCCTCGACGGCCTGCGCGCCACCGACGTTGAAATGCACACGGCCCTTCAGGCCGAACTTCTGCTGCGCGTCGACCGCGATGGTCTTGGCCAGCTCGATGCGGGTCTGGTGCAGGTACTGGCTGGCAACCTGCGGCAGCACGTCGATCTGATTCTTGAGCGTGTCGTTGAGGCGCTTGTTGCCGTAACCGAAGTTGACCGCCGAGTACCACATCTGCAGGTCGAGGAAACGCGTACCGGCCGTGTCGATCATCCAGCTGCCTTCGCCGTGGCGGAAGATCTTCGGCGGATCGACGTAGTGCACGGTGTCGCCAAACGAGCTCCACTCGGCCTCGTCAGCCAGCAGCTGCGCGTCGGGAATGACAGCGCCCGCGGCGCTCTTATCAAATACGTTCATGGGGTAAATCCGGAAGCGGTCATAAAGTGGAAGAACGGGCGAGCCCGTTCTTAGAGAGCGGTTGCCAGAGCAGGTTCGCCCGGCGAATGTTCGGCCAGCAGGCTGCCATCGAGCAGGCGCGGCAGCAGCTCCAGTGCATCCTCGAAACCGGTGATCGGCATGTAGGGAATGCCGGCGGCGCGGCAATGCTCGATCAGGCGGTGCTTGGCGAACACGAAGTCGACACGGTCGGCGGCGCAGAAATCGGAAGCGCCGTCACCGATCAGCAGCGTGCGCGTGCCCGTTTGCGCGGCTACGGCACACTTGCAGGTGCCGCTGCGGCAACCCTCGGCCTGGAACGGCGAGGTGAGCTGCCACTGGCGCGGCGGCGTTGCCGGCGCCAGGTGATTGGCAGCCAACGGCAGATCATCCAGGCCATAACGGCCCAGAATCTTGTGGATGGCGTAGTCGAGGCCATCGCTCACCACGCGGATCGGCGTGTGCCATTCGCGCGCCTTGGCCACGAAGCCAGGGAACGCGTGGTCGATCCACAGCGACGAGAGGTGCTTGTCCAGCGCCTCGCGCGTCATGTCTAGCAGCGCCACCTGACCCGTCATGCAGTCGCGCGAGCCAATGCGGCCGGCACGCCAGTCCTGTTCGAGCTCTTCCCAGCCCGGACGGCCGAAACGGTCGAGCAGCGAGTCGATGACGTCCTCGACGGAAATGGTGCCGTCGAAGTCGCAGAGAATGGTCCAGCCAGTCACTAGGTGAAACCTCGTATCCCAGAATGACGTACACGATAGGGAGCGGCCCCTTTCGGCGCCCTTTCTTGCGCCGGAATGCCGGCCTACCCGGGTGAAACGGCCATAAGCAAGCCATAAGCCAGCCGTAGGCGAGCTCCGGTATGCTTGGGCACTTCCTGGCGCTGCGCCGGTCACGCACCGAGTCGCCAGCCAGCTGAACATTCAGGAATTTCGTGTTTCAGTGCCGAAACAAAACGGGCCTTTTGAACATGGATGCCGCGCCCCGCCAACGTTCCCTGCTTGCCGGCCTGCTGATGGCTTGCGGGGTGATGTTGGCCGCGTGTTCGGTAGCGCCGCTGCCCGAACTCAAGCCGCCCGTACCTGATGCGTGGCGCAATGCGCCGGCGGGCGTGGCGCCGCCGAGTGCCGACCTGCGCGGATGGTGGCAGGCGCTGGGCGATCCGGAACTCGACGCGCTGATCGACCGGGCGCTGCAAGCCAACCTCGACGTTGCGCAAGCCGCCGAGCGCGTGCAGGCAGCCCGCACGCTCAATCGCCACGCGCACGATCCTTATCTGCCCTCACTGCATGGCCGCACAAACGATCAGATCGATCCGGACACCACGGCGTCGTACTTCGTGGCGGGCTTCGACGCGCTGTGGGAACTGCCGCTGTTCGGCGCCTGGCAGAGCAGCGCGCGCGAAGCACAGGGCCAGCTCAATGGCGCCAACGCCGCATTGCGTGGCGCACAGGTCACGCTGGTTGCCGAGGTCACACGCCGCTGGATCGAACTTCGCTCCGCACAACAGCAGGCCTTGCTGCTGACCAATATCAGCGATGCCTTGCAGGAAAAGCTGCGCCTGGTGCAGGTGCGCGAACGGCTCAAGCTCGCGCCGCCACTGGAAGTCGCCCGTGCGCAGGCGGAACTGGCACGTGCCGATGCCGCATTGGCGGAACCGCGGCAGGCGATCAACAGCAGCGCACAACAGCTGGCCGTGCTACTGGGGCAGAACGAGCCCGATCCGCAATGGCTGCAACCCGGCCCGCAACCGAAGCTCGGCAACTGGCAGCTCACCACCGCCCCCGCCGACATGCTGCGTGCGCGACCCGAAATCGCCAGCGCCGAGGCCGACGTGCTGCGTGCCGCCGGCGAGCTGGGCCTGAGCCGCGCGGACATCTATCCGCACATCGGGCTGGGCGCCTCGCTTCAGTGGTCCGCCAACATCGCAAGCAACTATCGCGTGCACACGGGCGAGGCCATTTTCTCGTATGGCCCGCTGATCGACATTCCGCTATTCGACTGGGGACAGCGCGTCGCGGCCGCGCACGCCAAGGCCCACGAATTGAAGGCTGCCGTGTTTGCCTATCGCCAAGCGGTACTGCAGGGCGTTGCCGAAGCAGAAATCGCCATGGGCGACCTTGAGCAACTACGCGGCCGCGAAGAGGCCTCGCTGCAGGCAGCACAGGCGCTGCAGGCCAGCAGCGAGGCGCTGAACAAGCGTGCCGAGCTCAGGCTGAGCAGCCATCTGGACGTCCAGGACGGCATGATCGAGAACCATCGCGCGCAGCTCGAAGTCGTCAGCGCCGTGGCCGCGCGCGACCTTGCCTATGTGTCGTTGTACAAGGCACTGGGCGGCGCCCCCATGCCGGCCGGCGCGGCGCCGCGGGTTGCCGAATAATGGTGGCACTGGCGCGCAAGACCTTGGTGTACGAATGGCGGCGCTTCCTCCCGGCCATTCTTGCCGTGGGCTTCGCCGGCCTGCTGCAATTGCTGCAGGCGGCACTCGTGCTGGGCATCTTCGGCAGCGCGAGTGTCTACATCACGGGTTCCTCGGCAGATCTTTGGGCAGGCTACCCGGGCACGCAGAGCGTGAACCTCGGCCGCTCGATCGACTCCGGCGTGGAGATGCGCCTTCGGATGGATCCGGCCGTGTCCGCGGTGGAACCGTTCCACTGGGTGGATGCGGATTGGCGTGGTCCCAGCGACACGGGCGGCGTGTCGGTCTTCGTTTCCGGCATCAACGCGCGTCCTGACGGCCTGCTGTTCGCGCACGCCTTGTCCCCTGCCCTGCGCGCGCGGCTCAACGAGCCCGACGCGGTCATCGTCGACCGTGCCGATCTGGACAGCCTGGGCGTAGGCATCGGTGATACCGCCGTGATCAACGGCCACCGGGTGCGCGTGGTGGGTGTAAGCAACGGCCTGCGCGCGCTGGGCGGCGTCAACGTGGTCGCCTCACTGGCCACCGCCGCGGAACTGGACACCGACCCCAGCAACGCAAACCGCATGACTTACTTCGTCGCCAAGTTGCGCGATCCGTCCGACGCCGATGACGTCGCTGCGCGCCTTCGCGGCAATCGCGCCTTCGGGCCCTACGATGTATGGACGGCTGAAAGTTTCGCGCGTCGCTCACAGATGTACTGGATGTTCGACACGGGCGCCGGCGCGGGCGTGTTGTTCCTTGCGGGCGTCGTCTTTCTCGTTGGCGCGGTGATCACCAGCCAGACGCTGGTCGCTGCGGTCATTGGTTCGGTGCGCGAGTACGCCACGCTCAACGCACTGGGGGTGGGGGTCGGCGCGCTGCGCAAGGTGGTCATGGAACAGGCCTTCTGGGTGGGCGCGATCGGATTGTTGGGAAGTACCGTGCTGGGAGGCCTGGCGCTGGCGCTCGCGCGCAGCCGCAGCGTGCCGGTGGCGCTCAGCCTGTGGACCACGCTGGCCTGCCTGGGCCTGTGCATGGGGCTGGCCATCGTGTCGGGCCTGGCGGCCATGCGCAGCCTGCGCCGCGCCGACCCTGCCACGCTGCTGCGGTGAGGGGACGCCCCATGTCTTCCATCTCGCTGCGGGCACGTCATGTCAGCAAATCGTTCACCTCCGGGCCGATCCACAACACCGTGCTGCACGACCTCACGCTGGACATCCGCGCCGGCGAGCTCACCCTGATCTCCGGGCCGTCGGGCTGTGGCAAGAGCACCCTGCTGGCCATCCTCAGCGGCCTGCAGCGGCCTGACAGCGGCCAGGTAACCGCGCTCGAACAGGACCTTGGCGAGCTCAACCTGCATGCGCTCGAACGCTTTCGCCTGTTGCACACCGGTTTCGTGTTCCAGGGCTTCAACCTGTTCCCCGCGCTCAATGCACTGGAACAGGTGGAATTGCCGCTGAGCTACCTGGGCCTTGCTCCGGGTGAAGCGAGGCGCCGCGCGGTCGCCTCGCTGGAGGAGGTCGGCCTGGGCCCGCGCATGGGATTGCGTCCTTCCGAGCTGTCGGGCGGCGAAAAGCAGCGCGTGGCGATCGCACGCGCGCTGGCCAAGGAACCGGGCCTGCTGTTCGCCGACGAACCCACCAGCGCACTGGACGCAGCGAACGGCCAGATCATCATCGACATCCTGCACCGCATTGCGCGCACGCATGGCACCACGGTGCTGTGCGTCAGCCATGATCCGCGCCTGGTCGGCCATGCCGATCGCGTGCTCGCCATGGAGGATGGCCGTATCCTTAGCGACCGTGTGCCGTCCCCCGCATCGACGCCGACGTCAGGCCTCGAGGAACCTTCTGCATGACCCTGCGCCCGCATTCGCTGCTGCCCTTGGCCCTCGCCGCCTCGCTATTGGCGGCCTGCTCGCACAATGACGCAGCGGACAAGGACACGGCCGCGACGGCGCAGGCGTCCTACGCGGCGGTCGCCCGCGGGCGCGTGGATGTGGAAGGTGGCCTGCTCAAGCTCAGCATGCCGCGCGAAGGCGTGGTGGCCGAGATCAAGGTCCACGAGGGCGATCACGTTCACAAGGGGCAGGTGCTGGCCACGCTGGATACTAAGCCCGCGCAACTGGCCGTCAGCGCTGCCGAGGCTGAGCGGAACCAGGCGCAGACACTGGCGCGCCTGCTCGATGTTCGACTCAAGGCCGCACAACAGCGCGCCGGCCGTCTTGCCGAGGCCGCCGCGGCCGGTGCCGGCGATGGGCAGAGTGCCGACGATGCGCACGACGCCGCCCAGCAATTGCAGGGCGAACTCGACAACGCACGCGCCGCCGACGCGATGGCTGCGCAAAAGCTGGACGCGGCCCGCTACGAACTGGCGCAGCGCAGCCTGGTCGCGCCGGTCGATGCGCAGATCGTGGAGCGCGACATTCAACCGGGTGCGGCTGTCTCGCCGCAAGGCGGCGCTGCGTTCGTGCTGCTTCCCGAAGGAGCACGCATCGTGCGCGCGGAACTCAACGAGTCGTTCGTGGGCGCGGTCAAGGATGGCATGCATGCCACCATCATCGACGACAGCGGCAGTGGCGCACCGGCACTGAGCGCCCACGTGCAGCGCATCGGCACGGTGTTCGGCCCCAGCGCGCTGGAAGAGGATCCGTTGGTGCGCGCCAATACGCGCACCGTCGAATGCGTGCTGGCCTTCGACCAGCCGCCGCCGGCATCGCTCCGCATCGGCCAACGCGTGATCGTGCAGTTCGCGCCGCAGGCCGCTGCGAAGACGACTCCCTGATTCCGCGCATGGTTCGCCCTTCCCTTTCCGTGCGCGCGATGCGCGCCCTTGGATTGATCCTGTTGTGCGCGACGGCGTCCCACGCCATGGCCGAT
>Ga0335083_10007108_pt1 | contig 13844 bp, 12 predicted proteins | sample Lox_Sample_42_FD_206716 | JGI IMG/M metagenome (GOLD analysis project Ga0335083, IMG submission 206716) | Soil microbial communities from Loxahatchee National Wildlife Refuge, Florida, United States - Lox_Sample_4.2 | ecosystem: Environmental > Terrestrial > Soil > Wetlands | place: USA...
ATTCCGCCCACCGCCGACGGCTCGCGCGTGGAAGGCGGCCTCACCATCCACCAGCCGACCGGCGACGAGATGTCGATCTACGACGCGGCCATGAAGTACATCGCCGAGGGCACGCCCACGGTGGTGTTGGGCGGCGAGGAATACGGCACCGGCTCGTCGCGCGACTGGGCGGCCAAGGGCACGCAGCTGCTCGGCGTGAAGGCGGTCGTGGCACGCAGCTTCGAGCGCATCCACCGCTCGAACCTGGTCGGCATGGGCGTGCTGCCGCTGCAGTTCAAGGGCACCGACAGCGCGCAGTCGCTCGGCATCACCGGCGTCGAGACGTTCGACATCGAAGGCATCGAGGGCGACCTGAAGCCGCAGCAGGACGTGGTGCTGGTCATCCACCGCGCCAACGGCGACGTGCAGCGCGTGCCGGTGCTGCTGCGCATCGACACGCCGATCGAGGTCGACTACTACAACCACGGCGGCATCCTGCCGTTTGTGCTGCGGCAATTGCTGGCGGCCTGACCGGTCGGGCCGGCACCCACGGGAAAGCGCCCCTCGGGGCGCTTTTCTCGTTGTAAGGTCCAGGCAAGCCTGGGGTGCCAGAGTGTGTTTCGCGGTATCGAAGCGATATCGAAGCGAAACACGGCAAACACTGAAAACAACAGGAGACAACACCCATGGCCAAGATCATCATCGCGTTCTTCGTCGTCGCCGGCGCGGCCCTGTACCTGCTGATGGACGGTGGTAGCGGCGTCAGCATCCAGGGCGAGTCGCACGGCATCGAGTCGCATGCACCCACGCCGGCCGAGCAGCCTGCCAAGCAGTGATTGCGCGTTACCGGAATCCGGTCCGGACCCGCATGAAGGGGCGCTGCAACAGCTAGTGCGTTGCCGCGCATCCAACCGCATGCTCGGCATGGCAACGAGTAGAATACCGTTCTACGCAATAACGAACGGTTCCCATCCATGGCTGGCTTTCGCCCCAAGAATTCCCCCCGACTCTCGCCCGACGCCGAAAGGCTGGTGGCCGACGCCCTTGCGCTGGACGCCTCGGGCAGCCGGATGGAGGACGGGTATTGGGAACGGCGGCTGTCCCAGCGCCTCGGCCGCCTGCTGAAGAACGGCAGCCAGACTGCTCTCGACGCCGCGCTGGAGCACCTGTTCAAGCACAATGCCGACGCCTCCGACGTGCTGGCCGAGCAGGCCGAGACGCTGGCGGAGTCGGCTACCGTCGAGGTCGACGGCGTGCGCTACGATGCCCTGCTGCTGGCCGCGCCGATCCTGGCCCATACCCGCTACGCGATCCCATCGGGCGCGCTGAAGGCCGATGTCGCCCAGACCCTGTCTGTCCACCTGCAGGCCCACGTGCTTGCCACGCAGACCAAGGTCGCGCTGTCGCCCTACCTGTACAGCATCGACCAACTGCCGCGCACCCATAGCGACACCTTCGCCCTGACCCACAAGCTGGCCGCCGCCGCGCTGGCCGGCGCCGCGCCCAAGGTCGACCTGCGCGACCTGCCCGAGACCGCGCCCATCCTGGCCGATCCGCGCTACGTGCTGGCCGTGGTCGTCGCCCCGCACGAGGGCGCGCTGTTCCGCTGGCAGGAAGACGCCAAGGAACACCACGCCGAGCGGTCCACCTGTCTCGAGCAGTGGCGCAAGCAGGTCACGCCCACGCTCGCCCTGCTGCTGCCGGGCTGCGAGTTCGACCTGCTGCTGCCGGACGCTTTCTTCCTGTCCTGCCGCGAGTCGGACAAGAGCATCCGCCCGCTGACCGTGCGCGCCGCCGTCAACTACCTGAGCGGCACGCTCGACGTGCCCGCGAGCCAGCTGTCGGCCGTGGTCGGCGCCTTCGGCGAGGAAGTGGTCGAGGAATACCGCGTGGGCTTCACCATGCACGGCGAGAAGGACGTGATCTACGGCATCGTCTGGCCAGTCTACGGCCGTGAGGCCGGCGAGATCGACGCCGACGAGAAGGGCAACCCGCTCGAGCAGATCTGCGAGGAACTGCGCAACGCGGGCGTGGAAGACATCTTCCGCCACGCCGGGCTGTTCGATCCGGAATACTGCGAGGACTGCGGCACGCCGCTGTACGCCGACCGCTCAGGCGAGATCGTGCACGCCGAACTGCCGGAAGACGCGCCGACGCAGCAGCCGCTGTTCCACTGACGGCGGGCGTACGCTGCTCCCCCGAAGGCCCCTCAGGGGGCCTTTTTCATGCCTGCCCGATCGTCACGCGGCTTCTTCAGATTGCCTCGCGCTGCGTCACGCATCGCCACAGCGCATGGCCCGACGCGGCGTACTTGCGCTCGAACGGCGTCATCGGCGTGTCGGGCATCCAGGGCTCGACCATGGCCGGGCGGCCGGTAAGCTTGAGCGCCAGCGCGAACTCGTCGATATAAACGCGCCAGTTGCTGCGGCATTCGAGGTAGTCGCCCAGCGACGCCAGCGCCGGGAACACCGGATGCCCCTGCCAGCGCCGGCCGAGATGGCCGATCTTGGGCCACGGATTGGGATACAGCACGTAGTGGCGCGCCACCGGCACGGCATCGGCCTGCAGCAGGCGCCAGACGTCGACGAGGTCGGCGCGCGCCCAGCAGAAATTGGGCGGCAGGGCGTCCTGCCACCAGTCCTTGCCCGCTGCCAGCCGCATTTCCGACTGGTCGATGCCGATGACGTAGTGGTCCGGAAAGGCCGTGGCCAGCCGCAGCGTGCTCTCGCCCACGCCGCAACCGGCGTCGAGGATCAGCGGCGCGCCGCCCGCCTGCCGCCACGCGGCCAGCGCCGTGTCCAGCGCGCGCCGGCTGGCTTCGCCGACGGGCTTGCGGAAAGGTGCCGACAAGTGGCGGGTCAGGCGTTCGGCGAGGTGCTCGTGGACGTCGTCCTGCGCCGAGGAGATGGAGCGGGAATTGGCAAACATGGGCGCCGATTCTACCCGTACAGCTGGCGGCGCAGGACTGCGCGGACATTTCCGGCACGCTTGCGCCGCGCATGTAGAGCGCACAAGTGGCCATTTGCCGGCAAAATGCAGGGCTGTTACCCAAGGACCCGTCGCCACCCATGACCGTTGCCCGTCGCCACCCATGACCGTTGCCCGCCTCCTCCCTGCCCTGCGCCGCCTTGCCGCCACGCTGGCGCTCGGCGCCGCCGCCCTGACGCTGCTGCCTGCAGGCGCCGCCCGCGCCGAAGACCTGCGCATCGGCCTGGCCGCCGATGTCACCTCCATGGACCCCCAGTGGAACAACGCCGGCCCCAACAACGCCATCGCCCTGCATATCTTCGAGTCGCTGGTGTTCATGGACCGGAACGCCCGCTACATCCCGGGGCTGGCGCTGTCGTGGAAGCCGGTCAACGCCACCACCTGGGAAATCAAGCTGCGCCCCAACGTGAAGTGGCATGACGGCACGCCCTTCACCAGCGAGGACGTCAAGGCATCGCTGGAGCGGCCGGCAAAGCTCGTCAACAGCCCCGGCTCGTTCACCAGCTATACCAAGCCGATCGCCCGCATCGAGACGCCCGACCCGCTCACCGTGCGGCTGGTCATGTCGGTGCCCAACTACGCCAATCTCGCCAACGACCTCAACAGCGTGCCGATCCTGCCGAAGAAGGTCGCGGCCACGCTGACGCAGGCCGACTTCGACTCGGGCAAGGCCATGATCGGCACCGGTCCGTTCAGGTTCGTGCGCTTCGCGCGCGGGCAGGAAATCGTGATGGCGCGCAATCCCGACTACTGGGGCCCGAAGCCGGAATGGGACCGCGTGACCTTCCGCATCCTGACCGACAACGGCGCGCGTTCCTCCGCCCTGCTCGCCGGCGACGTGGACGTGATCGAAAGCGTGCCGTCGGCCGACGTGGCCAGGCTGAAGCAGAACCCGAAGTTCCGCATCGAGCAGCAGGTGTCGTGGCGCACCATCTTCTGGCAGATGGACCAGTCGCGCGACAATCCGCCCTTCGTCACCGACCGCGCAGGGAAGCCGCTCGGCAAGAACCCGTTCAAGGACGCCCGCGTGCGCGCGGCCATCAGCAAGGCGATCAACCGTGACGCCCTCGTCAGCCGCATCATGGAAGGGCTGGCGGTGCCGGCGTCGTCCATCGTGTCGCCGCAGATCTTCGGCCATCCGGGGACCAAACCCGAGCCCTATGATCCGGAAGGCGCAAAGAAGCTCCTGGCGGAAGCCGGCTACCCGAACGGCTTCGGCCTGACGCTGCACGCCACCAACAACCGCTACCTGAACGACGCCGCCGTCGCCCAGGCGACCGCCAGCATGCTGACCCGCGTCGGCATCCAGACCAAGGTGGAAACCATGCCGGTGGCGGTCTACTTCACGCGCGCGCGGCAGGGCGACTTTGCCTTCGAGATGCTCGGCTGGGGCTCGGCGGCGGCGGACGTGGCGCTGCGCTCCATCCTCGGCACGCCCAATCCGCAGACCGGCTACGGCACGTGGAACTGGGGCAAGTACAGCAATCCGCAACTCGACAAGCTGATCGAAACGTCGCTCAGCACCATCAGCAGCGACAAGGCACGCGAGGAAAACGCCCGCGCGGCGGCACGGTTCGCGCTGCAGGACCATGCCATCATCCCCTCGCACAGCCAACTGGCGATGTGGGCGATGAAGAAGGACCTGAGCTACGAGGCGCGCACGGACGAGTGGTCGCTGGCGCAGTTCTTCCACAAGCGCAAGTAACAGGGGTGCAGCGACCGTGAGGAAAGGAAGAAAGGCCGGAAATCCAGTCGCTCACAGAATCTGTTGAACACTTGAAGAAATCGCCCAAGGGAGGCGTAAGTAGCGACCTGGACACTACTCGGGATAAAAGCCCGACGCGACCACGCCTGCAACCCCGTCGATCCTGACCGCCTTCACGAAGGCCCATTTCTGCGATGGTTTGGTCTGTCCAGGTTTCGGGAACATGTAGTCAACCCACCCCGATCCCCTGGCTTCGGCCGTCTGAATGATGGCGTCGTGAAACAACTTGCCGTTTGCATCTTTCTGACCGGTGACCTTGGTTCCCACGCGGGCCGGGAAGGCGGGGTTCAGCAGGACGTTCGACTTCAGATCGTAGACGAACAGATATGTGTCGTCGTGGAACCACTCGGAGCCCTTGACACTGAACTCGGCAAAGGTCGCTTTGCCTCTACTGTCGATCAGCGCCGCGGCCTTGTTGACCAGCGCCTCAACCTGCCTTGCTTTCTCGGAAGCCGGGGGAGACGACTGGCAGAAAGTCGGCGATGCAGCGCCAAGCAATCCGATGAGCAAAAGGCGGCCGGCAAGGAGAGTTCTCCGTTTCATGGGGTGACTCCAATCACTGAACGCGAGCCGAAATTCGCTTCAAAAAATCGACGGGCAGGTCTTCGGTGACGGTTCGTCAATCCGCCGCTGTGCACCGTTGGCGACAAGCTGGACCGCGAAGCCTGTCGCTGCAACGGAACCTTCGTTCCGGATGAGGTGTTCATCATTCCCGGTGTCCACCAACGTCGACCCATTGCGTGTGCCCGGCCCGTACACTTGCGATGTACAGTCCGCGTGGTACTCGGTTACCTGTCCCGACGTGATGACGATCAGGCTGTGCCCGGGGTGCGTATGCCAGCCCGTGGTCCCGCCTGGCGCCCAGGTGTTGGTCTGTATGTACAAGTCTGACGGCCCCTCGGTCTTTTCGAGCGAGGACCACGTATCGCCAGGGAATCCAGGAGCAAGCCGCCGAAGCTGATCCTGTGTGAGACGGTTGATGACTTGAAAGTCGGTGAACGTTCCTTTGGCCAGGGTCGTACCCGTGAATCCGGTGGCCGGGGTTGCCCGGGCAGATTCCACGTGAGAGAGTGCCACGACCATACATACGGCAAGCCACAGCGGCAACGATATGCCCCGGCGCGGCCGTTTTCGATCTGAACACCGTGTCGCCGAGGCCAGCCCCTTGCCGCAGCGATCCCTCGCCGCTCCGCCATCGTCTTTCATTTTTTCGCCTCGTTTCCAGGGGGTAGTCCATCTCCCAGCGAGCCTCTGGCGCTCGTGACCGGTCACGTCGGGTGGCCGCGCCGCTGGAAGACCCTGCCGACACTGACACGGTACGTTAGATTTCGATGTCGGCAACGCGTTCCCAATGGCACGAGCCGAAAGAATGCGTGCGCAGAAACCGCCGCGTCTCGACCCTGCGCCTCAGGAGACGAAGGCGTAGCTTTTTCGAGCGCGGAACCCCTTGTCCGCAGGCGAAAAAAACGGGCCCCATCTGAAAGACGGGACCCGTTTTGCGCTTCAACAGATTTAGTTGACGGCCGGGGAAATCCCGGCCTGTTCTTCATCTGGCATCGCCCGGTGTCAGATGATGAGCCGCGCTTCCTGCCGGGCGTTCGCATCGCGCAGCTTGCGCACCCAGTCCTTGGCCGGCAGCTTGCTGGCCCGCTCGATCACATCGCCGCGCCATTCCATCGTGCCCCACGAGACGTCGATCGGCGGGCCGTTGAAGGCCATCGCCACGACATTGCCGTCGTGGACCTCGGGGAACACCAGCACGCGGTTGTCGAACGCTTCGCAGATCCGCTCGATGTTCTTCGGGAAGCTGTCGTGGTCGCCGAACAGGTTGATGGTCATCACGCCGGGCGACTTCAGCGTGCGGCGGCAGGCGCGGTAGAAGGCCGTGGTGTCGAGCACCGGGCCGCGCGCGGTGGCGTCGTAGAGGTCGACCTGCAGCACGTCGGCGCTGCCGGCGTTGGCGTCGTCCATCACCCAGTCCCAGGCATCCTGCTCGCGCACCGACAGGCGGTCGTCGTCCTCGCGCAGGCCGAACATGCTGCGGCCGGCAATGATCACGGCAGGGTTCAGCTCGACCGCCGTCACCTTCGCGCGTGTGAATCGGCGATGGCAGTACTTGGTCAGCGCCGCAGCGCCCAGTCCGAGTTGGACAACGTGGAAATCGGGGGCCGCCGGCGACAGGAACAGCAGCCAGGCCATCATCTGCTGGGCGTATTCCAGCTCGATCTCGTCGGGCTTGCGCAAGCGCATGGCGCCCTGCACCCACTCGGTGCCGAAGTGGAGATAGCGGACGCCGTCGAGTTCCGAGAACGTCACGGGGGCAAAGCGGGGCTTCATGCGTGCCTCTTCCTTCCTGACGGGAGAAGCGGGTTCGCGCCGCTCGCGCGCCGGGCGGCGCGAAGCGACGGCTTCAATGGATTTGCGTTTCAATAAAGTCATGCGCGCGATTGTGACAGAAGCCGGGCAAACGCGTCTTCGGCTGCTCGCTCAATGGCCCATTTCGGCTGACGTTTCAGCGGATTACCATCCGCCCCTTCAGCACGAGCAGTCCAACCAGCGCCAGCAGACACCACATCGCGCCAGCGTGGAAGGTCGCGCCAGCGCCCAGCCGGTCCCACAGCCCGCCGGCGATGACGCTCGCCAGCAGCATCGCCACGCCGCTGACGAGATTGAAGAATCCAAAGGCGGTGCCGCGCAGGTCGGCGGGCGTGGCGGCGGCCACCATGGTCGCCAGCAGGCCCTGCGTCATGCCCATGTGGATGCCCCACAGGGCGACGCCTGCCAGCACCGCGCCCCAGTGGCCGCTCGTCGCGAGCACGAGGTCCGCGGCGATCAGCACCACCAGCCCCGCTGCCAGCTGGCGGCCATGGTCGACCCGGTCCGACAGCTTGCCGAACGGATACGCCGTCACGGCGTAGACCACGTTCATGGCCACCATGACCAGCGGCACCAGCGCCACCGGCACGCCGCCCTGCTGGGCGCGCAGCACGAGGAAGGCCTCGCTGAAGCGGGCCAGCGTGAAGACCGCGCCCACGCCGACCACCCACCAGTACGGTGCGCCGAGCCGGCGCAGGTTCTCGCGCCGGATCGGATTGACGCGCGCCCCGGCCGGCGGCGCCTCGGGCTCGCGCAGGCCGAAGAACAGGAGCGACACCGCCAGCGCACCGGGAATCGCCGCCACCCAGAACACCGCGCGGAAGTCGTTGGCCCACAGCAGCATCAGCGCGACCGCCAGCAACGGGCCGACGAAGGCGCCCACGGTGTCGAGCGACTGGCGCAGGCCGAAGGCGGCGCCGCGCAGGTGTGGCGGCACGAGGTCGGCCACCAGCGCATCGCGCGGCGCACCGCGGATGCCCTTGCCGGTGCGGTCGAGCAGGCGCGCGCCGAGCACGATGCCGACCGACCCCGCCAGCGCGAAGAGGGGCTTGCTCGCCGCGCCCAACCCATAGCCGAGCACGGCGAGCCCCTTGCGCCGGCCGAGATAGTCGCTCAGCACGCCGGAGAAGACCTTGACGATCAGCGCGGTCGCCTCGGCCATGCCCTCGATCACGCCGACCGCCAGCGCGCTGGCGCCGAGCGTACCGACCATGAACAGCGGCAGCAGGCTGTGGATCATCTCGGACGAGACGTCCATCAGCAGGCTGACGCAGCCGAGCACCCAGATGCCGGACGGGATCTGGCGCAGGGTGCTGGCGTCGGTGGCGCGGGCGACGGGGTCGTTCAAGCGGCGCTCCCTCCCGGAGGTGGACATTCCAGCATACGTCATCCCTCGCAAGCCAAAATGTAACCGCCCTTGAAGTTCATTTAACCAACAGGTTAAATGAACTCATGACGACTGCCGCCGACCCGCTCTCTACCGTTTTCGCCGCCCTCGCCGATCCGACGCGCCGCGCCATCCTGGCGCGCCTGTCGGAGGGCGAGGCCCCGGTCGGCGAACTCGCACGCCCGTTCGACATGTCAGCGCCGGCCATCTCCAAGCACCTGCGGGTACTGGCCGACGCCGGGCTGATCGAGCGCGAAGTCAGCGCGCGCTGGCGCATCTGCCATCTGCGCCCGGACGCGCTGCGCGACGCGCATGGCTGGCTGGAGACCTACCGCCAGCTCTGGGAAGGCAATCTCGACCGGCTGGTCGCCTTCGTCGAACAGGCAGGACACGCAGCACAGGAAGCACCGATCGACCCACCGGCCCACCACCCGGCAGCCGCCGCGACACCCGAGGCAGCGCCGCTCACCAGCAACCAGCGTCGCAACAAGGACAAGGGGAATACGCCATGACCCAAGCTGCAACCTTCCATCTGGAGATGACCCGGCACATCCGCGCCCCGCGCGAGCGTGTCTTCGATGCGTTCACCAACGAGTCCGCGCTCGCCGCGTGGCACTGCCCGCGCGCGATGCGCGTGGTGGAGGCCAGCGCCGATGCGCGCGTGGGCGGGCGCTACCGCATCGTCATCAGCGGCCGCGACGGCGCGCGCCATGACGTCAGCGGCGAATACCAGCGGGTCGACCGCGCCGACTTCCTCGCCTACACTTGGCAATGGGCAGGTGGCGTGCTGCCGCCGGGAGTCCGGACGCTGATCGAGGTGACCCTGACCGACCAGGACGGCGGCACCCATCTGCACATGCGCCACAGCGGCTTCCCCGACGAGGGCACGCGCGACGCGCACACCACCGGCTGGCAGTCCGTCTTCAACCGCCTGAACGACTACCTCGACCCGGAAGGCAGCGCCGGCACCCTCACCGTCTACGGCGACGCGCGCAGCAGCTACGTCCGCACCGTACGCATGGCGCTGGCCGAAAAGGGCATCGCCTGCACGCTGAAGGAGATGGCGCCGCATACGCCGGAACTGCTGGCGCACAACCCGTTCGGCCGCATGCCGGCCTTCAGCGACGGCCCGATCTCGCTGTTCGAGACGCGCGCCATCGTCGGCTACATCGACGAAGCCTTCGGCGATCCGCTGCTGGTGCCGCAGACGGGCATCACGGCACGCGCCCGCTGCGAGCAATGGACCAGCGTGATCACCTGCCACGCCTACGACGCCATGATCCGCCGCTATCTCCTGCAATACCTCTTCCCGAAGGGCGAGGACGGCAAACCCGACCGCAAGGTCATCGACGCCGCCGTGCCGGACATCGCCAAGCACTTCGAGGTCTTCGAGCAGGCCTATGGCGAGCGCGACTACCTGGTGGGCAATACGCTGTCGATGGCCGACCTCTTCCTCGCGCCGATGATCGCCTACATGGGCATGTTCCCCGAGAGCGCGGCGCTGCTGGCGTCGCATCCCAACATCCGGCGCGCCCACGGCGTCATGGCGGCGAGGCCGAGCTTTATCGCGACGCAGCCGCGGCTTGGCTGAGCGGGACGGCAAAGACGCGGCGCCCCCGGAGGCGGGGCGCCGCTCACCGCTGCGCGAGGTGGCGGGGGGCGTTAGCATCTCATCCATTACCGTTCCTCGCGCCACCTCCATGCCCCTCCGCAAGCGCTTGCCGGCCTGCCTGCTGGCAGCCTCCCTGACCGCTTTCGCCACCTTGGCGGCGACCGGCGCGCAGATACCACCGCCGGCGTCGCCAGTGCCCACCGCTGCGCTGGCCTTCAACGCCGCGACCGTGGGCGGCCCGGACAGCCATGCTCCCGCCGAGTTGTTCCGGCCGGAAGGCGCCGGCCCCTTCCCTGCCGTGGTCGTCCTGCATCCCTGCAACGGCGTCACCGCCCACACGCGGAACTGGGCGCGCCGGCTGGTGTCGTGGGGCTATGTGGCCATGGTGGTCGACAGCTTCGGCCCGCGCCACGTCAGGACCGTCTGCACCCGCGGCCGCCTGGTGCCGCCCGAGTTGCGCGCGCGCGACGCGCTGGCCGCCGCCGACTACCTGCGCTCGCGGCCCGACGTGCAGCCGGGCCGCATCGGCCTGATCGGCTTCTCGCACGGTGGCTGGACGGTGCTCAAGACCGTGCTCGCCCGTGACGCCGGCGTCACGGTCACCCACCCCTTCGCCGCCGCCGTGGCGTTCTATCCGGGCTGCCAGGTGCCCCGCTCCGAGTTGCTGACCGATACCCTGATCCTGATCGGCGACGCCGACGACTGGACGCCGGCATCTCGCTGCGAGCGCTGGCGCGATACCGTGGCGAAGAATGACCATACGGTCGAACTCGTGATGTACCCAGGCGCGCTGCACGCATTCGACGCCAATAACGGGCCCCATGCCTTTGCCGGCCACTGGATCGGCGGCAACCCCGCTGCCGCGGAGGCCGCCTTCACGCGGACGCAGGCGTTCTTCCGGCAGCACCTGATGGCGCCATAGCCGATCCGGACCGGCATTTGGTACATCGCCCGTTGGCGGATTCTTCCGAATCCCGACCTATGCTCATTGTCATGCGGCACGACAGGCGTAAAAGCTGCGCGAAGACGACAGACCGCAACCAGCCGAAGATTTTCTGCCATCCCCGGGGGAATCCAATCGTCACAGCTGGGAGGGAACGCAATGGACCGGCGCACCATGCTAGCGCGTGCCGCAGTGTCAGCCGTGGGGCTGGCCCTGGCGCGGCGCGTATCGCAAGCGCAGCAAATCAACAGGATCTACCGGGTCGGCGTGCTCGTGAACGGGAGCGCCAATGTCGACGGGAAGCCCAACCCGCAGTTCGAAGGCCTTCGCCGGGACATGACGCGACTCGGGTATGTCGAAGGCACCCATATCGTCTATGAACCGCGCTTTCCCGACGGGCAGCTAGATCGCCTGCCCGGCTTTGCCGCCGAACTGGTCGGCAAGGGCGTGGATGTCATCGCCGCGTTCGGCGGCCCGTCGACCAATGCCGCGCGCAAGGCGAGTTCGACGGTCCCGATCGTAGTTGCGCTCGTTGCCGATCCGGTGGCGATCGGGGTCGCGGCAACACTGGAGCGGCCCGGGGGAAACATCACCGGGGCGACCAGCAACGACCCCGAACTTCCCGGCCGGCAACTGGACATGCTCAAGGCAATCCTCCCGAGGCTTCGGCGCGTTGCGATCCTCAGTGACTCGGACATCCCCGGCGCCGACGCGAGCGGCCTGGCGCCCATCGAGCGTAGCAACGCGGCCGCGGCCCGCGCGGCCGGGCTCGCGCCCCAGGTGCTGAAAGTACGCGGCCCGAATCCCGACCTGGATACCGCCTTCAAGGCCATGGCCGACGAGCGCGCCCAGGCGCTGGTGGTGCTGGAAGTTCCCGCCACCATCAAGGCTCGCAGGCGCATTGGCGAACTGGCCCTGACGCACCGCTTGCCGGCCATGTTCTGGGGCGGCGCCCCGGATGCAGGCGGCCTGCTGGGCTATGGCACCAGCTTCGCCGCCAACTTTCCGCGCGTACCGATCCTGATCGACAAGATACTCAGGGGCGCCAGACCTGCAGACACGCCGTTTGACGTCGTCTCGCAGCGCGAACTCGCCGTCAATCTGAGGACTGCGCGCGCGTTGGGATTGACCATGCCAGCCGAATTGCTGAAACGCGCCGACCAGGTGGTCGTATAAGAGGACTGGCCGGCCGTGCGGGGGATGCTGGCACGTGGGGAGAGCTGATGGTCAGCGCGCAGGCGTGGTCCTCAATAGACCAGCGCAAGCTTGAACGACCATCCCCTCACGTCGGGCCCGAACAGGTAGCTGGCCCCCACGCTCACCCGCGTCGACTGCGGCGTCTCGCGGACCGGCACCTCGACGCCGAGGCCGACTTCGGCGATGGTCGTGAAGCCCAACGCATCCCGGCTGCCCCCGAAGAGGCCGCCGTAGCCGGCTTCGGTCACGTAGTTGAGCGCACGGCCGGCTACCGCCATGCCGAGCGGCGCCACATACTCCGCCCGCACCGAGTATGTGCCGGCCGTCTCGCGAAAGCGCAGGACGGGATCGGATTCCCCGAAGCTGTTGACCCAGGTCCACGCCACGTGGGCGCGGATGTTCACGGTGCGCGTCTGGGCGAAAGTCCGGCTCCAGCCCAATCCCACGCTCGGCGTCGCCATCCAGGCGTTGGTGTGCCAGTTGACCAGCACGCCATCCAGCAGCGGCTGCAGAACCGCGGCGCCGCCCGAATAGTTAGCATCGTTGAGTAGCCGCGCCACGCCGGCATCGAAGGCCGGCTCGACGGTGAAGCCGTTGCCCAGCCGCCTGCGGGCGGAGAGGCCGCCGGTGACGCTGTACGCCGACCACCGGGATGTGATCGAGCCGGGGCCGTTCCCCAGCAAGCTCGTATCGGTGCTGTCCTTCATGCGCAGGTAGTTGCCGCTCACGCGCCAGTAGAGGTCGGTGTCCGGCGTGAGCGACCAGAAAGCGGCGGAATACGGCAGGCGCAGGATGTCGATGGACGACCGGCTGTCGCCGTCCGACACGTCCAGGTTCGACGAACTGATGTCCGAGGTAGCGCCGAGGTTGATCAGTTGCGCATAACCGGCCCCCAGCCGGGATGCGGCCACCACGTCGCGCACCGACTGCGCGGCAACGGCTGTGGGGGCCAGCAGGCATAGCAAACCCCAGGTGGCATGGCTCGCCCGGCCACGTGCAGGATTCGTCATGGTTGTCGCCCTCTCCTGTTGCCGGAAGCCGTACCGCAGGCAGGGCGCTTGTGCCTCCCGGCGCCCTGCGATCCAGCATAGTGCAGAGGAAGGCGGCGAAACCGTCCCGGCGCTCAGGCCACCGGCACGAGCCACGCCTCCAGCGCCCGCCAGGCGGCGAGCTTCTCCGCATACGCCAGCGTGTAGGCCGGACTGCTGGACGGCAGCATGAGGACGGCATGGCGGTCGCCATGCCCGGCGAGCGCCTTCATGCCAAGGCGCGCGGCGGTGCCGCCGTTGAAGGCGATGGCCGCCAGGTTGGGGAGGGAATCGACCAGCCCGGTCAGGTCGTTGCCGGCGTGGTCGCGGATGTTGCTGTCGAGGCTGCCTTCGCGCCGCGCTTCGGCGACCACGTCCCATAGGCCGACGTGGCGGGCCAGCAGGGTCTTCAGGCGCGTGGGGTAGTCCATGGCAGGGAGGTCGTCGCCGAGGATATCGCCGAGCAGGTGCCAGAAGCGGTTCTGGCGGTTGGCGTAATACTGGCTCTGCGCCAGCGATACTTCGCCCGGCAGGCTGCCGAGGATGAGGACGCGGGTGTGGGCGTCGAC
>Ga0335083_10007110_pt1 | contig 13843 bp, 15 predicted proteins | sample Lox_Sample_42_FD_206716 | JGI IMG/M metagenome (GOLD analysis project Ga0335083, IMG submission 206716) | Soil microbial communities from Loxahatchee National Wildlife Refuge, Florida, United States - Lox_Sample_4.2 | ecosystem: Environmental > Terrestrial > Soil > Wetlands | place: USA...
ATTCCTGGACAAGGTGACGTACACCGAGCAGCAGCGGAAGATCGAACGTACCTTCTTGTGCAAGCCGCAGAACGTGTCCAAGCTTCTCCGCCGCCTCAGTTGCCCTGGCGACGCCGGCCTCGAGACCTTCAGCTTTCAGGTGGGTCAACACGACTAGACCTACACTAGGGAACGCGACGTGGACCAGTATCCGGCCCCGGAATATCGAGGGCAACGACGCCGCAGGGCAAATGTCACGAACTTGGTGCCGCCATCGGTAAAGAATGGTCAAGAGCGGAGACGATCTATGCGCCGGACGCGCCTACAGCCAAGTTGTTGCCCTGGCTGTCCGCCGCGCCAAGAGTAATGTTGACCGAGCCTCCTAACCCCACAGCCCACGCGGACGCGCGCGCAAGCACCGCCGTATGGACACCCCCCAGTTTCTCGCCGTACGCAGACGTAGGCCGGACATAGCCGCGCCGCGGCGTAGACTTCATCCGGCGCCGAAGACCTGTTCGCGAGAGCCTTATCAAATTGTCCTGCCGAGATGCCATCTTTGCCCCTGCCGCACGGTGCGAGAACCCTTCGGTGCGCCGTGTGTACCGCGCGGCCGGTTTAGTACTCATTGCCCTGGTAACGCCCGTTGCGTTCGCGCAAGCGCAAGGGTCGCTGGAGCGATGGGTTACGGCGAACACTTCGCCGACGGAAGAACTCGTGTGCAAGCGGGATGTGGAAGGCGATTACTTCTTCGTAGCGCGCGCGGAGGGCGGCCGGATTAGGCTCGGGTTACGGTTCGACCTGACGAAGTTCCGAGACACTCACTCCTTCAGCTATCGTTGGAAATTAACAAACGAACGGGGTGAATCCATTGCCAACAACATCTTGCCGACTTCCCTGAGGAGCGAATATGGAACGGTCGATGGGAAGACCTACGCGAACAACGTGGAATACCAGAACGTTCGACGGGGGGCGCGGGAAATGCGAGTTGAGGTGCGAGTAGATAAATGCCCGGCCCGTGACTGCGAGAGTAAGGCTGCGGAGAGAAGTTACGTTCTGGACCTATGCGTGGCACACCTCTAGCGCAATCCCGCAGTCGATAGCGCGTCGACCAGGTGATCGAATAGCGGTCCGCCTGATGTCCGCTATTGGCGGTGAGTTCAACCGGTTATTGCAACACTGCGCTTAGTCTATCCGCGGGGCATTTAAATCCCAAGGTCTTCCTTGGACGCTCATTCAAGCGTTGAGCAATTCGATTGAGATACGCCTGGGAGAAGGAGGAGAGATCCGTTCCCTTCGGGAAGTACTGACGCAATAGGCCGTTCGTGTTCTCATTGCTGCCGCGCTGCCAGGGGCTCCTTGGATCACAGAAGTAGACCTTCACGTCGGTCGCAAGCGTGAAGCGCTTGTGATCGGCCATCTCCTTGCCGCGGTCCCAGGTGAGTGAGCGGCGGAGCTCTCTAGGGAGCTTGCGAACCTGGTGCGCGAGCGCTTCGACCACCGAGTTCGTATCCTTGCCCTCGAGCTTGATCAGCATTACGAAGCGCGTATGCCGCTCGACGAGCGTGGCGATGTGGGAGTTTCGCGCTCCAGAGAGAAGGTCGCCTTCCCAATGCCCCGGCACGGCGCGGTCCTCGGCCTCCGCCGGCCGCTCCCGGATCGAGATCGCGTCAACGATCGAGCCGAGTCCGTGCTTCGTTGTGCCGCTTCTGGCTTGGCGCAGCTGCCTACGCCTACGCAAGTGCGCCATGAGCTGCTTCTTCAGCACGCCTCGAGCTTGGACGAAGAGGCTCCTGTAAATCGTTTCGTGAGAGATCTGCATCTCCTCGTCTGAGCCAAACTCCTCTTTGAGCCACCCCGAGATCTGCTCAGGCGACCCCTGGCGAGCGAGCTTCTCGGCGACGCGCCATCGTAGCTCCACAAGGGGGGCGAGGCGGCAGGGCTTCGGCCTGTGGGCTCGCTCCCAGGCGCTTTCGTCGGCTTCGCTTGCTCGATACGCGTCGCGGCCGCCGTTACGCCTGAGCTCTCGGCTCACCGTCGAAGGGCAATGCCCCAAGCCCGCAGCAATCCGCCGGATCGATCTGCCTGCGGCTATGCCACGGGAGATCTCTTCGCGCTCTTCAAGGCTCAGTGCTAAAGGCGCTCTTCGCCGTGGCGGCGGAGCGATGCCTCCGGTGAGCGCCAGGATCCTATAGACGCCGCTCTTGTTTCTTCGCTCGAGCGACCGAGCAATGTCCGCTACGCACTGACCGTTCTTCCACCGCTCCCACAGCTCGGCCTTCTGCCTCGGCGTAAACCATATCCGCGCCGTCTCTCCCATTCGCAAACCTCCTCATGGCAAGATAAGAGGTGTTGCGTTGATCGGTTGAACTCACCACCGCAAGCGGACGTAAGCTGATGTCCGGTTCCGACCGCGTGGCGGGCATTGGCCGCGAGGGTAGACTGGCCCCCCTCGCCCCTGCCGGCTAGGATATGGTTCGCGTTAGGAGCGACGCGAGTTGCCGAGGGGAGTCATGGATCCCAAAGAACACCGCAGGAAATCCAAGCGCTATCCGATCAAGTGGAAAGCGGCGGTAGTGTTCGACAAGTCAGTGGGTCGACCGGTGCTGCACACCGAAACGCACGACTTGTCCTCGGGTGGCGCCGCGATCCGCAGCGACTACGCGGACCTTACGGGCAGCTACATTACGCTGCTGCTTGCTCAGCCGGGTGTGCAGACCGGAGAGACCTCAAAGATGTTCCGCGTGCGCGCGCGTGTGGTCTCCTGCGTGCAAACGCCGCCGACACCGGGCTTCCGCCACGGCTTGAGCTTCGTGAGAGGAGAAAGTGATGGACTGGGCGAGTTCGAGGAGGTGCTCAGGGGGGCGGACGATCACCGGTCTGCCGCGGCCGGGCCGGCAGCGAAGCCAGCGGCGGCTGCGGACAGCGGTCGCCTGGCACAGCTCAAACGCTTGGCGCAGCAGAAGCTCACTGAGGAACGGCGGCCTGATCCAAAGGAAGTAGCAGATCAGCGCGTGAGCGAGGCTCTAAAGCGCATTCACGCGTACCTAAAGGACCTGTGTGAGCAGCTCGACGTGGTGAAGCCGGCCTTGGGCAACAAGGGCTACCTTATCGCCGGTGTGCCGGAATTTACGGGCCTGGCATGGGCCGGTGGCCGGGTCGATCTGCGTACGCGCGAGAAAGGGCACGCCGCGAAGCTAATTGAGCAGGTATCGCTCCACTTCAGTGTCTCGTCGGGGAAGCAGCTGCGCATTATGAGGGATTTCCCGGCGAGCGAGAAACTCAAGCAGCACCTCGTCGACTATAAGATCGCCTTTAACACCGGCGAGCAACGCAATGCCAAGGGATCTCTTGAGCGCGTAACGTTCGAGTTCCGCTGCGAGGTCAAGGCGAGCCTACATGTGGAGGCCGACTTCGATGCGTGCAAGTTGCGACTGAAGACGCGCAACGTCGAACGTTTCGGCATCGCCGAGCACCTCATTGATCCGGAAGCAGTTACTCAAGGGGCGCTCGAAGAACTCGCTGGCTACATCCTCGCCGAGTCGAGCCGCATCGGGTCGCTCCTGAGGAACGCGTAAAAGAGAGGTACCGACGGGACGCCTGCTGCCGAGTAGACGAAACAAAGCGAAGGCGACTGAATTTGGCGCGTAGCGCTTCTGTAAGCCTCGCGGTAAAGTCGGGACGAAATTGAGATCAGACCTGGATTCAAAAACCTGCCAAGGAGACGAGCGCCATGACGAGGGCTGAACTTACTGAAAAGATTGTCGATTGCAAGCGTCGCAAGGAGCTGACGTGGCATGGGATCGCATCCAAGCTTGGTCCGGCCTCGGTCTTCTATTACACGTCGGCGCTCCTCGGTCAGAGCCAATTGGACAAGAAGGAAGCGGAGGCCGCGGCCCGAATCCTCGGGCTCAGCAAGGAAGAGAGCTTGCTACTCCAGGAGCCTGCTTACCGTGGGTGCTTGCCTACAACAATACCGACGGACCCGTTGATTTATCGGTTCTTCGAGATAGCGCTAACGTATGGCACCACGTGCAAGGCGCTTATCCATGAGGAGTTCGGCGAAGGAATCATGAGTGCCATCGACTTCGATATGCAGATCGAGCGTCAGCCTGACAAGAAGGGCGACCGCGTGCGCGTAACCATGAGCGGCAAATTCTTGCCGTATAAGAAATTCTAAAGAATAGGGCAGTGTAGAAAAGGGGCTACATGCCTGACTTCCAACCTGGTGCGGGACGTCCTCCATTTCGCGCTGACCACATTGGCAGCTTGCTTAGACCCAAGGCGCTCCGCGAGGCGTTTCGTAGGCACGCCAACGGGCAAATCGGCTATGCAGCACTACGCGCGGCGCAAGACGAGGCGGTCCGCGACGTGGTACGACTGCAAGAAGAGTGTGGCCTCAAGGTGGTCACAGACGGCGAGTTCCGGCGCACCTCGTACTGGGAAAGGTTTGTGCGCTTTACCGCTGGATTGGTGGTGAAGGAAGCAGTCTTCCGCTTCCACGATGAGCATGGCCATGCATCGGAGTTCACCGCACCGTATGCAGCGGGCAAAGTTTCGCGGCGCGCGCCGATTACCGCGGAGGAGTTCGAATTCCTGAAGGGTACGACGCACGAAACGGTGAAGATCACGATGCCTTCGCCTTCGACGATGCATTTCTACCGCTTCACTGACTGGGGCGATCGCAGCACGTACGACACCCCTCGCGCGTTCTTTGAGGACTTAGGCGGAGTGTATCGGCGCGAGATCGCCGAGCTTGCTGCAGCGGGATGCCGCTACGTGCAGTTGGATGAGGTTGCGCTAGCGATCCTCTGCGACCCGGCAGCGCGGGACAATGTAAAGGCTGCAGGCACCGACCCGGATGCCCTTGTCGATCTGTACATCGACGCAATCAATGAGGCGGTGGCGTACACGCCGAAGGGGTTCACGGTCGGCGTGCACGTATGCCGCGGTAACTACAAGGGGATGTACCTTTCCGAGGGCGGCTACGAGTCGGTCGCCGAGCGCTTCTTCGGCAAGGCGCGGGTCAATCACTTCTTGCTTGAGTTTGATACGCCGCGCGCCGGGGGATTTGATCCCCTGCGCTTCGTGCCGAAGGATAAGGGCATCGTGCTCGGCCTTGTGAGTTCGAAGACGCCTCGACTCGAGGAGATGGATGTGTTGCGAAGGAGGATCGACGAGGCGGCCAGATATGTCGAGCTGGACAGGCTCGCGATCAGCCCACAATGCGGGTTCGCGAGCACCATGGGCGGTAACCCGGTAACTGAGGCAGACGAGCGCGCGAAGCTGCGCCTTTGCGTGGAGACGGCCACCCAGGTCTGGGCTTGAAGGGGGTCGACTGAGGCCATTTAGGAGGAGGAGGCGCGATGCGCAGCGACGAAACACGCAAGGCATGGGTGCAGACGCTGGAGAAGTTCCGGCACGACTGGGACCGGCCCGCAACCGACACGATCTGGTCGCCGCGCCTCGAGGCATCGTCGCGCGACGAACTCGCGGCGATCCAGAATGAAAAGCTGCGCGCGGTGGTGCCGTTCCTCTACGAGAACAGCCCTTTCTACCGCCGCCGCTTCGAGCATCTCGGTCTTTTGCCGAGCGACATCCGCGATGCCGAAGATCTTGCGGCGAAATGGCCGCTCATCGACAAGAGCGAGATGATGGCCGACGCGCTGGAGCATCCGCCCTACGGAACCTACACCGCGATGAGCGACGCACTCTGGGCCGAGCGCGGCTGGATGATGTTTTCCTCCTCGGGAACGAGCGGGGTGCCGCGCGTGTTCCGCTACTCGCACGTCGACCGCGAGCAGTGGGCTTGGGCCAACGCGCGCGCCCTGCACGCGATGGGCTTCGCTAAGGGCGACACGGTGTTCATGATGACGGGCTACGGGCCTCACGTCTTTGCCTGGGGCGTTCAGGTCGCACTGTTCAAGATGGGGCTGCCCACGCTTCCGGGCGGCGGGATGGATGCGAAAGCTCGAGTTGGAATTATCGTGCGCTTTCGCCCAAGCATCCTGCTGTGCACGCCTTCCTACGCGCTACATCTCGGGCGTGTAGCGCGGGATTTGGGGCACGAGCCCGCCAGGCTCGGCGTCCGAACGATTCTGGTCGGGGGAGAGCCGGCGCTGTCGATCGAGCCGACGCGTGCCAGGATCGAGGCGCTGTGGGATGCGAGGCTGGTTGAGTTCTATGGCTGCACCGAAGCAGCGCCCCACGTCGGCGGCTACTCCTGCGGTGCGCTAGAGCGTGGCGGGCCGGTCGCGACGCACCTCGCCGAAGACATCCAGATTTGGGAGACGGTGGACCCCGATACCAAGCAGCCGGTCGCCGCAGGCGCGCGCGGCCTGACCGTGTGCACAAGCTTAAACAGCGAGACCTCGCCCCAGCTGCGCTTCCTGGTCGGTGACTTCGCCACTTTTGACCGCCGGCCCTGCGCCTGCGGCCGCACGCACGTGCGCGCCGTGGGGTCATTCTCGGGTCGGGCGGACGACCTCATCAACCTGCGCGGCGTGAAGATGTACCCGGCGCAAATTGAGGATGCCGTGCGCTCGATCTCGAAGTCGGGCGACGAATTCGAGATCGTGCTCGAGACGGACGCCGCCGGCCTCGACATCATGACGGTGTGCTTTGAGCACCCGGAGCACGGCAGCGCGGGCGATGCGCTGCGCAAGCGCTTGGCCGATGAAGTCCGTAGCCGCTGCGAGGTGCGGATCACGGCGGAAGTGGTGTCCCCGGGAACCCTGCCGAAGACCGAGTTCAAGGCGAAACGAGTCAAGGACAAGCGCAAGAAGAACTGAACGTCGCAGCGGCGCGCGGCAGCGCAACGGACCCCTCCGAAGATTCCCTGCTATCGCCGAAAAATTTCCCTGCTAAAACCCTGTATCAGGGAATTGAAATTCCCTGATCGATTTCAGAGAACCTGAAGGGTGGGGGGCTGGAGATCGTCTCTGGATGGGCGTCTCCAGTCACCTGTGATCCGCAATGGGCCCCGAAAGTGCTCGAAAGTCCTTGTTAAGTTCCCTGATACAGGGAATTTTGCTTTGGAGACAAGTTCGCCGTGGCCTGCGTCCACCGCCACCCAAACATTGTTTGTCCATTAATCCAGAAAGAGTTCTTTCAGAATCGATGGCGTTCGACACAATCGTTTTTCCCATCAATCTGCACGCGCTTAAGATGGAATACGCTGGCTCTTGTAGGCCCTCGGCGGACCAAGATCCTCCGGAACGCCAACGAACCGCTCAGCGGCCAGGGGACGCGCGGACGCGAGAAACCCTCGACACCGACTGGGGCCTGGTATGGCGCGAGGTTGCTGGCCAACCGATCAGAGCAGCCGGCAACGCGCGAAGGCAGCCCCAAGGGCTCCAGAAGACAGTAGGCGCGCTTGCGGGGTGGCCTAGCTGTGATGGCCCAATAACAACCTTCTAGAGCCGATTCGACGTCGATTTGCATATTTACTCTTTAAGAACCGGCGGACAACCCTTCGATGCCGGTGCGGGTTGGTGGAAGTACATGACACGCTCTCCTTGGCGGCGCCCGTGGATCAGACCCACGTGCGCCGCGCTTCCCACCACCGACTGCGTCGCCGGCCCAAGGACACGTGAGGGAAACAGCCGGTACGTACTACGCAATCTACGCCCACGGCTTCGGCGCGCGGCGCGCTTGAAAGAAGTTGACCTTTCGGGTCCGCGCGCTAACACAGCTTGACACACTGTCCGTACGCTTTGCGCTGGAATGACTCGTGGCAGAAGTTGCATCGGACGTCTGGAGGATCGCATGGCCACCGCCGTTCTGGAGTCGCTCATCGAGGTCGATCACTACGCGCACTTGATGGCGCGGGCTCAGGATACGGATGCTGTTACTTCGGTGCTTAACACGTATCTTTCGAGCTGGTCTGAGGAGCGCATCGAAAGACTGCAAGCAATCGACGGCGGCTGGGCACCTTTTGACGAGTGGCTCCGTCCGATGCCGATCCTCGGGGTACGCGACATTCTCTTTCTGCCCCGGGCGATCCGAGATCATTGCAGGGCGGTTCGTGCGGCTGGTGTTGAGATCGCGACTGAGCTGCTTGAGCTAGACCTTGTCCTGTTCTTCGCTGCCGAGCGTGCCGCAGGGGATGACTCGGGGCGCGCGCTCGCGATGGAATACGCCTAGTGCACCGTTAGGTGAGGAGCTATTTGACCGGATATGGCCACGCGAGGCGATAGTGAACTCCCGACCGACCTAGGGCTTCGTCGCGCCCTTGCGCGCATCGCGGCCGCGGAGAGCGCGGCGCAGGTTCTTCGCTCCGTGCAAACCTACCTGAGCACTTGGCCACGCGAGCGCGTCGTTCGGCTGCAGCTGCTCGACGGGGGTTGGGCGCCGTTCGACGAAAAGCAAAGACCCTCGCGAATCAACGGCGTACGGGACCTGCAGCGCGTACACAACGCGGTTCGACGCCAGTGCGAACTGCTCCGGCAATCCGCGATCGCGCCGAACCCTGAGCTCATCGAGCTCGATGAGGTGCTCTATGTGGCCGTGCAGGCAGCGCAATTGCTACAGGCGCGTAAATCGAAGGCGCAGTCTGAGGGCGCCGCCTAGGGGGTAGCCTCGGGCGAAGCCTGCGGGGCGGGGCAGCGCCCACGGGATACGCTGCGGACCAGGTAGGACGCCTTAGCTGCTACGCCGCCCGAGCCGTCAAGTCAGCGTCTTCGCGCGCCCGCTCGATCAAGTAGAGCATCTGACCGAACACCTTTGCGGCGCGGTGCTGGAGAAAAACGATCCTTTCTGGTGAGGAGCGACCCCGACTGTCCTCGTAGAGGCCGGAGGCAATGGACTCTAGCTCGATCGCGCACTGGCCCGCGTCGCTTGAAGAGAGTCCGAAGGAGTATTCCCGCGCAAGGTGACGCCGTGGCGGCTAGCGCGTAAGAGTGCTACGTGCTGCTGCGAGCTTCGCACAGGGCGGCTAGATTCGCGAGCGACTTGGTGAAGCCGGCTTTCATCTTCTTCGCCAGGAAGAGGAAGAAGAAAAGCTTCGGGAGCATCCCACCGCGTACGTAAAAGCTGTATCTACGTTCGTGCTGACGGCGTAGGCGACGGTCTAGGAGTTAAAGGACGAAGAAGCCTGCGTATACCCGACGGGGCCCAAAAGCCGTGGCACAGGTCGTGAATTTTCCTGAAGGCAAGAAAGCAATCAGCGGCTTGGCGGGAAGCGGGCAATGGACCGAGCTATTCATCTCGCAGGCGACCTTCACGCCAATCCTTCTCGGCGTCGGGGCCGCGCACCTACTTTACGCGGAGCGCTGGTACAGGTTCTTGGCACCCGTAGCCGGAAGCCGCTGGGCGTCGGTAATCTCCGTTCTCGCGATCGTTGCCCTCATCGAGCTGGCACCGCCGGAAATAGCGGGCCTCCCAAGGCTCGCTCTCCAGATCTGTATGACTGCGCTGCTCATTAGCTGCGTGTACCGAGAGGACCATGTTCTACGCCCGTTGCTCACGGCACCTCCCATAGCCCGCCTGAGGCAGATCAGCTATGGCATGTATCTCCTTCACATCCCGGCTATAGTGCTCGTCCAACGCCTTCTCCAACCTCCATGGCTAGCACGCTAGTACTATTCCCGCTAGCCCTTGCCCACGCGATTGCGGCAGCGGAGTTGAGCTTCCGATTCTTCGAAGGCCCAATCCTTCGTCTGAAACGCAAATTCTCCGTGGTGCACCAGACGCACGTGTAGGGTGAACGTCCACTTCAGGCCCTTAGCGGACGTTGACGGCGTCCGTGGTCACGGCTTCAGAATCGCCTAAGAATTGGGTCCGAATATAAGAAGTTCCGTAGGGAAGTCGAAGTAGCACGATTCATGGGCGTCGCCGAAGGCGCGTTTGCGCCGCCGGCAACGATAGGTCTATAGAGGATGCGCCAGCAGGTTAGATTCTGTACAAGCTTCGATGGTGCGCGCATCGCCTATGCGATCGGCGGCCGGGGCTCGCCGCTCGTAATGTCGGACACATGGCTGAGCCATCTCGAGCATCAATGGCGGAGCCTCGCCTGGCGGCCGTGGCTCGAGCACTTTGCGCGCGAACACACGCTATTGCGCTACGACCTGCGTGGCACCGGGTTGTCGGACCGTTCGTTTACGAACGCTTCGATGGACACCTGGGTTCGTGATTTTGCTCTTGTGATCGATTCTGCTGGACTGAAGCGCTTCCCATTGCTCGGGGTATGCCAAGGTGGCCCCATTGCGATTGAGTACGCCGCGCGTCACCCTGAGCGGGTCAACGGGCTCCTGCTCTACGGCACATACGCGCGTGGAATGCTGCGCCGGACCGATCTGCCGCCCGAGCCCGCGAAGGGTCGATTACTCCTAGAGATCGCGCGGCTTGGCTGGGGCCAGGAGAACCATGCATTCATGCAGGTTTGGGCATCCCTGTTCCAGCCAGGTGGGGGCATCGAGCATCTAAGGTCATGGACCGAGCTGCAGCGTCTCTCCATCTCACCTGAAAGCGCAGCGTCGTTCTTCGAGACAACGTTTAATGTCGACGCGCAAGAGGCGGCGCAGCGGATAACGTGTCCGACGCTCGTCGTACACGCAGCCGGCGACAAGGTGGCACCGATAGAGGAAGGCCGTCTGCTCGCCAGCCTGATCCCCGGTGCGCGCTTCGTCGAACTCGACAGCGACAACCACATGTTGCTGCCCGAGGAAGCCGCGTGGGCGAGGTTCCTAGAGGAGGCGCGGGGCTTCCTGAATTCACTCGCCGCGCCGCGCGGACCGAGCAGTGTGCTGGGCCGGCTTAGTGCTCTCACGGAGCGTGAGCGTGACGTGCTTGAGGCGATCGCGCGCGGCTTGGACAACGCCGAGATCGCCGCCGAGCTTGACCTCGCAGAGAAGACGGTGCGCAATCACATTACGCGCGTGTTCGATAAGATAGGTGTCGCGCACCGCTACCAGGCGATCGTCATGGCACGCGATGCCGGCCTTGGCGTCGGGCCGCGTTAGAGCCGGGACACTAGTCCCGACCCCACTCCGTTCACGCCTCTAAGAAAGGGACTTTCGTCTCAAGACGGTGCCAGCCTAACGCCGCATAGTGCTCCCGGAGGTGCGGTATTGCCGCCCCCCTCAAGTGCACAGGAGGTCACTATGCCGAAATTCGTCATCGAACGTGAGTTGAGCGGAGCGGGCAAGCTCCCGCTACAGGAGCTCAAGGCAATCGCGCAGAAGTCCTGCAGCGTGTTACACGCTATGGGCCCGAAGATCCAGTGGCTGCAGAGCTTCGTCACCGACGACAAGATCTATTGCATTTACATTGCACCTGACTCGCAGTCGGTAAGGCAACACGCGGGGAAGGGGGGCTTCCCGGCTAACGTCGTAGCGAGGATTCGATCCGTGATCGACCCGACGACTGCGGAGCAATGAGGTACTAGCACTCCGGTGGCCAAGGCGGGCGACCGATAGGCAACCAACATGCCGATCTATATGGATCGTCACGCCTTGGAGGGGGCGACAGCGGAAGGCTTGGCAGAAGCCCATCAGAAGGATCTCAAGCACCAATCGCGCTATGGATGCCGGTGTTTCACCTACTGGTTTGACGAAAAACGTCAATCCGTCTTCTGCTTAATAGAAGCTCCCAGCCGCGAGGCCGTACAGGACATGCACCGTGCTGCGCATGGATTCCTCGCGAATCAAATCATCGAAGTTGATCGATCAAGCGTGACGTCGTTCTTGGGTCGGCTCGAAGATCCGCGGGATGCCGATGGTCAGCCAATTCAAGAGCCGGCATTCCGCGCCATTATGTTTACCGACATGGCAAATTCAACCGCCACAACCAACCAGCTCGGTGATCACGCAGCATTCGAGCTGCTGCGCGAGCACCACGCCATAATCCGGCAAGGCTTGCGGGAGCACGAGGGGCGGGAGGTCGATCACGCGGGCGATGGCTTCCTGAGCTGTTTCCCCTCGGTGTTCAAGTCGGTGGAATGTGCCATCGCGGTGCAGAGGCAATTGGTTGAATTCAACAAAGAGCATCCCATGACACCGATTCAGGTTCGAATCGGGCTAGGCGCCGGAGAACCGGTTGCGGAAGGTGACGCGCTGTTCGGGTCTGTGGTTAACCTGACATCGCGTATATGTGCTCAGGCGCACCCGGGCCAGATCCTGTCCGCGCCGGTCGTCCGCGATCTATGTATCGGGAAGCTCTTTAAATTTCGGGAGGTCGGCCAAGCGACTTTGAAGGGCATGCCCGGCACCGTGCTCCTTCACGAGGTGGACTGGCAGCAGGTGTAATACCTGCGGATAGGCGTTGCCCCCGATGCGGTCGGTGTAACCGATATCGATCACCGTTTCGAGTTCGACCGTCTTAACCTTTGCGACGAGTTCGTCAAGCCTAGTCTTCGCGTCGGATCGAATCGTTGCCCTATCGAAGTCAAATAGCGTGTCGGCTGAGAGCGTCACCTTCTCCACCATTGGCGCCGGCCGGGCGGCGCGGGGGCAGGGGGTGGCATGGGGGCGGGCTCTGACTTCTTCAGCACGAGGTCCGGATCACACTGCTCCGTCGCCATCGCTGCGCTCATTAAGCAACACGTGCCACCTGTGCCGCCGGGAAAGCGTGACGAGTTGCCCGACCGGCCGAAGATCCTCTGACCGCTTCGACCTCAAGCGGCCATTCAGGGTGGAGGCCGCTATGAGCTTTTTCCAGTCTGTTATTTAATTCCTGCAAAGTCCCTGTTCCGGTCGGAAGAATTCCCTGATAGGGTCAGAATAATTCCCTGTTCGATTTCAGACCTCGACGGGTGACGATGTCTGGAGATTGGCTCTGGGCGCGGTGGGGTGCGTTCGCTGCCTCCCAAACCCGAGCAATTCGCTGTTATTTTCCCTGTTATCAGGAATTAGCCGCGGAGACGAGTTCGCTAGGAGACTGCGTCCACCGCCATTCAGTCTTGTGCTCTGGCGACCGTTCTCCGGTCGCCAGAGATTGATACGAGGAATCAAGCGCTTTTTCGCGTAGATTTCCGCCCTTAGCGGACTCTCTCTAGGTCGTCTGCCCCGTTTTCAGAGCGTTCAGGCGCCGATTTCTCCGATTGGCAAAGTACCGGTCCCGTTCGCCAAGCTCATTTCCCAAAGCCACGCTTATCGCTACCTCCCTGGGCGCCCGTAGGTGCCCACCAACGTTGCCCTGTCGATCGCATTGGCATTCACCATAAACGCGGCCAGTGAGGCCGCAGCGCCTGCCGCGATGTCGAGCTTCGCAACCTTGAGGGCGTACACGGTGAAGATGTAGCGGTGCGGCTTGTCGCCCACGGGCGGGCAAGGGCCACCCCAACCGGGGGCCCCGAAGTCGGTGTTCACCTGTGCCGCGCCCGCGGGGACTCCCGCACCGTCGGCGCTGCCCGCGCCCTTGGCGAGCGAGGTCACGTTGGCCGGGATGTTGATCACCAGCCAGTGCCACCACCCTGCGCCTCCGGTCGGCGCGTCAGGGTCGTGCACGAGTACCGCAAAGCTCTTGGTGCCCTTGGGCGCGCCGCTCCAGTTGAGCGCAGGCGAGACGTTACCGCCCGCGCAGCCGAAGCCCTTGTAGACCTGCTCCTTGGCGATCGTGCCCCCGGGCTTGATGTCCGGGCTCTCCAGCTTGAAGCCGTCCGCGAACGCGGTGCCGCAGAGCACCAATGCGAAGACAGTTGCCGTGGCCGGGCGCAGCATCGGAGCCTCCTTCGTCGACCGGGGCAGGCAGGAATTCTATTCCCGCTGTGCACGCCGGGCGATGGTTGAAGCGTGCTCGGCGTAGACTTTTGACAGCGATGCCCGCCTTGGGGGTGAGCATGAGGATGAGCGAAGCTGGTTCGACAATCGCATTGAGGAGAACTCGATGACCATCTGTCCCATCGCCATTGCGGTAGGCTGCAAGAACT
>Ga0335083_10007112_pt1 | contig 13842 bp, 28 predicted proteins | sample Lox_Sample_42_FD_206716 | JGI IMG/M metagenome (GOLD analysis project Ga0335083, IMG submission 206716) | Soil microbial communities from Loxahatchee National Wildlife Refuge, Florida, United States - Lox_Sample_4.2 | ecosystem: Environmental > Terrestrial > Soil > Wetlands | place: USA...
CTTGCATTATCGGTTCATTTATCATACTCGTTTTGGAGGTTTTAGATAAATGATATTCCATCTCTATCGTGTGGTAATTCGCCTACCCGTTGCAAAGCGCGGCGCCATAGTGGGCGAATATGTTGGTCGGACTCCGGTTGAGGCGGTTGAGGCGGCGGCGCGAGATAAAGGCTATCCGACAGGTCGCTTTCCTTCCACGGTGCGTAGTTTTGCGCGCTGCGTCGGGCCGGTAGGCGAACCGTCATTTGGCGCTTGCCATGACAGACGGAAAACCCCATAACTTCACACGGCGCCGCTTTGGCGTCTCATACTTCCGAGGGAAACGATGACCGATACCAAATCCCCAGAACCTCGCGGCGCCCGCCGTATCACGACAGCGTTCTTCCGCGATATGGACTACATCAAAACCCATGTGATCGGCGCCAAGAAGGCGGTCGTTCTCGGTCAGATCGTCGGCGTGGTTTACCAGACTGTCGATAAGGTCAGTCAGATGGCTGACGGCAAAACCGTTTCTTCCACCTGCCTTGTGGGAGAGTTCGAAGCCGTCAACGATCTCACGGGTGAAACGATTACGTCGAATATATGCTATTTGCCCGAGTATTTCGCTCAGGTGGTGAAGGGCCAATTCCGCGCGTGCGGCGAAAAGGCGCTTCCCTTTCTGGCGAATATCGGCGCCGAGCCCAGTGACAAGGCAATTCCATGGGCCTGGACCTGCACGCCGATCCGGCGCCGCGATCCGGAGAGCCTGATCAACATGCTGAAGCGGATGGCCGCCGAGGAGGGCAAGCTCCGGCTGACGCCGCCCGATGCGCTGCCCGAGCGGCGGATCGAGTATGAACCGCAAGACCTAGAAGAGTTATTCGGTGTCGAGGAGGCGAAGGCCAAGAAGCACGGCAAGGCCGCCTGAGCTTGACCGGGTGGAGGGATGACCTTCCTCCGCCCGGCACATGGAAACCCCCGTCCGGTGCGCCTCAGAAGGGCATCGCGGCGGGGGTTTCTTTGTGGTCACTGGCCAGTGATCTTAGGCGTGGTTGCGAGGGGATGGGAGTGCCGTCACCTTGGCCGGTGGTCTGGCGCGTGGGGTGATGGCTGCCGGATCGACGGTGCGTGCTAAAACCCTGTCCTCTCGCTCCAATACTCACATGGGTATTCACACAAAAAAGTCAAGGCCTATTTCCGCTTTTTCGTGAATTTCTTGCCTTTATCGGCGCGCAGAAACTCGCGGGCGAGACGCCGCTGCTTAGGGCTTACTTTGGGGTTGTGTGACATCCACCCCCAATAATGATGTTCTTTCAGTGTTTTACTCGGCATGATTTTCAACCTGCTGTTTCACTCCCGCCAGGGTTTCCAGGCGGACCAACCGGCCATGGATAGCGTACAGGGTGCGCTGCACCTCATCAACAGCAGAGGCCGTGCGCCCGACGATATAGAGCACGCGCCCGAGACCGAGCACGCCAGGAATGACGATGACGCAAGCTTGCACCAACTCGGCGGATGTCATCATGCGGCGGCTTTCAGGATGCGGGCGGGCACGGACACCCCCGACGCTTGCCAGAACAGGAAAAACAGCGCCAGGAGGGTGATGCCGAGACCGATGCCGACGATACCGGCGCGTTCCACTACCTCCCAGATGAACCCCCCTATGCCGGACAGGGAGAGCGTATCGGGCGCATAGGCGCCCGGCGGCGTGGTCTGATCGGGCGGGTAATTTTCCGGCAACTGCGAACCACCCTTGCCCGGAATGTTGAGCGCATTGCCGAAATACTGGGGGTAGCGGGCTTCCAGCGAGGCGAGCGAGTAGCTGTTGCCGCTGTAGCCGGACACGCCGCCCGCGACGCTCCCGGCCGCCTGCACACGCGCGGACAGGTAATCGGCCGCGAAGGCGGCGTTGGCTCCCGGATCGGTCAAGGACCCTTGAAAGGGGCTGACACCATAGCCGGGCTGGCGGGCTGTGCTCGGCAGGATTTGGAACAGGCCGACAGCGCCGGTTGGCGAGACGGCCGTGTCCGGGTTCGCCTCGCCTCCGGTTTCCTGACTCGCGATTGCCAGCAGCAGGCCGGGCGGCAATTCGGGGTGCGCCGCCTCCTGTTCCTGAATGGCCACGATATCGTTTTGAGACAAGGCCATTATTCATTCCGCTCCCGGCAGAAAAAGATCAGGCGCCTTAGCGGCCGGTGGGAATGACTCCCGCCGCCTGTCCGGTGCCCGCATCGGCGTGGTAGGGCAGCGTCTGATATGTGCCGCCGTAGCCGAACCCGGCGGCGGGGTTGGGCACCATATGCCCCGAGAACGGTTGCGTGGCGGGGTGCGGGATAAAGACGTGTTGCGGCGTGGTCCAGCCGCCGCCTGCCGTGATCATGCGCCCTTGGGGAAGCGTGCGGGCGGAAATTTGCGCTGCATTGATCATGGGTCAGGTTTCCTCCTTCTGTGGAGCGGGCGGCAGGTAGCCGGGCGCTCTGTTGGGTGAAATGGGCGGGCGTGTGCCCGTGGGGACGCGTCCGGTCCGTGCCGTGCGCGGCCCTTGATTGTTCGTGTAGAGAAAACTCACCACGCGCCCGGTGCAATTGGGCGACCCGTTGTCGGGCATGGCCTCATTGGGGCGGAGCGGAGCGGACCCTGGGTTGATCCGATTGAACACGCCGCGCAGTTGCGCCCGGAACGTGAACGCCATGCACGCGACGACAGCGAGGGACAGCAGCCAGTCGAGCACCTTTTCGCGCGTGTCGTAGGAATGGCGCAGGACGGCCATGAGATTTGCCGGAATGCGCGTCATCTCCTCGGCCGCGTGTTCGCCCGCGCGCGCTCCCGCCGCCGCGACTTTTCCCAGATCAGCCATGGCCGGACACTCCCGTCAGATATTCCGCCTGGGCCTGGGTATAGCCTCCGGCCAGATAATCGTTGATTGTTGGCGCGGTGCCGACACCAGTTTTGATTACCTGCCCGTTGGGCAGGGTGAAATCCGTATTCGCCCCACCGAAATGTTCCTGTTGATATGGCTCGGTCGCTGCGGCCAGAGCGGTGAAGTCGTGCACGGCCGAAGCCTGCGCCTGAATGTTGGCGATATTCACCGATCCTTGGACACCTGCCATTGTCGCGGCCAGGAGATTGTTGGATTGCTGTATCTGCGTCTTGCTGGCCAGTGTCGCGGCATAGGTGGCTTCCTGGGTGTTCTGCCCATTGATTGTCACCGCTCCGGTGGTCTGCAATTGGGCGATGTCCTTGGAAGTCAAATTGCTGTTCAACGTCGCGGCCAGTCCGTTGTTGTTCGCTGCGGTCAGATAGGAATAGTAATCTCCTGCGATGGTCTGCTCTGTGCTTGCCTGTAGCTGCGCGGTCGCCGCCGCCTGCTGCGCCTGAGTCTGGGCGATTTGTAGTTGTGTGCCCGCGATCACCTGGGCATCGGATGGACCGATACCGAATGAGAATGTCGTCGTCTGCGGTTTGCTTGTGCCGCTGCTGGCCAGCCAGATCAGCAGCAGCAGACCGGCCACGGCGCCGCCCCATATCAGGGGATGCCTTTTGAATTGCTCCCACAGCGCGGTCAGAGCCTCCATCAGTAAAGCTCCCCGTGCTCATACGGATCGGAAAGCGGCTGCATTTGCATTTGTCCCTGCGCCAGACCGCCGAGTCCGGTGGTCGTGACCGCCGCCATTCCCTGCGCGTCCTGCGGATTGAAAATGCGCGTTTGCATGGCGTAGCCGATGGCGGGGCCGATCCAGGGCCGGGGTGCCATGCGGTTCGTGACGAGCCCATATGCCATGGCGCCGGGGGTAGGCATTTGTGTGGCATAGGCGTATTGCCACCATTGACGGATTTTACCGGCCATGGCGTGTTCTCCTCCGGTCAGCCGAACGGATAAGCCGAGGCGATGGATGGATAAGCCGAGGCGACTGACGGATACATGGAATTTCCCGGCGATCCGGTCACGGGCGAAATTGCCGTGGCGAGGCTCGCCTGGAACGCCTGTCCGGTCGCCTGTATGACGCCAGTCGTATTGCTGTTCCGCGAGACGACAAGCGCCAGGATGGCGACGCCGACGATGGCGAGCGCGACCGCCGAAAGCGTTCCCCAGAAATCATGTTGCGGTTCGTAGGCCATGGTGGTTCACCCCTTCAAAACAACGTTAAACCGGCGCCCGAGAAAGGATCGTCATTTCCGCTTGTGCTGCCCACAAAGTTACCGATGGCGGCCCCGGCATTGACGATGGAAGGCACGGCGCCAGCAACATTTGAAACCGCTCCGGTGGCGCCAGCAACATTTGAAACCGCTCCGGTGGCGCCGGTATCACCGAGCGGCGTGTTGTAACCCCCGGATACGGGCTTGACCGCTGTTGCGACCAGGGACGAAACGCCGCTGAAAAACGCTTGCAGCACCGAGGCGGTTTGCGAGCTTTTGGAGAGCACCACAGCGACGATGGCGAGACCGATGATCGCCGTGACCAGCGAAACCGCCGCCTTGCCGATATTGTCTATGCCGTTTGCGATGTCCGCCATGTCATGCGCCGGTGAGAGTGCCGCCTTGCGTGATCGGGGAAATTGCCGTTCCTACCAGAGTATTGAGCCCGCTCAAAGCGGTGCTGATGACGCTTGATGTGTTGCTGTTGTGCGAGAGCACCACAGCAACAATCGCAAGGCCGACGATGGCCGCGACAAGTGAAATGATCCATTTGCTGCTTTCCTCCATGTCAGAACAATCCTCCTATGGCGCCAATGCCCGAGAAAAGATCACCCGCCACATTGCCTCCTCCCCCGCTGCTTCCTCCCCCGCTGCTTCCTCCCCCGCTGAACGCTGGCAAAGGCCGCGAAGGCGCGGGACCCGCATCGGCGGTGCCTTGAATGGCATTCACGAGATTGGAAACGAAACCGCCGTTGTGCAGCACGATGACGACGAGAATGAGAGCCAGCAGCCAATGAGACGGTCTGCGCAATCCGGGTATCAGGCCTAGGGCGCCAATCGAGAGAATGGCGCCAAACCAATAGATGAACCCGCCCGCTCCTGTGATGTCGTGTCCCAATTGGTCGCCAAGTTCGTGCTGCGTCCCTTTCAGGCCAGACACAATCATCAGGATACCAATGAACAGGAACGCCAGGATCATATCAATAACCGCAAATAGGTTTGTAGTTCACCCCGCGCAATGATGAACAGGAGAAACGCCATCAGAGTCGCCATGACGATGACGTTTGCCTGTGACATCCTATTCCCCGAGGAACGAACCCAGAAGGCCGCGCTTGCCCGCCCAATAGCCGACACCGGCGATGACCAGCAGGATCAGGATTTCTTTGATCGACATTGTATTTACTCCTCTAGGATGCGGTCCAAAATCCGCGCCCACATATAGGCCGCTGTTGCCGATAGCATCAGCAACAGCAGCCAGTTGACCAAATCCATCGGCTGTTGAAACGGCTTATAAAGCCATTCCTGGATTTGAGACCACGTGCTGTTATTCGGCATAGATGGCTTTCCCTTTCAGGAGGGGAAGGCCGGAGCCTCCCCCTTCCATCGTCAGCCGCCTGCGATGGACCCGGCGCCGATGACCTGCTGCTGTTGCGCAAGTTGCTCGAAGCCCACCAGAAAGGTGGCGGTTTGGTTCGTGCTCGTCACCGTTGCGGGGTTCACCACGAGGTTCACGTTGCCGTATTGCACCGTGGAGATCGGTTTCCTTCGGAAATCGAAATAGTAGCTTCCGGCGGGCATGTCGAACCCGAGCAACTGCCGGGTAATCGCCGCCTGCATGGCGGGGGATACCTTGCGAAAATTCGTGTAGTTGGCCGACTGCATGGCGAGGTAGTTGATGTCGGCGCCATGATTGAAGGTGCCGTTGTTGTCGTAGGCGAGCGTGACGGATTGAATGTTCCGGTAGTTCGGAAAGGGAATGGGGAAATCCGTGCCCACCGTCATGCCGGTGAAAAACGTGGTGTTCAGCAGATAGGACCAGGAAAGGTCCTGAAACGGAAGGATCGGCCCCCGGTCCGAGAATGGCAACTGATCGAGAAAATCCTGATAGACTTCCACCGAGTAGTTCCACGCGCTCGGCTGCGTCCCGGCGCCCGAGGACACATAGCCAGCCGATCCCTGGTCGCCCGTCGAAACAGTAAAGAAGTTGCTTTGATTGAACGTGAGTTGCAGGTTCATGACCGAATTGACGACGCCCGCATAAATGGCGCCGCGCAGGTCCCGGTCCGTATAGCTGATCGGCACGTAATACCATTGATCAATCTGGTAGGCCGTCGTCGCGGCCAGGGTCGCCGGGGCCGATTGCAGCGGCGTGTTCGTGCCCGGCAACGCAAAGGCGGACGTAAAATTCGCCTGAAAGCCGAGCGGGGTATCCGTGCCGGACGCCTGGGAGCCCGGAGCGCCGGTTGCCAGCAAGGACGAGAAGCTTGGCGCGTGCCGCTTCTGGGAATCGAGCGCGGCGAGATACCAGCCGCTGCAATTGATCCTCTGTTGATTGGACAGATCGTTGAACGCCACATTGGACAGCAGGTTCGCCGGACCCATCGCCGTGCGCGTCCAGGTGACGGTGGCACCGGTGGTAAAGGTGGTGGCGACATGCACGTAGAAGCCCCTGATCAGCCCCACGTTGCGCGGCGTGACGTTCACCACGGTCTGCGTGGCGGGGTTGATTGCCGATTGGCTGAAAATCGGCTGTATGCTCTCGATCGCATTGGCCAGCACAGCCGCGCGTGCCTGCGCGTTTGCCGCCGCCGCCGCCTGGGCCATCTGGGCCGGTGTCATCTGCGTCGCCATGGATTACTCCCTCATGTGCTCGCTCGAGCGAGCGGATTTAGCCGACGAACGAAGCGCCGGGCGCCTGCGGCGGCGTGCTGCTGTTGTCCTTCATCTGCGTCCAGCCGCCGACCACGACATGCGCGGCCAGGAAGAACAGGGTCGCGCTTAGAAGAACGATGGCCCAGTTGATCGGATGCGCCATCAGGTCGAGGTTCAGGCCGGGACTGAACCGTTCCGACAGGGTCATGTCGCGCCTCCGGTGAGGTTCTGAATCACCTGCCCGAGCGTGTGGAGTATGACGGTCCAGAGCATTACCATAACGCCGACCGTAATGATATTCTCCAGATTGAACGAGAGATACATCGCCGCCTCATTGCTGCGTGGAGTTGACCGGAACCGGATTGTCCAGCCCCGGCACATCGCTCGGCATCGCCTGCGCGCCCGGAAAATGGTGCATCAGGAACACGAACACCTGCTGACAGAAAGCCTCGATCATCAAGAGGCGGCTTTCCGTGGCGGAGGTTTTATTGGGCGGAGTGTCACTCACCGCATCGGCGATGCCGCCGAGAACGGCATTGACAATTTCCGCGCCTGTCGTGGCATCGTCCATGGTTTGTTGTCTCTCAGAAGAAACGGCGCGCCGGGGTTTCTATACGACCACGAAACGTGTCAATGATAGTATCACGACCGGGCGCGGGTTGAAGAACAAATTTTCGATTTCGCTTGGCGTCATACCAGTAGGAATGGAAAGGTGGCAAGGGAACGTCAATGTCCATCGGCATGAAGCTGCGCACGGTTTTACGGTCGCGTTCGTCCGTCAGCCCATATAGCTGTAGGTAATCCGCCTCGCTGAACGCAAAGCGGGTCACTTCCACGGGCCGTTGTGTGAGCATGATGACTGGAATTTGCTTGGCGCGTCCTTGCGTCAAGAGAGCCTGGAAGGCGGCGGACCGCTTATCAATCATGTAACCTTCATCGACATATAGTCCAATGTTCTCGCGCTCCCACAATTGCCATAGAAGCGCCTCTACTTCATCGTCCTGGCCTGGGTGCGGCCGCACGACATAAAGCCCCGGTTTCTTCGGCGCCTTGTCGTCCAGCCGCATTTCCTGCACGCGCGGCAAATCGCCGATCAGCCCCTCGCGCTTGAAATCCAACAGCACCCACGGCCGCGAGGTATAAGATCGATGCGCCAGGAGCCAGAGCGCGCCTTGCGTCTTGCCCGAGCCGGTGCGGCCGATGACGGTAATACGGTCACTGTCGCCCGGATAAACGACATCGTCCGGCCCCGGCTGCTTCATCCCGGCCAATGCTCCCCCGCCATCGGCACGACATTGGGCACAGCCCCGTGCCGTTGGGCCTTGCGCTGCGCCGCTTCCTGTTTCAGGCGCGCGCCGATGGCCATGACGCGCGTCCCCTCGATCATGACCAGGGCGAACAGAAGCGCCATCAAATCGCGATTTTTGGCCGATACCGCAATGGAGCTATGTTTGAGATAATCACAGATCGCGACAGCCAGCCGAAAGGCTTCCTCCTCACCCATCGCCATTTCCGGAAATCGCGCCGCCGCGACCATGTGAACCGTCATGATCAGGGGCGCGATATCGGACGGCTTTAGAGGCGCGGCCGCACTCGCCGCCGCTTTTCCGGTTCCTCCGCCACCGGAGCCGGTTCCGCCACCGGCGCCGGTTCCTCCTCCACGGGGCTTTCCTTTGGGCCATCCCCGCCGTGACCCGTCCCGCGCCCGGCCGTCATCCGTTCCTGGCGCCATGGGGCGAACGCCAGTTCCTCCAAGAGTGCCAAATGCCTGTTCGCCGCCATCGCTTCCGCCGCTTCCATGCGCGCTTTCAGACAATTCAATTCCTCCATGTAATTCGCGATCATCGCCGCGCTCGCCTGCGCGATCTCGGCGGTTTCCGCCGCCGCTTCCTCGCGAGCCCCCGCGACTTCCGCCGCTGCCTGTTCCGCGACGATTTCCGCCGCGACCTGCGCCGCCTCGGCCGCCTTGGCCGCGACCACGGCCGCCGTGGCCGCCTCGGCCACCTCTACCTGAGCCTGTGCGGTTTCAACCGCCGCCTCGGCCGCTTCAACCGAGGGAGTGTCATCGGCCATTGCCGCCCCCATGCCGCGCCATGCCGTCGGCGAGATCATCCATCCGTTCGTCTTGCGAACAGGTTCGCGCCTGGGCGCCGAGGCATCCGGGTGGTAAATTGATCGCCGCCTCCTCCCTTCGCATTTCATCGCTGGTCATATATCCGCGCTCTTCGGGCGACAGCAGATGAGTTTCCAGCCGAGCGAGGCGATCATTCATCGCCGCTATATCGGCGCGCGCCGCCTCCTCCCTTCGCATTTCATCGCTGGTCATGTATCCGCGCTCCTCGGGCGACAGCAGATGAATTTCCAGCCCGGCGAGCCGATCATTCATCGCCGCTATATCGGCGCGCGCCGCGTCCAAAGACGCCTTGAACTCCTTCACCCCGTCGAGAAGCAGCCTCGCCTGCTCCTGCACCGCGCCCATGTCCAGGCCGAGAGCCTGGAACATCATACCCATGCCAGTCGGTTTCATTATCGCGCCTCCCCATGTGAGTCGAAGCCGCCAGCAATTGCCAGCCCGCGATATAGATATACCAGGGCCATAACCATGGAACAAAAATCATCGGTCAGGTCCATTTCACGTTCACCGTGCCCGTCGCGCCCGCATTGAAATTCAGCGACAGGCCGGACGAAAATGAAGCGTTCAATATCTGGAAAAATCCCGCCGCCGTGCCGGACGGCAGCAGAGTCAACGTGCGCGTCAGAGTGCCGGTCGCGGCCTGATCGTTCAATGTAATGGTGCCCACAGCGGTCACAACCGACACTTCTATGGATGCCACGCGCCCGGCGCCTACCTTCAATTGCGCCGAGGTGGTTTGGTCATAGGACGATTGCGTGCCTCCATCGATCGGAAACAATGCGCCCGGTGACGTGCCCGCCTGCCACACATCGCACCCGAGCGCGGGAACATTCAGAAGCGTCACGGCGGTATGCCCGGCACTCGAGCCCGCCGATCCGCCCAAATTCACCGAATAGCCGGGAATGCCGGTGAAAGTCAGGGGCACAATCCCTTGGCTGTAGGGTGGGATAACAACCGATTGCAGCGTCCCGTTCACTACCATCTGCACCGGATAGGGACACGCGCTGTTGTCTATCCATGCCGCCTGCGGCGTCGTCTCCATGCCGAGCGCGACCAGGGAGGAACCATCCTCCGCATATTGCGTGCCCGTGCCTGTCCAATCGTAGTTACAGGTAAGACTGCGCGTGCCTTCATCCGGGTAAAGCCCAATCGTGATGGGCAAGCTTTTCGCCTGCCCGTTGCTGATTGTAACCGGACCCGATCCGCCAGTGTTCACCGGGGAAATGGCCATGTCGAAGCTCCTTAGTTATTGGCCACGAGTGCATACCGCACATTCACACTCATGAATATCTGGGTCGTGCCGGGCATGGCGTTCGCCAATGCGAGATTGAGCGTATCCGCCCCGGACGCCATGGGCATACCAGCCGGAAAGTTTACACTGAAAAATCCGATAGAGGAACCGACAGCCTGCCCCGCGATCCATTCAATCGCCCACGCCGCGACGTGATCGCCATTTGAGCCATCCACAAGGCGCACCGTATTCGCGCCCGCCCCGACCGGGGCCGCATTGGAAACCCACATCTGCGCGTCAACGCCGAAAATGATCGGCCAGTTTCCCGCAACGCCGCCGATCAAAGCAACTGGCGTAGTCGAACTTACGGAAAACTCGTTTGCATCGAATCCGGTGATATTTGAAAAGAATGACTGCCAAACATAGGGTTCTACAGGTGTATTAAACAACATGATATGCGTGGTTTGCCTTGGGATTGTAGAGTTGTTGTTCTGATAAGGCAGAACCAAATTCACTACTATCTGCGGAGATGAGGTAGAAGTGATAGGGTAATAACCGCACGTAAATGGCGCGATATCTATAATCTGCCCGGTATCCTGTATGGTAATCCGCAAGGGATAGATCACCTGGGCATTGTTTACAAACATGCCCTGCAAACGGGTAAACTGGCCAGTCTGCACCTGCGAAGTCAGATTAATTGGATAGTAATTTTTATTCGTAAATGGATTATCAAACCATGAAATGGAAATGGGTATCGCCTTACTGCCCTCCGGGGGCTTGACCAAATTGTTGACTGCAATAATTGGAAGCATGGCCATGTCACATGTCCTCGCACGTTTCGCCTAGCTCGTCGCTGCCGAGATCATCATTGGAAAGCATGTCCTCGTAATATTCGCGCTCCGCCTCGAAATCATGATCAAGCCAACGCACGGGGTATGGTGCGCTTTCACAAGCCTCCTCCCCGAACAGGCAATCCGAAATCGTGCGCGGTTTCAACGCCACCATGCGCTTGTGTGGTTTCTGCCGCTTGATGTCAAGGATATCGCGTTTTTTATTGTCCTTGGAAGCGATGTCCATAACCTTATGATAGCGGAGCCAGCAACCCCGATTTTCGTAATAGGCATCGCCCATGCCAGCATGACCAATGCCGATGAAAACCTTAGCGCTGACTTTAATCTGCTCCTTTCCGGTGCGCCATGCTTCCATAACGAGCGCGTCAGTTGCCATTTCCTCCTTGTTCCAGCCACGGGTTTTATTGATCTGCTTCCCGTCCTGATCGTAGAACCAATAAATGCCGGGCATCGCCAGGGTGCATCCCGCGTGGTGCTCCGCTTCCCATTGTCCAAGCCCCTTGCCAAGCTCGACAGAAAGCGGCGCCAGGGAGGTAACGCCATCCGTGGCAAACATCACGATGTCGTGCGGCCGCTGCATGGCCGCTCGCATAACTTGCGACCGGCAGCCCGCTGTGACGAAACCGGACCATTCAAGCTGGTAATTTGTCGGGGGCAAAATTTCGCCATTGATGCCTTCAAGCGCGCCAACCGCCTGTATCATCTTCCCATACAGACTGTTCAAACCTAACTTGATGATTTTTTCCGCTCCATACTCCATCGTTCCAAAGGCGGCGCGTTTCCAACCGGCACGCAGATCGTAACACTCCTGAACCCATGCGAAGGGGCGCGCTTCCGGATTGTAATTCTCCCAATGCCACCATTCCAGAACGTCCAGTGATCCACCGAACAGGATTTGAAACTCTCGTGCTGCATTGAACTCATTCACCCAATGCCAGCCTCGGCCATATCGCGGATAACGAATGCAGCGTTCTATGTCGTCCCGGTGAAACAGGGGGTAAAACGGGAGCTTGTCAGGAAAGCGCCATTCCGAGTGCACGATGGTAAAGCCATCCGGCGGCGTGCCCGTGCCATGTATCCATCGCCCATCCGCGAGCGAGGGCAATTGCGCGATCCAATAGGGATATGCTGAATTAATGTCGTAATTCCATACCGGCGCATCCGTGTGACCGACTTTTGGCGCTTCAATGTGGCCCCCGCTATATGCGCATTGCGCCGCCTCGAACACATCAGGATCGGAAAGGTGCGTCATCCTGCGGTGTTCTTTAGTCTTGTGTTTCCTGTAGAGCTTGCTCGCGATCGCGCCCGCGCCATGCCAGGAAGTCAACCGGAGCGACAAAGCCGGATGCAGAAGCGCCTTGCGAAATTCATTCATCAGCGCGACAAGACAACGCAATTCGGCCTGATTGTAAGCCGCGATTGCATCGAAATCATCAAAGTTAAAGTCATCGCGCCGCTGCTTCCATTCCCGGATCAAGGCGAGATCGGCGCCGTGCTCGTCAGGCGAAAGCCATTTGCCGATTGTCTCGACAAAGGATGTCTGAAAGAAACCGATGACATCCCACAACACGAACTTGCCGTTGTGTGCTATAGTATATTCATATCCTGGGCGGGGCTTTTCCGCGCGCTCCCATTTGATCCGCTTCCCTTTGCAGCGCATCACTTCCAGAAACTTGCGATGTCGCCATTTGATCAGATATGTGTGCCCATTGGCATAATATCTCGTGCGGCCCGCCGAAATCCTTGCTGTCAGTTCTTTCAGCTGCTCCCGCGACAAATCGTGCGCGAGCATTTGAACCATGTCATACGATCCGCCATAAACCACCAGACAAGCCGGATCGTGCTGGCGCTGCGCTTTGATCAGGTAATCGAAACACTCATGCAATTTCAGCCGCTCGCCATAGGGCGCGCGTAACTCATCCATGCCGCTCGCGGCCAGGAGCGCATAATGCTGATCCATCACTTCGCACGTCTCACCTGCAATCGTCACCACGCGAGACCGCGCGCCCGGCAAGGTGAACCCCTCACCGTCAACAGCTACGAAATTAAGCTGATCGAATTTGGTGGGGAGCTTGCCCGAGGCACCCAAAGCGCGCTGCCGATCACGATGCGCCGCCTTGCGCTCCGTGCCGGTCTGTGCCCTGTCGCCCTTGCAGGGGCGGCCACGGCCGCGCCTGACAGGTTCAGCGCCAGTCTCGCTCATTTGCCCTTGCTCCGCTTGCTGTAAGGCCGGGCGCGTCCCGCCGCCTTCCTGTGGCGGCGCTCGGGCTCTGGCCGGATACGAAACTCGCCACGGCGCCGACGTTGCGCGGCATTCAAATAGGCCGTCCGATACCGTTCCTCTGTAATAAAGCCGCGCTCAAGAAGAAATTTGCCCTTGGCCTTGCGAGATGGAAGCTTGGAGAAATCCCGCCATTGCTCGCCAAAGGCCGGATCGGATCGCACGTCTCGCGGTTTTCGACCGCTCTTCTCCGCCTCTATCCGGGCCAGCCGGGCAAATCCGGCCGACGCCTTCGCGGCGTTCTCCCGCGCCCGCGCCGGTCGCGGCCCGGTGGCGCGGGGCTTCGCCTCCTGCCCGCCCGCAAACCGCTTGTCATATTGTCGCCTAGATAATATCTCGCCCGTATCGGAATTAACGTAGTTACGGGCTTTGCCCGCAACACGAACCCATGCCATAAGCCTTTTTTCCTCTTGCTAGGAATTGGCACCTATGCGATAGGAGAAACGTCTCGTTCCTTCCTGCCACACAAACTAGAAGGCCGCTCCTCTTGCCTAGGAGCGGCCTTTCCCTTGTGCGCTCAGGCCGATGGATCAGGCAAGAGGTATCCGCCGCTCCTCTATCCGCCTGTCCATCGTCA
>Ga0335083_10007114_pt1 | contig 13840 bp, 8 predicted proteins | sample Lox_Sample_42_FD_206716 | JGI IMG/M metagenome (GOLD analysis project Ga0335083, IMG submission 206716) | Soil microbial communities from Loxahatchee National Wildlife Refuge, Florida, United States - Lox_Sample_4.2 | ecosystem: Environmental > Terrestrial > Soil > Wetlands | place: USA: Florida...
AAGCTGTACTGGCGCGACACGCCGGACGAGCGCCGCGAAGCGTTGATGCCGTTCCTGTGGCAGACGCTGGCGCGTTACGGGCAGCTTTACGGAAACCGCGATCTCGGCTCGGACAGCTATGTCACGAACGGCTTCAATTTCTCCTATCCGGGTTACAACGAGACCCTGTGCGGATTTCCGGACGCTCGCATCGACAGCAACGACAAGGTCCCCAATCCCAATATGACGGTGCTGGAGTGGCTTCATCGGAAACCTGAATACAGCGGGCAGGTGGCCGCTTTCGGCGCCTGGGACGTGATCTCGGCGGTGGTCAACCCTGCGCGGAGCGGCCTGACCGCCAACGCCGGTTACGAGCCTTTGCTGGCTGGACCGATCACACCCGAAATCGATTTGATCAATCGTCTCAAAGCCGACACGCGCATCTGGCGCGACGAGCCCTTCGATTCTTTCGCCTTCTATACCGCGATGCAGTATCTGAAGCTCCACCATCCGCGGGTCTTGTATGTGTCGCTTGGCGAAACCGACGAGTGGGCGCACGACGGAAATTACGAGCTGTATTTGAACGCCGCGCACCGCGTGGATCAGTTCGTGCGAGAGTTGTGGCAAACCGTGCAGTCGATGCCGGAGTACCGCGGCGCGACGACCCTGATCTTCTCTCCCGATCACGGCCGCGGCGAAGCTCCCGAGGGCTGGAAGAGCCACGGCCAGAAGGTCCCCGATTCGAAATACATCTGGATGGGCTTTCTTGGCCCTGACACACCGGCGCTGGGCGAACGCTCCCACATCGGCCCGGTCACGCAGAGCCAGATAGCCGCGACGCTCGCGGCCCTGCTGGGCGAGGATTACAACGCGGAGGTGTCCAAGGCGGGCAAGCCGATCCGCGACGTGCTTCCGCATTGATTGTCAGCGGTCAAACTGAAATGGGCGGCTGCCTCCAACGCCGGGCCAAGATGAGGGAGCTGGAACTCGCCAACCGAGCGAGCGGGACTGAAGTCCCGCGCAGGCTGAAGCACTGCCCCACAGGGAGCAGGCTGTCGCGAGCCGCACGACTTTCTTGGATTCCATTCCGTATGCGGTGTTCGCGATCGTAGTGCAGGCGGGGCGGTTCACTCGTATCGAAGCGCGACCATCGGATCCAGGCGGGCGGCGCGCCGCGCGGGGAGATAGCAGGCCACCAGCGATACGGCTGCGAGGATTGCCGGCGCGGCCGTGCATACCACGGGATCGAAGGCGCTGACTTCGTACAGAATTCCGGCGAGTACTCGTCCCAGGGCGAGCGCGAAGACCATGCCGACAGCGATTCCGACCAGGCCGACCGAGAGGCCTTCGCCGAGGATGAGCTTCAGGGTATCGGCGGAGCCGGCGCCCAGTGCCATACGGATGCCGAGCTCGCGGGTGCGCTGCGCAACGGTGTACGCCTTCACTCCATAGAGTCCGATCACGGCAAGCACGAGGGCGACGATGCCGAAGCTAGTGAGCATGCGCGCCCCGGTGCGGACGATCCACAGATCGAAGCTGGCGTCGAGGTGATCGCGCATCGTCCTGAGCGATAGCAGGGGCAGCCGCGGGTCCACGGCGCGTATCTCGCGGTGCACGGTATCGAGCAGGCGCGCCTGCGCCGTGCGCCCGGTGGGAACGATCTTCAGGTGAAGCTGCTGGCCGGCCTGATACTGCCGGCCGAACGGCACGTACAGGTGAGGCTGAAGTGCGCCGCCGATGATGTGGTCCTGCACGTTGCCTACGATTCCGACTACTTCGAGAGACTCCGCGGGCTTGGCGGGGTCGTCGGCATCGATCCGAAGATGCCTGCCGATTGCGTCCGTGCCCGGCCACAGGCGCTCCGCCGCGAGTTTGTCGATGACCGCAACGCGGACATGGGGTGCGGCGGCGGCCTCGGCGCGGCTGAATGCGCGGCCGCGGAGCAGCGGAATTCCCAGCGTCTGGAAATAGTCGTCGCTGACGATGTTGTACCTCGCTTCGAAGTGCCTGGCTTTGCCGCCGTTTCTGGCGGCGGCATCGTCGTCCGGAAGAACGTCCTTGCCGAAGGATGTCATGCCGAACGGAACGGTGGCTGCGAGGGCTGCCGATTCCACGCCGGGGATGGCGCGCATGCGGCTCAGCAAAGCACCGTAAATTCGCCGCCCTGCGGTTTCGTCGTAGCCGGCGAGGCTGGGATCGAGCTCCGCAATCAGGCTGTTGTCGAGCACAAAGCCGGGGGCGACTCCTGCCGCCTGAAGCGCGCTGCGGACGAACAGGCCGGACGCGACGAGCATCATCAGCGAGAGGGAGAGTTGGCCCATCACCAGCAGGTTGCGGCGGGAAAACAGCCGGCGGTATCCACCCAGCGCTTCGTCGCCCGAAGCCTTTTTGAGGTCGGACACGACATCCGGCCGGGAGAGCTTCCAGGCCGGTCCCAGGCTGAACAGGAGGGTGCTGAACAGGCAGAAGCCGATGGTCGCGCCGAGCACTCGAACATCCGGGCCGGCGAAGTAGACGATTTCGAGCGGGGCAAGCCGGCTGAGAGATGCGACCAGGAGGGAACTGCTCCAGGCCGCGACGATCAGTCCGCCGATGCCGCCGAACGCGGAAAGGATCAGTCCCTCGGTGAACAACTGCCGGACGATGCGGCCGCGCCGGCAGCCGACCGCGAGGCGAATCGCGATCTCTTTTCGCCGCGCGGCGCCGCGAGCGAGCATCATGTTGGCGAGATTGAGGGAAGCAATGAGCAGGACAACTCCGGCCATGGAGAGCAGCAGGAAGGCGGGCGTCCCCAATTCCTTGTCGTTGGCGGGGCCGGTGGAGATGCTGAGCCTGGACAAGGGGCTCGTCATGAACGTCTGATCGCGATTCTCAGCCGGGTAGGCCTTTTCCAGTTGCGACGCGACGACCGCCAGTTGCGCGTCGGCCTGCTGCGCGGCCATTCCCTGGCGCAGGCGGCCGACCAGGATCAGGCTATGGTGATCCCGCGCCGCGAGCGACTTTCCGTGCCCTTCGAAATCGTTGATCACCGACTGATAAGCGCCGAGCGGGAGGTAGAGCTCGGAGCTGATGAGCGCAGTGGTTCCGGTGAAGCCCTGGGGAGCGATGCCGACGATGGTGAAGATCCTGCCATTGATGCGGATGGGTTTGCCGAGAAGGTTGGGGTCACCTGTCTTCTTCCAATGGGAGTAACTGACGATGGCGACGGCCGAGTTCGAACCCGGACGCTCTTCGGCGGCGGTAAAGTCGCGGCCCTGGAACAAGGACACGCCGAAGGTGGCGAAGTAATTGGAAGAGACCACGTCGGCGAACACGCGCCGGGTGACGTCGCCTTCGGCCACCCCGACCATGGCCATGTCGTGCGCCATGAGGCTGCTGAAGACGCCGTTATTTTCGCGGATGTCGACGTAATTCGGATAGGAGAAGGCACGGTAGTCGTCGGGCTTTTTGGTGTCGCGGCTGTAGCAGCCGACCAGCTCCGAGGGACTTCTGACGTACAGCGGCTTCAGCAGGAATGCGTTCACCAGGCTGAAGATGGCGGCGTTGGCGCCGATGCCGAGCGACAGCACGATCACCGCGATCGCGGTAAATCCGGGTTTCGACAACATCGTGCGAACCCCGTAGCGCAGGTCTTGCCAAAGGTGATCCATGATCTGCCAGCCCGTAAGAAGGTCATACGCAGGCGGTGGAGACGATGTTCACTAGAAACGACTGCGCACCGGGCGAACTCCGGACCAGCAAAGTAGCCGTAAGATAGGCGGCCGTCCCGCCGATCCGGTGATAGGATCGCCGAAGTTACCTGGGCCGATCCCAAGAAGCGGGCTATTCGCGCGCGGACACCGGTCCGCGAGTGAAGACCCATTGCTCGCGGCATGGCGAGACGGTGAGATTCCCGCGACCCTACGGCGCTCCCCGGTCCTCTCATCCTGCGCTGTCTGCCACAAGCACAGGCGCCTAACGAAGGCGCGGAGGTGATCCTTGCTCATCGAATTCCAGATGGAAGCTTCTTCGCCCGCGCGGGCCATCCGTTTTCGTCTCGAGGACGCCCGCCGGCCGATCACGGATTCCATCGCCAACCCGGCGGGCGGGCACAATCCCTTCTACGTCGACCACTGGACGCTCGGGGATACGACGTTCGCGATGACGAAAGATGTAAACGACTACCTGCCGCTTGCGGGAAAGCTCGGCACGCGGCTGCCGATTTTGCAGTGCACGCAAAAGATCCACCTTTTTCTCACCGGCCTGGAGGCGCTCAAGGAGAAGAATCAACATCCGATCCCCACCCTCGGCTTCATTCCCGACGAAGTGACCATTGTCTTCGACCTGATCGCGGACCTGGACCACGACGGAAACCCCGGTCTGAACGTGACGCTGCGCTCCGTCACCTCCGCTTTGGCCGGCGTTCAGACCGGCTTCGAGTTCCAAGAACGCATTCCGTTCGACCTTTCGAACCTCCCTAAAGTGAACCAGAACGATCCTACACCGCCGGTGCTGAATCTGGGAGCGGCGGTGAGCCTTGCCGGCGACCTGCTGGCGCTGCGAATCGAGGTGAACGAGCAGGCGAGCGACGCGGAATCCGCCTGGCAGAGCTTCATGGACGGAGATCTCACGAACCGGCTCCTCGGCGATCGCTGGAGCATCTTCATGGACAAACGGCTGCTGACCTCGCCCCTGGAGAAGACGCTGGCATCGCAGCTTGCCGACGACGACGGCTACAGGGACTCCGGGGAGTTTTGGCTGGAGGGCGGCCCGCACGTGAGATGGTCCCCGCTCGGAGACGCTCCGAGAGTCATTGCGACCTTTAACGGAGAGCTGGTCGACGGGTGCGCCGCGATCTTCGGGCCCGTAGACATGAACATAGACGCCACGATCGACGTGCGGATCACGCTGCCGAAAGCCAACCAGATTCATGTCGAGGCCACCCTCTCGGTGAGCCTGGATGCCTGGGAGCAGTTCTGGTGCAGTTTTTCCGAGGCGGTCGATCCAATCGGGTCGGCGTTGCAGTCCTCGAATGCGAGCAACGCGAAGTATTTCTTCGGCGCGATCGGCATATCTATCCTTCTCGGTCCGGTATGGATGTTCGACTTCATGACGATTTTGTTCAGCAACCCGCTCAAGCTTGCAGGCGACAAGATCCCGGATATTCCCGGTTTCAAAAAAGTGGACGACGACCGCTGGGTGATGGACACCGAACTCCATCCGCCGGACGCGGCCATCGTGACGAACATGCGGGTTACGAAGGTGACCGCGCAGGCGGACGGGCTGGTTTTCTCGGGTTCGTTCGACCACGTGAGCGAGATGGTGGATCCGGTGCTTCGGATCGAGCCGTGGGCAGACCGCGAGTTCACCTGGCAGAACGACCATCCGTGCGTTGAATCCATACCGCTGCTGAAGGTGAAGGTGCCGTTCGCCGGCACGACCGGCCGGCTGCTGGTAGCGCCTCCGGAATTCTTCAGCCACAACGCCGCGTACGAGGTGCTCGTCGACCAATGGGACGAGCAGGGAATTACGCTGGAACTCTGGGTGCGGGACGGCGGCGGGAGCGGCTCGGCCGTGGAGGTCCTGTTGCTCACAACCGGCGGCGCGCGTTACCTGACGATTGGGGTTCCCTCGCGGCTGACGCCCTTTGCGTCCGATGCCGACGCTACGGGGTACGCGGAGAACCTGCTCGCGGTGCGGGCGACGAACTGCTACCTGGCAACCAGTATCTGGGGCAAACTCGGAGTATTCAATCCTCACTGGACAGTCGATCCCGGCCCAGAAGGCGTTGGCGAGCGGATTTGGACGGTGGTGGTGAACGGGCTGACTCCGGAAACCGCCGTTACGATTCACGATTCGGCGGGCGCGGTGCTAGCGCAATCGCTGCATGAACAAAGCTCGCGCACGCTACAGTTCGATGTGGCGACCCGCGGAGCCGCAACCTCCGGGATGCAGGCACGCGCCGCGACAGCGGGCCCTGAGCTCACGATTGCTCGCGGCGGCACCTCGCTGTCCTACAAGGAGTACCTGGAGAAGGCGCGGGCCCTGCTGGCGGAGGCGCCCATGAAAGGGCCGTCGAACCTCAGCGTCCGGCAGACACTGCTGGTGCCGGCAGGCAGCACGGCGCACGCGCCGGTGGTCGTGGCGCTGGCGGGTCAATGGCAGGGAGACGCGGCCGTCTTTGCGGTCGCGACCGCGGAGGGACTGTCGGCTCACCGGGTCGCGGCGGAGGGGACCACGAAGGCCGGCGATTTAACGATGAAGGGATTGCGGGGCGTGATCGCTTCGAGAAGGGGATTCGTCGTGTGGGGCGATTCGGGCGCGTTTCTCTGGCATCCTACGGGCGGAGGCAGGCGCGTGCTGGCCGATGCTCCGGTGATGGGCGCCGCTGCGTTCGGATCGTGGATCAGCCTGCTCACGTCGGACGGTCTCGCCACGTTTGCGCCAGAGGGATCGGCGCCGGCGCGCATGCGGTTCGAGGGAGGGGTGACGCTGGCGCGCACGCGCCGGTTCCTCCTTCTTGCGGCCGTGGACAGGATATTGGCGTTGGACGCACGCAGGCCAATGAGTCCGGAACGGTGGGGCTGGTATGGAGGCGGCGCAGGCGAACTGCTGCGGGTGCGCGGTATCGGGGCGAGCACGCGGGTTGTGGCGGTTGGCGAGCAGTCGTCCACGCTGCTCGATTTCGCGCGGCCCGGGCCGGCGGAGGCAATCCAGGAATACCGGCGGCTCGGCTGGATCGCGCGCGCCGGCCGGGCCGGGGCCTTCGCCGGACGCATCGAACCCGATGGCCGGACGGTGACATTTTTCCGACGGGCGGGCACGGCGGTGACGCGCGACGCTCTTTGCCGCTGAGTGCGAGACTGCGTCCGGCGGGCGGGCAAGGGTAAGTCGCCGTTATCTCACGGGCCGACACACTTTCGGGGCCGCTAGTCAGCGGGCGTCAGGGCTTTCAAAATGGCGGTGTAGGCAAGCCGCCCGGCGCGGGCTGCGAGCGCGCTGCCGATACCGGCATCGACTTCCGAGATTCGCTGGATTACCGCCGCGAGGACCTGCGGGTCCAGCGAAATCACGGCCTGCAGAAGCTGCGCGCGCAGCTCTTCGGGGAGCGTGGACAGGGCTTCCGGTGTCAACGGGACGATGGACTGCCGGCCCACGGCCGCCGCGGCCGTGTCGCTGAGATACACCACTCCCAACTGCCTCGCCATGCAGCCGAAGATCTCCGCCGGCCGATAGGGCTTGCGGACAAAGTCGTCCAGACCGGCTGATATAACCTCGTCCCGCTCGGTTTGCGAGGTGGAAGCCGACACGGCGACGATCTTCACTCCGCGTCCGCCGTCCATGGCACGGATGCGGCGCGTTGCCTCCAGGCCGTTCATCACGGGCATGCGGACGTCCATCCAGATGAAGTGCGGCCGCCAATTCTGAAAGACCCGGACGCCATCTTCGCCATTGGCAGCCGCGCGCACGGCGAAGCCGGCTTCCCGGAGCAGGCGCTCGAGGAGGAGACGATTTTCGGTTTCGTCCTCGACGATCAACACGCGCCACTCGGGCGGCCCCGGTGGCAGACGGAAAAGGCGGCCATATTCCGATTCCATCTGGGTGACGGCGGTCTCGGCGGCGGCCGTGACGGGAAACACGATGCGGAAGCGCGAGCCCTGGCCGGGGGCACTGGTCACGGCGATGGAGCCGCCCATGGATTCAACGAACTGACGGGTGATGGTGAGTCCGAGGCCCGTGCCCTTTTGGCTGCCCGGCTTGCCGACTTGCACGAACGGTTCGAAGATGCGCTGCTGATCTTCGGGCGCAATGCCGGTTCCGGTGTCCTCCACCTCGAGGGTTACCTTGACAGAATCGCCATCGTTTGCGCGGTCGGCGTGCGCCCGGAAGGTCACCGAGCCCCGCTCTGTGAATTTCACGGCGTTGCCGAGGAGGTTGAGGAGGATCTGACGAACCTTGCCGGCGTCGGTCACCACGAACCGCGGGAACCCGGGAGACACGACGACTTCCAGCTCGATGTTTTTCTGATCAGCGCGCACGCGCACCATCTCGGCTGTTTCGCGGACGATCTGCCTCAGGTCGCAGGGAGCGAGCTCCAGACGTTCGCGGCCGGCTTCGATCTTTGCCATGTCGAGCACGTCATCGATGAGGCCCAGCAGGTGTTCGCCGCTACGGTTGATGATATCCAGGTCATTGCGGCGCGCCTGGGGCAGCTCCGGATCGCCGCGCACCAGGCTGGAGAAGCCGAGGATGGCGTTGAGGGGCGTGCGCAACTCGTGGCTCATATTGGCGAGGAAGGCGCTCTTGGCGCGATTGGCTGCTTCGGCGGCGTCTTTGGCGACGCGGAGTTCGCGCGTGCGGACGGAGACCTGCTCTTCGAGCATCGCGGTCTGGCGCTGGAACACGCGTATCCGGTAGCGATATGCGGCGAAGGCCAGCGCGATGATCGAGACCGCGACACTGCACCGGAACAACCAGGTTCCCCACCATGGCGGGAGCACGGTGATCACAAGGGACGCGCCTTTTTCATTCCAGACGCCGTCGTTATTGGAACCTTGAACCCGAAAGGTGTAGGTAGCGGGCGGAAGGCTGGTGTAAGTGGCCAGGCGCTGCCGGCTGTCCACTTCGTTCCAATCTTTTTCGAGTCCCTCCAGGCGGTAGCGGTAGCGGTTCTTTTCCGGAGCGATGTAACTCAGGGCGGCGAATTCGACGGAGAAGATTCCCTGGGCATGAGTGAGCTTCAGGGAACCGGCAGCCCAGACGGGCTTGTGGAGCGGCGAGTCAGCACCGGGAGCGACGGGCTTGTTGAACAGATAGAAGTCCGTAAGCAGGACCGGGGGAACGTGGGGATTGTCGGCCAGGCGATCGGGGTAGAACGTGGTGAGGCCCTTGCTGGAAGTAAGAATGATTTCACCGGCGGGAGTCTGGAAGCCGCCTTCCGCGAAGTACGGGTTGAGTAAATTGTCGGGCAGGCCGTCGAACTCGGTGTAATTGCGGAAGGTCTTTGTTCCAGGATCGAATCGCGAGAGGCCGTCGTGCGTGGCCACCCAGAGATATCTGCGCGCGTCTTCGAAGATTCCCGAAATGGTGTTCCCGGGCAGTCCGTCCTTCGTAGTGAATGTGGTGAAGGTTCCGCTGCCAGGGTCCAGTCGATCGAGGCCGTTCTGGGTGCCGACCCAGAGCGAGCCGGCACGGTCCCCGGTAATGACATAAACCCGGTCCGCGCTGAGGCTGCGGGGATCCCGGGGGTTGTGACGGTAGTAGGTGAAGTGTTCCGTCGCGGGGTCGAAACGGGCCAGGCCGTCATTCTCGCTGCCCAGCCACAGGATTCCGGCGCGGTCCTCGATGACGACGCCAATGTAGGCGGGCGCGTCGCGATAGATCGCGAAGCGTCCCGTTCGTGCATCGAAGCGATTCAGGCCGCCGTTCTGGGTACCGACCCACAGCACTCCGTGCCGGTCCATCAGCAGGGAGCGGACGGAGTCGCTGCCCAGGCTGGACGGGTTGTTCGGATCGTGACGGTAGGCGAAGAATTGTCCGATGGCGGGATCGAAGCGGTCGAGTCCTCCGCCGTAGGTGGCAAACCAGAGCGCGCCGGAGGGATCCTCGCGGATGGCAGCGACCTTGTCGTAGGAGAGGCTGTGTGGGTTTTTGGGGTCGTGGCGATACAGGATGAAACGTCCGGTTTGGCGATCGAGGCGGTTGAGGCCGTGCTCGGTGCCGATCCAGAGGATTCCGTTGCCGGCGGCGCGGACAGACCAGATCATGTTGTCATGCAGGCTGTTCGGATTGCCGGGTTCATGTTTGTAATTGATAAACCGGGGCGGTTTACCGGAGAAACGGCACAAGCCTCTTCCGGTTCCGGCCCAAATCTCTCCCTCCAAATCCTCGAACAAGACCGCGACGGAATCGTGGGGCAGACTCACCGGATCGTCGGGGTTGCGGGCGTAGCGGAAGAGCCTGGTTCGATCGGGATCGAACTTGAGCAGTCCCATGTCCACGCTGCACACCCAGAGCGTGCCTTCGCGATCCAGAAAGAGGCGGTTTACGCCGACGACGCTTTGGTTACTCACCTCTTCGGCGTGAAAGGAATAGCGCCTGAATCTGCCGGTCTTTACGTCCAGCGCGCACAGGCCGTTGCCGAACGGCGAGGCCACCCACAAGAGACCTGACTGGTCTTCCACGATGGAGGTCACATAGTTGTGACTCAGGCTGTAGGGATCATTCGGATCGAATACGAAGTGCGAGAATCTGCCGGTAGCCCGGTCGAGCTTTTTGAGGCCTTCGCCGGTTCCGGTCCACAGATTGCCGAAGCGATCTTCGAAGACGCAAACAACGCCGGGACGGCGATGGGTACCGGCGTCCTGGGGATTGTCGAGGTAGTGAATGAAGGATCCCGTGGAGGGGTCGAAACGATCGAGCCCGGCCTGTGTGCCGATCCATAGGGCTCCGCCGCGGTCCTGCAGCACGGAGAGCGTTCCGTCGCCGCTCAGACTGCCGCTGTTGCGAGCGTCATGGCGGTAGTGGGTGAGGATGCCGGTAGCCGGGTCGAGCCGGTAGAGTCCTTCATTGGTCGTGCCGACCCAGAGGATGCCGGTCCGGTCTGTGTACAGAAACCTGATTGGATCGCTGGCGACGCTGTTTGAGGGGTCGCTCTCGTCGCCGTAACGCCGCAGACGGTACCCGTCGCAGCGGAACAAGCCGTCGCTGGTGCCGATCCACAAGATCCCGTAGCGATCCTGGGCGAGACTCCATATGCGAGCTTGCAGCGATTCGCCGTTTGCGGAGAGCGGGAGGAAGCGGATATCGCGTTTGTCGATGACGGGTAGCCTGATTACGGCGTTGTCAGGCGCTGGGGCCGAGGCGGGATGGCCGGATGGCGGGGCAGGGCACGCGATCACGAGGAAGAGCAGTGTGCGCGCCGATACTCGAAAGGGAATCGCCAAGTCTAAGAATATGCCAGTGCGCGGCTCCGCGGTGTCGACGGGTTTTGGGAGTAATAGTGCGCTCAGCGCATTATATGCCTTGACACGTATATACTATTCAGGGTATATCAGAAGAGTGGAATCGGTGTTCGAAATCATTGCGGAGCCGAACCGTCGAGCGATATTGAGCCTGCTGGTCCTGTCGCAACAGTCGGTGGGAGAGATCGAGCGGCAACTCGGTATGGCGCAGCCGACCGTGTCGAAGCACCTGCGAGTGCTGCGCGAGGCGGGTTTCGTGGAATCGACGGTGGACGCACAACGCCGCCTGTACCGGCTGAAGCCTGAACCCTTTCGGGAGGTGGATGCCTGGCTGGCTCCGTTCCGGCGGTTCTGGTCGGCTCACCTGGATGCTCTCGAACGCCACCTCGACCGGATGGAGAAATCCATGCCGACGAAAGGGAAAACAAAGAGGAGACGACGCGGCCCAGGCCGCGGACCTGACAAAGGAGAGACGGAATGAAGATCAAATTGACGAGCGTGTACGTGGATGACCAGGATAAGGCCCTGCGTTTTTATACGGAGGTACTGGGCTTTGCCAAGAAGGCCGATTTCAGCCAGGGCCCATATCGCTGGCTGACCGTGGGCTCGCCCGAGGAGCCGGACGGCACGCAGCTACAACTGGCGCTGAACGACAAACCCGCGGCCAAAGCGTATCAGCAGGCGATTTTCGAGCAGGGCCAGCCCGCGGCCAATTTCCTGACCGACGACATCAAGGGCGACTACGAGCGGATCAAGGCCGGCGGCGGCGAATTCACCATGCCGCCGACCGCCGTGACCGGCGCGACCATCGCGATGCTGAATGACACGTGCGGCAACCTGGTTCAGATCACCCAACTGGCACGCTGGTAATGCGCCCGTTGCGCACGATCGCGCAGCTCCGCCGGTTCTGGTCCGCTTACGTGGATGCTCTCAAGGACTACCTCGACCGCACGGAGCCAACCACGCCGAAGAAGGGGAAGAGGAGGAGGAAAGGATGATGGATCGCGAGCAGTACACACCGGGTCCGGCCAGCGGGGCGCAGGTGAGAAAGGGCGGGGATAAGTGGACGCTCATTCTGGTGAGAGAACTGCGCCACTCGCCGGAAAAAGTGTGGGAGGCGCTCACCGAGCCGGCGCACCTGCGCGAGTGGGCGCCCTTCGTGGCCGATGGGAGCCTGGGCACGGTTGGAGCCGCGGTGAATCTCACCTGGGTGGGAACGCAGGCGACGATCGAAACAAGGGTGACGCGAGCCGACGCTCCCAGGCTGCTGGAGTACAACGATATCCGGTGGGAGCTGGAAGACGTTGGCGGCGGCACGCGGCTGACGCTGTGGCACAGCATCGATCGCCGCTTCATCGCGTGGGGCGCGGCGGGCTGGCACATTTGTTTCGATGTCCTGGAGCGGCTGCTCGCGGGTGAGCCGATCGGACGGATCGCCGGCGGCGAGGCGATGAAGTCCGGGGGCTGGCAGCGATTGACCGTCGAGTACGCGAGGCAGTTCGGCGTTGAAGCCCCGAACTGGCCGCCCAAGGCGCCGCTAAAATAGGTGCGAGAGTTGGAGCCGATATGAAGAGGTCCGTTGCGTTGGAATCCGCGTCGGCATTGATCGACCAGAGGATCAGGGAACTTGGGGACTGGCGCGGGAAGACGCTCGCGAAAGTGCGGCAGATCATGCACGAAGCAGACCCCGAGATCGTTGAAGAATGGAAGTGGAGGGGGACTCCGGTCTTTTCCCACGGCGGCATCGTATGCACGGGAGAGACGTACAAAAACGCCGTCAAGCTGACCTTTGCCAAGGGAGCCGCGTTGAAGGACCCCGCCGGTCTGTTCAACTCGAGCCTCGAGGGGAATGTCAGGCGCGCCATCGACATCCACGAAGGCGAGAAGGTGAAGGAGGCGGCTTTAAAGGATCTCATCCGCGCGGCAGTGGCGCTCAATCTCATGATCAAGGGCAAGCCGAAGGCGCGGCGAGCAGGCAGCAAACAGGCGGGCTAGTCCGATCAGGACACTGGAAGGGGCGTCCGAGCGAAATTCGGCGAGCAGTTTTCTGGAGCTGTTCGTCCAGTTGGTCCACGGCCGGATCCTCTGGGGTGTTCGGCGTTCGCGAACCCCGCAACGAGTTCAGGAGCTCAAGAAGCATTGGGTTGATCCGGAGTTTCCTGGCGACGGTTCTCGAAATCCAGTAACAACTGAATCGTAATAATGTAGCAGCGGACCGGTGTTCAGCGATCGGCAGGCTCTCTGTGGGTTCAGGCGGCGCCCCAGATGTCGCCGACCGTGAAGCCGTCGGGGAACGGGTCGTCGGGGTCTACGACGTACTGGGCGAAGCCGGTGATCCAAGCCTGTCCCGAGATGGCGGGCACAACCGCGCGGTAGGGTCCCACCTGGGTCTCCTCCAACAGGCGCCCGGTGAACACGGTGCCGAGGATTCCTTCGTGCACGAAGTCCTCGTAGAGCCCTAATTGGCTCTTGGCCCAAAGGGCGGCCATCTTGGCGCAGGTGCCTGTGCCGCAGGGCGAGCGGTCGAGGGCGCCGGTCCACGAGGCCGGGCGGTCCCAATCAAGCTTGCCGGTGGAGACGACTACGGTGTTGCGGCGATGCGCGTCGGGGCGGCCTGGGGGTCCCGAGAGCTGCGCGATCGACACGCCCGAAATGCCGGGTTCCTCGGGGTGGGCGACGGGCAACTGCTCCTGTGTGGCGGCCTTGATCATCTCAGCGATGCGCACGATGTCGCGGGCTTCGTCGGGGCGCAATTCGAGGCCAAGAGGCGCGGCATCGGCGATCACGTAGAACATGCCGCCGTAGGCTACGTCGACGGTGACTGTGCCGAGGCCGCGGACCTCGACCTTGGCGTCGAGATGGGTGGCGAAGGCGGGCACGTTGCGGAAGGTCACGCGTTTGACTTTGCCGCGATGCAC